>VOFG01002014.1_pt1 | contig 45854 bp, 76 predicted proteins | sample 5384171 | NCBI WGS metagenome assembly VOFG01 (sample SAMN12384726, study PRJNA508395) | human gut metagenome | isolation source: healthy gut F | host: Homo sapiens
AGATTCTTTTTGATCACTCCACTCTGTACCTGATCACGATAGATCAGCTTCTGGATACGGTATTTCATTCTTACCCCATCATGGTCTTCCATGAAAACGCCATGCTCATAATAATACGGTGTGATTCCTACCACAAAAAACTGAACATTCTCCACCAGGTAATCTACAATCTCCATATCCCGGACACCTTTCACATTTCCTTTTGCATCAAATAAGTGAAAACGGCTCAGTTCGGTTCTTCTTTCGGATCTCGCTCAAACCGAAGAATATACTGTTCCAGTAATTTCTCAACTTCTTTCTGATTATCCAGTTTGCCAAGGTACTCTTCTTCTCTTTGAACAACTGCCAGCCTGCTTTTCCGTCGAGACCAGCGTCTTTGAAAAATGTCTGTAACTTATCATTCATCCACTTCACCGTACCGGAAGTCACCTAATCATACGTACTACGACAGCTTCCAGTAAACTGATAGATCTCATTTCCTCTATAAAAGAATCTGCACTGAAATAATATCCGTCATCTTCCTGCACCAGACAAAGTGCCTGATAACCTGACATCACAATATTCAATGCGATATCCTGATTGTCCACCAGAAAAGATATAAGTCTGTGCTGTCCCTTCCGGATTGGTTTCCATATAATGCTTCAAAAACTTCTTGTTCAAACTTATCACTTCCTTTCAGGCAAAGAAAAAGACGCAAGCCACATTTTATGACTCACGCCTTACTTCACTCACAATATTCTATTTTTATCAGTTACCTGCCAGATTGATTACTGGCTATCCTTATACATAAATCAATTCTTTTCAGGATAATCTCTTCTGCAATCGCTCTGTGCTGATTGGCAGCTCTTACCCATGCCATCTGATCTTTTCCTTATCCGGCAATGGATCTTTTTCTTCCAACTGTTTCAGAATAATTTCTTCCCGTTCTCTGGCAGCCTTATCCACTTCCTGCAGATGCTCACCAATATCCTGTAAAGCATCACCTGATACGTTGAATTTCGATGGTTCTTCAGATAATCTCTGCGTAATCGGCGGAAATGCATAGAATAAAACTTCATTTGCAGTTCCATCTGCGCAGTAGCTTCGAATGGGTGAGGCCAGCCACAAAATCAGGCACAGCGCATAGGCAAAAAGCATTGTCCCCGACGAAATATGGACGGAACATTCTGTAATATATACCTCAACCTGTTTCACATACATCACATACAAGATACAGATCGGATATAAAATCGAGCTTTTGCTCAACCAGTATGCCGCTGATTTTCTTTCCCGTCTTCTTTTCTGTTCCTCCATATCAGATCCCCCTGATTTTTCTTTTGTTTTATTTGGAATACTTGTATGTTTATTTTAGCGTAATTTTTCGTTTTTGCCTATCCTTCGTTTTCAGTTGAATCTTTCTGTAAAAACCAAAATTGCGAAACCCTGTTTTGGCAGGACTCCGCAATCTCTTTTTCCTATTTACTTTATGATACATGACGGGCAGCATATTTCATTTTCTGGTTTCCGGCGCATTTCTTAAAATACTGCCGGATCGCATCTTCGTTCATATCGTTTCCGATAAACACAGCCTGGCCGGCGTTTTCTGTTCTGTGCCGGTGATGCTGTAGCGGTGATCGGCGACATCAAATTGGAGAAACTGGTCTCCGGCTGCGAACTGTCCTTTTGCACGGATGATATTTCCAAACGCTCCGCGAATGATCTGTTCAGAAAACACCACAGGGTTTCCGGTGCCTCCATTCGGATATTTTCGAAGGAGAAGGTCTCCGGCATCTTTTCGCCGCTCTGCGTATCCTGTACTTTTTTCTCATATCGGCCGCCCAGCAGCAGGCTCTGGTAATCTTCCCGTGTCATCGTGGATGCATAATCCGTGATGATTTTTGCCTGCGGGTTAATTTCCTGCAGAAATTTCTGGATGCGCTGTTTTTCTTCCGCCTGGCATGCTTCTGTTTTGGAAACAATGATCGTATCCGCGCTTCGGATCTGATCCTGATACAGCTCGGGATATTCCGCCATATAGCGGCGGTAACTGTAAACATCCACAATAGTGACCGGCGAGAGAAGCTGAATTCTCTCGTACTCGATCTGACGCAGATTTTCTATAATCCGGGCGAGACTTCCGACACCTGTCGGTTCTACGATCAGGTATTCCGGGTCTACCACATTGGCAATGGTCAGCACGGATGCTGCAAAATCCTTTTTCCCGATGCAGCAGATGCACTGCTCTGTCATTTCCCATACATTTTCTGCGTTCCCTGCCGGTTCTGGCCAAGACGTACGCCGTCGATTCCTGCGGCTCCATATTCATTTTTTCCAGTATGGCAAACCGCTGATCGACGTTCCTGGCCAGCCGTTTGATAAATGTTGTTTTTCCTGCGCCCAAAAAGCCGGATACGATCAATATTTTCATACGTTTCCTTTTTCAGTCAAATTTTCAAATCATCAGTCAGCCAATTTAACGACTGGTTTGATTAAATCCTTCGGTTTATCTCTCATGAGGAACAGTGCTCCTTCCAGATGATCCCATCCATCAAACACATGTGTGGACAGCGGGCTGACATCCAGCTTGCCTGCCGAAACAAGAGCTCCCAGTTTTTCCATGCGGAGTCTTCCGCCAGGCATCAGGCCTCCGTTAATCTGTTTGTGACCCATTCCAACGCCCCCTCTACACGCGGAATATCAATGTTGTCACCGGATCCAAGATAGTTTACATTTCCGATCTTTCCGCCCGGTTTCAGGCATTTTACTGCTTCTGCAAAGGTTTCTACACCACCGCCGGCGATGACTACTTTATCAACACCTTTTCCATCTGTCATATCAAGTACCTGCTGGAAAATCGGTCCGTTCTTGTAGCTGACAAAATCCGTTGCGCCGTATTTTTTTGCCGCTTCTACGCAGACCGGTCTCGTTCCGACAGCAATGATTCTCGATGCGCCGCGCATATTCGTTCCGGCTACCGACATCAGACCAACTGGTCCGATTCCGATGACAAGAACTGTATCACCAAACTGTACATCGGCAAGCTCTACGCCGTGGAATCCGGTCGGCACCATATCGGAAAGCATGCACGCGTCGACAACATTGATGTTTTTCGGAAGCAGCGCAAGGTTTCCATCGGCATCATTTACATGGAAAGAATTCAGAAAAGACACCATCTTTGAAGTTGGAGAATTTCCAGCCTGCCAGCATTCCGCCGGAGTGCATGGAATAACCAGCCTGTGCTTCCAGAGAATTCCAGTCCGGAGTGATGGCCGGCACAAGAACCCGGTCTCCCGGTTTGAAATCTTTTTACGAGCTCTCCGACTTCCACAACCTCTGCACAGCACTCATGGCCCAGAATCATGTTATGACGGTCACCGATGGCCCCTTCCCATAAAGTGTGGACATCTGATGTGCAGATGGCAACTGCCAGTGGACGGCAAATGGCATCCATCGGCCCGCATTTCGGGCGTTCTTTCTCGATCCATCCGGATTCACCGATTTTCAGCATTGCATAACCTTTCATATCTTTTGCTCTCCTTTCAGATTGTTAATGATTTATCGATTCCTATGATTCGAATATATCACTAATAGGTTACTAATTCAACAGAAAAGTCACGGAATATCGTAGAATATTCCGTGACTTTTTATAGCTTTTGCACAATAGATTACTTATAGATACTTTTTATCAAATTCTGTACCGACCGCATTCCCATACCGAAACGGCTGCAGCCGGCTTTCTGCATTTCCTGTATAGTTTCCAGACTGCGGATTCCACCGGCGGCCTTGATCTGAATGCGACCGGCGGCTTCACGGCTCATGATTCGAACCTGCTCCACGGTGGAAGGACAGCCGGGATACCATCCGGTGCTCGTCTTTACATAATCCGCACGGCCTTCCACACACAGATCCACTGCCTGGCAGATTTCCTGCTCCGTCAGCTGCGGTGCCTCGATGATCACCTTAAAAATCGCCGAAGGCACCTGCTCCCGGATGGCCAGAAGTTCTTCTTTTACATAAGAAAATTCGTGGCTTCTGAACGCCGTAAGATTCATCACCATGTCGATTTCCCGGCAGCCAGCCTCCCACAGTTCTTTGCCTGCCGCTTCTTCTGTCCGGTCGTATCTCCGCCGCCCGGAAAGCTTACCACGCCTCCCGCATGGATTTCTCTGGTGTCCTGCAGCCGTTCTGCCACATGGGCGCTGAACGCCGGCAAAGGTAAACACAGCAACCAGACGATATTTCTTTGCCAGCTCCACCATCGCATCAATTTCATCCATTGTATGAAATGCCTGTACACAGCTGATATCAATCTGCCGCATCAGTTTCTTCTGTTCTTCTGTCTCATCGCTCATTTACTCCGTCCTTTTCCCCGAAATCTCCACCTCGTACTTGCTTCCGATGATCCGCACGTGGTCAATGCTCACCGGCCGGTTCTGCCAGTAGGTGACTCTGTGCACCACAAGAAGCGCATCCTTCGGCTCCGTTTTCAGAACCTGGGCTTCCATAAAGGTCGCGGATTTCGCTGAAATTCTGTCTCGTGTCTCATCAATCTGCAAGCCGAATTTCTCCTCCAGAAACTGATACAGCGCTACAAACTGATTCTCATACGCCTCGATGCCAGGGACTTTCGCATATTCGATATAATTTTCCATCAGCGTAACAGGCTCTTCATCCGCAAGCTGCAGCCGCTGAATCCTCGCCACGCTGGTTCCCTCCGGAATTTCCAGTTCATCGGCGAGCTGTTTGTCCGCCGAAATGATGTCGATCATCATATCTGACGTCGTTACCCGATATCCTTTTTTCATCAGGGATTCCGTGACCGATGTGACCTTGTTATAATTCTGAATTGCCTTATGATTCAGCACCCTCGTTCCAGAACCTGGCGAACCTCAACCAGTCCCTCCTGCACCAGTATCTTTACTGCATTCCGTACCGTAGTACGGCTGACCTGATAGATTTTCTCCAGTTCACCTCCTTCGGCAGAAATCCCCCGACAGGATATGTTCCCTTATTGATCTCGTTTTCAGTCTGCTGTAAACCTTCACATAAGCCGGTGCATTTTTCATCTTCTTCCCCTCCGTGAAATATCAATATCCGCTTTTGATCCTTTTTGCAGTATACCATATTTTGACGGCACAATCGAGTCCCAAAAGAAGAGTTCTGTTTTCTGCTTTGTCACCGACACATACTCTGCCAGACGCACAGAAAAAGGCAGACGCATGTCATTTCTTTATGACTCACGTCTGCTCTGCATGAATCTTCTTTTTTTCTGCTGTCTGCGAAATACTTCCATTCTCCAGAAGCAAATCTCTCTTTCTGCGGTGTAAATTTTTTGTTACAAATTTTTTATTGTTCTTTTTCTATTTTTTCGTATCAAACCACATCACCGCCATGTGCACCACGTACGGCACCAAGATGACCGGGATTGCCAGGTATGCCAGGATGCTGTACGCCTTCTGATCAGCGTCAGCAGACCAAACTGTGCGATGAGGAAGTCTGCGATGCAGCAAGCGAGGGCGGCGAGGATCTGGGTGCGGCTGATTTTGCCTGCGGTTTCTGTTCTGCTGCTTCGTTCAGCGAGACCGTCGTGGATTCGTTTCACCATGGCGGCAACCATATTTACGGCTGTGGATACGGCACCGAGGATAATCAGTACGGAAATCAGCGGTGTCATGAATTTACTGCCGACGCCCTGCTGAACCATAAATAATGTCGGGACGCTCTGCTGGCTCATTTCCGGGTTCTGGTATACGGTCATGATTCCGAGGACGACCATGATCATCAGAAGGGCATTTAATACGGCACCGACTGCCATGCTCTTTCCGGCATCCTGCGGTTCTTCGAAGGACTTGGCATGCTGGACGAAGACTGCGACATTGGCAAGCTGGAAGGTTCCGTAGAGGAATGCGGCGTACAGGGCTTTGCCGAATGGGAGGTCTGCGGTTTTCATGGCATTTACAGTATCGCCGATCTTTCCGGCTCCGGCGATGATGTTCGGGACGTAGACGATCAGCAGACCGGCAACATGCAGATGGACAGCACTGACGCTACTTTCCGCACCAGATCCGTTCCGAATACCGAAACGACGAAAATAATTTTCCAGTTTCATAACGATTCTCCCTTCTTCCTAACAAGCAAAAGGGCATACTGACCTTCTGTTGGTCAATACGCCCTTGTATCTCCGATGTGCTTTAGTATATCACAGTTTTAACGCGAATGCACTCAATTTTAAGCAAAACGCAAAAATCCCGGGATTTTTTTCTCCCGGGATCTGAAAATTCTTACTATGTAATTCTTTTTAAACCACACGTCTTACCGCAAGAATCGTGGTATACGCTGCGTTGCTACTGATCTTGATACCGTCGCGCTCATTGCTTGCGTGTACGATTGCACCGCCGCCGATGTAGATGGCTACGTGGCCGCTGTAGCAGATAATATCGCCCGGCTGAGCCTCTGCATAAGATACACCGCGTCCTACACCACGCAGTGCACTGGAGGAATGCGGAAGGTCGTATCCGAAGTGTGCGTAAACGCTCATGATAAAACCAGGCAGTCAGCTCCGTTGGTAAGGTTTGTGCCGCCCCATACGTATGGATTTCCAATAAACTGTGTTGCATAGGATACGATGGCGCTTCCGTTTGCGCTTCCGGTGCTGCTGGAGCTGCTGGAATCATCCGAGCTGCTGGTATCGCTGGACGAAGAATCATCGTAAGAGCTTCCTCCGTTAGACGGTGTTGTTGTCGTGGTGGAGCTTCCTGTGCTGGACGGTGTGTTGTCTGCCGTTGTTGTATTATTTGCAGCACTGCTTGCGGCTGCTTCTGCTGCTGCCTGTCTTGCTGCTTCTGCCTGGCGGCTGCCTCGGCTGCTTCTGCTGCCTGACGGGCCTCTTCGGCTTTTCTTGCTGCCTCTTCGGCTGCAATCTCCTCCTGGATCTGCTGGATCTTTGCGTTCTGCTCTGCCAGTACTGCGTTGTACTGTGCAGCCATGTCGTTCAGGTCTGCGATCTGGTTTTCGTAGTCATCGGAAACGGCTTTTTTTCTGCTCAAGCATTGCCTCAAGGGACTGCTGCTGTGCTTCCTGCTCTGCCTCACTAGCTTCGAGATCTGCTTTTTCGTCTGCAAGCTGATTGCTGTAGTCTGTTACCTGCTGTACAAGATCCATGTACTCCCTGCAGACACTCTCTGTCGTATTTGTATAACTTCTGGGTGTACTCAGCCTGGTTGAGAATGCTGCTTAAATCTTTTCCTTCCAGAATCAGTGCTGCCCAGCCGTTGTTCCGCCGCTTTCATAAAGGAACTGGATTCGTTTTTCATCTGCTCGTACTGCTCGTCCTCTTCAGCCTGGGACTGTCCAGTTTTCCCTGTGTTGTTTCAATTTCTGTCTGTTTCTCTGCAATTTCATTTTTCAGATTTTCCACGGATGCCATGGTTACGACAAGCTGTGCGTCCAGGTCATCAATCTCGCCGGTAATCTGATTCTTTTTGGTTTCCAGATCGTCGATTTCGCTTTTGCGTTGTCAAGCTGTGCGCTGGTCTCTGCCTGTGCTGCCTGCTGCTGCTGTAACTGCTCCTGTTTCGAGGCGCTTACTGTCATTACCTGAGCTGCACTTTACGATCACTGCTAAACTTAAGGCAAGAAATTTTTTCTCATTCTTTTTCACTCCCCAAATTGATTCGTTGTATGTAGGTTTCTTTTGTTTCAGGTTTCCCTGTTTCTTAGAAATTCAATTATTCTGTAACAATTTTGAAATATTTTTCCCAATTCTTTTACATAATATCACAATTCACAAATGGATGCAAGGAAAATATCCTGACTTTTGTAAACAATTCGTGAACAGTAACGATACATGTTATTTTACCTTCTGTACACTCACACAACTCAATTTGTATTGATCCGGCGAGGAAAGCGCATCGCCGTCAGGGATTGAAAAGTCCTCTGCGGAGAATTTCGCACAGAGTGCCCGGTACTGATCCTCTGTAAAGTACGGCACCGCATCCCTGATTCCATTCCAGACTGATTTCCTGATCGGTCACGCCGCGCGTTACAATTTTTCCCGCCTTCAAAATCCTTTTGTTTCATTTCTTTAACGCATTGTAAACTGCAGTTCCATAATCCAGACGTACTTTTCAACACGGCATTGGCGTACTCCTCCACGCCGCCGTTTGCGATCAGTGCTCCGCCTGCCGCAGATGCTGCTGCGCCAAGTACATTCTGATACGATGCACCGTCCGAGAAGAGAATCTGTCCGCCCCTCACCATACCAGCTTTGATTTTTTCCAAATACGACGGTGATACGCTGCTGCTTTTCCGATACGTATAATCCAGCGTGATGCTGTTTTCTCCAAGTCCCAGATCCGCAGCGGCCGCCTCTGCACCGAGTGCATAACCTGTCCCGTACTTTGTTCCGTTCTCTTCGTTTTTCTGTCCGATATAGCCCAGGTGCGTGTAGCCGGCCTGTACTGCCGCATATCCTGCCAGGTAGCCGGCCTCTGATACATCAATTTCCAGGCTTTCTGTATTTCCGCGGAGACGGCTGCGGCCGCTCTCACAGCAGCAGAAAACGGACATCCTTCCAGTCGCGCTGTGCATCAAACGGCGCGGCTCATGCTCGTTCCGGCACAGACGATAACGGATGCTCCTTCTGCGCCGCCTCTTTGATGGTGTTTTTCATAGTCCTCTGTTGTCCGTCCTGCCGGAACACTTGCTTCATATTTCAGACCGCTCTCGTCTCCATACTGCGCAAGACCGTTCCATGCTGACTGATACACGGCATCGGAAGCTACCTCACTGCCGTCGGTTACCAGCACCAGATCCACTGGTTCCGTCTTTTCTTTTCCGCAGCCGCCCAGCAGCAGCAACGACACTACGCCAAGACAGAGCGCCCATTTCCAGCTCTTTTCGCATGTTTACTCCCTTGTATTTTTATTTTCCAGATTTTTTCTTTTGTATTTCTGATCTGCGTCTTTCACGCACCTTCTAGTATAGACAATTCCAGCGCAAAAAGAAAAGAGAATACACGAACTACAAAAGTTTTTTGTATTTCTCTTATTTTTTATAGAAGATATTTTACTGGAACAGATCGTTCAGGATTTCTGCTGGTTTCTTCCTGCGGTAGCCTTCACTGTCACTTAAGATACTGCTGCTCCAGGTGAAATGATTCACACCGGTCAGATAGGACCGGTCAAGAACTTTTACACCATACCGCTCATACGCAACCGGATAATACATTTTCATGTATTCATTTGCCAGCTCAATAGCTTCACTGTTAATGCTTCCTGTTGAAGAAACGGTTCCGCCAAGCTGAATATACGGCGGTGTCGCATGAATGACAACCACGCTGCCGTCCGAGCACTGGCCAATGACAATCCAGACATGACCGCTCTTGCTGACCACATCACCCGGCGTAAATTTCTGGGATGTATCGCCTGTCACGCAGGTTCCCCAGCCTTTTCTTGCAAAGTAGGCCGGCATTCCAGTGGAGGTTGTCGTTGCATACTCTTTCGTCACCTGATGTGCGGTCCATCCGACATAGCCGGAACAGTCAAGACCTTTTCCGTACTCATACAGATGATCGGAATAGTTGTAGGTGGAATTCTGTGTATTGAAGAATTGTTTCCACTGCGCATTGACGCCGTAACTCTCTGCCTCTGCGTCTGTGTGGCCGCCTCCCCAGATATACAGGGTGTTTCCAAGCGAAGCAGTGCATTTTTCAGAAAGTTCCGTACGGTGCGGACACCGATCTGCGCGGACGGTTCAAATCCTGTCCGGACTCTGTACCAGCTTGCCGTCCTCATCGAACACATACGTTTTCCGTCGATCACCTGTTTTCCGGTTATCATGCCGCCCCAGTTTCGGAAATAGTATGTATTTCCGCCAATCGACTGCCAGCCGATTGCCATTTTCGAGTCAGATCCAAGGTAATAGAGGTTATTATCATAGGTAATAAACGCATTTTACATGCCGCCCCAGCTTCTCGGATAATAATAGTTATAATCCCAGTATACCCAGCCGCTTGTCGCCATAACGCCGTTTTTGTCTACATAATAATAGTTTCCGTCGTACTGAAACAGCTCGTCATCTCTTCTGGTTCCATTGGCATTGATCCAGTAATGCGTTCCGTCCAGAAGCAGCCAGCCCGTATGGCTTTGTGCCGTCCTCATCGAAATAATACGTTTTCCGCCGTTCTGCACCCAGCCGGTGGCAAATGTTCCATCTGAATTGGCATAGTATGTTTTACCGCCGATGGTAAATGTCTGATCATGGTACAGACCGCCCCAGCTCTGGAATGCGTATTTTGTTCCGCCGATGGTATGAATTCCGGTGTACATGCCGCCCCAGCTTCGGAAATAGTAGCGGTTGTTGTCGTAGGTGATCCATTCAGACGATGCCATCGTACCGTCTTCTTTCATCCAGTACCAGTTGTTGTCATATTTCACCCAGCCGGTCTGAAGCGACGTATCCTTGTTGATCCAGTAATACGTTCCGTTGGTCAGATACCAGCCCTCTTTTGTAATCTGCTCGCCGTCTTCCAGAAAATAGTATTTCTTTCCATTGATATCGCAGACACCTGTATAGAAGGTTCCGTCATCCTTTGCCCAGTATTTCTTTCCCCTGCCAGGTAAAAGATTCGTTATGGTAAACGCCGCCCCAGCTGTGGAAATAATATCTTGTTCCGTCAACCTCTTTCATTCCGGTGTACATCACACCGTCACCGTCAAAATAGTATCGGTTGTTGTCATACGTGATCCATTCAGATGCAGCACGTGTGCCGTCCGCTTTCAGCCAGTACCATTTGCCTTCCAGCTTCAGCCAGCCGGTCTGAACAGAACCATCTGATTGATCAATAAGTCTGATCTCCCAGCTGAACCCAGCCGGTCTGGCTGGCATGATAGATCGATCCGTCATTCTGCGCTATGTAGGTTTTTCCTTTTTACGGTAAAGAAGGTGTTTCGATATACACCACCCCAGCTCCGGAAATAATACTCGTTTCCTCCGATGTTCTGGAAACCGTTTTTATAAATGCCGCCCCAGCTCCGGAAGTAATACAGATTGTTGTTGATTTCTTTCCAGCCGGATGCCATCATGACACCATTATCATCAAACCAGTACCAGTTATCATCGTACAGCAGCCAGCCGGTCTGCAGGACGCCGTCTTCTCTTACCCAATAATATGATGTGCCTTTTTTCAGCCAGCCTTTTTGTGTGATCTGCGCTCCCGTAGTATCATCAAATGCGCAGAGATCACCATGTCCATTCATTGTTCTGACTATTCCACGGGCAACGATACCATTTTCCTGTACATAGTACATTTTTCCACTGATGCTGAGATACACATTTCTCTGAATGCCGCCCCAGCTCTGGAAATAATAAAGGTTTCCATCTACTTCCTGAAAACCATTTTTATAGATTGCTCCGTCTCCCTTGGCATAATAAAGATTATTATCGTATGTGAACCAGCTGTTTTCTGCCATGCGGCCGTTCCGGTCCGGATCCAGCCAGTACCAGTTTCCATTCCGGTAAAGCCATCCTGTTTTCAGCTGTCCGTTCTCATAAAAAATACCAGCCGCTGTCGCCTGCCTTAACCCAGCCATTCTGACTGGCCCGCACAGCAGCACCGCTGTCCTGTGAAGCCTGTGTCTGCGTTTCACTCTGTATCCCGCTCTGCTGATCCTCTGTCTCCACAGACTGGTCCATCACCGTGCTGCTCCCCACAGCACTCGCGGAAACAGTCGTCGGGTGTACGCTGAGCATCAGCACCATAAAAAGTGTACCGCCCAGAAGACTTCTCAATTTTTCTTCGATGTCATTGGTAAGTAACTCCCTTACTATATTATATCTGCTTTTCTCTCCATGTTATCATTAGAAATTATATTATCTTTTGTAATATTTTGCAATAAAAACGTAAAAAAGAGACATTCACGAAGGAATGTCTCTTTTTTCTGTGTTTTATTTCATGCTTTATTCTGTCTTTTCAAGACAATATCCTGTGTTATTAGAACAGTCCTGTAATCTTTCCAGTAGCGTCTACATCGATACGCTCTGCTGCCGGAACTTTCGGCAGACCTGGCATGGTCATGATGTCACCGGTCAGGGCTACGATGAAGCCTGCACCTGCGGAAATTTTCAGGTTACGTACGGTAACTTCGAATCCGGTCGGTGCGCCGAGTTTGGTCTGATCATCGGTCAGGCTGTACTGGGTTTTTGCCATACAGATCGCGCAGTTGCCAAATCCGAGAGCCTCTAACTGTTTTGCCTGTTTCTGTGCATTTGCGGTCAGGACAACTCTGCTTCCGCCGTAGATCTTCTGAACGATGGCGTTCAGTTTTCTCTTCGATGGAGCCTTCCAGATCGTATGCATAGGTGAAATCGTTCGGCTGCTCGCAAAGACGGACAACTTCTTCCGCCAGAGCCATACCGCCCTCGCCGCCTTTTGCCCATACCTCGGACAGAACAACGTTGACACCGAGCTCTTTGCATTTCTCCTCAACCAGCTTCAGCTCTGCTTCGGTATCGGTCGGGAATGCGTTGATGGCAACGACACATGGCAGTTTGTATACGTTTGTGATGTTGCTTACGTGTTTCAGAAGGTTCGGCATACCTTTCTCCAGAGCTTCCAGGTTCTCGCCGTTCAGTTCTGCTTTCGGAACGCCGCCGTTGTATTTCAGGGCACGAACAGTTGCTACGACTACAACTGCATTCGGTTTCAGGCCTGCCATACGGCATTTGATGTCGAGGATTTCTCAGCACCAAGGTCAGCACCGAAGCCTGCCTCTGTGATAGTGTAATCTGCTAATTTCAGGCACATTTTGGTTGCTGTTACAGAGTTGCAGCCGTGTGCGATGTTAGCGAACGGTCCACCATGAACGATAGCCGGAGTTCCTTCCAGAGTCTGAACCAGATTCGGCTTCAGAGCATCTTTTTAAGAGTGCTTTGCCATAGCGCCTTCTGCGTGCAGGTCACCTGCGGTTACCGGTTTCTGCTCGGATACTTTTCCGTAGGTATATCCGATGATGATCTTGGAAAGTCTTTCTTTCAGATCTGTGATGTCGCTTGCCAGACACAGAACTGCCATAATCTCAGATGCAACGGTGATATCATATCCGTCTTCTCTTGGCATTCCGTTTGTCTTTCCGCCAAGTCCGTCTACAACGCTTCGAAGCTGACGGTCATTCATATCTACGCATCGTTTCCAGGTGATCTTTCTCGGATCGATATTCAGAGCATTGCCCTGGAAAATGTGGTTGTCGATCATTGCTGCCAGCAGGTTGTTTGCAGCGCCGATCGCGTGAAAGTCACCGGTAAAATGAAGGTTGATATCTTCCATTGGAACTACCTGCGCATATCCACCGCCTGCTGCTCCGCCTTTTACACCGAAGACCGGTCCAAGAGATGGCTCGCGAAGTGCAACCATTGCTTTTTACCGATTCTGGAAAGTCCGTCTACCAGACCTACAGAAGTTGTTGTTTTTCCTTCTCCTGCCGGAGTCGGGTTGATTGCGGTAACCAGGATCAGTTTTCCATCCTCCGCATTGGTGTCTTTTAACAGGTTGTAATCAATTTTTGCTTTGTACTTTCCGTACTGCTCCAGATATTTGTCATCAATACCTGCTTTTTCTGCGATCGCTGTGATCGGCTGCATGGTACATTCCTGTGCAATTTCAATGTCTGATTTGTAACCCATTGTTTTAAAATCCCCTTTCTTTTTTCCGCTTTGTCCGCCGATTGATAGCCATATTTTACCATGTTTTGTAAGATGATTCAATTGATAATTATTTATTTCACAATCTTTATACGTTTTTGTACCAAAAATGCAGAAAAATTCCGCCAAAAGGCGGAGCGGCACAATTCTGCATTAAAGAAGAAGGATTCCCGGCTTTTGCTGCCGAAAATCCTTCTCTTTTTTATTTTTAAGAATACTGCGACTCATCCACCTCAAACGGTTCGTCGCACGGTCCTTCGAGGGAGGCGGTAGGTAGCTACCCTGTGTGGAGAAGTAATACCATTTTCCGTCGATCAGTTTCCATCCTTTTACGGCGTAGCCGTTTTGCGTCAATGTAATATCTCTGCTCGGTGTCGTTTGCATAGCGGTGCGGGTTCAGGGAAACCCATTCGCTTTTTGGCCCATCGGTCTTCGTCTTCGATATAGAACTTCCAGCCCCTCATCGGTTTTGGTCCAAATGGAGGTTACCTGCTCTTCCATTTTTTCGAAGAATTTGGATTTCTGGGAGAGATCATCATTGAGCTGGTCGAAAGTCAGCTTCTCTGCAAGCGTCTGTTCACCTGAAAACAGGTTCGTTCCAAGACCGAGGCGGTCACCCTCAATGGTAGCTCCGAGACTTGCGATGGTGGTCGGGAACATGTCCATGGTGGTGAAACTTCTGTTTTTTCCTGCTGCGGCTGGATCGGAGAGTTGATGATCACGTTGTATACGGTTCTGGTGTAGTCCGGATCAATGTTCTCACAGAAATCGGAATCCATCGTCAGATGGTCGCCAGAAATTACGATCGTTGTGTTCTCGTAGAAATCCTGCTGCTGAATCCAGGAAACGAACTCGGTGACCTGCTTGCTGGAGCAGTGCAGAACCATTCCGTACTGGTTGTCACCGTCGTTTTCTTCATCGCAGAGCTCACACGGATAGCCATCCTCAAAATGGGTGTCTGCGGTCAGCATGGTGAAGTTGAACGGCTCTCCCTCTGCTGCGATTTCGGTCAGACGGTCTTTGGCAAAGGAAAAGAGTTTTTCATCCTCATAGCCCCACCATTCGTAATATCCTTCCGGGATCAGGCCTTTTTCCATAGCCCAGTTGTAATCGTCTACTTCTGTAGTCGCCGTGCTCTTTAAAGTACTCTTCCCGGCCGCCGAACTGTCCGATTGAACCGATGAAGAAATACTGCTTGTAGCCTTCATCCGCCAGGACATCACCCAGGGTATTGATTTCCGGGAAGAAGCTGGCCTGATATGCCATCTCATTTCGCTGGATTCCGATGCTGAGAGGCAGACCGGAGGTCTGTGCGAAAATTCCGGCAATGGTCCAGGTTGCGTTTATGGTAGGCTGGCCGCCGCCGAGCAGCTCGGAATTGGAAAACTGATGTTGTCTGCGGCAAGCTGGGTCAGCTCTGGGATATAGTTTTTTATCGAATGCTCCGCCGGAGGCTTTGTCTGCGTAGGTGCTCTCCATGGATTCCAGATAGAGATAGATCAGATTTCGTTTCTGTTCCGGGAACGTGATATTCACGCGGTCCGGATCTACGTAGTTGTCTTCTACCACGGTATTGTACGTGCTCTGATTTTTCAGATAATCTTTACGTCCAGTGCTGCCCACACGTCATTGATGGAATAGACGATGCTGGCGGCTCCTGCCGCGATACAGATCAGCCCGAACGCCACATGGGCTTTGCGTTTTTCCCGAAGAAAAATGCTGACCAGAATCAGAAGGATGAGTGCTGCCGCTGCGATCAGCGCACTTGAGCAGACATAACTCATCAGAAGATCATGGCTGGTTCCGGCAATCGGGCCTTTAACTGGTAAACAAGCTCTTCCATGCTCAGATTCGGCCATGTTTCCGCATCCAGCGCTCGGACGTAAACAGCAGCACGCCAAGCGTTCCGATCACCACTGCTCCTACCTCCAAAAAGCATTACAGCTTACAAAATCTTAACTTTTCTTTACAATCGACTTACGTATTATAGCAAAGACCGTTTTAAAAAGATAGAAAATTTTTATAAAATTTTTTGCATCCAAAACATATTTTTTGTATGGCACATAAAAACCCGCCCGGCACCCAAATCTCTTCGCGGCCCAAGCGGGTTTTTCATCTCTATTCCGGGAAAGCCTTATCAGCTTGCCTTGTTCTTTTTCTCTGTTTGATGACCTTCAGTCGTGTGAACTCCTCGCGCTCCTTCTCCTCCAGTGCGTCCGCGATATCCTTGGACAGCTGGGTGTAATGCGGAATCGTGATGTTCTTCAGCGCGTTGGCACGCTTCTGTGTTTTCTTGATTGCCGCAGCAAGGCGGTACGCCGAGTTCTCTATCATGGAAAGGTTTAAGGTCAGGTCTTTTACTTTTTCAAAGGCCTGTCTTGCCTGATCCAGGGACTCCTTCGTGCTGTAGTAAGCATAAGTTGGGGCCTGTCCGGACTGATCAGCCTCTACCAGCGGAATTTCCACGCCCATGATACCCTTGTCTTGATCCGGATAGATTCCTCCACCGGAACGGTATAGGACACGGTCTGTACGTTGGTGATACCGATCTCCATATTCGCAATCTGCAGCGCCGCATAAGCTTCGCGGAACGTCACATCAATCTGACGCTGAATATCCTTTGCCTCATCGATCAGGCCCATGAGCTCGCGGATCAGAATATTCCGCTTCTTGTCCATCAGCTCGTAACCCATGTGGGCAAGTTTCAGAGAGTTCTTTGCAAGAATCAGGTTTCCCTTGGTAGAAAGGTATTCGGGTCCATTCCGATCTCACTCCTCTCGCTTACTCATTCATGGCATCGGCTTCTGCCTTTGCTTTTGCTACTGCATCAATGGTGGTCGGATGATAATACTGATCCAGAACCTTGGTGTTGACACGGTCGAGCTCTTCTCTCGGAAGCAGTCCAAGAAGCTCCCATGCCTTATTCAACGTATCTTCCATGGAACGGTTCTCATCCATTCCCTGGCCGATAAATTCATATCGATCGGAGAAAGCTCATCCTCACCGATAACGGATGCCAGGGAACGCGCATCTCCTACCTTTGCATAGCAGGAGAACAGCTGGTTCGCAACGTCCTGATGGTCTGCTCTTGTATAGCCTTCTCCGATGCCGTCCTTCATCAGACGGGACAGAGATGGAAGTACGTTAATAGGTGGATAGATTGCCTGTCCATGAAGCTGTCTGTCCAGAACGATCTGACCTTCGGTGATATACCCGGTCAGGTCAGGAATCGGGTGGGTGATATCATCGTTTGGCATGGTCAGGATCGGAATCTGCGTAACCGAACCGGTTCCGCCCTGTACGATACCTGCACGCTCATAAAAAGTAGCAAGTTCACTGTACAGATATCCCGGATAACCCTTTACGGGAAGGAATCTCGCCACGGGAGGAGGAAACCTCACGCATAGCCTCACAGAAGGAGTGATATCGGTTAGGATAACAAGGATGTGCATGCCTTTTTCAAAAGCAAGATATTCTGCGGCGGTCAATGCGATTTTCGGAGTCAGAAGTCGTTCTACGGTTGGATCATTTGCCAGATTCAGGAACATAACAACATGGTCGGATGCACCGCTCTCTTCGAATGTTCTGCGGAAGAATTCAGCTACGTCGTACTTAACACCCATAGCAGCAAATACAATTGCGAACTTTTCATCAGAATCTCCAAGGGAAGCCTGCTGTACGATCTGTGCGGCAAGTTGGTCGTGCGGGAGTCCGTTTCCGGAAAATATAGGAAGTTTCTGGCCACGGATCAGAGTGGTCAGTCCATCAATTGCAGAAATACCGGTGTTAATATAGTTTCGGGGTATTTACGTGCCACCGGGTTCAGCGGCAGACCGTTGACGTTTCTTTTACCTCAGCATCAATCGGTCCCATGCGGTCGATCGGTTTTCCGATACCGTCGAAGGTACGTCCCAGAATTTCCTCGGGAAAGTCCGATCTCCATCGGATGTCCGGTCAGACGGGTATGGGTATTGGTAAGGACATGCTCGAGGTTCCCTCAAAACCTGAATAACGGCTTTATCTTCGTATACATTGCAACGATACGTCCCAGTTTTTCTCATTGCCGTCATACGGTAAATTCTACGATTTCCTCGTAGGAAGCATTTTTTTACACCTTCCAGAACAACCAGAGGGCCATTGACCTCACTAAGGCCTAAATATTCAATTGCCATGATGAATTCCCTCCTAACCATTTCTTCTCAGTACCTTATCATAGAAGGTGTCGATATCTTTTTGTATGTGTCAAACAGATCCAGACGGTCATTCGGTACATCGTATTTAATAGAAACGACGCGGTCGAAGATCTTGTCCTCTTTCAGTACGGACATTGGCATGCCCATGATGAGCGCTTTTGGATTTTTTGTACAGATAAAGGATCGTTTCCATCATCTGGTACTGTTTTTCCATTGGAACGCAGGTATCTTCCTGATGGAAAGCGTTCTGCTGGAGGAATCCCAGTCGAATAACTCTTGCGATCTCAGTGTCAGCTTCTGGTCGTCTGGGAGTACGTCACTTCCGATCAGCTTAACGATCTCCATCAGGAGCTCTCCTGAGTTCAGGATTGCCATCAGCTGGTTCCGGTATCTACAAATTTTGGGGAAACATGATCTTTGTACCACGGCGACAGATCCTGCAGGTATTCACTGTAGCTGGTCAGCCAGTGGATCGCCGGGAAATGTCGCGCGTAAGCCAGTGATTTGTCCAGTCCCCAGAAGCAGCGGACGAAACGTTTGGTGTTCATGGTAACCGGTTCGGAGAAATCACCGCCCTGCGGAGATACGGCTCCGATGATGGATACAGAACCTTCCTCTGTTCCGTTTAAGGTTCTGCATCATGCCGGCTCTCTCGTAGAAAGCGGAAAGGCGGGAAGCCAGGTATGCAGGGAAACCTTCCTCTGCCGGCATCTCTTCCAGACGTCCGGAAAGCTCTCGCAGTGCCTCTGCCCAACGGGAAGTGGAGTCTGCCATGATTGCTACATCATAGCCCATATCGCGGTAATACTCAGCAAGTGTTAGTCCTGTATAAATAGATGCTTCACGGGCAGCTACCGGCATGTTGGAAGTGTTGGCAATCAGAGTGGTACGGTCCATCATCAGGTTTCCGGATTTCGGGTCGATCAGTTTGCTGAAGTCTTCGAGAACCTGGGTCATTTCGTTTCCACGCTCACCGCAGCCGATGTAGATGATGATGTCTGCATTGGACCATTTGGCGATTTGATGCTGTGTCATGGTTTTACCGGTTCCGAATCCGCCAGGGATGGCGCTGCAGTGCCGCCTCTTAGCGATCGGGAACATCGTATCAAGAATACGCTGTCCTGTGATCAAGCGGAACGGATGCCGGATATCGCTTTTTCAGGGTTGGACGCGGTACACGGATCGGCCATGTCTGTGCCAGTGTGATCTCTTTTCGGTGCCGTCTTCCAGTTTCAGTTTTACAATCGGGTCAAGGATGGTGTACTTTCCGTCTTTGGCAACAACCCAGATAACAGTACCCTCTGACATCCGGCGGAACCATGGATTTGTGAACGATGGAACGGGTCTCCTGTGTTTCTGCAATGATGCGCCGCCGGATCAGCTCGGTCGCCTTCCGAAACAGTTATATGGACATCCCATTTTTCTCTGTATCCAGAGAATCTACGGTAAGACCGCGGCTGATATATTTACCGGACTGCTTTTGCAATCTCGGACAGCGGACGCTCAATACCGTCAAAAATGTTGTTCAGGATTCCAGGTCCCAGTGTAAGCAGAGAGGGCATCTCCGGATGCGGTAACTGTTTCGCCTGGTTTCAGTCCTGTGGTTTCCTCGAAAACCTGTACAGTGGTATATCCTTTGTCAGGAGCAATAACCTCGCCGACCAGACGTTCTTTACCAACGTAAACCATCTCGGACATTTTAAATCCGGTGATTTCCTTTCAGATATACGACCGGACCGTTGATTCCATAGATAACTCCGGTTTTATTCATGCTCTACACCTCCGTGAAAGATGAAATTCTCCCGCTCTTCGTTCAGAAGGGTCTCGAAGGAATTATCGATCAGAATATTTTTTCTCCTGGGAATGACCGCGCGCCGCCCATAAAGGAACGGCATGGCCGAAATGGTAAGGGTTACGGAGAGTTTCTGCTCAGGGAAGCCTTTGAGCTTCGTCTGACGGATCCAGATATAAGGTCAGTTTGTCATTTCCGGCAAACGTAACGGCTTCTACCTGTTTTGCGCTCCAGATACTCCTCATAGGATGGTATCCTTTTTATAAGCGGTAAGTTTTCACGAACTTCTTTAAACAGTTTTTCTTTTAATTCCAGATTTTTACGGGACAGCGTTTCCGTCTGATATGCTCTGATCCGCAGACAGTGTCTTATTGACATCACGTTTTGCTTTCTCGGTCTCGGCAGCAATCTTCTTCTTCTGCCTGACGTCTTGCGGTTGCTTTATGCTCCTCGAAGATCTTATCCAGAGTTTTTCTGGTGATCGTCCGATCACACGTTCTGCTTCACGGTTTGCACTGTCCAGGGAATGATTATAAAAATTCTGAAGTTTTTCCTCAGTAGTCAATGTGTGTCACCTCCAGGGCATTCTTACAGTTTTAATCCAATAGATTCATTTACAAAGGAAGTGATAAAGTCCGGCGCTCTTCCGGTACCGTGACGGTCCGGAATTTCAATGAGCAGTGGAAGCTTATGGTTGAGGCGGACATCATCCAGAATGTCCGGGAATTCCTTCCCGAACTTTTCTGTAAGGAGAATAATTCCGACCTCTTTGTCGGAAATAGTGTTTTCCAGTGTATCATAAAGTTCCATCGCGCTCATGAACGACAACGCCTTCCACTCCGGCCAGGCGCATGCCCGTCTGGTGTCTACGTTATCACTGATCAAGAACATTTTCATATGATTCCTCCAACTTAAGGTGAAGATCAATACCTTCCGGTTTTGGAATCAAAGTTTACCAAGAATCATGAAGGAAATGATCAGACCATACAGAGCAATACCTTCTGCCATAGCTACGAAGATCATGGATTTACCAAAGATGCTGCCGTCTTCGCTGATTGCTCCAAGAGCTGCGCTTGCGGAAGATGCAACGGCGATACCGGAACCAATACCGGAAAGACCGGTAACAAGAGCTGCACCGATGTAACCCAAGACCGGTTGCAAGACCAGCGCCTGCTTCTGTTGCAGCAGATGCAGTTGTTGCGCCTGCGAAGGAAACAACGGTTGCGATCAGCAGAAGGCCGAAGAAGCGCTTACATTGGCTGCCAGAGATTTTTTGTAACGTTTTGTTGTTCACCTTTGAAGTAAATGCGCCAAAAGGAACAACGATGGTTAATACCATTGCGATTGCAGTAATACCTGTACAAATGCTGAGTTCATAATAGTTTTCCTCCTGAAGTTAATTCATTAAATTTACTCTTTGCTGCGATCCGGAGCCATTTTCACTTTTCCCGATACAGCTTCCCGCCATATTCGCTTCCATTTCGCATGGCTCTGAATCCTCTTTTATTTCTCGCCTTTTTTCAAAAACGGCTTGAAAACGGTTTTCCGTCTCCTTCATAGAACCGGCTGAACATCTCGTAATATTCCAGACGCAGTACCTGGATCGCAACGAGTGGCCCTCAAGGCAGGCAACGAAGACATTTCCGAGAACAATAACGGCCAGCTGATGGCTGCCGCCTGCTTCACGCCCGCCGAGCATCAGGACAACCTCCATCATAGCCGCATGGCTGACTGCATATGCGCCGACACGGACAAAGGAAATTGTGTTGGAGAAGTAGCTCAAAAGCATACATCGAAGAGTTCGAAGAATGCCTGTACAAAGAACATTGACCTTTCCGGTCTCCGGAAATGCATTGCCTTTTTCTCTACCATGCGCTCCAGTGGCTCTTTTAAGAAGATCGCAAGAAGCGGAATACCGAACATGACTACCATCACGCCGACAGCCGGAGCTTTATGGCCGCTGAACAGGAGAACGAGTGTAACGGCAAGGGCTCCGTAGAAAATGAAGCCTGCCAGGGAGTTCTGGCTGAACAGAAGCTCGCCGGTATTATGGTTTCTTGCTGCATTAATCATATGCAGAACCATTCCTGTCAGAATCATGAACATACCAAATGCAACGATCGCTGCGACAAATACGGTGTTCATTGATGAACGGAACCGCATCATCGCTTCCTTCGGATGCAGCCAGAGGGCCGGTATGACATTCTCAAATCCGAAGAAGCTGCCGAACAAGAATCCGAAGATCACAGAGAATACCGCGCAGGTACTCATGATCGCTGCCAGATCCATCTTCTTGTAGTGGTACAGCAGTGCGCCGCCAATCAGCAGACACAATCCCTGTCCTACATCGGCAAACATGATTCCGAAAATAAAGGCATAGGTGAGTCCTACGATAATCGTAGGGTCAATTTCATTGTAATTTGGCAGTCCGTACATCTTCACGTACATCTCAAACGGACGGAAGATTTTCGGGTTTTTCAGCTTTGTCGGCGGCTGACGCAGAACGTTGTTTGCATCATCCTCGATGAAGCAGAAGAGATTTGTGTCGTTTTCGATGTCCTTCTGGAAGGAAGCGGCATCTTTTCCGACATCCAGCCGCACAGAATATAGAAGGTTTCCTTCTTGGATTTTGTGCAGGCTGCCAGGCGACGGACATCAAAGTTGCCGGAGAGCTGCTCTAACTGCTCTTTTTGCTGCAACCAGATCCTCTGCGGAATCCGAAAGGCATTTTGCCAGTTTCCGTGAGCACTCGCTGAGTGCATCGTCTGTCTTTTGATTTCTGCCTGAAGTGCTGCGTAAGCATCCTCCGGCGTTCCGCTGTACTCGTCCGGAACGTAGATTCTTTCGAAGTGCAGGGATGAGAATACGGCGTCCACTTTCGTGACCTGATCTCTTGGGCAGAAGTAAATGCCCCATACATACTGCTCATCGGAATGGCAGCGGTAGAATACCGTATCGCTGTTCTCATAGCAGTAGCTCTCAAATTTGTTGTAATACTCTTTTGTGATCTTTCCGAATCTGAATTTAATAAAGTGGAAATCCAGAATGGAGGAAAGATTGCAGTGCAGATCCTGGAACGGCTCGATTTTCTGTGCTTTTTCCATCAAGTCTTTCTTTTTGCTTCCAGTTCTGTACGCTCCTGGTTCAACTGGCCAAGGGTGTGATCCAAACCATGGACACAGTTGATGGCATCTTCCAGGGAAAGTCTTTTCGTGGTGGTACGCTTCTCTTCCGGCAGAAGTGCTGTAAAATCTTCCGCCTGTTTTAAGGTCTCTTTGTATGGGTTGATCTGGATATACGGTGTGATATTCTGCATCGTAGACAGCTCCTGTCAGAGCGTTTTCCAGATGTATCTCATATTTTGAGAGATAAGTGTTGACCACACGGTCAATGTCGGCTTTCGGCCCGGTGATGCTCAAAAATTTCATCTTGACAATCAATGAGTACACCTCCCCGTGTATTAAGTTTTTGCGATATGCTGCATTGCCTCGTCAGCGCTGATACGGTAACGAATACGCACTCGAGTGCAATAATAAGCCGGTTTACCTCGTGCTCTTTGTGATAGAGGTATGAGTATATTGTGGCAACGGAATAAGGATCCTGTCTGGATTCACTGGAAAGTATGTGCTTCATAATGGCTGCATACATGGTTCCAGCGTATCGACCTTGAAGGAATCATACCGTTTCGCATAATAGGTTTTGTTCCAGCAGTGGAAAATGCGCTCATATTCTCGGCTTCTACCAGTGCCTTTACCACATCCTTTTCAGCCGGTGATGAACCGGAATCAGCAGGGCGTAGATTTGTGCGCTGGTCATGTGATAATAGCGTTTGGAACGGTAGATCCACTGAAGGTTCAGCATGTCAAACTTGCTTCCCCATGCAGCGGTCAGCTCTTCCAGATCCCGCTTTGTCACTACTTTTTGATCTGTCTTTCCACATCTGTGCAAAGTAATACAGATCCAGGGTCATCTCATAGTCGAACAGTCAGGTTCGCAATCAGTTCTTCGATCGTCTGGAGGACGCCAGAAGATTGATGTCCAGCTGGGAATGCTTGTTAAAGAACTCGTCGAATATGGACAGGTTCAATACCACATCACGGTGATCAAATACCGTGTTCAGGCATTCTTTGATAACGGACACTTCGTATCGTTTAAAGTAGAGCGCAAGGAACTTTCTCTGCTCCACATTTGCAAAACGGTACAGCTTGGAAAAATCGGTATACCGTCAGGCGCAGCATTTTCTCGATCTGACCTCGGTGAAGGTCAGCTTCGTTGTAGCCCTCAAACAGATCCTCATACAGCTTTTTTATGCTGCTTGAGGTAAGAACGTCAAACAGATCCTCACCAAGCCTGCGGTACACTCTCCAATTCCACGATTTCCGAAAATTCTGGTCGTTTAAAAAGATGGCTCTGCATGGCTCTTATCTTTGTGGTAAGGCCGCTGTAGGATAATAGACCGCTCATCGTTTCACTTCCTTATAATGTTTTCGTAAATCTGCGTGGACAGTGTTCCGTGATTCTGTTCGTAATAAGCGTCCAGTGAAGATAGAAGTTCGGCGGCAGAGTCCCGCTGCTTTTTCTGATCCGCATCTGTAGTAGAATGAAGTTTTGTTGTGATCTCTTCAATCCGCTTTGCCGTTTCCGCTTCCAGATCTGCATCGAATTTTGCAATCCGCTCTTCCTGCTGCTCGTCCTGGAGCTTCTTCTGATTCTCGGCAGCCTGCATAATCTTAGTAGCAGCCGTTTCGATCTCTGCAAGTTTGTTAATTACAGATTCCATAGCATCGCTTTCCCTCATATTTATTTAAAGACAACAAAGACGAGGAAAACTCCCGCATCTTTGCTGTTAGTATTCTACACCTTTTTTCCAAAGTTGACATATTGAAATCGTAAAAAAGTGGGATTTCGATCGACTTTTTGATTAAAAATAGACAATGGGTCATATTTTTTCTTCCAATCTCAATAGCCAAAAGATGGTCCCTCATATGATTTCGATATGGTTCCAATCCGATTGTCATATTGCTGATAAGAAATGCTATGTGCAGGTTGATATTGTATATAGTATTTTGAAAACTTCGAAAATTTGAAAACGGGATTTTCTGTTTTGCTTTTCGGGAGCTATGATATACTGGATATGATTGGCTTTTATTCTAATATTTATCACTTAAGAAAGGAATTTTACGCATATGCGCCTTAGAAATATCAGAGGATCAAAAGATGTGATTGCTTCCTGTCCGTTCGTTGTGCAGGAACCGGAGAGCTGCCGGGGACGGTGGGCTGAAATTTTGGAAATGAAAATCCGATTCATATTGAGGTCGGTATGGGGAAAGGGCCGCTTTTGATGGATATGGCGGTTCTGCATCCGGAAATCAACTACGTCGGCATTGAAATGTACGACAGCGTGCTGCTCCGCGCAGTACAGAAACGGGAAAAACTGGAGACGGAAATCAAAAACCTGTTCTTTATCCGCATGGATGCACGCCAGCTTCCGGAAGTGTTTGCTGAGGGCGAGGTAGACCGCATTTACCTCAACTTCTCCGATCCGTGGCCGAAAGGACCGCCATGCGAAAACGGAGACTGACATCGCATGAGTTTCTTGCACGGTACGAGAAGATTTTAAAGAAGGACGGAACACTGGAATTCAAAACCGATAATAAAGATCTGTTTGACTTCTCTCTTGAAGAGATGAAAAATGCAGAGGATGGGAACTCACTGCATTCACATACGATCTGCACCACGATGTGGTTCTCTCAGAAGGAAATGTAATGACGGAATATGAGGAGAAGTTTTCCTCAATCGGAAACCCGATCTGTAAGATGGAGGCACGGTTTCTGTAAAAAACATTTCTGCATGTAAGGGGGATTTGAAAACGAAAAGAAAAGTTCTGGCGGCACCAGTGCGACAGTGGCCATGGTAACGAAAGATGCGGACGGCACCTGGAACGAGGATCTTTGTACAAGCAGCTATGTCGGATACGGCGGTGTAAGCGAAACTACCGAATGGAACCGCAAAACACCGCGCGGACAGTTCAGCTTTACGTATGCCTTCGGCATTCTCCCGAATCCCGGAACGGAACTTTCCTATACCCAGGTGGATGATACGTATTACTGGGTCGATGATGTAAATTCAGATACTACAATCAGTTCGTCACGACGAAGACAACGCCGAAAGCCTGGAATTTCCCGGCGGATGCATTTCCGTTCCGAAGACCAGATGATTACGATTCTGAAAATGTTCAGCCGGGCTGCCAGATTATTATTGATTCGGCGAGCGAGCTGAAGAACTATTGACATTTTTACCTGGAATGCAAAACCGACAGTGAAAAGATCTATTTTTTAAGATCTCTCCGCTGTCGTTTTTTTTGTGCGTAAAACAAGAAAAAAACACCGTCCCCGCAGCTCTCAGGTCTGCAAAAACAGTGCTTTCGATGCGCCTTCAGGGACTCGAACCCTGGACAAATAGATTAAGAGTCTACTGCTCTACCAACTGAGCTAAAGGCGCTTACTTTTGTTTTTCTGTGTTTCATTGGATGATCCACTCGCTGAACACAAATAAGATTATAGCGATTCTGCCGAAAAAAAGCAACCTTTTTCACTGTTTCTTTACTTTTGTTAAAAACAGCGAAAACAGGTCTTATAATTCTATTAAATTTCACAATTTTTTCGTATATTTCCGTTTGTTTCGACGACGGCTCCAATGGCAGCCGAACCTACTTCCGTTTCTTATCTTTCTTTTTCAAAAAGCTTCTCCAGCTCCTGAATGGATTTCTGGATTTTATAAAGACAGCCGCTGCCGGCATATTTATTCTGATAGCAGAAATCCTGGGTTTCTGCTGAAGGAAACCTGATTTTCTGATCAAACTTCTTCTCCGCTTTCCGGCGTACCGGACACGGGCACCGGAAAAGTTCTTTTTCTTCTATATTATACAGGGAATGTTTTACAAATGATGCGGCCCTGGTTGCAAGCGGAAGCCAGTATTTACGCGCTGTTGCACTCTCCTACGTACTCTGCGGTATTTCGCAGGTCTATCTGATCCTGCTGAAAAACACCGGTCATGCAGCAGTCAGCTCCCGCATCAGTTCCACTGCGGTTGTACTGAACATCATTTTAAATGCCATCCTCATCTACGGTCTTTGCGGTGCTCCGGCACTTGGGATCCGCGGAGCAGCTTATGCAACGGTAGCTGTCCGCGTCGTGGAACTGATCTGGGCTTATCTCGAGACAAAGAAACCGGAGCGTGTACGGATTCTCTGGAACCGCCTCTTCTCTTCCGCAGGAAAATACTTTCAGAAGACTTCTGGCGCTACACGCTTCCCGTGCTTGCGGCCTCCCCTCGTCTGGGGAATTGCCTACGTTCTGTACTCCGTTATCATGGGACACATGGGAAGCGATGCTGTTGCAGCAAACTCGATTACCTCGATTGCAAAGAGCCTCCTCTCCTGCCTGATCCGCGGTGTGAGCGGCGGTGCCGGGTGTTCTGATCGGAAATCTGCTCGGTGCAGATGAACTCGAGAAAGCACGCGAATACGGCAGCCGCCTGACGCATCTTGCAATTGCCATCGGCGTTGTGACCGGCGGTCTTCTGATGTTGATCTCTCCTGCAATCGTCCACTTCGCTCCGCTTACCGATACCGCGGCAGAATATCTGCAGTACATGCTTCTCTTCTGCGGTCTGAACTTGATGGCACAGTCGGTCAACACCACCGTTCTCGACGGCATCTTCTGTGCCGGCGGCGATGCAAAATTCGATATGCAGGGAAATATCGGCGCGATGTGGTGCTTTTCCGTACCGCTTGGCTTCCTCGCCGCGTTCTGGCTGAAGCTGCCGGTCATGGTTGTCTACTGTATCGTAAACCTCGATGAGATCGTGAAACTGCCTGCGGTTTATCTTCATTATAAAAAATACGTCTGGGTACGCAACATCACCCGCGATATCGAAGAATAATTACCGAACTATAAAATCCCCTGCGGAAAATCCAAACCGAATGGATTTCCCGCAGGGGATTTCGTTCTTTTATCGTATTACAAATATCGCAATGATTTTACATCGATTTTCTTCTCCGCAATTTCTGCCATCTTCGCCTCGTTCAGACGGGTGTCACCATGGACACGGCTGTAGGAAAGATATCCGTTCATACGGTCAATCTTCGTCAGGTTCTTGGAACCGCAGACCGGGCATACGTCCATTTCCAGCTCCTGGTGACCGCAGTCATCGCAGTAAGCCAGGGACAGGTTGACGCCCTCGTAGTAGCCAAGCTCCATCGCACGCTCGATCAGTGTCTTGATCGCGCCTTTGTTGTAGCCGACCGGATAGCGCACGTACTGGATTTTTCCGCCGTTGCAGAGCTCCCAGAAACGCCCTTCCAGATCCTGCTTCTCGATCGGGGTAATGTCCTCGGTTACGTGGCAGTGGAAACTGTTGCTCACATACGGACGGTCGGATACCCCGCGCACGATACCGTACATCTTGCGGAACTGCTCTACCTGCAGACCGCAAAGGCTTCAGCCGGTGTTCCGTAAATCGCATAGAGGATGCCGTCCTCTTTCTTAAACTCGGCAACCTTTGTCGTTGATATATTTCAGCGTGTCAAGTGCGAACTGTCCGTCCTCAACAAGAGATTTTCCGTTGTAACAGCTCCTGCAGCTCGTTCAGCGCCGTGATACCGAACGATGCGGTCATCGGCTTTAACAGCGGGCGGATCTTGTCGGACGGTTTAAGATGGCCGCCGTAGAAACCTCCCCTCACAGTAAGCCAGTGGGTTCGTGGATGCACGCATCTCGTCCCGAGGTAATCATAGGTCCGTTTGTGCAGATCGCGGATCATCTCGAGATAGAAGTCCAGAACTTCGTAAAAATCGCGGTTCTCGGAACGGATTTTGCCAGGATCATCGGAAGATGAAGGGGAAACGGCACCGATGTTGAAACGTCCGACAAAGACCGGCACATCGTTCTCATCTGCCGGTTCCATGCCTCCCGCGCTCATACCACGGGCTAAGGAAAGCACGGCATCCCATCGGGCTGATGACTCTCTTGTATTTTTGTACATGCTCGGCGATGTAGCCCTCGCCGCTCATCGACAGCCAGTCCGGATACATGGTTTTAGAGGAACAGTCAAGTCCTGCCTCAAAGACATCTTCTGCGATGCCGCCCTCTCCGTGAAGCCTTTGTCATATAAGAAGACGATTTTCGGGAAGAGCACCGGTTTTTGTGGCCTTTCCTGCCCTGTCCGCCCGTTTTTGTGGACTCTCGAGAAGGGAGATGGAAATCATCTTCTCGAACATGCTCGTTCCAAGGCCGAGGGTCACGGTAACGAACGGATAATCCCCCCGGGAAGAACCTACCGTATTCAGCTTGTATTCAATTCCCTGCCATCCCTGGTCATACTCTCTTCGGACTTTGTCGATCGCATACTCTGATGGCTTTCTCCTGTGCACCTCCCAGGATGCGTCGGTATATTTCAGGAACTCTTTTACGTAGTAATCGTAGCTCTTCTGTGCGTACGGAGCAAGGATCTTGTCCACTTCCGGTACAGTAAAACCGCCATACTGTTGTGCCGCAGTACTCAGAATGATATCGCCCATAACATCAAATGCAGTGTCGAGGGTTTTCGGCTCGTTGTACCATACATTTCCCATCTCGAAACCGCCTTTTAAAACGTTTCCGACATCGAACAGACAGCAGTTCATGGTATCGAGACGTGCGGACTGGTCGTGGATGTAGATGTAGCCGTCCTTACAGGCCTGCAGCTCGTTGCGGTTCATGAAGAACTTGCGGTACAGCTCTTTGTTCAGCTCGTTGAAAATCAGGCTTCGCTTCGTTGCAACGAGGGCGCTGTCGGTGTTGGCATTGCTCTTGTCGCCGATGTAGCGGATGGACTGGCTCTTCGTGTAGACCTCGTCCATCATATGGATAAAATCAGTTTTGTAATTGCGGTAATCGCGGTAGCTTTTGCCACAGCCGGGTTTACTTTTTTCGAGTGCTCCCTCCACGATATTGTGCATATCGCTTATCGGAATTTCGGTCTTTCCAAGGGAATATACGTGCTCGGTTGCGAACTTACAGATAAAGTCAATCTCCTGCTGTGCGAAGGTATACAGGATTCTCTGTACGGATTTATTTACGGCACGGACGATCTTCTGCGCGTCGAATTCTTCTTTGGTGCCGTCATTTTTGATAATATAAACCATTGCGGTGTACTCCAAATCAAACACTATATCTTGTGTGTCCCCACCCTTTTCTTGTAGCGGGCACCACATATTGTAGCATGTTTCTTTTGAAAAGAAAAGGCATTTCCTGTAAGTTTTATTTTCAGAATATTGCATACTGCTCTTTCGTGCAGACAGAAATCTGCATTTTTCAAATTCGTTCTGCAAGCGTTCCTTCAAAAACGGTCTCGGCCGGGCCGGTCAGAAGGACCTTATTTTTCGTCCGGTCCCATGTAACGAAAAGCCTGCCGCCGCGCAGTTCTACGGCAGTTTCTCCTCCGAAACACAGCCGGAAAGCATCGCCGCGACGGCTGCCGCACGCTCCCGTTCCGCAGGACAGCGTTTCACCGCCCCACGTTCCCAGACTCTCATTTTTATTGTGTGTTGATCTAAAGTCTGGATAAACTCTGTATTGATACGGTCCGGGAAGCAGGAAAGGTGTTCAAAAGCGGAACCGGTCTTTGCAATGGATATTTTTTCCACATCTTCCACCGGAATCACCGCATGCGGATTTCCCATCGAAAGGCAGGTCATCGTATAATTTTCCCCGCACACGGTAATTTTATGCTCCAGCACATATTCCCCAGAGAAACAACGGGGATCTGTGCGGCGCGGAATTCCGGCGTTCCCATCTCCACTGTCACCTGACAGATCTCATTCAGATTCTCCCCCGTCTGCAGATGAATCACACGGTTTCCGCTGCCGGTTTCGATAGTCAGCGTCGTTTTTTCTCGTCAGCCCATGCTCGTACACGTATTTTTCCCACACAGCGGATGCCGTTGCCGCACATCGCGCCCTTCGAGCCGTCGGCGTTGTACATTTCCATCGAAAAATCTGCTGTTTTGGATGCCCCGATCAGAATCAGCCCGTCCGCGCCGATGCCGAAATGGCGGTCACTTACCGCTTTTGCCAGCCGTCCCGGACTCTCCACCCGCTCCTCCATGGCATTTACATAGATATAATCATTTCCGCAGCCCTGCATTTTTTGTAAAACGCATACACAGCCTCCTCCCAGACTTCTGCCCTTTCCAGTTCCTTACTAAATATGTATTCCGTACCGCGCTTTTGAAAAACCATTTTCTCAAATCCGCTTCAGACATTGGAAAACGAAGCGGAATGTGATAGAATAGGGGTACTGATATCGTTACTACATGAAGCAACTTTCAAATATTTTTAACCATTTATTATGAGGAGGTTTGGATGAAAAAATACCGTTGGGTTTTAACAGCAGTATTTGCCGCTGTCCTCGTGGGAACGAGCGGCTGCGGAAAGAAAACAGAAACGATTCCGATCACAACCATCAGTCAGAGTACCGACGATGACGACCCCGAAGACAATCTGGCGGCCTCCGGCGATTCCGATGAGATTCCGGAATACGATGTGGATCTCTCGAAGAACCTGAACAGTTTTCAGCTTGCCATCTGGGGCGATACATACGAAATTCCGGAATCCTACGCGGATTTTACAGCGCTTGGCTGGGTCTACAGCGGCGACGACACGAAGGAAATCCAGCCGGAATCCTTCTCAGAGGGCGAAAGTTTTGAAAAAGGACGGAAACCAGATTACCGTCGATATTGCCAATCCGGATACCACGGCAAAGCCAGTGGCGGAATGCCTGATCGGAGGCATTCACATCGACACCTCGACCGCTGAGGGCCAGAATATCTATGTCGGCCTGCCGAACGGCGTCACTCTGCAGCAGTCGCTGATGGAGGATGCGGAAAGCATCTACGGTGCGCCAAAGGACCGTTATGAGACCGATACCTCTGTGCAGTTCACGTATGAGTACGGGCTGTACCAGACGATCACGCTCGGCTTCGATAACGAAACGGGAATTCTGTATTCCCTCGATATGCAGAACTTTACGACCACGGCTGATGCAGAAGCGCTCGATGGTGTCAGCGATGCCACAACACCGGAAGTGGAGGCCTACCAGGCACCGGAAGCCGACAGCAGTGAAATCAACGACTGGACCGTCCGCTTTGACGATGTACTCTATCATCTTCCCGTTCCGGTCAGTGAACTTCTGGACCACGACTGGACCGTCAATACGAAAGAGTCCGATACGGCCGTTTTAAACGGAAAATACGGCTACGTCACGCTGGAAAAGGGCGGTCAGTCAAGCTTTACTGCACCGTACATAATTACGGCGCGGAGGCGACGACAGTGCGCAAATGTTTTGTTACTTCGCTGTACGGCGATCTCGATACGACAAAGATCCCGATTCCAATCACAAACGGCATCACGCTCGGCACTTCCGAGAGCGATTTTCTGGCGAAGGCAGGGGATGCCAAATCAGAAAAAACGGAAAAGAGGATAGTAACCTGACACTCTACACATTCTATAGTGATGACGAAAAGCTGGACTACACTGAAATCAGCATCGACAACGATCTGAAGCTGGTACGCAGCATCAAGGTGGTTCACAACCAGCCGGAAGCGCCGGAAGAAGAAGCAAAAAAACTTCCGCGGAAGATTCATCTTCCGTTTCCGACAGTCAGGAACCGTCCGAAACACCGGCTCCGTAACGATACTTTCAGAAAAATGGCTGCATGGCAGCTTACTACAGACGAAAACGAGGATTTTTATGGAAAACTTATACGACGTTATCATCGTCGGCTCCGGCCCGGCGGGTCTTTCTGCCGCGATTTATGCGAAACGCGCAAAGCTCTCCTCTCTTACGATTGAGGCAAACTTTGCAAGCGGCGGCCAGGTGCTGAATACCTATGAAGTAGACAACTATCCCGGCCTTCCGGGCATCAGCGGCATGGATCTCGGAAGCACGCTGCGCGCACACGCTGAAAAAATGGGCGCGGAATTTTCCCGTGAGCGTGTGAAGGAGCTTGTTCTTGACGAAGAGATCAAGATTGTCCGCACGAGAAAAAATGAGTATCATGCCAAAACGGTCATTCTTGCAACCGGTGCGGAGCACCGCGCGTTAAATGTACCTGGTGAAAAGGAGCTCTCCGGCATGGGCGTCTCTTACTGTGCAACGTGTGACGGCGCATTTTTCAAAGACAAAACCGTTGCCGTTATCGGCGGCGGCGATGTCGCCGTGGAGGATGCGATTTTCCTTGCCAGAACGTGCAAAAAGGTTTACGTGATCCACCGCCGCGATGAACTGCGGGCAGCCGGTGTTCTCCAGGATGCACTGCTGGCACTGCCGAATGTGGAAATGGTGTGGGATACGGTTGTGGATTCCATCGAGGGAAACGAGATGGTGTCCGGCGTGAAGGTAACGAACAAAAAGGCAGGGGAAGCCGGTGTGATCACGGTAGACGGCGTGTTTATTGCCGTCGGCATCGTTCCGGTCTCCGCACTGATCGCAGGCACCGTAGAAACCGATGAGGCTGGCTACATCAAAGCCGGCGAAGACGGTGTGACGAGCGTGCCGGGCGTGTTCGCCGCAGGCGATGTCCGCACGAAGCAGCTCCGTCAGATCATCACTGCAGCCGCCGACGGCGCGAACTGTGTGACTTCGGTAGAGAAATATCTGATCAGCCACTGATGGCTTCTTTCGAATAGAATACGGCAAAAGCAGGCATTCTTCGTATTGTACGGAGAACTGCCTGCTTTTTCTGTTTTTCCGTAGTTTCTGAAATCTGAAAAAACCTTTCATGTCAGTCGTGTAAAACTTTAAAACCTCTTTTTGTCGAAATTGCACAAAGAAACCGGTTTTTTCCCACACGGGCCAATTTTATAAACATCCGTCCACAAGTTATCCACATAGTTAACCACCGAAAACATGCCTAAAAACAAGTTATACACCGAGTTATCCACATTATCCACGAAAACGGTGTGGAAAGCATGTGTTTAAATCTTGCGAAATCAGAACGCGTGTTTTGGTCATAACAGAGAAAACCGTTATTTCGCCAAAAGATTTTACAAAGCACTTGACTTTTTTAAGTGTCAATCTCTGTTGGTTTTTGACTTGAATTGTGTGAATTTTTCGTACAATTTAATATTACATTTTCGTGTTCTTTTGCTGTTTTTACAATGGCTGCAAAAGAAAATCTCCTGTTCGGAAAACAATTGTTTCGTTCCCAGACAGGAGATTTTGATTGATTTTTCTTTTGTTTTACTCTGCCAGCTTTCCAAGCCGCTTTGCTTCTGCCCTCAGCTCTTCGATCCGGCGGTTGCACATGCCCACCGGGACGCCGGTGTCGATGACACGTTCACAGCTCTTCATCAGCTCGCAGGCGCGGGCAAATGCCTCGTCGCTGATCTCCTGGAACGGTGCTTCGGTTACCGTCTCCATCGCCAGAATGCGGGCGAGCTGGTAATCGATATCGTTCGTATACAGGACGCCTGCCGCAAACGGGACATTTTCCTTCTGCAGTTTCCGGAACACCGGGATTCCAGTTCCGCCGCCTGCGAGGACAAAGATGCGCGGTGTTCCCTCCGGCCGCGGCAGCTCGATGCTTCCGAAGCACGGGTCAAACGAACCATTGTCAATCTCGTACAGTTCGCGGATGATATCCTCGCGGAAAATTGTCTCCGGTGCGCCGAAATGGGAAATAGCATCGCCCTTGACGCAGATGATCTTATCTGAAATTTTCTGTGCCAGATCGATCTCATGCAGCGACATGATGACGGTGATGCCCTTCTCCTTTGCCATGCGGCGCAGAATCGCGAGCAGTTCCAGCTTGTGGCGGATATCGAGGAAAGAAGTCGGCTCGTCGAGGATGATGACCTCCGGCTCCTGACAAATCGCACGCGCAAGAAGCACTCTCTGGCGCTGGCCGTCGCTGATGGCGTTGAAATCGCGGCCGCCGAGCTCTTCGGCATGAACGGCGCGCATCGCCTTCTCGACCTTCTCCTCATCCTCGCGGGTCAGCATGCCGAGCCGTCCGGTGTACGGATAGCGGCCCGTTGCCACGATATCGTGGCAGGTCATCAGCTCCGGCTTCATGCGCTCCGTCAGCACAACGGCCATCTTCGTGGACAACTCGCGGAACGAAAGCTCATGCAGGTTTTTTTCCCGTCAAACTCCACATTTCCGCCGACCAGCTTTAACTGGCGGGTGATGCTTTTCAGAATCGTTGATTTACCGGAACCGTTCGGTCCGATCAGCGTAACGATCTCGCCTTTTTCGATGCCGATGCAGATATCTTTTGATCAGCGGCTTCTTATCATAGCCGACCGTCACGTGGTCCAGATGAAAATAATATTCCCTCATTCTCTTACCCCCTTTTCCGGCGCAGCATCATGAAAATGGCGACCGGCGCACCAAAGATCGATGTGACCGTACTGATGGACAGCTCCATCGGTGCAAACGCCATACGCGCGATCAGGTCGCACATCATACAGAAGACGGCTCCGCCGAGGAACGTTCAGGATTACGACGAGCGGACGCGATGTGCCGAGGCTCTGTTTGACGAGGAACGGACGGCAATGCCGACAAACGAAATCGGACCGGCAAATGCGGTGACGCATGCGGAGAGAATACTCGAAAGCAGAATCAGCGCGATGCGGAATACTTTGATGTTGACCCCCATGCTCTGCGCATACGCCTCACCGAGCTGGTATGCACCGATCGGTTTTGCCATCAGGAACGTGATGACAAAGGTGATGCCGATCACAGCCGCAGAGATCGCTACGTTGCTCCAGCTCATGCCGGAGAAGCTTCCCTGTGACCAGCCGTGGAGATTGACGATATCGGAATCCTCCGCGAAGGTGACAACAAAATCCGTGACCGCCGAGCAGATGTAACCGATCATAATACCGCCGACGAGAAGTCCTGCCATATTTTTGATCCGTCGGGACATCAGCAGAATGAAGCCGACGGAGAGAAGGGATCCTAAGAATGCTGCAACAATCATCGTGTAAGATGTGATATTGCGCGCCCACTCCAGATAAAAGATCATGGTCAGCGCCACGACCATTTTGGCTCCCGAGGAAATTCCAAGAACAAACGGACCGGCAATCGGGTTTTCAAAGAAAGTCTGTAAAAGGAAGCCCGACAGGGACAGAGCACCGCCCAGGATTGCCGCCATCAGAATACGCGGAAGGCGGATTTTCCAGATAATATTGTACTCTTTCCCCTCTCCGGTCCGCCGCAGCAGAATCCGGAAAATTTCCGGAATCGAAATATTTACGTTTCAGAATTGATATTCAGCACGGTGATGGCAGCGAACGCCAGAATCAGCACCAGAAACACAGCGGCATACCGCGAACGGCGCCGGAAGTTTTCCATATGGAAACTGTTTCTTTTCCTGTCATATTTTTTCTCTGACATACGTTCCTCCATCAGGATAATTTTCTTAAGAATACCATCTGATCCGGATCGCCGCCCGTTACCAGAAGGTTAATGTCGTTGGTAACTGTGCAATTTTATCGGTTGCCTGATACATCGATTTCTCGGTTGTCCAGACATTGCCCTCTTTGACTGCTTTGTAATCGGCAAACATAGAATCCTTTTGCCAGCAGGTCGTCCAGGGTTTTGACGGTGGAATCGATGCTTGCGTTGTAGATCAGGTAGTCCGCATTCGGCCGTATCGTAGAACTGCTCCATCGTGATCGGCACGGATGTTTTCCGCTGTCGTCCTGGAGATCACGGAAGGCGTTGCGCGCGCTCGATCATGTTGGAAATATAGTCCTCCGGGTTCCGCACAACGGCAGCTCCGCTCGTATTAATATAGAAGAAAGCGACACGTTTTTTCGGTATTCTGGAAATCCTTCAGATTTTCCACAACACTTGCCTGACTTGCAAAGAAGTCGGCTGCCTCCTCCTCTTTGTCCAGCATGGCACCGTAGAGTTTGATCCATTCGGTTCTGCCAAGAGGCTGGGATTCGTAGCTGGAACGGTCGATGAAGACCGGAATATCGAGCATCTCGATCATCTCCTGTACCTTCGGGGAATGGAGGATCATCGTGGATTCAATGGCCAGATCACAGTTCTCACTGACCAGAAGTTCGTAATCCGGCTCACTGTATTTTCCGGCGAAGATCATCGTTCCGGCATTCATCGCGTCAACGGCATCTGTACGTACCAGTTGTCTGCGGTTTCACCGGAGAGACGAATCGTATCGAGGGGAGTCGATGGCATCGAACAACGCCATCGGAGAGGTTGCTGCCATGTAGATGCGTTCCAGCGGCTGATGGATTACAATTACGTCGGAATCGAGGTCATCCGGCGCCTCTTTTCCGTCCGGGACGAGCAGATACTGCGCGCCGTCTTTGACATCGATCAGTTTATAGCCGTCTGTGCAGTAGTATACGTTAAAGCACTCGGCGTAATTCAGGACCATCTTGCTCTCGATGGTGATTCCGGTGATGTCCGGTGCGTCGCTGACATCGTCTGTCGTTGCGAAACCATCCGCGGATGCGGTATCACTCCCGGAGGTGCTGCTCGCGGCAGTGGCTTCGGAGGTGCTTTCACTTTCAGCCGTACTTTCCTGAGACGGATGTGCTCTCCGTCTGGCTTTCGGAAACGTCTGCTGCGGATGCTGTGGATGTGCTGCTCTCAGAAACTGCCGAAGTGCCCGACGCGGACGATGTGCTGCTTCCCGTTGATGCGGTCTGCCGCAGGCCGTCAGTGACATCGCTGCTGCAAGAAAAATGCAGCCCATTTTTTCAGCTTTCTTTCGTTTTTTCCTGTCATTTGATATTCCTTTCTTAAAGAAAAAGCCGCTGCCATACGGCAGCAGCCCTTTCTCATTTTTTTGCTGCAAATTATTGTACTTATTTATTCTCTTCTGCCTTTACCATCTGCTGGAACAGCTCGTTTGCCTGATCCTCGCATCCGAAGATCACGCCGTAGACTTTCAGCCACTCTGCTTTCGCAAGATCGGTCTTCTCGTCTGCGGAACGGTCAACCAGCATCGGAATGGTCAGGGTTGCCAGACGCTCTGCGGTGTCGGACAGACGCTCATTTTCCTCTTTCAGAAGTTCTTCCGAGTCTTGCCTTCGTCGGCTTTCTCATCCGTTGTCTTATCGTCTTTATCGTCCTTCTGATCCTCAGCTTTGGTATCTGCGGTCTCGTCGGCTGCATCAGCATCTTCCTCATCTTTTGCATTTCCCGGAAGGAACTCAGATGGAAGAATTGCAAAGTCGATTTCGTCTTTACCAGAGCTTTGTAGTCCAGATCATCGAATGCTCCATCGAAGGAGATTTTTTGTCTTCCATTGCTTTTTGCAATTTTTTCGATCTGGCAGTCTTTCTGCTCCATGCCGACTGCTTTGATCTCTGCTGCGTCTAACTGCTCATCGAGAAGTTTCAGGGCATCCTCAGATGCTACGTATGTTTTCTCAACCGGAAGCTGGATCACGATCATATCTTTGTCCAGTCCTGCCGGAATCTCAACATCTTTCGGAACGATCAGATATTTGACAACATTGCCTTCGTACAGCTCTTTTGTCTTTTCGGTCAGATCTTTCGCTTTCTCAGTGCTGGTCTTTTGAATCGGATGCTGCTGCCGCTTCTTCCTCGTCGGTTGCTGCTGCGGTATCCTCTGCTGCTGCGGTATCGGTATCTTCTGCTTTCTTGTCGTCCTCGGTCTGTTTCTCCGGATCACGCTCGGTATCTTTTGTCATATCGATCTCCAGCAGGGTGATGCCTTCGTCGTAATGATACATCTTGAAGTACTCTGCGTAAGCAAGTTTTGTCTCTGCTTTGTATTCCAGTCCCATGATCTCTGGAGCGGTGGTATCCAGCTTGGAGTTATCGGTGCTGATCGTGGAGATTGTTCCGTCTGCTTTTACAAATCCTGTGCTGGAAGAAGTGCTGCCGCCCTTCTTTGCTTCTGCCAGGGAGATGAAGATGTTGTAGGAAATCTCATGGGCAACGGACATTCTGGTGGTCATACCGATGATGGTATTGTTCTTGTTCAGCTCAACCGGAATGGTGAAGATGCTGCTTCCGCCGCTGACATTTGCCATGTATTTATTTCCGTTTGCTTTTTACATATCCGTAGTACGGACTGCTGAATGCGATCGTTGCATAAGCCTGTCCGTTCGTTACAGTAATCTTGCTGCAGGAGATGGTTACCTTTCCGGATCCGCCGGAGAAGGAGAATCCGTCTGGTGTGTAAACGCCGTCTGCCAGTGTGGTTGCACTGTCTCACTTTGGATGTGCCGCCGCTTAAGTCAGACTCATATTTGGATTCCTGCTCCGGTTTGGTATCGGCCGGTTTCTGGGTCGGTGCCGGAGTCGGGGTGCTGGTGGGTTTTACAACCGGTGTCTCAGATGGAGATACGGTTGGGGTATTGGTCGGAACGAGGGTTGGTTTCTGAGTATCGCCCTTGTTGTCATCCGACGGAAGGTCTCCGGTCTTTTCAGGCTGGAAGATGCAATCGTGATGGCTCTGTCGTACCATTTGCCGCTCTTTACTGCATGAGCTGCTACAGCAAATTCTGATCAAGTGCCTCTACCGGGATTTCAAACTGCATTCCGGTTTTGGTTTCACCGTCTAAGGTGTAGTCCACTTTTCCGGTGGAAGCGATCCATGCGCCGCTCTTCTGCTGCCGCATCTTTCCGGTTCCCATATACAGATAATCATAGCCGCTTCCGCTTAAGGTGATAACTGCTGTCATTTTTCCGTTTTTCGCGGTCAGTTTTACGCCGACTACCTTGAACATTGCTGCATTAGTTGTTGCCTCTGCACTGTAAATACCATCTGCTACTTTATTGGTCTCATCTGCCGGAAGATCTGCGGTCTTTTTTCAGACTGGAAGATGCAATAGTAATGGTTCTTGCATACCATTTATCCCGTTTTTGCAGAATGGGAAGAAACAACAAGTGCCTGATCGAGTGCTGCTACCGGAATATCATACTGCATTCCTGTTTTCGTCTCGCCGTCTGCTGTTGTGTAATCAACGGTGCCGACGCCTGCAATCCATGCACTCTTGTTCTGTGGCAGCTGCCTCTTCCGGTGTTCCCATGTACAGATAATCGTAGGCAACACCACTTAACGTGATGCGTGCTTTCATGTCGCCGTCTTTTACGGTCAGCTCTACGCCGACTACTTTGAACATAGCTGCGCCGGTCTCCGCGGTTCCGCTGTAGATACCGTTTTCTACTTTCGCCGGTTCCGGAGTTGGAGTTGCGGTTGGAACCGGAGTCTCACTCGGGTCGGGGTTGCAGTCGGGACCGAGTCTCGGTCGGCTCCGGTATCGGGAGTTTTCCGGTGTTTTACTTCCCGGAATGCAAGATAAAGCTGCTGTTTGGTGTACCAGGTTCCGTCTTTTCTTTCCAAGAACGATCGGAACGGTTGTGCCGGCTTTGTCCGCATCTACTTCAAATGTAAAGGAATAACCGCCGTTTGCTTCCTGCATTCCCTGGATAGCCGGTGTTTTTGCAAGGTCATCGTTCTTTCCAAGATACAGTTTATCAAATGATACGTTGTTTGTTTTCAGTGTAAGAACGAGTTTATCGCCCTTTGTTGATCATTGTTGCCTCGGAGATGACGAACATTTTGAATACGCTGCCGTCCTTTGGTAACCGGTGCTTCTACACTGGCTGGCTTATTCGAGGAATCCTCACCTGGATTTTCGCTTGAGTCTCGGTTGGTTCCGGTGTTACCGTCGGATTGCATCGGTGCTGTGGATCGTAACGGTTTTATCAGCCCATGTTTTTTTTCTTGGCTGAGCGAACGGCAACATCCATCTGTTTGTCAAGCTCTTCCACCGGAATTTCAAAACGATATCCGGTCTTTTCTGCACCAGTCTTCGTATCCGTATAGGTTTCGCTTCCTGTCGGAGCAATCCAGCTCTTTTCATCTGCTGCGGCAGCTTCTGCTGCTGTTCCCGTATACAGGTAATCATAGCCGGTTCCACTCAGCAGAATGGATGCTTTCAGTTTTCCATCTTTTACGATGAGTCTGGAAGAAATCACACGGAACATGCTTCCGGTTGCTTCTGCAGAAGTCTCATACTCACCATCTGCCGGTTTTGCTGCTTTCCGCTGCTTTTTGTTTCTTTTCTCCTCGGCTGTATTGATGCCTCATTTTGGTTTTCTTTTACTTCCGTTTTCGGCTGTTCTGCCGCCGGACTGGTATTCTCTTTTACAGCATCTTTGGTTTCTTCTTTTGCCGGTGTTTCTTTTTCAGCATCTTGGGAAGTCTCATCTGCTGCTTCCGGCTCTTTTTCTGTGGTATCGGCAGTCTCTTCACCGTCTTTTGCAGTGTCCTCTGCAGTATCTTCCGAAGCATCCTCATCTGCGGATGGTGTCTCGGTCTCGTCAGATCCTGCCGGTGTCTGATCCTCTGCAGGCGCGGCCGGTGTTTCCGTCGGCTCTTCTGCCGGAGTCTCTGCAGTGCTTTCACTGCTCTCGGTTTCTGCCGGTGTTGTTTCCGGTTCTGCCGTCTCTGCTGTTTCTTCGCTCTGCGGCGCTTCCTCTGCGGCTGCGCTGCTTTCTGTCTGTGCTGCTTTTTCCTGCGTATCTGCTAATACGCTGGCAGTCGGCTCATGATCATGGACGCCGACAGCAGCAGTGCCAGAAATTTGCTTGAATTTCCTTTCATAACTTCTCCTTTTCTTCGGATCTCCTTCGCGCATCTGCTCCGGATTCCGTCTGACTTTTTCAGGCAGCTGGGCGGTGCCTGTCCCCGTCAATGATGTCTCCCCTGCAAGTAATCTTGTTTTTGAGGACACATTTTTTCTGCGAAAAGACAAACAGACAGCGGCTGGTTGCGGCAAAAGAGTTTCGCCACCTGAGCGCTTTGTTCGGACGCATGGCGACAAAAAGCAGAGTTCCGATTTGACGTCGTACATCTTTCCATGAATATATATGCTTTTCATCGGAAGCGATTCCCTAACCTTTACAGCAGGTTTCCTGACTCGCAGATCTTCACGGCAGCCGAGACTTCTCATGCGTTTAGCACAATGGCATTTCTGAAGCTCACACTCCTGCTTACAGTGACCGGATCGCTCAGGATTTCCACCTGATTCTCTTTTTACCTTCGCGGATTCTTTTTCAAATCCGTTCTGCACTGAAAAAGTCCCTTATTTCATTCGTTACTGATTATAGCAAAGCCGTTTTGGAAAGTCAAATGAAAGGCCACGGAAAAAGCGCATAAAATCAGCATTTTTTACATACTTTATGATAACTGTCCGCACCGGAGCCTATTCTATGAAACCAGCTTCTCTGCACCGCCGCATCCTGTTCCCTCTGCTTCTGTGCGGCGGACTTCTTTTCGCCCTGCTGTTCTGGTATTTTTCCCCGTTCTTTTCCCCTGGTGAGAACCGCCGGTTTTTCCGCGTATGTGGAGGAACGCTTCCACTCGAGGTAACCTCTTCTGCCATCACGCTCCACTATACCCTCGCTGATCCGGCTTCCCGCGGAATTGCCCCCGGCACCGCCTCGTTCGGCACGGTTTCCATCCCTGACCGCACCTCGTATGATGCCCTGCTGCAGAGTGTGGAAACAACGCTCACATCCTTTCATCGAAACCGCCTCTCCGCGGAAAATCAGATCACGCTCGATCTTCTGCTCTACGAGCTGAACTGCGAGAAAATGCCGGGCAGCACCAGCCTTCTTGCGGAACCGCTCGGTCCGTCGCTCGGGATTCAGGCACAGCTTCCCATTCTGCTCGCGGAGTACCCGTTCCGCACACAGCAGGATATCGCCGACTACCTCCATCTTCTGCAGGATCTCCCGCGCTATTTCTCCGACCTCATCGCACTCCGAGCAGGAAAATCCCGGCAGGGCGTGTTTCAGAATGACCTTGCGGTCGATGGCATTATCCGCCAGTGCAGTGCTTTTTCTCGCCGACGCGGATACACCGGAAAGCCATCTGCTCCACACCGTTTTTCAGGAATAAACTGCAGGCGTCTTCACTGTTTTCTGAGGCGGAAAGTGAATCTCTGTCTGCAGACGCATAAAAAACTCCTTACCTCCTGTGTTTTTCCCGCCTACCGCTCTCTTTCCGATGCTCTTTTCTTCACTCCGCGGCAAAGGAACACAGAACGCCGGCGGTCTTTCCCTGCAGGAAGGCGGACTTTCCTACTATGCGTATCTTCTCCGCAGCCGCGTCGGTGTTAACGCTTCACCGGAGGAGCTGACCCGCCTTTTAACACATCAGCTTGCGGACCAGTGTGCCGAAATGCAGATTATTCTCGATCAGAATCCGGCGCTCTCCCTCTCCGAGCAGGCGCTCGTGCTGCCGTTCTCCACGCCGGAGGAAATGCTTGCCGATCTGCAGAATGCCGTTTCTGAAAGATTTTCCCGTTCTTTCGGGTATCGCATACGAAGTAAAGACCGTGGATGACTCTCTCAAAAGGATTTTTAAGCCCCGCCTTTTTATCTCACACCGCCCGCCGATGTCAATTCACCCAACTCCATTTACCTGAATCCCGCGGATGAAATGACCGGCATCGAGCTGTATTCCACACTTGCCCACGAGGGCTTTCCCGGCCATCTGTACCAGACCGTCTCGTTCTCGCGCTCCGACCCGCTTCTGATCCGCCATCTCTACGCGCCGTCGGGTTATGTGGAAGGATGGGCAACCTACGTTGAATCATATGCCTGCCGCTACGCCGCACGTAATCTCGATGCAAACACGCAGGCGCTCTGCCGTCTCTGGTATCTGAACCGCTCGGTGCATCTTACCCTCTGCTCGCTGCTGGATCTCGGAATCCACAGCCAGGGATGGCTCTCTCGGATGCGTCAGCCTTTCTGGCGCAGTTCGGCATCACGGATGCGTCGGCCGCTGCCTCTTTATATCAGTATATTCTCGAGACACCGGCGAACTATCTGAAATACTGTGTCGGATCGCTCTCGTTTTCGCAGCTCCTCTCGGAAGTGCGGGAACAGGAAGGTGACTCATTCTCATTGATCGGTTTCCATGAAAAAACTGCTCCGTCTCGGGCCTCTGCCGTTTCCGCTCGTAGAAAAATATCTGTAAACGGTTCGCCCTGCTGAAAAAAAAAAAAGATCCCACAGACTTTCTTCTATAAATAATAGAAAGTTCTGTGAGATCTTTTTTCATTTTCAAAATTCTTTAACCTAAATTGTAAAGAGATGGATCTGTCGGCCGCTGCGGATCAATAACAGAGGCAGAATCAAACAGATCGCTTGTTCTGTCCTCGCCGCCTCCGTAGAGGTTCTGGTACAGACGGTATCCATCCAGGTTTCTTCGTCCCATACGCAGGTAATTGTCTCTTACCTGAACGAAATACTGGGAGGAATCTACGTTGCAGTAGATGTTGAAGCCCTGACTCTTTAAGTAAGCAAACTTCTCATTGTCCATCGTGTAATCGTGCCAGTCGGAAAGATCCTGTCCATGTAAAGATGATGATATCGCTTCCGCCGATGAGCGGTGAAACATATGTCCGCCATTCTCGGTATCCGCCTGAATCGTCTCGATCGGTTTGTCGCCGACGCGGATATGGCCCCAGGTATGGCTTGCGAATGTCCAGCCGTCTGCTTTGATCGCATCGGCTACTTTTTTTCGCCTCCTCGCACTCTTTATCCCAGTCGAAATCCGGTGTGCATCAAGCCATGCTACCTGATCATCCGTCAGATCTTCTCTCGTCTTGTAATCACCGTCGGTGCGGTATCCGAGGATTCCATCGTAGCCGGTCAGTGCTACGGTTCCGCGCGCATTATGGTATACGGCATCCGGATGCGCTTCGATAAACTGATCCATCAGCGGGATGCAGTCGTAAGCACCGGTCACAACAGTTCCGTCATCCTGAATGTATTCGCAGGTCGGTTTTCCGTCGTCGCCGACGACCATCTTGCTGGCAATGCCGCGTCCGTCGTAAAGAGTGGTAATAGGAAAGGTCATCCAGAGAAAGAACGAATGCTTTCTTGCCCTCCGGCAGGTAAATGTCCCCTTCCTCGTAATGAACGGTTCCGTCATCATCTACGGTCTTTTTCACGAGATCGTTGATCGAAACCATGACATATCCTCTGTCGTACATCTGCTGGGTGATCGCGTTGAACTCATCCACGGTGGTCATCCACTGGCAGAAGCCTGCGGTCTGTGCGTTGTCCTGATAGAACGCTTTCTGCGGATCGACTACAAGAGAATGATAGAAAATGTGGGTTACTTCGTTGACGTTGACGCGCACACAGGCACTCTCGTGCTGGTGTACTCTGCTACTTTTGTGATGATATCCGCGTCGGTCGCTGCGCCCTCTACGCTCTGGAGCTTTTCAATGGCTCCATCGTAATCGTATGTCTGCGCAAGTGCATCGGCTTCCGCCATAATCTGTGCTTTCGTTGTCGGCGCTTCAGCACTTCCCGTGCTGTTCGACGATACGGAACCGTCCACCTCTGCTGTTTTCTGATCCTCTTTTTCCTGTGCTTTCTGCTGGATTTTTTCTGTTCCTCCGGCCAAAGCCCAGATTCCAATGCCGAAGATGACAAGCAGAACACATAGAATTCCTGTTTTGATCATCAGCGCACGCTTCCGCTTTCTTCTTCGGAGCTCCTTTTTACTGATGTTTTTTTCTCACTCATTTTTCCTTCCTCCCAAAAACAGCTTTTGCTTTTTCTGGCAAATATTACAGTTTTACCGGACTGACAGAAATTCAGCCCGGACTCTGCTCTTTCTATTTTAGCTCAAAATACCGGTTCTGTCGAGTAGGTTTCCGGCAGGTTAAGAGAAATGTAAGAAAACCGGTAACGCTCTTTCTTTTATGCGCGCTGGCCGTGTGCCTCATACATGAGAACGGCGGATGCAATCGCTGCGTTTAACGACTCCACTTTTCCTTCCATCGGAATACGGATCAGGCACTCGGCGGCCTCTGCCATTGCATCAGTCAGGCCGTTTCCCTCATTTCCGATCAGGAATGCCGTTCCTTTTGTGTAATCCTCCTCGCGGTAGGAATGCACGCCATGCAGATGTGCCGCGTACGTACAGATCTTCCGCGCTTTTAAGCCTTTTTACAAATCCTGACCGCATCGTCGACGATCAGAAACGGCATACGGTAGATCGAGCCCATCGTCGAACGGATCGTTTTCGGATTGAAGATATCCGCGGTACCGCGGCTCATGATGATGCCGGTGACTCCTGCGCCCTCTGCGGTGCGGATGATTGTTC
>VOFG01002910.1_pt1 | contig 45839 bp, 76 predicted proteins | sample 5384171 | NCBI WGS metagenome assembly VOFG01 (sample SAMN12384726, study PRJNA508395) | human gut metagenome | isolation source: healthy gut F | host: Homo sapiens
ATGCATGGTCTGAATTTCATAAATGTTTATCTCCTTTTTGCGTTTTCAACCATTTTACCACACTAAAGTACAGCCGTCCAGTTTGCCGCGAATGCCCTGACAACAAAATAAGGATGCCGGAGGATTTTTTCCTTCACCCCGGCATCCTTGTTTTATTATTTTGCGTTTTCGTATCGCAATTAGTGTTGTCCCGGTTTTCCTATCTGGTCATTATCCGTATCATTTTTTCTGTCATTCGATCGAGATTTTCTTCGTATCGTCCATCCTGTACATCATCGATTTCATCCATAATCCATCATTTTCATTATTCCGGTCTGTCTACACCATCTTATCATCTGTTCGGTTTTCTGTCGCCGTTATCATCTGTATCATTTGTATTATTTCCACAGCCGGTCAGCCCCGACATTGCTCCCTGTGCACATTAATACCAGCATGCATTTTTTTCCATTGTTTCATTCTCACAATCTTCCTTTCGTATATTTTCATCTGCCATCAAGTATTACTTGTCACCAGTAATATCTGCATTTTTTGAAAATATATACGAATTTTTCTTTATCTGAATGCTGGTATTTTTTACATTTTACAGTTTCTGCAATCACACCACTTCTGTATGCAGCCAGAAGCACTTCCAGATCCAAAATCTGTTCTTTTAGATCTTTTCCGACATCTGTATCTTCCACTTTCTTCCGTTCCAATGTTCCTTTACCACCGGTGCTGTCTGAATGAATATCACTTTCCTTTTCAATCGCTGCTTCTGTAGACTCAAATGGCTCATGCGCCGCCAGAATCAATCCATAGGAATTATAAATCAATGTATATAACCTGCGATTCCGGTCTCTTTCTGATACGCTTTCGAAAATCCGCCATCTATAACCAGAACTTTTCCACCGCATTTCACCGGATTTTCTCCATCTTTACATTTTACCGGCACATGACCGTTGATTATATGCGCATCTTCATTCTCAAGTCCGAATTCTTTCAATATTTTTCCCATTACTTTTTCATCTTCCAGCAAAAGGTAGTATGGATTTTTTTTCTTCTCTTTATGAGTTTCCTTCTCCGCCAGGAAATAACGTTCAAACGTCGCCATCTTATCCTTTCCAAACAACGGTGAATTTTCGCTCAGCCAGATATACCACATGATATCTTTTTCCACGTTTCTTTTTCTTTAGGATCCATAGCATAGAATCCTTTTCTCACGTAACTTTCAAGTACTTCATAAAGCCCTTTGCCCTTATACGTATGGCCAAAAATCCTTACACTTTTCAAATTGCCGTCTTCTTTTAACGGTACGCAACCATGATAAAGAAGATTGCCGTTATATACTTTATATAATCCACCTTTGTTTCAAAGGAAATGCATATGACGCTGTAATTTTCGCAGTTTTCAAACGCCCGTTCCAGGCGTTCCATAATATCCTCTTCTTCTTTCGTCAGCGCATATGGTTTTTCGGATCGATCGTCGGAAAATTTTATCAACAATTTATATTCTTTTCCATCTAGTTCTATCGTACCCTTTTTCATAGTCAATATGATGCAGTAAATTGCGTTTTCCAGTTTAAATCCCGGATTTTTTTTGATAATCTGGCCCTCAACTTTGAACTGGATCACAGAAATCGCTTTATGCATCTTTACATCCAGCAACATTTCTGTTGCACTGTAATTCGGATTGCCTTTTAATTTAAACATTCACACGGATCATCTTTATATGTATTCATGGCAAATGTAGCCAGCGGAAGCAGGTTAATTCCATATCCTTCTTCCAGGATATCCAGGTTGCCATATCTTGCACAGATACGGATCACATTGGCAATGCAGCCTCTCTGCCCTGCTGCAGCTCCCATCCACAAAACATCATGATTTCCCCATTGAATATCAACCGAATGGTACGTCCATAAGCTCATCCATAATAATATGTGGTCCAGGACCTCTGTCATAGATATCTCCGACAATATGCAGATGATCAACCGTCAGACGTTGAATCAGTTCACTCATGGCTATAATGAATTTCTCTGCCCGTCCAATTCTTATAATCGTACTGACAATTGCATTATAATACGATTCTTTATCCGTCATATCCATTTTTCTCTGTAATCAGTTCCTCGATCACATAAGCAAAATCCGGAGGAAGTGCTTTTCTTACTTTGGATCTGGTATATTTACTTGCTGTTCTTTTTACACACCTCAATCAAGCGGTACAACGTAATCTTATACCAGTCCTCCATATTCTTTTCCGTTTTCTTGATCCGGTCCATCTTCTCTTTCGGATAATAAATAAGAGTAGCAAGGGTCTGTTTATCCCTGCTACTCATAGTATTCCCCGAATACATCATCAATTTTACGGCGCACAGAACCAGAGCCATTCTTTAAAACATGCGTTAAATGCCTCGTATTCCCCATGAATGTCCGTCAGAAAATGTTCTGTACCCTTTGGCAGATTTAAGATTGCCTGCAGATTGATGATTTCTGTGGAAGCTTTGGCGATGGTCGGATACAGTTGAAAAGTCTTTCCAGATAACGTTCCTCATAATTTGTCTCATAAGATGCCTCCAGTCTTCCTGTATATTCTGCTTTGTTCATAACGATTTAGAACTGGATCACGTCAGACATATCATATCTGCCGGCCGGTTTCCCTGCCAGGAATTTTGCTGCTTCTACGGCGCCTTTTCCAAATACGGCCTTTAGAATATGCTGTATGTTTGAATTCAATCACTTCATCCTGACCTGCAAAGATCACTTCATGGTCTCCTACGATTGTTCCACCACGTACTGCTGAAATGCCAATTTCCCTTTCCGATCGTTTCTGACGCACCTGACTTCTGTCATATACATAATGATACTGATTATCCGCCGCTTCATTGATAGAATCTGCCAGAGCAAGTGCAGTACCACTTGGCGCATCCAGTTTCTGGTTATGATGCTTCTCTACCAGTTCGATATCATATCCTGCCGGAGAAAGTACTTTTTAGTAGCATCCTGCAAGATCTTCAGAAGCAGGTTGATTCCAAGTGACATATTTGCAGATTTTAAAACTGCTACTTTCTTTGCTGATTCTTCTACCTTTTCAAGCTGTTCTTCTGAAAAGTCCGTTGTACAAAGTACGACCGGCACCTGCTTTTCCACACAATAAGTCAAGCAGTTCATCTGCTGCTGCTGCATTCGAAAAATCAATGATAACGTCCGCTTCCACATCGCACGCACCAATGTTTTCAAATACAGGATAGTCATTTGGTACTTTGGTATATTTATCAACTACCTGCTACAAGTTCAATCCCTTCTGTGTTCTTGATTATATCTGTAATAACACGTCCCATATGTCCGTTACATCCATGCATAATTGCTTTTACCATATTCTTGTCCTCCTTTTGTATCTGTATACATATTCTTCATCTGGGCTGCCGTTGGCAGTAAAAAACAAAGGATACCATGGCGATGTATGATATCCTTCTCTTTTTCTTATTATACTAACTGAATACCGAAATCTTTCATTGCCTGTGCAAAGGTTCTTCTCATGTTCAGGGGATATCTCTGTAAGCGGCATACGAAGTGGTCCACAGTCAACTCCCATCAGCTGCATTGCTTTCTTAACCGGAATCGGGTTTACTTCGCAGAATAACTGCTCGATCAGCGGCAGTGCTTTCAGCTGAAGTGCTGCACTTCCCTTCACATCTCCGTTAAAATACTTCTCACAGATATCATGTGCTTCATCGAGCAACGTTTGACAGTACTGAGATCACACCCTTTCCACCGAGAGATAATACCGGCACGACCTGGTCGTCATTTCCTGAATATACATCAATGTTACCGTCTGTCAGGTTCATGATCTTTGCAACCTGCGAAATATTTCCTGATGCTTCCTTTATACCAACGATATTATCTACTTCTTTCACCAGTTTTGCTGCTGTTGCAGGTTCGATATTGCATCCCGTTCTGCTTGCAACACTGTACATAATGATTGGTGCTGTTACTTCTTTTGCCACTGCACTGAAATGTCCGATCAGTCCATTCTGAGTTGCTTTATTATAATAAGGTGTAACCAAAAGTAAACCATCTGCCCCATATTCTGAAGCTTCCTTCGACATATCGATAGCAGTACGTGTACAATTAGAACCTGTTCCTGCAATAACCGGAACTCTCTTGTTAACACGGTCAATTGCAAATTTTACACACTGCATATGCTCTTCTTCTGTCATGGTAGCAGATTCTCCTGTTGTACCGCAGATTACAATGCTGTCTGTTTTATGCTCACAATGAAACTCAATCAATTCATCAAGTCTATCATAATTAATACTTCCATCTTCATTAAATGGTGTGACAATTGCCACGCCGGCTCCTGTAAAAATAGCCATAGTGATCCTCCTGACTTTCATATAATCTAATGAAATTCTATCATCAATTAAATATGATGTCAATCCGAACCCTTATCTAAATTCATTTTACCATCCTTATTCATCCATACATTCCAGTTTACTTACCGAAACTTCATATGCAACCCTTTTCTGCGATTCTGTTTCTGTAATCTTTTTTCATATATTCACGGCTCTGAATTCTTCCAACCACCTGCACATGTTCCCCAACCTCAAATGCAGAAGCAAATCTGGCATTCCTTCCCCAGCAGATACATGGAATATAATCAGATTTTCCATACGGTCTGTTCACTGCCAGCAACAGATCTGCAATTTCTCTTCCAAGCGGTGTTTTACGGTAAACAGGCTGTTTGCAGATATAACCATCCAGTAAAATTTGATTCGTCTTTGCCCCGTCAAGTTCTTCTTCCATAAAATGAATTTCTCTGACAAAAACAGAAAAAATCAGACGGTTTTTCATTTCTTCATGCCGGTTGTAGGACCTGAACTGTCCGTTTACCATAATAATTCTCCCGTGTAATCTTTCGTAACATCAATCAGACGCTCCGAGATCATGAGTGGGATCCTGTCTTTGGAATTGCTGAGTCTTTTCACATCCACTTCTACCATATAAAAGCCTTCTCCGAATACTTCATGGCTGAATAAAAACGGGGGATACGATTTCTCCCATCATAGTTACCTGGTTGTTCTCAATCATCTTATCTGACATAATTTTTGTAATCTCCTTCCTCTGAATCGTATTTTGAGTCATTACAAAGTCTATGAATCAAATCAGTATTTTAGAACTAAATACTTGTAAATTTTAAAAAATGTGATAAACTAATGTGGTTGCAGATAATAATAGGTAGAGAAAAGGAAGATTCGTAATGAAGACAAAACGTGAAGATGTACGTAATATCGCGATTATTGCCCATGTTGACCATGGTAAAACAACATTAGTAGATGAACTTTTAAAACAGAGCGGTGTTTTCCGTGAAAATCAGGAAGTAGCCGAACGAGTAATGGATTCCAACGATATCGAACGTGAACGTGGAATCACGATCCTCTCCAAGAATACTGCCGTCACCTATAACGGTGTAAAAATCAATATTATAGATACTCCTGGACATGCCGATTTCGGCGGAGAAGTAGAACGTGTCCTTAAGATGGTCAATGGTGTTATCCTCGTTGTTGATGCGTTTGAGGGTGCTATGCCGCAGACCAAATTTGTACTCCGCAAAGCAATGGAATTAAAACTTCCGGTCATCGTATGTATCAATAAGATTGACCGTCCGGAAGCAAGAGCCGAAGAAGTTATCGATGAAGTTCTGGAACTGCTCATTGACCTTGGTGCTTCTGATGAACAGTTAGACTGCCCATTCGTATACGCATCCGCTAAGAATGGTGTGGCTGCACTTGAGATTTCGGATGAAATGAAAGACATGAAGCCTCTGTTTGAGACCATTCTGGATTATATTCCTGCACCAGAAGGTGATCCGGAAGCTCCGACTCAGGTTCTGATCAGTACGATCGACTATAATGAATATGTTGGACGTATCGGTGTTGGTAAAGTAGATAACGGTACGATCGCAGTTAACCAGGACATGGTTGTTGTCAACCATCATGATCCTGACAAACAGAAGAAAGTAAAGATCAGCAAACTGTATGAGTTTGAAGGTCTGAACAAAGTAGAAGTAAAAGAAGCATCTATCGGTGCAATCGTGGCAATTTCAGGTATCTCTGACATTTCCATCGGTGATACACTCTGCTCACCTGAAAATCCGACACCAATTCCGTTCCAGAAGATTTCTGAACCAACCATCTCTATGGAGTTTCGTTGTAAATGACAGTCCGTTTGCCGGACAGGAAGGAAAATATGTAACTTCCCGTCATTACGTGATCGTCTGATGCGCGAACTGAACACCGATGTCAGCCTTCGTGTTGAAGATACAGAAAACATGGACGCATTCAAAGTATCCGGACGTGGTGAACTTCACCTTTCCGTTCTAATCGAGAATATGAGACGTGAAGGATATGAATTCGCAGTCAGCAAAGCTGAGGTTCTGTATCACAAAGACGAGAATGGTAAACTTCTTGAGCCAATGGAGATTGCTTACATTGATGTACCTGATGAATACACTGGTGTCGTTATTGATAAACTGAGCCAGAGAAAAGGTGAATTACAGACAATGGGTGCTGCCAATGGTGGATATACACGTCTTGAGTTCCGTATCCCATCCCGTGGTCTGATCGGTTACCGTGGTGATTTCCTGACAGACACAAAGGGAAATGGTATCATGAACACTGCATTCGACGGATACGCTCCATATAAGGGAGATATCCAGTATCGTAAACAGGGATCTCTGATTGCATACGAGACCGGTGAGTCTGTAACTTATGGTCTGTACAGTGCTCAGGATCGTGGAACACTCTTCATCGGACCTGGTGAAAAGTTTACTCCGGTATGGTAATCGGTCAGAATGCGAAGACAGATGATGTCGAACTGAATGTATGTAAGACAAAGCATCTTACCAATACTCGTTCTTCCAGCGCAGATGATGCACTTCGTCTGACACCTCCGACGGTCCTCAGTCTGGAGCAGGCAATCGACTTCATCGATACAGATGAACTTCTGGAGGTTACCCGGAATCACTCCGTATTCGTAAGAAGATTCTGGATCCTAAGATGAGAAAACGTGTAAATCGCTAATGAATAAACATTTACGGTTATAACTGACCGCACGAAAGCGGCAGAAAATAAAATATATAAAAACAGTTTTTGTTCACGAAAACCTGACAATTTATATATTTTATTTTCTGCCGCTTTTTTGTTCTCATCTGCAGCACACATTACTAAAAATTTTTCTTCTCCATTGTTCTTCATTTTGATATGATATCTTTCTTTGGGATATTGGCAAATATCTTTTTTTTCACTTATACTGGAATTACAGCGAAAATCTATATAAAAAAGAAAGGAATCCACGAATGAAAGAACTGATTTCTCACCTTCTCAAACAGGTGGCCGCAATTCTGGAATATGTGATTGCATTTATGCTTGCGATCGGTATCATACTGCTTTGCCTTCGTATGGTATGTTCACTTCAGTATATTCCGAATCTGAACACCTATCCGAATTACGATGATCTTCTCGAGGTTTGTTTTAATCTGATCATCGGTGTCGAATTGATCCGTATGATGTATTCGCACTCTCCGAGTACCGTATTTGAGGTTCTGCTTTTGCGATTGCAAGACACATCATTATGGACCACACTTCCATCTACAGCAGTCTGATCGGCGTCTGTTCCATCGCAGTCTTATTTGCAACCAGAAAATTCTTATTCTCAGAATTCGACATAGCAGACGAAACGGTATTCCGTGCTTCAACCAAGGCTAAAGTTGTCAACAAGATTCTCAGCGTGAGCATTCCGCATGAAGCAGATGATACCCTTTCCAATGTACTGCTGCGGCATCTCGAAGAACAGAATATCACGCCCCGTGTTGGTGCATGTTATTACTTCCACGATTGCGGTCTGCGGGTTGCCAAACTTCATGATGGAAAAATTTCAAGAATTCAGGTAATTCGTGCTATACATTAGCGGCCAAACATGTTATACTACACATATCAGATAGATTGCCAGTTCGAGTAACAATTGTCAGATTATAATTCATTTATTTGATGATTGTATAACGTGCAATTATTTGAAATTATGTCGCAAAGGAGTTGGGCATCATGAAATTTATTATTATTGGAAAGAACATCGATGTAACACCAGGCTTAAGAGAGGCCGTAGAAAGCAAGTTAGGAAAGTTAGAAGGTACTTTACTCCGAATACAGAGATTCACGTAACCTTAAGTGTACAGAAAGGACATCAGAAAATTGAAGTAACAATTCCTGTAAAGGGTGGTCTGGTTCGTTCCGAACAGGAAAGTTCTGATATGTATGTATCGATTGATCTTGTAGAAGAAGTCATCGAACGTCAACTTCGTAAATATAAAAATAAACTGGTAGCACGTGAACAGGAAGGCGGTAACTTCAAACAGGAATTCTTTGACGCCGAAGATAATATTGAAGATGACGGCGAGATTAAAATCGTACGTACCAAAAAATTCGGATTTAAACCTATGTATCCGGAAGATGCATGTGTACAGATGGAACTTCTTGGACATGATTTTTATGTATTCTGTAACGCAGAGTCTGACGAAGTAAATGTTGTATATAGACGTAAGAACGGAACATTTGGATTGATCGAACCAGAATTTTCTTAAAATTCTATATAAAATGCAACACAATACCTGTAATGCAGGGGATGCAAAAAAAGAGACGGCAGCCTATCATACCGTCTTTTATTTCCTGTATGCACCAGAAACCATCAAAGCAATTATTCCAAAACCGTTGGCACACCGTCAATCTCAGCATAATAACATTCTTCTTTCGGTGTCATATCTGCCTGTGCGTTCGTCCCTTCCGTAATTGCATGCATCACCTGTTCCAGTTCCGTCTTTGGGATCAGTACTTCCAATTCTACTTTATCCGTATATACCGTATCCAGTATCTTCAGCTCTCTCTGGGCCAGAATGTACTGGATCTTACCGAATGTTGTATAATCTGTCTCTATATGAAGTTTCACACCCAAAATTTTCGTTATCACGACCGATGCCCGCAGACCGGCTTTCACAGCTCCCGAATAAGCCTGACCAGTCCCCTCCTGTCCCAAGCAGTGTACCGCCAAAAAATAACGTGTTACAACCACAGCTACATTCCTCAGTTCATTTCAAGCAATACATCCAACATTGGTTTTCCGGCTGTTCCGTTCGGTTCTCCGTCATCACTGCATCTTGAAGCTGTCCTCTCCGATGACATATGCAAAACAGTTATGTCTCGCATCCCAGTATTTTTTTTTGTCTTTTCTATAAATTCAAGTGCTTCTTCTTCATTTTTACCGGTATTACTGTCGCAATAAATCTTGACTTTTTTTTCTACAATTTCATCTTCTCCACCTTTGATAGATTTTTCTGTATTCTGGTAACCTTGATTTTCATTCATCCTTTCGTATAATTTTTAAATTTATACATAATATAATACCTAATTTCTTAAGATTTTCCTAGTCAAATATGAAGTTTTCATTTTTTCTTTTATAAAATAGTGTACATTTGCTATAATAACCTGGTATAAAGGAGGCCTAAACGCATGAATTATGGAAAGAAAAAGGCTGCGAAAAGGCAGAAAAAAATAACGTCCAAATCTACGATGCAGGGAAAACGTATCGTTGTCCGTTTATTCAAAGCATTACTGATCTGTATTGTTCTTGCAGCAGTAGTCGGGTGTTGCCGGCGGCGGTCTTTTATAAAAAAGATCATTGATGATACTCCGCATGTCTCCGCATCTGACGTTAAACCGAAAGGATTTACCACTTTCGTCTACGCTGATGACGGAAGCACTGAGATTGAACGTTTTGTATCTTCTTCCGGTTCCAAACAGGGTATACAAATCCGTTGATGAGATACCCAAAGATCTTCAGCATGCTTTTTGTTGCGATTGAAGATGAACGTTTTTACAAACACAACGGTATAGATCTGCAGGGTATTGCCCGTGCTGCAGTAGTCGGCATTGCAAGAGGGGTAATTTCACCGAAGGTGCCAGTACTCTGACACAGCAGCTGATCAAGAACAATGTGTTCCCGAACTTTACCAAAGAAAAAACGTTTTATGATAAATTCCAGCGTAAAATCCAGGAACAGTATCTTGCTTTACAGATTGAAAAAGAAAATGATAAAATGAGATTCATGGAAAGTTATCTGAATACGATCAATCTTGGGCAGAACTGTCTCGGGGTTCAGTCTGCATCGCAGCGTTATTTCAAAAAAGATGTATCTGACCTGACCTTATCTGAATGTGCAGTCATTGCCGGAATCACACAAAGTCCAAGTACCTTATGATCCGATTACTCATCCGGATAACAATAAAGTAAGACGCAATAAAGTATTAAAGAATATGCTGGAACAGGATTATATCAGCCAGAAACAATATGATGAAGCACTTGCCGATGATGTATATGCGCGGATCCAGACAACCAATACTGCTTCTCAGGCAGATAATACCTATAGTTATTTTGTTGATGCACTTGCCCAGCAGGTTATTCAGGATCTGAAAGACCAGCTTGGTTATACTGATACGCAGGCTTACAATGCTGTTTACAGTGGAGGTCTTAGCATTTACTCCACTCAGAATCAGTCTCTTCAGCAGATTTGTGACGAAGAAGCCAATGATGATTCCAATTATCCTGGACTGAAAGAATATGGTCTCGACTATGCACTGACTGTCACGCGTGCAGATGGATCAACGGAAAATTATGGCAGCAATAACATCAAAATTATGTAAAAAACTTACGGAAAAGATCAGGGACTTTTATATTCCAGCGAAGATGCTGCCAGAGCAATGGTGGAAGAATGGAAAGCAACAATTGCCAGGAGGGAGATACTTATGATGAACGTATCACCATCACCTCCGCAGCCACAGTCTTCTATCACGATCATGGATCAGAAGACCGGACAGATCAAAGCAATGGTCGGCGGACGTGGAGAAAAAGCTTCCAGCCTTGGTCTTAACAGAGCCTACCAGGGTTCTAAGAGACAGCCTGGATCTACATTCAAGATTCTTGCGGCTTATGCACCGGCATTAGATTCCTGTGACAAAACTCTTGCAACAACAATTGATGATGAACCATATACACTGAAAAACGGACAGGTTTTAAGAAATGCCAATAAGCAATATGGCGGTACTACAACTCTCCGTGAAGGTATCAAACGTTCCATCAACGTAGTAGCTGTAAAATTAAGTGATGAGATCACTCAGGAATTAGGCTATGAATATTGTCAGAAATTTGGAATCAGTACTCTGGTGAAAAAACAAACAATCAATGGAAAAGTGTTCGATGACAGCACTTCCCAGACTCTTGCTCTTGGTGGTATCACAGAAGGTGTCTATAATTACGAAATGTGTGCAGCATATGCAACGATTGCCAACGGCGGCGAATATAATAAACCAACGCTTTACAGCAAAGTAGTTGACCATGATGGCAATGTTCTTCTTGACGGAACAGGCGAATCACATACAGTTATCAAAGACAGTACAGCATACCTTCTCACCAGTGCAATGGAAGATGTCGTCAATTCCGGTACCGGTACTGCATGCCAGCTTCCGAATATGCCGGTAGCCGGAAAAACTGGTACCACAACATCCAACAAGGACTTATGGTTCTGTGGATTTACACCATATTACACCTGTGCCGTATGGGGCGGTTATGACGACAATAAAGGAATGTGATTATGACACAAGTTTCCGTTTCAGACTCTGGAAAGGTATCATGAGCCGTATTCACGAGAATCTGGAAAAAAAGATTTCAAAGTTCCTTCTTCCGTTGAACGTAAAAAGCATCTGTACAATTACCGGAAAACTCGCAGGAAGCGGATGCCCGTCTATTACAGAATATTTTGCAAAAGACACACTGCCTACCGAAACATGTTCCGGACATGGATATTCATACGGAAGCAAATCGAACTCTTCCACAGAAGACGACAGCAATTCTACTGCTAATACTTCCGGCGATTCCAATAGAGGAAACGGCAGTAATTCAACGACCGGCAATAAACCGGTAACACAGCAACCGGCGGCGATACAACCGGCGGTACTACAACCGGCGGCTCAACCGGTAGTACTACAGGTAGTTCAACCGGTGGTTCAACCGGCGGTTCAACCGGTGGTAATACAGGTGGTTCAACCGGCAGCGATACAACCGGTGGCTCAACCGGCGGTACTACACCTCAGTAATATATAGAAAAATGCGGGATAGTTAAAACCATCCCGCATTTTTTACATATTTTTTTGATTCGAAAATCAATCTCATTTTTTCAATATCCTTTATGAAAGAATTAATTTAGCAGCTCCACAGATTCCTGCATCATTCCCTAATGTTGCAAGGACAAATTCAGTATCTTTGTTAGCAAAAAAAAGCTTTCTCTTTAAAGTTCTTTTCCACATACTCTATCAAGTACTTCTCCTGCTTTGGAAACACCCCCGCCAATCACAATTGCTGACGGATCTACCACTGCTGCCAAATTAGCCATTGCATGTCCAAGATATTTTCCAAATTCTTCTGCAATCTTTTTTGCCACTGCATCGTCCGCCTTTCACTGCATCAAATACAGTCTTTGCACTGACTTCCTGTCTCTCTTAATACTGACTTGGCATCATCTTTGGCAAGACGGATATTCGCCAGTCTGGTAATTCCTGTTGCTGATGCATACTGCTCCAGACATCCGGTATTACCACATCCGCAATGATCTGTCTCTTCATAATTCACACAGAGATGCCCAATCTCACCACCGGCACCATGCGCTCCCTACCAATGGTTTTCCATCAATGATAATTCCACCACCTACACCTGTTCCAAGCGTTACCATAACGATATTTTTGCGTCCTTTGCCGGCTCCCAGCCACATTTCTCCAAGTGCGGCTACATTGGCATCATTACCGATCTCGGCTCTCATACCGGAAAGCTCTTCCATCTCTTTTTTACTTCTTTATATCCCCATCCAAGGTTTGCAGTGTTCTGAACCACACCTTCTGCATTCACCGGTGCCGGAACTCCGACTCGATTCCTTCCACCTCATCTTTGCCGAATCTTCTTTTCTTCAACTTTTCATTCAAACGCCTCTGCGATATCCGGAAGAACTGCTTCTCCCTGATTCTCTGTACGGGTCTTAATCTCCCACTTATCTACAATCTCCCCATCGGTCGTAAACAAACCTAATTTTACTGTTGTTCCCCCGATATCTACACCAAAACAATATTTCATTTTTGCTATTTCTCCTATTTTTTTATTAGATTCTGCTGAACACGTTTGTACAGTTCCTGAGCTGCATTATATCCCATCTTCTTCTGTCTGTGGTTAACTGCCGCAGATTCAACGATAATAGCCAGATTACGTCCCGGACGTATTGGAAGATGATGACACACCACTTTATTTCCAAGGAATTCTGTATATTCTTCTTCCAGTCCGAGACGGTCATATTCTTTGTTCTTATTCCACTCTTCCAGCGTGATAACAAGATCAATATTCTGTGTCTCCCTGACACTCAGTACACCGAACAATGCTTTTGACATCTACAATACCGATACCACGCAATTCAATGAAATGTCTTGTAATATCCGGTGCAGAACCCACCAGTGTCTCATCACTGACCTTGCGGATCTCAACTACATCATCACTGACAAGACGGTGTCCACGCTTGATCAGTTCCAGTGCGGCTTCACTCTTACCGATTCCACTTTCTCCCATGATCAGCACACCAACACCGTATACATCAACCAGCACACCATGAATAGAAATGCATGGTGCAAGTTCCTACATTCAGCCATCGGATGATCTCTGCTGTAAATTCCGATGTCTTCTTCTCTGTCTGGAATACAGGGATATTTGCCTTTTCTGCCATCTCCAGAAGCATCTTTTCCGGTGGAAGATTCCTGCAGAAGATCAGGCAAGGAATCTTATAAGAAAGCAGTGTCTCATAAATCCGCTTTTTTCTTATCTTCATCTGTCATCTTCTCCAGAAATGTATATTCTACATAACCAATGATCTGTACACGTTCTGAATCAAAATGTTCAAAAAATCCTGTAAGTTGCAGTGCCGGTCTGTTAATATCTGGTATCTCTACATCTTTATCAGACAGATCTACATCCGGTGTTAAATTTTAAGATTCATTTTTTCAACAAGTGTTTTTAATTCAACTTTATTCGCCATATTCTTCTACCTCACACGTATTAAAAATCTCTTTTAATTATTATACCATACTTAATGATTCTGGTGAAAAAAATTTATATACTTCCTGTGCAGATTTTTCATTCATACTTGGCAGTTCTTTTTAATTCTTCTACTGTTGCATTCCGGATTGCTTCAATATTTTCAAAGCTCGCATCAGGTCTTTTCTTCTTGCAGGTCCCACTCCCGGAATATCATCCAGCACAGAATGCACCTGCCCCTTGCTGCGCAATTGTCTGTGAAATGTAATTGCAAAACGGTGCGCTTCGTCCTGTATCCTGGTAATCAGCCGGAAACATTCCGAGTTGCGGTCAATCGGAAGTTCGGTATTATTAAAATACAGTCCTCTCGTTCTGTGATTGTCATCTTTTACCATTCCACACACAGGAATATGCAGATGAAGCTTTTCCAGTACTTCCAGTGCTATATTCACCTGTCCCCGGCCTCCGTCCATCATGATCAGATCCGGAAATATCTGAAAGCCTCCGGTTTCACTTTCTTCCTGCTGTTCACGCAATCCATGCCCGAATCTTCTGGTCAGTACTTCATTCATACTGGCATAATCATCCGGACCCTGCACAGTTTTAATTTTGAATTTGCGGTAATCGTTCCGTTTTGGTTTCCCATGTTCATAGACTACCATCGATCCGACAGAATCGAATCCGTTCGTATTGGAAATATCATATGCCTCCATGCGTATGATGCCTTTTAGTCCCAGTATCTTTTCCAGTTCTTTCACTGCACCGATCGTTCTTCCCTCTTCACGTTTCAGACGTTCTCTGTCATTCTTTAACACCATCTGCGCATTCTTTTGTGCCAGTTCTACCAGTTTTTCCTTCGTTCCCTTCTTCGGAATGCGAAGATGTACTCTGCGTTCTCTCCTTGCCGTCAGCCATTCTTCAATGATATCCTGATCTTCAATCTCTTCCGGCAGCATCAGTTCCGCAGGAATATATGGTGTGCCTGCATAGAACTGCTTGATAAAGCTTGACAATATCTCGCCTTCCGTATCATTTTCTGCGCTCTTCAGATAAAAATGATCCCGTCCGATCAGTCTTCCGCTTCGAATAAAAATACCTGCACAACTGCATCTTCTCCCTCAGAAGCCATTGCAATGATATCTCTGTCATCTCCTGCCGTATCTGTGATTTTCTGCTTCTGAGCAACCTTCTGTACACTTGTAAGCAGTTCTCTGTATTCAATTGCTTTTTTTCGAACTCCAGACTATCCGATGCTGCCATCATCTTTTCTTCCAGTTCTTTTAACACCAGATCATAATGTCCATTCAGGAAACGTACAACTTCGTCTATGGATTTCCGATACTCTTCCTGAGAAATGTATCCCTGGCATGGTGCCTGGCACTGATGGATATGATAATTCAGACAAGGTCTCTCTTTTCCCTATGTCTTTTGGCAGCGAACGGTTACAGCTGCGGATATGATAAAGCTTTACGGATCAATTCTATCGTATCTTTCACTGCGCCTGCACTGGTATAAGGACCAAAATATTTTGCCTTGTCCTTCTTCATCTGTCTTGCCAGCATAACCCGGGAAACGGCTCATTTACTGTAACTTTTATAAACGGATAACTCTTGTCATCCATCAGCATAGTATTATACTTCGGTCTGTGTTCCTTTATCAGATTACACTCCAACACCAGTGCTTCCAATTCAGAATCTGTCACAATGTATTCAAATCTGGAAATATGTGTCACCATCTGTTCTATCTTGGCACCTTTATTCCTGCTGCTCTGAAAATACTGACGGACACGGTTCTTAAGGCTGATTGCCTTTCCGACATAGATGATTGCATCCCTTTCATCGTGCATCAGGTATACACCCTGGTTTTCCTGGCAGCTTCTTCAGTTCTTCCTGTATGTTAAAATTCTCCATATACGTCTCCTGTATATTTTTATTTTCTAATTCTAAACATCTTCTCTGATTTTTGAATCCTGTTATCGCTCTTTTTCCGACTCTTTTACAATCAATAAAGAATAATAGCCTGCCTGCTCTGGAACATCTTCTATTCTTTCATAGATCTGTTCCTCTGGCATTCCACAGTTTTCTATCATCTTTACATTCCATTTCCGTCTTTTTCTTTCCAAAGTCCTCTTTACTTCCTTTATTCCGGATGCGGACTTCATCAGAATCCTTTGTACCGGAATAGTTTAGTGCGTTCCTTCTATCCCATAGCTGGATGGGATTACATGAAGCTCATCTGCTCTGTCAACAGACTTTCATCCAGTTTTGATGCAGCTGCACAAAAGGATGGAATTCCCGTTTATAATTGATGTTTCATATCCTTTTTCCTTTTATAATGCGGTGAATGTACATATAAGTCGAATAGATTGTCGGATCTCCCAGCGTCAGATATGCTACATCTCTTCCCTTTTTCCAGTTCTTCTATGATCCTTTTGGCAGCTTTTCATAATTCTGATTCAGAATCTGTCTGTCCTTTGTCATCGGCGTATCCAGATCCAGGAATTCTTTTTCTTCCATATTCTCTATCATTCTCCGCTGCAATCCTGTAGCTGACCGCATGTTTCCTGCCTCTCGCAGGCACTGCTATTACTTGGGACCTTTATGATACGCACTGCTTTATATGTCATAAGTTCCGGATCTCCCTGGTCCGACTCCGACCCGAATAATCTTCCCTTCATACTCTTTCCTCCAGAATACTCTCATCCTGCCTATTATATATCAGGCAGATATAATTGAAAAGAAAAAAGATACAGGGCCTTCTCAAACTTTATCCCTGTATCTTTTTCCTCGTATATCTATTCTCTTTATACTTATTCTTCTTCGCAGACAACTTCCTTTATTGCTTCAACAGGTTCTTCGGCTGTATCATCTGCAGATTTCATAACAAACCCTTCACCTTCTACCGGATTCATACCGATTCTTGCTTCTTCCTTCTTCGGTGCATCCGGATCAATTCCTTCTACTTCATGGAAGATTTCCATAAATTCTTTTCCGGTGATCGTCTCTTTTTCGATCAGGAATGCCGCAATTTTATCCAGTGACTGTCTGTGATTTTCTCAGCAGTTGTTTTGCTTCTTCATAGGCATCTTTCAGCATCTTCATGACTTCTTCATCAATCTCTGATGCTGTCTGCTGTCCACAGTTGCTGACCGGACGTCCGTCCAGATAACGGTTCTGAATAGATTCCAGACCGATCAGTCCGAACTTCTCGCTCATACCATACTGTGTGATCATCGCTCTTGCAACGCTTGTTGCTTTCTCGATATCATTAGAAGCTCCTGTTGTAACCGTATCAAACACTACTTCTTCTGCCGCACGTCCTGCAAGCAGTCCGACTAACATTGCCTGAAGTTCTTTTTTGGTATTCAGGAATTTTTCTTCTTCCGGTGTCTGCATTACATAACCAAGTGCACCCATTGTACGAGGCACAATCGTGATCTTCTGTACCGGTTCCGCATCTTTCTGCAATGCACTTACAAGCGCATGTCCGACTTCATGGTAGGAAACGATCTTCGTTCTTCCTGACTCATGATACGGTCTTTCTTTTCCTTACCTACAAGTACCACTTCTACCGCTTCAAATAAATCAGACTGACATACTGCATTTCTTCCTTTCTTTACAGCATTAATCGCCGCTTCGTTGATCATATTGGCAAGATCAGAACCGACTGCCCCGGAAGTTGCAAGTGCAATCTCTTCCAGATTAACAGTCTCATCCATCTTCACATCTTTAGAATGTACCTTCAGGACTTCTACACGTCCTTTCAGATCTGGTTTTTCCACGATGATACGTCTGTCAAAACGTCCTGGTCTCAATAACGCCGGATCCAGGATCTCCGGACGGTTCGTGGCTGCCAGAAGAACAAGACCTTTGTTACTTTCAAATCCATCCATCTCTGCCAGCAGCTGGTTTAATGTCTGCTCACGCTCATCGTTGCCGCCCATCTGATTGTCACGGCTCTTACCGATTGCATCGATCTCATCGATAAATACGATACATGGAGCCATCTGCTGTGCCTGTTTGAACAGGTCACGCACACGGGAAGCACCGACGCCGACATACATCTCTACAAATGCAGATCCACTCAATGAAAAAAACGGTACTTTTGCCTCTCCTGCAACTGCTTTTGCCAAAAGTGTCTTACCGGTTCCGGGAGGACCGACTAACAACGCTCCCTTCGGAAGCTTTGCACCGACACTCGTATATTTCCCGGGATTATGCAGGAAATCGACTACTTCCTGCAAGGACTTCTTTTTGCTTCATCCTGACCGGCTACATCCTTAAATGTCACACCTGTCTGCTTTTCTACATACATCTTGGCATTGCTCTTACCGATTCCCATCATGCCGCCGCCTTTTGACATACGCTTTGTCATCCAGACGATCATTCCGACAAAGAATGCGATTGGCAGGAATGTTAAGATAACGTTCATTGCTACCGCGGATGTGGTATCCGGAATCTCCTGATTAAATTCTACACCGGCTTTTTTTCCAGACGGTTGGTCAGTTCGTCATCATTCACAACTCCGGTATAATATTCCTGTGAAATTCCACTGTCCTTATCCTTTTCGTGACAATCATGATCTTATCACTCTGAATCTCTACTTTTTTGACCTTGCCGTCATCTACCATCTTCAGGAATTTATTATAAGTAATCTCTTTTGCAGAGGTCATTCCCTGAAACTGGAACAGTGCAACCACAAGAATCGATGTAATAACTGTGACCAATAAAATAAACGAAATACCTTGTTTATTATTCTTGTTATTCTTATTATTTTGGTTGTCCATTTTAATCCTCCTGTATAACTAATTATTATAAAGACCACTATGTTAGAAATCAATAAAAACATTATGAAAAGATTGTAAACTTCCTATGTGTTGTAGTATACTTGAAATGAAAATGCTTATGCCGATTCCGGCAGATTTTCCACTATAAAAATCAAATATATTTTAGATGAGGGAATGTACTTATGAAAATTGGATTCGATAATGAAAAATACCTGAAGATGCAGTCTGAACATATCCGTGAACGTATCGGACAATTTGACAACAAACTGTATCTGGAATTCGGAGGCAAACTTTTTGATGATTTCCATGCCTCCAGAGTTCTTCCTGGATTCCAGCCTGACAGCAAACTCCGTATGTTATGCGAGCTGTCCGATCAGGCCGAAATCGTCATCGTCATCAGCGCTGAAGATATTGAAAAGAACAAGATCCGCGGTGATCTTGGTATCACCTATGATTCCGATGTACTTCGCCTGATGCAGATTTATCAGGGACTGGGGCTCTATGTCGGAAGCGTTGTTATTACCAAATATAACGCACAGGAAAGTGCTGAATTATTCAAAAAACCGTCTGGAAAAGCTTGGCATCAAAGTGTACCGTCACTACCTGATTCCCGGATATCCGACAAATGTACCTTTTATCGTAAGTGACGATGGTTATGGAAAAAATGATTATATTAAGACAAGCCGTCCGCTGGTCGTTGTAACTGCACCAGGACCTGGAAGCGGTAAAATGGCAGTCTGCCTGTCCCAGTTATATCACGAACACAAGCACGGAATCAAAGCAGGTTACGCCAAATTTGAGACATTTCCAATCTGGAATATTCCCGTTAAAACATCCGGTCAACCTGGCTTACGAGGCAGCTACGGCCGACCTGAATGATATTAATATGATAGATCCGTTCCACCTGGAAGCCTATGGTGAGACAACGATCAACTATAACCGTGATGTAGAGATTTTCCCTGTATTAAATGCCATGTTCCAGCGCATCTACGGAGAAAGTCCTTACAAATCCCCAACAGATATGGGGGTAAATATGGCTGGCAACTGTATCTGCAATGATGACGCATGTAGAAACGCTTCCTGTCAGGAAATCATCCGCAGATACTATGCATCCAGGAGAAGACTTCTTCTCGGCGCATGCTCTGAAGAAGAAACTTATAAATTAGAAATGTTAATGAACCAGGCAGATATTACCGTTCATGACCGTCCGGTAGTCGATGCGGCTCTCACCGAATCCGAGCGTACAGGCGGGCCTGCAGCAGCACTGGAACTCCCAGACGGCTCGATCGTGACAGGCAAGACATCGGATCTTCTTGGCGCATGCTCTGCTCTTCTTTTGAATGCATTAAAAGAACTTGCAGGTATCGGACATGAGATCAAGATCATCTCACCACAGGCGATCGAACCAATCCAAAGTCTGAAGACCAAGTATCTGGGCAGCCGTAATCCACGTCTGCATACCGATGAAGTCCTCATTGCACTTTCCGTAAGTGCTGCTACCAGTGAAGATGCAAAACTTGCGATGGAACAGCTTCCTAAATTAAAAGGCTGTCAGGCTCATGTATCTGTTATGCCGGGGTCTGTAGACATCAAACAGTTCAAGCGTCTGTCTATTCAGGCAACTTTTGAAGCAAAATATGAAAAAAAACTCTGTATTTTTTAATAACAAAGGTGTATAATCTTAAAGTATTTTTTTTGAACACTTTATATAACAGAGAAACTAATTTTGACTTAAGGAGGACATTATGGCAGTAAAATATGTATTTGTTACAGGTGGTGTCGTATCTGGATTAGGTAAAGGGATTACAGCTGCATCTCTCGGACGTCTGCTGAAAGCTCGTGGTTACACAGTTACAATGCAGAAATTCGATCCATACATCAACATTGACCCTGGTACTATGAACCCTGTACAGCATGGTGAAGTATTTGTAACTGATGATGGTGCTGAGACCGACCTTGACCTTGGACATTATGAAAGATTCATCGATGAAAGTCTGAGCAAGAATTCCAACGTAACAACCGGTAAGATATACTGGTCTGTACTTCAGAAAGGAGCGTCATGGAGATTTTGGCGGAGGAACCGTACAGGTTATTCCTCATATTACCAATGAGATCAAATCCTTTTTTATCGCAATCCAGCTGCTGAGGATACGGAAATTGCCATTATTGAGGTCGGCGGAACGGTCGGAGATATCGAGAGCCAGCCTTTCCTGGAATCTATCCGTCAGTTCCAGCATGAAAAAGGACATGAAAATGTTATCCTGATTCATGTCACACTGATTCCATATCTGAAGGCTTCTCAGGAAATGAAGACAAAACCTACCCAGGCAAGCGTTAAAGATCTTCAGGGAATGGGAATCCAGCCGGATATTCTGGTTTGCCGTTCCGAATATCCACTCGGTGTCGGACTGAAAGACAAAATCGCATTATTCTGTAATCTTCCCGTCTAATCATGTACTGCAGAACCTGGATGTAGAATATCTTTATGAAGCACCTCTTGCAATGGAAGAAGAGAATCTTGCAGGTGTTGTATGTGAATGTCTCCACCTCGACTGCCCAGAACCGGATTTAAAAAGACTGGGCAGAAATGGTCGACTACCTTAAGAATCCAAACACCGAAGTCACAGTTGCTTTGGTTGGTAAATATATTCAGCTTCATGATGCTTACATCAGTGTTGTAGAAGCATTAAAACACGGTGGAATCTTCAGCCGTGCTACTGTAAATATCAAATGGATCGATTCAGAAACCGTTACTGCCGATAATGCCGAGGAATTATTTAGTGACGTAAAGTGGTATCCTGGTTCCCGGCGGATTCGGTAACCGTGGTATCGAAGGAAAGATCGAGGCGATCAAATATGCACGTACACACAATATACCATTCTTAGGTCTCTGCCTCGGAATGCAGCTTTCTATCGTAGAATTTGCAAGAGATGTCATCGGTTACAATGATGCTCACAGTGCAGAACTTGATCCAAACACCACTCATCCGGTCATCCATATCATGCCAGAGCAGATTGGCATTGAAGATATCGGCGGAACTTTAAGACTTGGGGCTTATCCTTGTGTACTTGATAAGACATCCAAAGCTTACGAAATGTACGGAACAGATCAGATCAGTGAGCGCCACCGTCATCGTTACGAAGTCAATAATGACTACCGCGAGGCTCTTACTTCTCACGGCATGAAGCTCTCCGGTCTCTCACCGGATGGAAGGATTGTTGAAATGATTGAAATTCCTGAACATCCTTGGTTCATCGCCACACAGGCACATCCGGAATTAAAATCAAGACCGAACAGACCGCATCCATTGTTCAGAGGATTTATCGAAGCTTCTCTGAAATATCAGGAAGAACATAAATAACTATTAAACGAATAAAAACAGGAAGCTGTTGCTAACGCTTGCGTATCATGCAACAGCTTCCCCTGTTTTTATCTCTGTATATAACGGATCCGATAACAGATTTTCCGTCCTTATACCGACCAGCTTACAGAACTTCCCTTGTCCGTCTTTTTTTCACTACAAGTTTATGATCGATCTGTTCTTTCAGTTCATTTACATGTGAAATAATTCCCACCAGTCTGTCTTTATCCGCAAGATCATTCAGTACACGAATTGCCTGATCTCTCGATGCATCATCCAGAGATCCGAACCCTTCATCTATAAACATCGTATCCAGATGGATCGCACCTGCTGTATTCTGCACTATATCAGAAAGTCCCAATGCCATAGACAGCGCTGCCATAAAAGATTCTCCGCCGGATAAGGTTTTGACATCTCTGATCGTATCTGTTGCCATATGATAAACATCCAGTTCCAGTCCGGCCTGTCCCTGGCTTCCCAGTTTTCAACATCTCTGCATTGCAGAATGAATTCGCCGGATGTCATACGGATCAGCCTCTTATTTGCGGCACGTATGATCTGCCGGAAATATTGCCTCTGGATATAAGTCTCGAAGTCCAGTTTTGCACTTCCACTCAGATTTCCATTCGCCGTCTTACTCAGATTACCAACAATGATTTCATACTGGTTCTGCAGTCCACTGTTCTTCTCAAAATTGCGTCTCAGATTATCCCTGATTTCTCTATTCTTTTTCATTGATATTATGAAGCCTCATATATTCCCTGCGGATCTGCTCCAGCACTTCAGATGCTTCTTTCATTTCCTGTTTGATCTGCGCTATATCTTTCCTTTCTTTCCCCTTCAATTGCTGTTCCAGTAATTTTCTGTTTGCTTCCAGTTCCTGAAGTTCTCTCTGATATGCTTCTGTCCACTGTTCTGCTTCTTCCAGTTCCGTCTCCTTCATGCATTTCCTATGATAACTCTCCTCATCCGCAAATCCCTGTGCCTTCATTACCTGTTCATAACGGAGTTTCTTTTTCTCTGCTTCTTTCTGAGATTGTAAAGCAGATGCCTTCACGGTCTTACTACGTCCTTCCAGTTCCTTTTCTTTTTTTGCATTTCTGTCAAACGTCTGGTCACTGTCTCATAATTCTTTCTCAACTGCTCCAATGCTCCTACTGTCTGTCCAGATGTTTTTTTCTGCTTCTTCTATGGTCTCATATGGCAGTTTCTCCTTCGCAGTCTGATATTCAGCCTGTACTTTTTGTATATACCAGCTTTGATTCCGTCAGGCATTGGTCCGTTTCCGTTCTTTCTTTCCAGTTCCACCGACTGCTCCGCAATCTGTTTCTGATTCTTCTTTAATGCTTTGCATTTTTCAGAAATCTGTTCCAGTTGTTTTAATTGTTCTTCTGTTTCTGCAAACGTCTGTCCCAGATTTTGCATAATCTTTTCCAGTTAGTCTTAAATCCGTCTTCCGGCGCATCTTTTATGTTCATTTGAAGCGTCTGGCAGATTTCCTGTGCTGCCTGGTATCCTGCAAGACATTCCCGGAATGCAGCGACTTTTTATATCTCTTGTTTTTTCTTTCCTGTCTCTTTCCTCCTTTTGCAGATTCTACTTCTGCCTGTGTCGGTGCTTCGTCACTCAATAATGTAATCTGAGGATGTTCTCTGGAACCACAGACCGGACAAGGCTGTCCTGCTTCCAGTGTCAAAGCCAGTATTCCCGCCTGTTCTTTCAGGAAACTTCTGATACTTCATTTCATATTCCGCCCATGCATGTTCATAATTCTTCTGTTCATTCTGCTTCTTTCTTTGCTCTTTCGCAGTCTTCCTTTAATTGTTCTTTTCTGTTTTCCTGTCTGTCCAGTTCTTTATATTGCCGCATTTTTTCTTCTGTCTGTTGTTTTTTATTTCTGCATTCATTTATGCATATCTCAACATCTTCATGTTGCTTTAGAAATTCAATTATTTCTTCGCTCTTATTCTGCAAAGATTTCATTCTTTTCTTTTATTATTCTTGCATTGATTTAAATATTTTTTTATTTCTTCTGCAAGTTTATTCAAAGTTTCCTTTTTTATTAATACTCTCATATTGCAAAATTGCATCCTGTATCCGCACTTTTTCTCGGTCAGTACAATCTCTTTTTTCTGTCTTTTCTTTCACAGCCTCTTTCTGATCTTCTGTAAGTTCCTGCAACAATTGTCTGCATTCCTGTAATTTCTTTTGAAGACTGTGATCCTGTGTTTTTAACTCTGTCAGCCTTTTTCTTCTTCCAGATATCTCTTTTCCTCTGTTCTGACACGTTCTGCACTCTTACCGGACTGTATCTGCTCCTTCATAAGCTCATATTTTGCCTTTTCCGCTGTTTTTTCTTTCAGATGGCTCAGTACCTGTCCATACGAATCAAAGAGCTGATCTCAGAAGTTCTGCTTCCTTCAGCAGACGGTTCTTATCTTCCAGAACCATCTGTGCCCCGTCTGCTTCTTTTTTGCAGGCCTTTTCCAATCGGCTTCCCTGTCCGATGATTTCTTTTAGTATCTCCGATATTCTGTCTCTGTCCGGAATATCCTGTCCGGATACTTCTTTCCATTTTCTGCTAAGCTCCGTTTCTTTTCCTTTTTCACACACCGGATACTCTGTCCTGGCCATCTCAAGCTTCATTTCCTGCAGATTCTGTTCCAGTTTGACATATAACTGTACTGCCTGTTTCTTCAATTCTTCCTGTATTCTGTAATAAAAGCGTGTCTGAAATATTCTGGAAAATATCTTTTTCCGTTCTTTTGATTCAGCCAGCAGAAGCTTCAGAAATTCTCCCTGTGCAATCATGGAAATCTGGGTAAACTGATCTGCATCCAGCCCTGTAATTTCGGAAATCTTCTGATCCGTCTCTCTTCTTTCCTTTGAATACACTTCCATCCGGCAGTGTCAGTTCTACCTTTCGGGTTTCCTTCACATATCTCAGTGACCCGTCTGCATATTTTCTTTTTCCCAGGCGCATATATTCCGGATTTCTTAGTATCTTATATTGTTTCTTTTGATATATAAACGTGTACTCAACATAAGTATCCGTTCCTTCATCCGCATACTGGCTCCGCATCATATTTCCATCTCTGGTGCCGCCGCTGGTCCTGTCATACAACGCATATGTGATTGCATCAAAGACCGTCGTCTTACCTGCACCTGTATCTCCTGTAATCAGAAACAGTCCATTGGGAATCTCTGTAAAATCAATCTCTGTTTTGCCGGCATATGATCCGAACGCTGACATAATGCTTAACCGGTCTCATCTACTCCACTCCCTTCACATTATCAAAGATTTCTTTCATGATTGTCTCCTCCTGCGTATTCATCTCTCTTCCCTGCATCTCCTTATAGAATTCCACAAAAAGAGGTAAACGGATCCTTCATAACAAGTTCTTCATCCATTTCTTTTAATTTTGTTCTTGTCCTCTGATTATCTACCCGGATCTCAATATATGGGAAAATACCCGTTCCAGCTGCTCTTTCGGTTTATATGGATCGATCTCATCTGTCAGCGTAATACTGATGTAATCCTCTTTTTCTTCACCGGCTTCTTTTATAATTTCTTCCAGTGTTCCTTTTTCTTTCTGACATCTCTGAGCGGATGCAGCGGATAATTTTCAATTTCCGGCTTCTCCCCTTTTGCCTTTAAAGTCACCACAGTAAGACTTTTTATTCTGCGTGCTCTCACTGACCGAATACTTTCAAAAGCGTACCGCAATACCGGATCTTTGGCCTGCTGACGTACTGTGCCCCGTGAAGATGCTCCAAGCGCCACATAATCAAATTCTTTCACTGCCCCGATATCTACATTATCAATCCCTCCTACGGAAAATACTTCCGAATCACAGGTTTCCGGACTTCCTTCCTTTTTCTCCTACATAAAACTGATGAGAAACTAATACATTTCTTTTTTATTATAATCTATCTCTTCTCGTTTAATGATTTTCTCTCACAGCATCTGCATATGTCTCTGGGTTACATTGTTAACAAAAACATTTCTTACATATCCAGGTTTCATAAATGGCAACAGATAAAAATCTACCTCTCCATATTTATCCTGCAATGTTACTTTTTCAATATGTTCTTCCGGCTGCTCCGGAACATTCCCCACAAGATAAATATGATGCCGTCTCAAAATCTCTGAAGCATAATTCAGACGATCAGGTGAATCATGATTTCCGCTGATGATCAGAATCGGAATTGCCGGTGTGATCTCTGAAAGTTCCGTCAGGAACTCATCAAATATAGTCACTGCTTCCGCTGATGGAACTGACTTATCATAAATATCCCCGGCAATCACAATTGCATCCGGACGCAATTCTTTTGCATAGGCAATGACCTCTTTTAAGATCACCTGCTGATCTTCTTTTAAATTATAACGATGAAGCTGCTTTCCGATATGCAGATCCGATAAATGGAAAAAATTTCATACCTGTCCACATCCCTTCTATTTTATTTGCATCTTTCTCTATATTACACTATAATCAACTTATCTAACAAGACTATACAAAAAACTATAATCACAGATATGAGGTAATAAGTATGTTAAGAGAGATTAATCTGGATGAAATATCCGATGGGAAATTATACAGCAGCAACGATATGGCCAGGACTGACTGCAAAGGCTGTGACGGTTGCTCCGCCTGCTGTCACGGTATGGGAAGTTCCATCATCCTTGATCCACTGGATGTGTACCGGCTTTCCATCAATCTGTCAAAACCAGTGAATGAACTCCTGGCCGGCCCGCTGGAACTGAATGTGGCAGACGGGATCATTCTTCCGAATCTGAAGATGACCGGAACCAAAGAGGCCTGTTTCTTCCTTGATACGGACGGACGCTGTACGGTCCATGCATTCCGTCCCGGAATCTGCCGTATGTTTCCCTCTTGGACGTTTTATGAAAATCGGTCTTTCCAGTATTTTTACAGATACATGAATGTCCAAAAACAGACCGTTCCAAAGTAAAGATCAAAAATGGCTGGATACACCGAATCTGAAAACTTATGAAAATATATAGCTGACTGGCATTTCTTTCTGAAAGGCTTCAGGAATACGTTATGAATCTTGCTTTCGATTCTTCTTGCAAATTCTGATTCAACTGCCAGAACGATCAGTATGCATGTGCTGACACAGTTTTATCTGACGCCTTATGGGGATAAACGATTAGAAAAGTCGCGGCTTTTCACTCAATCAATTGGTATTTAATCTTATCATCGGCCTCTCAGTCCATGAGAAAGACTTGTGTTATGTTTGCGGCTAAAGATTCCGTGATGTAAGAAAATCTAAGGGAGTCCAAATCTCCGTTAGTTTTTCTAAACATCCCTCCATATACACCACAAACATAACACCAAGTCTTTTCTCATATCATGATTAGCCAATGATACTAAATTCAACAGCGGAATTGTAACCTTTGTATGTGTTCAGAAAATTAATAACCGTAGATATAAACTTACCATAATTCAATGTAACCTCCCTGAAGATTTAATTTCAGCTGATCGAAGTTCATTCCTTTCCTCATTGGTCTCTCATTTTGTACCTTTTTTATCTTATCATTTTCTAATTTGACGGTCAATCATCCTGTTCTTATTTTCTTTCATGACATCCCCTATTTAGCCAGACACTTCTGAATTTTTTTCCAGATTCTCTGCTGGAAAATATATTCGTTCCAGATTATAAAGATCCATCTCTCTATCATGGCGCTTCATCCAAATGTTTTAGAAACGGTGCATCCAAACTTTTAGACATCACCTCCGTGATCTCTTCCAGTGTTCCCTGTTCCTCCCGGAAATGCAATGAACGCGTCTCCAAGTTCTATCATCTTTGCCTTTCTTTCTGACATATCTTTCGTCGTGATCAGTTCCGTAATCTCGTCATATACAAATCCTGCATCAATAAAAACTGTGGCTCTACACCGATTACTTTACCACCGGCCTGCAATACACTTTCTGCAAGTTCTCCCATCAGGCCAGATTTTGAACCGCCATATACAAGAGTATTTCCGTTTGTTCCAATCCACGCTCCCCAACTCACGCACTGTTTCTTTAAAAAATGGGTCATTTCCTTCATTTGCTCCGAGATATACTGTAATATTCATTTTATACTTCTCCTTGTAAATCTTCTATTATCTTTCAAATAACGGATAGTTCTTCCAATGCCTTACACATATTCAACGAGTGCTAAATCTCTTTGATCACATTTCCTGTCAGCTTGTCGGCAATTGCTTCTTTACCTGCTGAATTTTCTTATTTCATTACAATATTAAGATCTTCTTGAACTTCTTTTCATTTTGATGCATCTGCTGAGATTTCAATAACTGCTTTTGTCTTTCCGTTGATCTGTACCGGAACTTTGATCTCATCATCTTTCATAGCGTTCTCGTCGTATTTTGGCCATCCGGCTTTGAATACGCTCTCTGTGTGTCCCAGTTCTTCCCACAGTTCTTCTGCAACATGTGGCGCGAATGGAGACAGGAGTACTGCCATTGTAGACAATGTCTCTTTATCGATTCCGCCCTCTTTCTTGGCAATCTCGATCAGTTTGTTGTTGTGCTCCATGAATGCTGAGATTACTGTATTCAGGCTGAAGCTTTCCCGACGTGTTGTTACATCGTATACAAGTTTGTGACGCTCTTTGATCATCTCTTTTGTTGCTGTAATGTCTGCATCTTTGCTGTCCATAACAAGGTTCCATACACGTTTCAGGAAACGGTTTACTCTGTCGATTCCTCTGTCATCCCATTCTGCATCTAATTCAGGTGGTCCAACGAACAGTTCGTACATTCTTAAGGAGTCACATCCATAATCTCTTACCAGATCATCCGGTGATACAACATTTCCTTTTGATTTACTCATCTTGATACCGTTTTTACCTGTGATCATTCCCTGGTTGAAGAGCTTCTTGAATGGCTCATCAAAGTCGATTACTCCGATATCATATAAGAACTTGGTGTAGAAACGTGAATACAGAAGGTGAAGAACTGCATGTTCTACTCCTCCGATATACATATCTACAGGAAGCATCTCATCTGCTTTTTCTCTTGATACCAGTTCTTTATCATTGTGGTTATCTACGTAACGCAGGAAGTACCATGAAGATCCTGCCCACTGCGGCATTGTGTTTGTCTCTCTCTTCGCATCAGCTCCACACTGAGGGCATTTGCAGTTTACCCACTCATCAATTGCAGCCAGTGGAGATTCTCCTGTTCCTGTAGGCTCGTAAGATTCTACTTCCGGCAGACGAAGTGGAAGTTCTTCTTCCGGTACCGGTACATTTCCACATTTTGGACAATGTACGATCGGGATTGGCTCTCCCCAGTATCTCTGACGAGAGAATACCCAGTCACGCAGTTTGAAGTTCACTGTTGCGCGTCCGATTCCACGCTCTTCGATGATATGTGGTGCTTCTTTCTTCAGTACAGAAGATTCCTGTCCATTCCATTCTCCGGAATTGATCATTGTTCCAACAGCGTCTGTGTAAGCCTCTGTCATATTCTCAATCTCTTTACCGTCTTTTGCAATTACCTGGATGATCGGGATGTCGAATTTGTTTGCGAATTCGAAGTCACGGTCGTCATGCGCTGGTACACACATGATGGCTCCTGTACCGTAATCTGCAAGTACATAATCAGAAAACCAGATTGGTACCTTAGCTCCGTTCAGAGGGTTGATCGCGTAAGTTCCTGTAAATACACCAGTCTTTTTCTTTGTCCTGCAGACGGTCTACATTAGACTTCATAGAAGCATCATAAATGTACTGTTCTACTGCTTCTCTTGTCTCGTCATTTGCAAGGCTCTTAGCCAGTTCATGCTCCGGTGCCAGAACCATAAATGTTGCTCCGTATAAAGGTATCCGGTCTTGTTGTATAAACAGTGATCTTCTCATCTCTTCCTTCTACTTGAAAATCAACCTCTGCACCGTAAGATTTTCCAATCCAGTCAGCCTGCCTCTTCTTAACTTTCTCAGGCCAGTCCAGTTTATCCAGATCATTCAACAGTCTGTCTGCATATTTTGTAATCTTTAACATCCACTGACGAAGGTTCTTCTTTGTAACCTCAGCACCGCAACGTTCACATTTTCCGCCAACCACTTCTTCGTTTGCAAGTCCTGTCTTACATGAAGGGCACCAGTTGATTGGGAATTCTTTCTCGTATGCAAGACCTTCTTTGAACATCTTAACAAAGATCCACTGTGTCCATTTGTAGAAATTCGGATCTGTTGTATTTACTTCTCTGTCCCAGTCATAAAGAGCCGCGATCTCATTGATCTGACGTTTGATATTCTTAATGTTGGCAGCTGTGGAGATCTCCGGATGAACGCCCATCTTAATTGCGTAATTCTCAGCCGGAAGTCCGAATGCATCCCATCCCATCGGATGAATGATGTAATATCCCCTGCTGTAATTTATAACGGCTCCATACATCACTGATCACATATCCTCTCCAGTGACCTACGTGAAGTCCGCTTCCTGATGGATATGGGAACATGTCTAAACAGTAATATTTTTCTTTCTTATTTCCATTCTTCATCAAACTGGACGTTTACCGGGTTTTCTTCCCATTTTTCACGCCACTTTTTTCAATTGCCTTATGATTATAAGGGATCTTTTGACATTTTTTTGTCCTCCTGTTTTTATATGGTAACTGATTTTATTACAGGAATACTTTGCATCCTATAATAAAATAAAAAGCCTGTTCATCTCGCTTTATAAGAGACGAAAAAGGCTTATATTCCGTGGTACCACTCTTTTTCACCCGACATCATCTGCCAGATGCACTCATTTTTCTTCTGTAACGGGAAGCACCCGCTTCTGCCTATGTTATCATGATTTCAGATAAATCTGTTCAGCAAAAAGGACTCTGAGGCGAGTTGGGAGTCTTCGTCTGCTGTCTCGCACCAACCGACAGTTCTCTTATCAGACACCGACCCTTAATACTCCTCTTCTGCGTCTTTTTTTCAATATTCTTCATTATTATATGAAGAATGTTAAAATAAGTCAAGACCTGTCTTCAAGAAAGTACAGAAATACCTCGCAGATTCCATATTTTTTCATCACATGCTTTCAATTATTTTCCTGTCGGAAAGTTAACATTTTAGCCAAAAAAAATTGTCAGAAAATTCATTTTTTAGTTGTTCTCACCAGTTTCTTAGTGTATAATAAGGATAAGTAATTACTACTGATACAGATCAGTAAATATGATACATAAAGGAGAGTGTTTACCATGGTTTATTTATTAGCAGGTCCGAAAGGAACAGGAAAAACACAGCAGATGATCGAGCAGGCCAATGAGGCTGCGAAAAATGCAATGGAAATGTTGTATTTATCAAAAAACACACCGCGATACAGCAAGTGTAACATTTGATATCCGTACAATTTGTATGGATGATTTTCCGGCAATCACAAACATTGACGAATATATCGGATTTTTATATGGTATGTACAGTTCTAATCACGATATCGAGTATGTATTTATCGATGGTATCTTAAAACACGCTGATATCTCACTGGATAATATTCCGGCATTTATTGACCGCCTGAAACAGGTTTCCAAAGAATGTGAAGTTGAATTCTATGTCAGCATCAGTGCAAACAAAGAGGAACTTGCTGACGTAAATATGGAAGGATGCAAATATCTGAACTAATCTTTCTGATTGAGATAGAAAGATCTGACAGTCCATTTTACAAATGGACTGTCGTTTTTGTCACAATAAGATATAAAAACAAAAAGGTAGGTCTGACAATCCTGCCATGTACAGGAGGAGAAAACGTATGAGCGGAATTAAAGATGCAAAAAAGAAAAGGGCACGCAGAAGGCGCAAGAGACAGATTCAGCGTATCCTGCTGATTATTGCCATGATACTGATCCTGATCGGATTCCTATTCCTGATCCGGGCCGCAGTCCATGCTGTTGTAAACAAATTCACCGGTCCTACTGTCACAACCTCAGCAGACAAAACTGCCGGTTCCCCAAAAACAAAAAAACGACTGCAAAAAAAGCAGCAAAAAAAAGAAATCTTCAAAAAAAAGAACACTCGAAAAAAGAAGTCTTCCAAAAAAAGTCTTCTGAAAAGACACCGTAGAATTAAAAACGGTAACACTCAGTAAAAAGGGAAAGAACAATACGGACAAGCTTTCTCTTACCATCAGCTCAACCGGAGACTGTACGCTTGGAACCGATGAAAGTTTCAACTATTCTGCCAGCCTGAATGCGTACTATGAATCACATGGTGCTGATTATTTCTTCCAGCATGTCAGATCCATTTTTTAAAAAGACGACCTGTCCATTGTTAATATGGAAGGAACCCTCACTGACGAGACAGCCCGTGAGGCAAAAACCTTTGCTTTTAAAGCTCCTGCCGAATATGCTTCCATCCTTTCCGGAAGTTCTATTGAAGCAGCCAATCTCGCCAACAACCACAGTCATGATTATGGCGAGAAGAGTTATACCGACACGATTTCCGCACTGGAGGATGCCGGAATTGCTTCCTTCGGTTATAACCGTATCAAGATTTTAAAGATAAAAGGTATAAAAAGTCGGTGTCACCGGAATCTATGAACTTGCAGACCATCAAAAACGTGCATCTCAGGTGAAGCAAAATATCAAAGCCCTGAAAAAAGCCGGTGCACAGGTCATCATCGTGAATTTCCACTGGGGAATCGAAAAGCAGTATACACCGGATGAAAACCAGAAGGCTCTCGCACATCTTGCTGTCGATGAAGGTGCGGATCTTGTGATCGGGCACCACCCACATGTACTTGAAGGTATTGAAGAATATAATGGAAAATACATCTGCTATAGTCTTGGTAATTTCTGCTTTGGCGGCAATTCAACACCAAGTGATACGGACAGCATGATCGTGCAGCAGACATTTTTTACTTTTAATAAAAAAGGAAAATTAACGAAAAGCAGTAAATTAAACATTATCCCTTGTTCTATCTCTTCTTCCAGCGGCTATAACGACTACTGCCCTGTTCCGCTTACCGGAGACGCAAAGCAGCGTGTACTGGACAAGATCTCGCAGTATAGTGAAGGATTATAAGATTATAATATCGACAGATTATCGATATAAAAAGCTTCGCAGGAATATGCATTGCACATACTTGCGAAGCTTTTTTCTGTCTTATTTTACTTTTTTATTATCCAATCAGCATCTCATAAATCAGGACCATCAAAGGCATCGTAATGATACAGCATATTACTGACATTACATTGATCACACTGGCGTATCTGGAATCTTTTTCATAAATCTGTGCAAGCTGTGTGACCATTGCTGCTGCCGGGGCTGCAGTTGCAATCAGTACGATCATCAGAATATACCCGCATCCGGATGCAACCCGGTCCGCTCCAGTCCCGCAAAGCAATTGCCGCAATTAACGGGAACAGGATCAGCCGAATCATACAGATCAGATACGGACGCTTCTGCCGGAACACCCACCTTAGATCTACATCACCGATCACCATTCCGATCACCATCATGCTCGCCGGACTGATCATATCGCCAAACCCGCTGACACAGCTGTCGATCACTGCCGGAAGACGAATCTCCAGCGCAAAAAGTGCAATTCCTATTATCATTGCGATTACATTCGGATTACACAGAATCTTACGGATATTCAGGTTTTTCTCCTGCCCGATCAGATTTACGCCGTGTGTCCACATCAATATCGTCTGCACCAGAATAAATGCCGTCGTATAAAACACCCATTCCTCGCCCAGTACCGCCGATACCAGCGGAATCACCAGATATCCTGCATTTGTATAAATAATGGATGCCTTTCTATGCTGTTAAAATGAATATATATGATAATAATTCCGAACCCACGATCAGGATCACATGCACAATTACCGACATCCCAACCGCGATCATAAGCCCTTTTATCTTGTCGTCCGTCAGTTCAATCTGAAATGCATGTACGACTACACATGGATTGCAGATATACACAACCATATTTGAAATGATCCGGCTGTCTTCCGTCTTAAAAAAGTCCGGCTCTGACCACTCCGAATCCAACCGCCATTGTCAGAAACATAGCTATGATGATCTGTTCCGCAAGAAGTATACTAATCTCCATGACTCTCTCATTTCTTATATCTTTTCGGTAAAATGTATCACCAGCTATTATTCCTGTGCATCTGCCTCTTCTTTATCAGAAGCTGTTTTTTCTTTTGCATCTTTACCGGTATTTAACTTTGTCACTGTATTGACATCCTTATCCTCTTTATACGTTACTGTCACCTGTTCTCCCAGTTCACATCGGATCACATCTATGATATCTGCTACTGATACATCATAGATCGCGTCAGAATTCTCCAACATCAGATAATAATGAGAATTTCCATTCAGAACAGCCTGCGCAATCTTCGTGATCTTTCCGGATATTTCTTCTTCCTTCCGCGTATCCTTTTTCCTGTTCTTTCACACCATTTTTCAACAGTAATTCATTATAATTCTCCTGACACTGACTGACACTGTCACCAATTGCAACGATCTGATACTTCTGGACATTAACCATTGCATATTTCTTCACCAGACCGGCATCGTCTTTTAATGCGACAAAATAGGTCGGCTCACCGGCAATATTCAATAAGAGTGGGAATGTTGCCTGATATTTCAGGTTCTGTACCTGTCCTTCTGCCGATGACATGGCTGAAGATTCTGTCGCACCTTCTACTTTGTAGTATTTTGTCTCCATTGTGCGTTGATTTGCCAGAACAAATCCAACATTTGACTGATCTCCGTTAACAGATGTAACTCCGGTATACATCCATACATCATCATTTAATGCCAGATAGTTATAACCATCCGTTGTCTCCAGACAGTCTTTCTGACTCAGTACACTGTTAAAGAAGCCATGTTTCAATGTTCCGTAATAATCGAACAGATTCACCAGCAGGTCTGCGGAATATACACGGTCTACCCACTGTGGTACATTTCCGACATCATAGGTCTTCGTTTTTCCTGTCACTGCATTACATATAACAACTTTTCCAACCGTCTCACCACCGAATAATCCGATGTTAAATTTTTTTACCGGTGCGATCCAGTACGGATCACCATTTTCATCAATTTCAAAACTTAATTCACCGTAAATGTATGTCGGATGTGCAAAACGCAGATGGCGGTAAATATTACGGTTAAAATGATCACTTGTTGTATATTTCATACCCTGTTTCAATTTGACAAGCTCCGTAGACTGATTCGCCATATTAATCCGGATATAAGACGGAATTCCTTCCTCTGGTTGTTAAACCATTTGATCAGATTTGCGTATTTTAACGGAGTAACACGTACCGGATTCCCCTTGTAGTTAATCTGACTGTAGATGTCATCTGCCTCAAACTGGGATACCATATCTACCATACTGCCCATCTTACGGTCACCGAGAAGTGCTGCCGTATCTTTATCCAGAAGCGGGATCTTGTCAAATGACAGTTCATCTACATCCTTTGTAAATTCCCCTCTTTAACTGTCATAAGCTTCTGATACTTTTTGGCATTAATAACCGGAGAAGAAAACAGTGTTCCAAGCAGGTATACCGCTCCAAGAACCACCACTACTCCAAGAAAAACTTTTACTACTTTATTTTCTTTGATCTCGTACCTGTTCATTTTCTTTCTTCCCAGGTACAAAACTGCCAGTATCACCAAAAAGACCATGATGAAAAACCATGTCTCTGATGAATGAATATTGATAGCCGGAATTGCGGCATAGTAATAGATTCCAGCCATGATCACAACAATGGCTGCGATCATCATTTTGGTTTTACCTTTCATACTTCTCTCCTCTCATGCAAAAAGCCTGCCATTTACGGCTTTTCCTGCATCCTTTATATATAGAAAATCAGACGGTTTAAAAAAAGCCGCCTGTTATTCTAGAATTTTCTGCGCCACGCCGGTGCTGTAAACAGTACCAGGAACGGGAATATCTCCAAACGTCCCGCCAGCATGTCAAAGCATAATATTAATTTTGAGAGCGGTGAAAACCCTGCAAAATTTCCCATCGGTCCGACCTGCGCCATACCCGGTCCGACATTTCCAAGTGTAGTAAGTACTGCACTGAACGTTGTCTCAAAATCAAAATTGTCCAGAGAAACCAGCACAACTGATCCGATCAGAATACCTACATATGCAATAAAATAAATATAAATCGTGCGCAGCACATCTGAACTTACCTTTTTCCCGCCAATGCGTATAATACCCACAGACTTCGGATGAGCCAGCTGCACAATCTCTCTCTTTACACACTTGATTCCGACCAGCAGACGTGACACCTTGATTCCACCGCCGGTGGAAGATGCACAGGCTCCCTATTACCGTCAGCATCATAAGCACCGCTTTGGAAAACATCGGCCATTGTGCAAAATCAGCCGTCGAATATCCGGTTGTTGTTATAACCGTAACCACCTGAAAAACCGCATAGCGGAAAGATTTTCCAATCGTCGGATATAACGAATGGATATTGAGCATGATCGCTGCCGTAGCACCTGCAATCAGCAAAATGTATGTCCTGAGCTCTTCGTTTTTCAGGATAGATTTAAAATCACCCAATATCATAAAATAGAACAATGCAAAATTGACTCCAAATAATGCGCAGAAAACGGTGATCACACCATCGATATATGCACTGTTAAAATGTGCCACACTGTCCGCATAGTTTGAAAATCCACCGGTTCCGGCAGATCCAAACGAAAATATCATACTGTCAAACAGATTCATTCCTCCGATGACGAGAAATACCATTTCTATCACAGTAAGGGTCAGATACATTCCATATAAAATCCTTGCGGTAGACATTGCTTTCGGTACTAACTTATCTTTCTCAGGTCCCGGCACTTCCGCACGCATCAGATGCATGGAATTCTTTCTGTCCAGAGATGTCACGACAAGCACAAAAACCAGTACTCCCATACCTCCGATCCAGTGGGTAAAAGCTCCGCCAGAACAACAGGCAGTGGGGCAATACTTCCACATCGGGATAATACTTGATCCGGTTGTTGTAAAACCTGAAACTGTTTCAAAAAATGCATCTACATAACTAGGTATATACCCGGAAAGGGTGAATGGCATTGCTCGAATAAAGACCACAAAATCCATGCCAAAGCAACGATCACCATCCCTTCCTTTCCGTAAATCTGGCCATGTTCCGGTCTTTTTCTTCCGACCACCCAAAACAGCAGGCATAATATAACAATTGGTATCAGAAAGACAATTCCACATTTTTCCTGATATATAACTGCAACAAGAACAGGTACAAGCAAAAGAGCCGCCTCTACTCCAAGCATTCTACACAAAATATATCTTACTATTTTTGTATCCATAACTTTTGTCCGTCTCCTTATTCTGTATATTATTCCAGGATATCGCTGAACTTATCCACATGATCCATTGTAACAACTACTACGCTGTCCCCGACTTCCAGGTGATCTTCACCATTCAGGATAATAATCCGTCTTTTCTTCAATACAGGCAATCAGATTATTTTTCTTTGTCCGCAATTCACGGAGCGGTACATTCGTAAAACTGCATTCACATTTCAATGAACTCAAGTGCTTCTACTTTACCACCCAAAAGCTGATACACGGATTCTACGTTTGCATTACTTGCAGATTCATTTCTTGCTCTTACATAACTCATGATCGCATCTGCGGTCGCACTTTTTGCTGACACAATAGAGTCAATTCCCAGTCCCTCTACCATCTGTGCACGGGAATCTTCATTTACTTTTGCCACAATTTTATTAACACCCTGCAGCTTTGCAAACAATGCCATGATAATATTCTCTTCATCCATTCCGGTCAATGCGATCAATGCATCTGCTTCATTGATCCCTTCTTCTACAAGAAGTTCATGATCCGCAGCATCTCCGTTAATAATCGTTGCTTTGGGAAGGAGCTCACAAAGTTCTTCACATCTCTTTATATTCTGTTCTATGATTTTTACCTGCATGCCGACCTGCAGCAACTGCATTGCCAGATAAAGCATACATGTCCACCTCCACAGATCAATACTTTTTACTTTTGCATTTCGATGACCCAGTGCCCTGAAAAATGACTTCAGATTCTGATGCGCGGCAACGATATGCATCTTATCTCCTTTTTTCCAGAACAAAATTTCCATCCGGAATATAGATCTCTTTTCCTCTTTTTACTGCACATACCAGGATTTTAATCTGGAACTTCGGTATACTTCCGCAAGAGAAAGCCCTGCAAGTGCACTGTTCTCCCTTACGACAAATTCTACCAGTTCTACACGTCCCTTCATGAATGTCTCTACTTTACTTGTCTCCGGGAAAAGCAGTACTCTGGATATCTCATTTGCCGCCGCACTTTCCGGATTAACCGCCATACTCAGATGAAGATCCTCTTTCAACAGATCGATCTGTCGGTAATAGATTGGATTTTCTTACACGTGCGATCGTATGTCTGGCACCTAATCGCTTAGCCAGCAGACAGCTCAACATGTTAAGTTCATCTGTGGATGCACAGGCAATCACAAGATCCGCATGCGGTACATCCGCCTGTCTCTGCACCTCTACATCTGCACCATCTCCGGTAATGCAGAGAATATCAAGCTGATTCAGTGCTTCTTTTAATTTCCCCTCATTCTGGTCAATCAAAACCACATCATAATTTTCTTCGGACAGCTGGGTTGTCAATTTATGACCAACCTTCCCGTCCCCAATAATTACAATTTTCATTCCCTGACCTCACAATTATCCACGCATATCTTTTTTGTCATCAAGATACCGGTATTTTAATACAAGAGATTATAGCATCTTTGTTTCAAAGAAAAAAGCCCTTACGGGCTTTTCTTCTATTTTAACATTTTCTTAACTGATTACTCCTCTTTTGCACGCTTAGCAATCTCTGCTTCCTGTACATCTGACGGTGCCTGTTCATAACGTGCAAATTCATAAGAATATACACCTCTTCCACCTGTCATAGATCTTAATACAGTACAGTATCCAAAAGAGTCCCGTCATCGGGATATCTGCCACGATTTCCTGCCTTCCACCGGAAACCGGATTCATACCGAGTACACGTCCGCGTCTCTTATTCAGATCGCCCATAATATCTCGGTATAATCATCCGGAATCGTAACCGTAAGAGACGCAATTGGTTCCAGCAATACCGGAGCTTCCATGAAGCCTTTCTTGAATGCCTGGACTGTTGCTGTCTTGAATGCCATCTCGGATGAATCCACTGGATGATAGGAGCCATCATATAATACGGCTTTCACACCGACTACCGGATATCCTGCAAGAGGACCTTTTACAACTGCTTCCTGCAAGCCTTTTCAACTGCCGGGAAATAATTCTTCGAACAGCTCCGCCGACAACTTCTTCTTCGAATACATAAGGCGTCTCCAGATCACCGGACGCTTCGAATCTCATCTTGACATGACCATACTGTCCATGACCTCCGGACTGTTTCTTATATTTGGAATCTACATCAGATTTCTTCTTGATCGTCTCACGGAAAGCTACCTTTGGTGTCTCCAGTCTGATCTCACATTTATAACGTGCAGCAAGTTTGCTTGCCGTAATCTCCAGATGCTGGTCTCCCATTCCATAAAGAAGCGTCTGACGGTTCTCACTGTCATTGACTGTTTTCAGTGTTACATCTTCTGCCATCATCTTCTGTAATGCCTGAGATACTTTATCTTCATCTCCTTTATTGTTGCAGACATATTTCATATATGTATATGGTTTGAATATTCTGTCTTTCCATACATCACCGGTGTATTTTTAGTAGAAAGCGTATCTCCTGTCTTTGTATTCGCAAGCTTTGCAATTGCTCCGATATCTCCTGCAAACAACTCACTGACCTCGGTCGGTTTATTTCCCACCATTGTATAAATCTTTCCAAGTTTTGCTTCTGCATCGGAATCTCCGTTATACAAAATATCGTCCCTTTTAATACACCGGAACATACTTTTACGAAAGAATATTTTCCGATAAACGGATCTACCATTGTCTTGAATACATATGCTGATTTTGCTTTTGCAAAATCATAAATTGCCTTCAAAAGATCTCATTCGTCTTGCGGTTGATTCCAGCACAGCTTCTGCTGTCCGGACTCGGGAAGAATCTTACGATATCAGAAAGCAAATTGGCAACTCCTGCGCCTGGATATTAGATCCCATTGCAACCGGTACGATATCTCCGTCCATAACTTCTGTTCTCATGGCAGAGCGGATCTCTTCAACCGAGAATTCATCTCCCTCAAAGTAACGTTCCATAAATGCTTCACTTGTCTCTGCCACTGCTTCCAGTAACTTATCGCGATAAATCTCCAGATTTGGTTTACAATATTCCGGAATCTCACATTCTTCTCTCTGTCCTACGCCTGTATAACGTCTTGCTGCATTCTTAATAACGTTCACATATCCTACCAGTTTTTCATTCTCACGGATCGGCTGGAAGTGTGGTGCGATCACTTTTCCGTAACGTTCCGTCAGATCCTGTACTACCTGACGGAAGCTCGCATCATCCACATCCATCTCTGTTACATATACCATTCTCGGAAGTTTGTACTTATCACAGAGTTCCCATGCCTTCTCTGTTCCGACTTCCACACCTGCCTTGCCTGATACAACGATAACAGCTGCATCGGCTGCGCTGACTGCTTCTTCCACTTCTCCGACAAAATCAAAATATCCGGTGTATCCAGAATATTGATCTTGGCTTTCTCCCATTCAATCGGAATTAAGCTTGTACTGATTGAAAATTCACGTTTCTGCTCTTCTTTATCAAAATCACTGATCGTGTTACCATCCGTAATCTTTCCCCATACGGTTTGTCGCCCTGATACATATGCCATGGCCTCTGCAAGACTGGTCTTTCCGCTTCCACCGTGTCCTAAGAGAACCACGTTCCTGATTTCGTCCGTTCTGTAAACTTTCATATAGCTGCCTCCTTATTTTGGTAAAATCTCATGTATATATTGTACTAAACTTTCTGTTTTTTACAACACTTTTATACACTTTAACCATATTATTTTTTTCAAATTTATTTTCAAATCATCCGCCAGTATTATCCTGATTATGAAATTGTGGTTTCGACAAAAATAAAGAATCCTTTGCCTTTGCAACCCAGAATCCATGATCGATGTGGCAGCAACTACCATTGACAATAATTTTCAAATTGTAACTATATATTCTTATGCGCACCTGTTGCGTATAATACGCTTATCTGAAACAACTGACGGAATATCTAGATGATGACTGCATCCTCACAGATGTCGGAAGTGTAAAGACGAACATCCACGAAGAAGTGCAGAACTCGGTATCGGAAAATATTTCATCGGAGGACATCCGATGGCCGGATCCGAGAAAGCGGATACAGTAATTCCAAGGCAATGCTGGGATTGAAAATGCATATTTTATTTCCTACACCGACTGACCAGGTAGCCGAAGAAAAAAGTGCCAGGCTTATGAAAAATTCGTCCAGAAAGCCTGAAAGCCCCTTCCGGTTATTCTGGACTACCAGCTTCATGACCAGATTACAGGAACCATCAGCCATCTCCCACATATCATTGCTTCTTCACTCTCGTTAATTTTGTTAAAACACACGATACACATGATGAGATGATGAAAAATCTTGCTGCTGGAGGATTTTAAAGATATCACACGTATTGCCTCTTCTTTCTCCGGATCATGTGGCAGAATATCTGCCTGAAGAACAAGGACAATATTGTAGATATATTAGATCAGTATATAGACTCTGGAAGATTTCAAAGAAGCTTATCGAACGAAGATGATCTGGATCTTTATAACCGGTTTGAATCCTCCAGAAATTATCGTAATTCCATGCCATCTTCTTCGGCCGGACCGATCAAGAAAGCATTTGCCGTATACTGTGACATCATTGATGAAGCCGGTGGAATTGCTGCTATCGCAACCATTCTTGCTTCCAATAATATCAGTATCAAAACATTGGAATCGTACACAACAGAGAATTTGAAGAAGGGGTTCTATGTATTGAATTCTACGACGAAGATTCCAGCAAACGCGCCGTAGGATTACTGCAGAAATTCAGGTATATCGTTTATGAGCGTTAGAACAATTGCACCCACAAGGGGATTAAAGGAGAAGTAACCATACCGGGAGACAAATCCATCTCCCATCGTTCCATTATGTTAGGTTCCATTGCGCTTGGAACCACAGAGATCACTCATTTTCTGAAGGAGCCGACTGTCTTTCCACGATTGACTGTTTCCGTAAAATGGGTGTTGAGATTGAAAGGAAACCATCCAGTATCCTGGTACACGGGAAAGGTCTGCGCGGCCTGACCGCCCCGGCTTCTACTTTAAATGTAGGAAACAGCGGAACTACAACCCGCCTGATCTCCGGAATTTTGTCCGGGCAAAATTTTGCGACTACATTATCCGGCGATGATTCTTTGAACTCCAGACCAATGAAGCGCATTATGACACCACTTAACACCATGGGAGCACATATCAGAAGTCTCAACGACAACGGATGCGCCCCGCTTCACATAAGACCTGGTGCTCTGCATGGTATTCATTACCAGTCACCGGTTGCCTCTGCCCAGGTAAAATCGGCAGTTCTGTTAGCCGGACTTTATGCAGACAGTCCTACTTCTGTTACAGAACCTGCTTTTCCTGTAATCATACGGAACTTATGCTTCAGGGATTCGGCGCATACGTTGCCACAGATCTTCATACAGACGGAACTGCCACTGCACATGTAGAACCATGCAAAGAACTTTACGGACAACAGATCTGTGTTCCTGGCGATATCTCTTCTGCTGCTTACTTTATTGCGGCCGCACTGTTAGTTCCTGGTTCCGAGCTTCTTGTTAAAAATGTAGGAACCAACTTCACACGTGCCGGTTTCTTAAAAGTCTGCAAAGCCATGGGGAGCCGATATCGAAACCGTCAGCCAGACAATCGAGGGCGGCGAAAGCCGTGCTGATCTTCTTGTCCGCTACAGCCACTTAAAAGGAACTGTAATCGAGGGTGATATCATCCCGACTCTGATCGACGAGATTCCGATGATTGCAATTATGGCAGCCTTTGCAGATGGTCAGACAGTCATCAGAGATGCAGCTGAGTTAAAGGTAAAAGAAACGAACCGAATCGATACTGTCACTGCAGGATTAAAAGCGATGGGAGCTGATATTACACCAACCGATGACGGCATGATCATTGAAGGTACCGGACATTTAAATGGTGCTTCTATCCAAAGCTACCTTGATCACCGGATCGCAATGGCATTCTCGGTTGCGGGACTTGCATCTGACGGTGAAACGCAGATAGTGGATAGTCAGTGCGTGGATGTGTCTTATCCGGCATACAGTTTTATGCGACGTTGAATTCGGTTTTCTATTTAATTATTACCTTCCAGGCATGCGAAAATGAATGGACTGAATGTTTGTTGCTGGGAGTGATTTCTGTGCATATGAGGTCATGATTAAGAACAAAACTCTTCAAGTAATAAAATTGGAATACCACTTAGCCTTGGAAAATCATTGTCTGAGACGAATGTCGAGTTTTGATTTGAGCGCAGTCTTTTTTTTAGTGATTTTGTTGCTCTAGGGTGTAACTCCATGATCGAATGCCTTAATTTTCCAGCACAGAAATCACTCCCATACTTTTATTCAGGACCGGGGTAAGCCGCCATGATGATTAAATAGAAACCAACATCCTTCTCTCCTCCGCAATCCGAAGCAGTTCCCCATCTTTTTGGTTCATACTTCCGACTTTCACTCCCGCATTGATTACCTTTCGCATTTTTCCATGATCTTTAATGTCTTCTGGTAAGTCTCATCGGATATCGGTTCATATGGCTCTTCGCTGATGATCCCGGATGCCAGCAGCCGTGCCAGCTGATAGTCGCTCGCCCGGATAGAGGATTCCGGCGGCAAATGGGATCCCGGCTTTCTGAAGTTTTCTGTAGACCGGATTCCTGTTTTACCGGAAGATAATACGAAGAACTTCGGTTCTCCTTCCGGCTTTGGAAGTTCCACACTTCCGAATATCGGATCGTAATAACCATTGTCGATTTCATAAAGATCACGAATTGTTGCTTCCGTGAATATTTCTTCGGATCACCAAATTCGGCAATCCGGTCGCCTTTGACACAGATAACCTGATCCGATATTTTTTGCGCCAGATCAATCTCATGCAGAGACATAATTACAGTAATTCCGTTCTCTTTTGCCATCTTTCTTAAGATTGCCAGCAGTTCCAGTTTATGACGGATATCCAGATAAGAGGTTGGCTCATCAGGATCATCACTTCCGGTTCCTGACAGATAGCCCGGGCAAGCAGCACCCGCTGCCTCTGTCCGTCACTGATTTCGAAAAATTACGGATTCCAAGTTCCTGTGCATGTACCGCCTCTAATGCCTCATCCACCTTTCTCTCATCTTCCCTTGACAAGATTCCAAGTCTTCCGGTATAAGGATAACGCCCGTCGCTACAATATCATGACAGGTCATCATTCTGGTTTCATCCTCTCGGTCAGCATCACGACGCCTTAACTGCCATATCTCTTTATAAGAAAGTTTGGATTTCCTCGCTATCTATGTATACTTCCCCGCCAATCAGCTTTAACTGTCTGGTGATGCTTTTTTAATATTGTAGATTTTCCTCGCTCCATTGGGGCCAATCAGTGTCACGATCTCGCCTTTTTTTATTTTCAGATTAATATCGCTTATCAGCGCATTCCCCTGATATCCCACTGCGAGATCTTTTCATTTTTATATAATACTCTGTCATCTTCTACCTGCCTTTCTGCCCACGCACCATCATGAAGATTACAACAGGCGCTCTGAATATCGATGTCACCGTACTGATATTCAATTCCATCGGTGCAAATGCTATTCTCGCATCAGATCACAGATCATACAGAATACCGCTCCACCAACAAATGTCCCCGGTATCACTACCAACGGTTTCGATGTACGAAGTGCATGTTTTACCAGATATGGAACCGCTATTCCGGACAATGATTCAGATATCAATCATGATTCTACACAAAGAAGGGTTTACATATATATGTGTCATTTTCTGGACAACGCTGGATAAATCAGTGGAAATAATTACTGCAATCAATAATGATAAACGTATGAAAGTAAACCTTCTCCAGTATGTTACCAGCTTCTTTAGAACAAACGGACTTCGTCAGGATTTGAAAAATGCCGATGTGTTTTTCCCAAGGTTATACATCAAATTACTCTCAGTGTATCTTCATATACCTCTGACCTTCTCCGCCTCTTCAGATAAATTATATTTCTGCTATTTGAAATATGGACATTTCCTCAGTAATATTCTGGCTTCTTTATTTTGAACATATTTGCCAGAACTACGAATACCAGGATGTAACATCTGGAACGCCTGAAATTCTCTTTCTCCATCTGTTCTTCAAATAGAACACATCAAACGCCCACTGATTGATTACCTTGCCATATTATTTTGCGACACAAATTATGCCCTCTCTCCATCTGTGGCATCAGTTGATATCAGCAATGATTTACTTTTGTGTTGTTTTTACATTTCCGTTCTTCAAAATCAC
>VOFG01004497.1_pt1 | contig 45828 bp, 75 predicted proteins | sample 5384171 | NCBI WGS metagenome assembly VOFG01 (sample SAMN12384726, study PRJNA508395) | human gut metagenome | isolation source: healthy gut F | host: Homo sapiens
AAAGAGCGGTTATATTCCGGTTAAATAAAAAAATGTCCTACTTTTGTAGCCTAAATACAGATAACATTAACCGTTATGACAGATATTAAAAACGAAGACACAGGCGATAAGAAAAGCCTGAACTTTATTGAACAGGCAGTAGAGAAGGATTTGAAGGAAGGTAAAAATGGTGGAAAAGTGCAGACGCGTTTCCCGCCCGAGCCTAACGGTTACCTTCACATCGGTCATGCCAAAGCTATTTGCCTTGACTTCGGCATCGCTGCCAAGCATGGCGGCGTATGTAACCTTCGTTTCGACGACACAAATCCTACCAAAGAGGATGTGGAATATGTAGAAGCCATCAAAGAAGATATTCAATGGCTGGGCTACCAATGGGGAAACGAATACTACGCTTCCGACTACTTCCAACAATTATGGGACTTCGCTATCCGCCTGATCCAGGAGGGAAAAGCATATATTGACGAACAAAGCTCCGAACTGATCGCACAGCAAAAAGGTACTCCTACCCAACCGGGTGTGGAAAGCCCTTACCGGAACCGTCCTATCGAAGAAAGCCTCGAACTTTTTAAGAAAATGAATAGCGGCGAGATCGAAGAAGGTGCCATGGTGCTCCGTGCCAAGATTGACATGGCTAACCCGAATATGCACTTCCGCGATCCGATTATTTACCGTGTAGTGAAACACCCGCACCACCGTACGGGTACTACCTGGAAAGCTTATCCGATGTATGACTTCGCGCACGGACAGAGTGACTTCTTCGAAGGAGTAACTCACTCGCTGTGCACACTTGAATTTGTGGTGCACCGTCCGCTCTACGACCTCTTCATCGACTGGCTGAAAGAAGGTAAGGACCTGAACGACAACCGTCCCCGTCAGACTGAGTTCAACAAACTGAACCTGAGCTACACGCTGATGAGCAAACGTAACCTGCTGACACTGGTGAAAGAAGGATTGGTAAACGGATGGGACGACCCTCGTATGCCGACGATCTGCGGTTTCCGCCGTCGCGGTTATTCACCGGAGTCTATTCATAAATTTATTGATAAAATCGGATATACCACTTACGATGCCCTGAACGACATCGCCCTGTTGGAAAGCTCCGTCCGGGATGATTTGAACAGCCGTGCTACCCGTATATCTGCAGTAATCAACCCGGTTAAACTAATCATCACCAACTATCCGGAAGGACAAGTAGAAGAACTGGAAGCAATCAATAACCCGGAAGATCCGGAAGCAGGAAGCCACCTGATCGAGTTCAGCCGCGAATTGTGGATGGAGCGCGAAGACTTCATGGAAGACGCTCCCAAGAAATATTTCCGCATGACACCGGGGCAAGAAGTACGTCTCAAAAATGCCTATATCGTGAAATGCACCGGTTGCAAGAAAGACGAAAACGGCGTAATAACAGAGGTATATTGTGAATATGACGCTAATACCCGTAGCGGTATGCCGGACGCGAACCGTAAGGTGAAAGGTACGCTCCACTGGGTAAGCTGCAACCACTGCCTGCAAGCAGAAGTACGTTTGTACGACCGTTTGTGGAAAGTGGAAAATCCACGTGACGAACTGGCTGCCATCCGCGAAGCTAAAAATTGCGAAGCACTGGAAGCCATGAAAGAAATCATCAATCCGGACTCATTGAAAGTTCTGCCCAACTGCTACATAGAGAAGTTCGCAGCTACCCTGCCTACACTCTCCTACCTGCAGTTCCAACGGATCGGTTACTTTAATATCGACAAAGAATCAACCCCGGAAAAACTGATTTTCAACCGCACAGTAGGGTTGAAAGATACGTGGGGGAAGATTAATAAATAACTAAGCTTTCACAGCTTAACGGATTTACAATGGGGCTGTGTCAAAGGATCATCATCTGAACTTTTGCAACAGCCCCATCTTAGCAATTAAAATCTAAAAGTAAAATGGGTAGAAAAAAATTCGCCATCAGCCAAAAAGCAACTAGCCACACTTATCACAAACTACGAAAAAGCAAAAGCAGAAAACCGACAACTTTATCTGGATGCTGACCAACTGGCCGACATCGCCGACTGGTATGCCTCCGAACGGAAATTTGAAGAAGCACAAGAAGTAATCACCTACGGACTTAAGATACATCCGGGAAATACAGCTTTACTCATCGAACAAGCCTATCTCTACCTGGACACCCAAAAACTGCAAAAAGCAAAAAAAGTAGCGGATTCCATCACCGAAGAATTTGATTCCGAAGTGAAACTGCTGAAAGCCGAACTATTGCTGAATGGAGGAAAACTGGAGGAAGCCCAATGGCTATTAAGTACGATAGCGGATGCCGACGAACTGGAAACAATCATTGATGTCGTATTTCTCTATCTGGACATGGGATACCCGGATGCAGCCAAAGAATGGCTCGACCGAGGTAAATCGCGTTATGCCGAAGATGAAGAATATATGGCCCTCACAGCCGATTATCTGGCATCGACCCACCAAGTAGAATCGGCTATCATCTATTACAATAAACTCATTGACAAATCTCCATTCAACCCTTCCTACTGGATGGGACTGGTGAAATGTTACTTTGTCCAGGAACAAATAGACAAAGCCATCGAAGCCTGTGATTTCGCATTGGCAGCCGACGATCAGTGTGGAGAAGCCTATGCCTACAAGGCACATTGTTTTTTCTATCTGAACAATTCGGATGATGCCATCGAGAATTACCAAAAGGCGATTGAGCTCAAATCCATCCCCCCGAACTAGGTTATATGTTCATGGGAATATCCTACGGCAATAAGGAAGAATGGCAAAAAGCCGATGACTATTACGACAAAGTGATCGAACGTTTTGAAGAAGACGGAGACAGGCAGTCTGTCCTATTAATAGACACATATACCAGCAAAGCCTTCGCCCTGTCTCATCTGGAAAGATATGAAGAAGCACATCAGCTCTGCGAAAAAGCCAAAGAGATAAACCCGAATGAGGGATTGATTTATCTGACAGAAGGAAAACTATACCTGGCAGAGGAACTGGAAGACGAAGCTGCCATCTCTTTCGAAAAAGCGATAGAGATCAATCCGAACATAGAAATGTGGTATATGATTGCCTCTGCTTATTCGGAAAGTGACTATCTGATCGAAGCGAAAGAATACTTTGAAAAAAGTGTACCAGATGAATCCGAAATACGAAGATGTGACGGAGAAATTGAGTGTGCTTTGCCTCATGCACGGTGAAATCGACAACTTCTTTAAATACAACAAAGAATGTGAACATCCACTGGAAGAAGATATGATTCTGGATCTGTTAAACAGTCCCGAACATAGAGAGGAAGATGAAAGAACTCTCAAGGAAGTGTGGGAACGCATGAAAAAGGAGAATAAGAAAAAGAAGAAAGGAAAAAAATAAATCAGATTAATAAATTCTATCCTCAAAAAACATGGAATCAGTAGCAGAACTTCTTAAATGGGTATTAGAAAATTTGAACTATTGGGTAGTCACCATTTTTATGGCTATCGAAAGTTCTTTTATTCCCTTCCCTCGGAAGCCGTAGTGCCACCTGCCGCATGGAAAGCTATGGCAGACGACAGTATGAATATCTTTCTCGTGGTCCTATTTGCCACCATAGGAGCAGATATCGGTGCATTAGTAAATTATTACCTGGCGCGTTGGCTGGGTCGTCCTATTGTCTATAAATTCGCTAACAGCCGTTTAGGGCACATGTGCCTTATTGACGAAGAGAAAATACACCATGCAGAAGAATATTTCAGAAAGCACGGCGCAGCCTCCACTTTCTTTGGCCGTCTCATTCCGGCTGTACGCCAACTTATCAGTATCCCCGCAGGATTAGCCGGCATGAAATTAGGACCTTTCCTACTTTACACCACTCTCGGCGCTGCTATATGGAACAGCATATTAGCTTTGCTCGGATACCTGATCTACCGGTTTTACAGACCTCAAAACCACTAATGACGTCTATGTAATGGCAACCACATACAGCCACGAAATCGGCTATGTCATTATAGCAGTGGTGGTAATTGTAATCGTTTTTTTGGCTTATAAAGGGCTGAAAAAAAGAAAATAAGTAGTAAAATACTCATTGCAAAGCCACAGAGGACGCAGAGAACACAAAGAACATAGAGTTACCGGGGCATCCATTATTGTAAATCGGCTATTACCCGTTAAATTCTTACTTCTTTGTGTTCTCTGCGTCCTCTGTGGTTTATTTTTTGTGGTAGATAAGAGCTAATTAGAAATTGAATTGAACTCCCACTCCCAAGATCTCTTTAAATTGTACACGAGCACCTTTTGTACCATCCTTTTGCACGATTTTCACATCATCGTCATACATCAGGTTAGTAGTGAGCGTGGTTGAAAACCATTTATTGATAATCATATTTACTTGCACTTCCCAGTTCACATCTATGTTCAATGGTTTATGCAGATAATCGGAATATAAATCCAAACGCGAATATACTGTCATATTCTTCAAGAATTCATATTTGGCTTCCCCTTTCAAGTTAGCACCGAAACTGGATAACAGGTGTTTGCCCGGGTCCACTCCATAAGCTCCTTCGTCCGAGAGACGGTCATTGAGAACAAATGTTCCGCGCCATGCAGCAGGAGACAATACAACGGTAAATATTTTACCCGGATCATACGTAAAGCCCAAACCGGTAGTCAAATAAGCGGGAGCCATAAATTCGGAGATAGCAATGTCCTTATTGACGGAGTAGTCATATCCTGGAGAGAACTGCGTCTGGAAAGTGGCGAATGCGCTGGCATACCAACTTTTGGCAATAGCATAGCCATAATTCGTATTCAAATAAATCTTATCATTAGCCTTCCTGGTTCCGTCGTCACCGGTCTTATTCAATCCATAAGCCAGTTCGATACGATTATTCCACAAATGTTTTCCTTTCTTATAATCAATCTGATAAGTGCCCTGCAAGTCAAAGGCGACGGAGTTATCACCTCCGGCAGACCAGTTGGTCAGGCTTACCTGTGTCAGTTTGAGTCCGGCAAAACCTTCCGTTGTCCAGGAAGAAGTTTGTGTACTATCGGCAGTTTGAGCCGACAGGGTTCCAGCACCCATACATAGCAGGGTGATGAATAGAGTTTTCATTTTGTTCATGATAGTTGAGGTTTAGTGTAGAAAAACACAACCTAACAAGAACGGAGCCTTGGCAGTTTACCAAGCCTTTTACCAGTTCCCATTAGGTCAAAATCTTTAAGATAAGTAGCAGGCTTAAGTATTAAGTATTAGCCGTATTCGTTTATTAGCTGCAACTAATAGTTAATACCTAATACTTAATACTCCATATTCTATATTACTTTACAGCAGCTAAGGCTTTATCATAGTCAGGCTCCTGGGTAATTTCAGGAACAAGTTCCGTATAAGCAATTTGCCATCCTTGCCAATCACAACTACCGCACGCGCCAAAAGTCCTGCTAACGGACCATCTGCCATGCGCACTCCATAGCTTTCGTCGAAATCGGAGAAACGGAAATCAGACAATGGAATCACGTTCTCAATACCTTCCGTTGTACAGAAACGACCGTGCGCAAAAGGAAGGTCCTTAGAAATAGCCAATACTACCGTATCTTTCAGTCCGGCAGCCATCTTATTAAACTTACGTACAGAGGTTGCACATACGCTGGTATCCAGACTCGGGAAAATATTTAAAATCACATTTTTACCATTTAAATCTTTCAGAGAGAAAGAAGATAAATCTGTTTTTACCAGCTCGAAGTCAGGAGCTACCTTACCTACTTGTATAAATTCACCGATTAGTTTCACCGGTTGTCCTTTGAAATTTGTTGTTGCCATAATGCATGTACATTTTAAAATTACTTTATATAGGAAACAACTATTCCCCCAAATATGTTCACGGAAAACCTTTTCTAAATTCAATTTGTTATTCCTCAACGAAATCACTCTAGTGTTCAATTTAAAATATAAAATGTATGGAAACTGTATTCAATGAGATTCAGCATTCAGTAAAAAACTGGTGGACTTCTCTTTTATTAGGAATTGTGTATATCATTGTCGCCCTTTGGCTCATGTTCTCACCCGTAAGCACCTATGTAGCTCTAAGTATCATCTTCAGCGTATCGATGTTGATAAGCGGTATTCTGGAAATCATCTTCGCTCTTAGCAACAGGAAAGGTGTCCCGAGCTGGGGGTGGTATATCGTAGGCGGACTCATCGACCTCGTTCTGGGTATTTACCTGATTGCCTATCCGATGGTCAGCATGGAAGTTATCCCTTTCATCATAGCTTTCTGGCTTATGTTCCGAGGGTTCTCCTCCACCGGCTATTCCATCGACTTGAAACGTTACGGAACCCGCGACTGGGGCTGGTACATGGCTTTCGGTATCCTTGCCATGTCTGTGTTCCTTTTAATATTGTGGCAACCAGCCATAGGAGCCCTTTATGCAGTCTACATGATCTCTTTTACTTTCCTCATCATCGGACTTTTCCGTGTCATGCTTTCATTTGAACTAAAAATCTGCATAAAAGAAAATAAAAATCTTTCGGCACTTACTTTGGTATTTTGTTTATCTTTGTAGGCAATTTACATGAATCAATTAATTAAAAAGGAAGAAAATTATGGCAATGCATACTTGGTTTGAGTGCAAAATCCGTTATGAGAAAGTAATGGAAAACGGAATGCAGAAGAAAGTTACGGAACCTTATCTGGTTGATGCACTCAGTTTTACAGAAGCAGAAGCACGGATTATCGAAGAAATGACTCCGTTTATCTCCGGAGAATTTACCGTTTCGGACATCAAACGTGCCAACTATAGCGAATTATTCCCCAGTGATGAAGAAAGTGCCGACCGCTGGTTCAAATGCAAACTTATTTTTATCACGCTCGATGAAAAAAGCGGTGCGGAGAAAAAGACTTCCACTCAAGTATTGGTACAGGCTGCCGACTTGCGTGACGCGGTGAAAAAGCTGGACGAGGGAATGAAAGGAACAATGGCTGACTATCAAATCGGTATGGTATCAGAAACTCCGCTGATGGATGTATATCCTTATAGCGCCGGACCGAATGACAAACCGGAATTTGATCCGTCAAAAGCATAAGTAACCATGAGTATTGCTGACAATCTAAAGCAAGTGCTGGCCGAACTCCCACAAGGAGTCCGGCTGGTTGCTGTCTCAAAATTCCATCCCAATGAAGCGATAGAAGAAGAAGCATATCAGGCGGGACAGCGTATTTTTGGAGAAAGCAAAGTGCAGGAAATGACAGCTAAATACGAAAGTTTGCCGAAAGATATCGAATGGCATTTTATCGGGCACTTGCAGACAAATAAGATCAAATACATGATCCCCTACGTAGCGATGATACATGGAATCGACACTTATAAGCTACTGGCGGAAGTCAACAAGCAAGCAGCCAAGGCGGGACGTATCGTGAACTGCCTGATACAGATTCACGTTGCCCAAGAAGAAACCAAATTCGGTTTCAGCCCCGAAGAATGCAAAGACATGCTGCACACCGGAGAATGGAAAGAACTGACCCACATCCGTATCTGCGGTTTAATGGGAATGGCGAGCAACACCGATCAATGTTGAACAAATTAACCGGGAATTTTGTTTACTGGACAGGCTCTTTAAAGAGAAAAAACAACCTGGTTTGCCACTCCGATACTTTCTGCGAACTGTCAATGGGTATGTCACATGACTATCACGAAGCTATCGCTGCAGGAAGTACCCTAGTACGAGTAGGAAGCAAAATTTTCGGAGAACGAAATTATTAAATTAGAAGTAGTAACTACTAAAAAAAGATTCATTATGACCGATTTAAAAACTACTTTCGCAGGGCTTTCTCTTAGAAACCCAATCATTATCAGTAGCTCGGGACTGACTAACAGTGTCGGCAAGAATAAGAGACTGGCAGAAAACGGCGCCGGTGCCATTGTACTGAAATCTCTGTTCGAAGAGCAAATTATGCTGGAAGCGGATCAACTGAAAGATCCGGCTTTCTATCCGGAAGCAAGTGATTATCTGGCAGAATACATCCGTGAACATAAATTAGCCGAATATCTCACTTTAATCAAAGAAAGTCAGAAAGGAGTGTCCTATTCCTATCATAGCCAGTATCAACTGTTACAGTGATTCCGAATGGATTGACTTTGCCAAACAAATTGAAGCAGCGGGTGCCGATGCATTAGAAATCAATATTCTGGCTTTACAGTCCGATGTTCAATATACATACGGTTCGTTCGAACAACGTCATATCGATATTCTCCGCCACATAAAAAAGACAATCAACATTCCGGTTATCATGAAACTGGGCGATAACCTGACTAATCCAGTGGCACTGATTGACCAGTTATATGCCAACGGTGCGGCTGCAGTTGTCCTCTTCAACCGTTTCTACCAACCGGACATCAACATTGAAAATATGGAGCATATGTCCGGTGAAATATTCAGCAACGCTTCCGACCTCGCCAACCCGCTTCGTTGGATCGGCATTGCATCTGCGGTAGTAGACAAAATTGATTATGCAGCCTCCGGTGGTGTCGCCAATCCGAAGCGGTAGTAAAAGCGATTCTTGCCGGTGCTTCAGCCGTGGAAGTGTGCAGTGCTATCTATCAAAACACCAACGCATTTATCGGAGAATCCACCCGTTTCCTCTCCGCCTGGATGGAAAGCAAAGGATTCAACAATATCGCTCAATTCAAAGGAAGGCTGAATATTAAAGACGTAAAAGGTATCAATACATTCGAACGCACCCAATTCCTAAAGTACTTCGGAAAGAAAGAATGATAAAGAGTGAATTTAAATAATGAATGAACGGTGAAGAATTGAAGCATGACAGCTCAATTTATTCACCGTTCGTCGTTTACAGTTTATCGTTTAATAAAGATTATCTGTTTATAGCAAGTTACTCGCCAGTTCACTCAACTCACTACGTTCCCCTTCAACAGGTTGACGTGCGCAAAGATATTCTGATCTTTCATGCGGTCAATCATATATACCAGCCCGTTAGACTGGCTATCTAGATAAGGCTGGTCAATCTGTTGGATATCTCCGGTAAATACCATTTTCGTACCTTCTCCCGCACGAGTGATAATCGTTTTTATTTCGTTCGGGGTAAGGTTCTGCGCTTCGTCAATAATACAGTACATCTCGCTTAAACTACGTCCGCGGATAAAAGCCAATGCTTCAATTACCAGTTGCTCGCTCTTCTGCATATCCTCGATACGCTTTACCTCTGTCGAGTTGGCGGCAAACTGACGTTTGATTACATTCAAGTTGTCGAACAACGGTTGCATGTAAGGAGCCACTTTTTCCTGTGCGTCTCCCGGAAGGAAACCGATATCCTTATTCGAAAGTGCCACTACCGGACGTGCCAGTAATATCTGTTTGTAATCGGTCAATTTACCCAAAGCGGCAGCCAATGCCAATAAAGTCTTGCCCGTTCCCGCCTTTTCCCGTCAATGCCACCAATTTCACATTCGGGTCATTCAGAATTTCAAAAGCAAAACTTTGTTCGGCGTTCCGGGGCTCGATTCCATAATTCTTGCCTTTCATCACCCGGCATGATAGAATGAGTAAAAGGATTGTAACGTGCCAGTACACTGTTACGATCACTCTTTAAAACGAAGCATTCGTTAGGGTGAATGACATCCTTAAAGTCAAACTCGCTCAAGTCGAGTCCCTCCTTAGAAGAATAGATACGGTCGATCAATGCCGGATCTATATTTTCAAATATTTCATTGGATTTTTCAAAACATCCACATTCACGACCTTATCTGTGATATAATCCTCACAAAGAAGTCCGATAGAACGGGCCTTCATACGCAAATTCACATCTTTGGTCACCAGAATAGACTTCATTTTCGGATATTTCGCCGTCAGATATTCAGTTGCCGCGAGAATCAGATGATCCGGTTTCCTGAAGGGAAAGACTCCCATACTTTAGTAGCCGGCACATTGCTGGTCACAACAAACAAACGTCCCAATCCTTCTCCCAGTTTCACCCCTTCGGAGAAAAGTTCGTCGCTTGTCAACACATCCAGTTCACGTACAAACTCACGGGCATTGAAATTAATCTGCTCGTTTCCCTTCTTGAATTTGTCCAGCTCTTCAAGTACGACAAGGGGGAGATGAATATCATTTTCCTGAAAATTCTTCAAGCAATTGTAGTCGTGAAGAATAACATTTGTGTCAATTACAAAATTTTTCTTAGTTCCCATGATTTCTTTAAATTTAAATGTTGATATTTGCACTCTCATTCACCAATCCCGCATATAAAGTTGAATTGATGGTTCTAAAGATAAACAATTTTGCGAGCAATAAAGATTGCCCGGAGTTAAATATTATAAAACATGGATTATCAGAACACTTTAAAGTACTTATATGAAAGTACACCTATGTTTCAGCAGATTGGTGGAAAAGCATATAAGCCGGGTTTAGAGACAACACACAAATTGGACGAACATTTCGGTCAGCCTCATCAACAATTCAAGACGATACATATCGCCGGAACGAACGGAAAAGATTCCTGCTCCCACACTATTGCGGCAGTATTGCAGTCGGCCGGATATCGGGTCGGATTATTTACTTCCCCTCATCTGGTGGACTTCGAGAACGCATCCGCATCAACGGAGAAATGATGCCGGAAGAATATGTAGTCAACTTTGTAGAAGAACACCGCTCATTCTTCGAACCTCTCCACCCTTCGTTTTTCGAGTTGACCACCGCAATGGCATTCCGTTATTTTGCCGATCAGAAAGTAGACGTGGCAGTGATCGAAGTTGGCATGGGCGGACGGCTGGACTGTACCAATATCATCACCCCCGATCTGTGTGTCATTACCAATATCGGTTTCGACCATATGCAATATCTGGGCCACACATGACAAAATAGCCAAAGAAAAAGCAGGCATTATCAAAGAAGGGGTTCCGGTAGTTATCGGGCGGGCAAAAGGTCACGTGAAGCGCGTGTTCACAATGAAAGGGAAAAAAAGTAAATGCTCCTGTCATATATGCACAATCCATTGCCCCATACAACTGCATGGACTGGCTTTCCTATTCACAATCACAAGAATTAAGAGAACGGCTGACTAATATCCAACAAACTTTGTATGAATCGGTAGAAGATAAAGACGAAAATTTCGAACAAAATTTCCGGGAGCTATGTCTGTTTTTAAATCCGGCAGACAGCATGCACGCGCTGGACAAAATACTTGAATAAAAGAAAAGATGCCATCCGAATTACAAATGGCATGTTTCCTTGCGGACTTTTTATGGAGTTAAGTGGTATTTACCAGTTTGAAAATTGCCTCACAATACTAACAGCCCTCGAAGAATTAGAAAGAATAGGCTATCGCATTCTTCCCAAAGACTATCTCAACGGTTTTCCGATGTATGCCAACTCACCGGACTAATGGGACGTTGGCAAAAGGTGTACAGTTATCCGGATATTATTTGTGATACCGGACACAATGTTGACGGAATAAAAATACATCTGCGAACAGCTCGATTTTTACCAACAGACTCTCAAGCAGCAACTCCATTTCGTATTCGGCATGGTCAACGACAAAGACATAAGCAGCGTTCTGAAATTGCTACCGAAAAATGCTATCTATTATTTTACCAAAGCAAGTGTGAAACGGGCGCTTCCGGAAAACGAGCTCTTGAAACAGGCAGAAGAAGCGGGATTGACAGGAACGGCCTACCCCTACTGTGGTAGATGCCGTACAGGCAGCAAAAAGAACTGCCTCCCTAAAGACCTTATCTTCGTGGGAGGCAGCACTTTTTTCATTGTCGCCGATTTGTTAACGAACCGCGATACACTCGATCTCCACTAACGCATCCTTTGGCAGAGCTTTTACGGCAACCGCCGAACGTGCCGGAAAAGCTCCGTCAAAATATATGTAGCATACACGCCGTTCATCCCGGCAAAGAAAGACATATCTTGAAGGAATACAGTCGTTTTGACAATGTTTCCCATTGTCGGAAGAAGTGGCTTTACGAACGGATGGCATCCTTGACCTATGAAGAGTTTGAAACGGAAATTAAGCAGATCAGCCATACCGGAGAAATCGATTTTGTCCGGATAGAATTAGGCCGTGCGTTACAACCGCCGGAGTAGAAACCTAAACAGATAAATATCATTCCGATTGCTCCGCAGGAAAGTGAAAGCTATGATTTCGCCACCCTGCAACTACCACCGGACATTAGCGGATTAAAAAGATTTTCAAGTTGTATTTTACAGTAACTCACGAGTAGCCCGATTCAAAGATATAAAGGGTGACCTCCTGAAACAAATGTTATCAAAACCTTCTTATGTATCTGCCAAATGGCTTGTGATGACTTTCATTGCTCTATCATTAATAGTAGTAGGAAGCAAAAAACTTATACTTCCATCCAAAGAACGGCAGAACAAAAACTGGAATTCAAGGATTGCCGCACTTATGACGATTATAGTAGTTTCATAAAGAAACACCTGACAGTTCTTTGAAATCTACATGCGACTCCATCCTGCATGAATTCAATGCACCTGAATGACGGACGCGCTTCCGTAAACAACACCGGAAACAGGGGATATAAAGACAGAGAGAAAGAATGGGTAGACGTAAAATGAATCCCACAATCACACTGCCCCAGCTCCGCTCCCTGGTGGACATGATGAATAATATGCTGCTGATTCCGACCAAAAACAAAGAATTCATCATGGGGAAAAAACTATGGGAAAAGGATATGACTCACCGCAGCACACCGTTGTATTAAGTTCCGATTATTATATGTGTAAATACGAAGTAACACGTTCGTTGTGGTATGCCATTATGAATGACTCCATTGTTACGGAAGAAGGCATGCTGCCTATGACACATATAACGTGGAATGATGCAGAGGCCTTCACCAAGAAACTGAACAAGCTCACCGGTTTACCTTTTTCCCTCCCTACGGAGGCGCAATGGGAGTATGCAGCCGCCGGAGGCGAAAGCTATCCTTATGCCGGTTCAGACAACATTCGTGATGTAGCCTACTATGCCTCAATGCCAATGAACGCCTGCATCCCGTTGGCGAGAAACGCGAAAACGGATTCGATTTATACGACATGTCAGGTAACGCCGCCGAATGGTGTACAGACTGGATGAGCCGGTATGAAAATACACGGGTCACAGATCCCCAAGGTCCGGCAGAGAATCCCGGACACCATAAAAAAGATAGTGAGAGGAGGCAGCTACCTGGCCAACGAACGTGATATGGACATTCGCCATCGTAGCGTACAGACTTACGATACATCAGAACCACATATCGGATTTCGTGTGGTACTTAATCCTATTCAATAACACTATGAATGCAGAATAAAAAAATGAGCAGGAAAACTATTTTCAGAGTATTCATCCTCCTGTTTTTTTTCCATCGGAGGGCAAATGAGTGCCAATGCACAGACAACGACACCCTTTGAAACGGTGTTCGACGCCTGTAAGAAAGCATGTGAAGCATTGGACGGCGGCTTTGCCAGTGGCGAACAACTGCTGGCAGTAAGCAAAACGCTGCGTGATGCAGCCCCTATCCCATTAACCGTCAAACAAACCAAGGGCGATGTCTTGAGCCTGAAAGGACATCTGGTATTTGACTACGAATTCATTCAAGCCTGCGTTGATAATGAAACAATCTATGAAATTGCGGACAAGCATGCAGCAGAAGCGAGGATGAGAGGTGATAAGGACTCCGCCAACAAAGTAAGATTAGATACCAAAATGGTGGCTGCCGGTCAGACCTGTACTTTCGAGATTCCGAGCTGTTCGGGAACCTCGCAGATAGGCTGTGTGGCAGAGGTGAATCGCTCTTTCAGTTGGAAAATAAAGACAATCGGTTATCAATCGAAAAGTGAACGGGAATACAAATGTAATGACAGTGTCCGGAAAGGTCTTCCTTTCCGTAAAGAAAAGGTTAGCTCGGACGAACGGTATAAAATCATCGTCTCGATCACCAATAAAAAGCAAGAGAGACGGGGAGCTTTGCCTTGATCTTATTTTTTTAATCCACTAAAATCTCTATTATATGCGACAATTCATTCTATCTCTATTAGCCTGTCTATGTCTGACAGCCTACTCACAGACTGCAAGCCAAGCCGACCTACTGGTTGAAGAAGCTCAAAAACTAGAAAGTAAACAAGATTACCCAACCGCCATTACCAAACTGGAAACAAGCGGACGAATTATATGTCAAAACGGGAAAGACACAGAGTGCGGAACGTGCTACCTGCCTGCACATTCTCGGCCGCTGTTATCTGAATCTGGAACGTCGAAGGACTAACCTATACACAAATGGCAGCAGATATGCGCAAGACCATACTGGGCGAAACAAATATCAAATACATTTCCTCCCTGAACAACACAGGACTCTACTACCTGACTGTTGCAAAAAAGACTATCCTAAAGCAGCAGAAATTCATGGCAAGACATGGGAACTGTGCAGTCGCATTCAGCCCCGTCCTGAACAGGCATTCATGTTCATATCAATCTCGCCCGCTGCTACATAGCTTTAGGAGAAATGGACAAAGCAAGTGCCATCGTAGAAAGGAAATAGCCATCAGTAAAAAGATGTATGGCGAAAAAGTCCCTTTCAGTTGCCCGTCAACTCCAGCAGATAGGTTCGTTGTACTACCTGTCGGGACGTAAAGATGTAGGAGTCACTTATTATGAGCAGGCCTTCAACATCTTTCCTGACGATTCAAAAGAATACGAGCAACTTCTCGATTGGATATCATCCATCTACGTGGAACTGAACAATCAGCCGAAAGTATTGGAATACATGAAATTGGTAGAAGCTCACAATAAAAAAGAATTGGAAAAAGCCTTGCGACGAACCTGATTGCCTGACCGAGCGTGCCCAGTATTTTGCCAGCATAGGTAACAATGATAAGGCAAGGGCACATTTTCTGGATGCTTTAAAGAAATGCGATGTGAATACTGATAAGGAGATTGTTTTTAAAGTACGCCACAACTATGCGCAATTTCTTTCCGGAATACAAGATCACGCATCTGCCGGCGAATACTACGAACTGGCAGCAGACATCCTTCGCAACAATCCTGCCGAACAGGCTAAATTTGCATTGGAATCTTATCTGGGCGGACTCAATTATAGCATTGCCGCCAAGTATGAGGCCTCCAATCGTATGCTCAACCAGGCACTGTCGGTTTATGCACAGATGTTGCCGGACAAACTGGACAAATATGTAGACGCCTCCATTGCATTGTGCCGTAACTACGGATTCACCAAGGAATATGGAAAAGCCCTCGAAATACTCACAAAAGCCGAAAAACTGCTTCCGACGGGTGATAAGTCAGATAAGATGGGGGAAATTCTGCGTTCCAGAGGCAGTATCTTATACCGACAAAAACAATATGCAGAAGCAGCAGCAAACTACCAACAGGCTGCAGACATTTACAAAATTCTTCCCGGCAGTGATGTAAAATATCAGGATGCACGTAGCAGTCTGAATCGTTGCCACACCATGATGGGCAATGAGACAGCAGCCAGGCAGACAGAACAGGATGCCGAACGTCAACGAATGGCGGTTTTAAACAGGCTATTGAAAGAGAATCTTGAACAATTGGACGCTTATCGCCTGCAATGGGGAGAAGACGGTTTGATGTATGTCTCCGCATTAGGGACTATCGCTGACATCTACTATACCCAAGGACAGACCGACAAGGCATTAGCCTATATGGAACCTTTCCTCTCCAGCGAAACAACCGCGCTGCGTAATCTTTTTCCGTCTCTCGAAAGCCGATGAACGCCTGGCATTCTGGAAGGATATCCGTTCCTCACTGGACAGTATTCCCCTCCGTGCAGCCAATATCGCCGCAACAGGTACACCTGAACAAAAACAACGTTTTGCCCGGGTAGGTTACGATGCATTATTGTTTTCAAAAGGTATTATGCTCAATTCGGCTATTGAACTGGAGTCTCTGATCCGCGCTTCGGGAGATAAATCCCTGCTCGACCAATACAACAAAGGCTACCCCTTATGGCGGAACAAATTTTATCCATGCAAAGTGAACTCCTGAATGCAACCAATCAGACGGAAGCACGGAAAAATATCATCCGCCAGAAAGAGGAGTATGAACAGCTGCAACTGGACTTGATGCGAAAATCTACTGATTTCGGCGACTATACCCGTTATCTTTCTGTCAAATGGCAGGACGTACAAAAAGCATCTGCATGGAAACTCCATCGCCATAGAATTTGCTCTCATAGACGATGAACTACTAGCTCCGGACAAACACCTGGCCGCTTTCGTACTTCGTCCGGGCGACACGTCTCCCACCGCAATCAAGTTAATGAGTCAGAAATTGCTATCGAAAGAGATGCAATCGCCTACGGCTTTCACCACAACCGAAAACGGGGCACATTTCTGGAAAGCGCTGGATGAATATATCAGCAAAGCGGATACTATTTATTTTTCACCTGACGGGATACTTCATCAGTTACCTGTAGAATATCTTCCGTATGGAGCGGGTAACCTGCCGTTAGCATTCCAGAAAGCCGTCTATCGTTTATCGTCAACAAAAGAAATCGCACTCGACAAAGCTTCACTGAACTGCCTCATCAGCCGCACTTTTCGGAGGATTAGACTACGAAATGGCTTCAACCAAAGTTCGCAATATTGTTTCTACAGATCATAACTCCGGGAAATTCCGTAACGGACAGAATGGGTATCATGAGTTACCATATACGCTCAATGAAGTAAATAACGTAAATTCCCTATTGAAAGAAAAAGAAGATTAAAACCAATCTATTCGTAGGTGAAAACGGAACGGAAAAGCAGTTCCGGGCACTCGACGGCAAAGCTGTTTCGTTGATTCACATAGCTACCACGGAGACTATAAAGAATTGAAGCAACGTGAAGCCGATGATGCGATGAAGCATTGCTTCGATTATGTCCGGCGCCAATGCCACGGAAGAGAATAACGACGGACTGCTCCGTGCAGATGAAATCAGTACACTAAACCTCCGCGGTTGTCGTATGGTTGTTCTTTTCTGCCTGCAACACTGGTCAAGGTACTTTTGGTGCGGATGGTCTTTTCGGTCTTCAACGAGGCTTTAAGAATGCAGGAGTACAAACCATCCCTCGACACTTTCAGCTGTTGACGACCAGGCCTCCATGCTTCTCACATGACTAAATTCTATGAGAACATCATTTCAGGGTTATCCGAACGACAGGCTCTTATAAAAAGCGCAACAGTACCTTCATTGAGAACGGATATGCAGACAGTAAATATTGGGCACCATTTATCTTGTTGGATGCAGGCAAAATCGCTATTCCTCATCCTTCGAAATCTTGAACCCTAAGTTTTCATAATCAGTTTCAAGGTTTCCACCGAAGAATTTCTGTCGTACACCTTTTCTTCTTCAGGTAATTCTTCATACGGAACCAGGCACGGATGCTGTTTCAACACATCATCCCGCTTTTTTCCATACGTCCACCTTGTTCTATTCTGGTTTCGACCAGACTTCATTGAACATTCTTAGCCATCTCTTCTGCAAATATTCCAACTCCTTCGGGAGTTGGATATATCCTGTATCCACCAGTTGGGAATATACTCTTTCATTTTATGATTCATTATTTATATATTAGCGGAACAATTTTCCAATCTATCTTTTTACCACAATGACTGCAATAGATTTGGTCCATAAAAATAGACGCACCACATTCACGAACTTTGGCATCACCTTTCATTCTTCAATTTTTCTCATCGCTCATTATGAAAGCCGTATCGCCCTGTTTGATAATACTATACCCCAGCTTTTTCATCAGCTTGATCGTATCAAACGCCATACGTCGATCATATTCTTTTTCGAATAAGGAAGCATGGAATAAGGCACCATGTCGAGTCTCTTTCTTCTCGTCATCCTCTGCGGTCCATAAGTCCATCCCTCTTCCTGGCTTTGGTCGGCCCAGATTTCGTGCGCATTTTCAGCAATGGCTTCACGCAATTCAATCAAATCAGTGCTCAATTCAACATCTTCCAGATCAATAGGCCGCGGATTATAATCCAGATCAGGCACTTTCACTCTCGCAAGATACGCTTTTGCATCATTCCATGCCGCAATAAAGTGATCCTTGGGGATAGGCCGTACTTTCCTCTCCTGTTGCAGGATCATAAAGCGTCACTTCCTCTTCATTTACGTCAAGCACTACTGCTGCATGATAAGCAATTTCCTTCGCTATTTTCCGGCAACCGGCAACTATTTACCACAACAATCGCATCATGTCCGGCCTTGAGGGCACGTATGACACTGTCAATACTGGAACCATAACTGCGCATCACAATCAATCCGCGTTGTTCGAGCAGGCGGCCTACACTATGCAAAGGAGTTCCCCTCTCCCTCAACCAACTGTTATTCCTGGCCTCCTCCGAGAGTTCATCCGAATTATATTCAATCTTTCTACGTTTCAAAATAAACTGCTCACACTGGAAATCACAAAGATTTACCTTCCGATTTGCTGCTATCTGCGCCATTGGCAGGAAGTCCGTTTCTTCATCATCAGCTCCCCATCATGGCATCCAACTGTTGAGACAAGATAAATTCCTCTTGCAAACTTTCAACAGTCGCCAGATATTCAAGTACCAGTTAAGTCTCTTCCAGCATTCGTCTTACCTTCTTCAAAAGCAGCCAACAATTCTTCGGTTATCATATTTTATCTTTTGTTTTCATACTTCTTCTTATCATTCATAGCCAAGTGAGCCAATGCTGCCAGCGCACGCTTTCTTTAATATTGTACAGATTAGCAACAGTTATTCCCATAGATAATGCTAAAAAATTCAGGTTCGACCTCTTTGAGTACTAATTCCCTTGATGACATCATCAATACATACCGCTTATTCGACATCAGATCGAACAAACGTTCCAAATCAATCTTTGCGGCTATTTTCGATTCAGAGTCGTCTATTTCTTCTTCATGATTCTGCTCATAAAGAGGCTCTTTACTCTCGTCTTCTATCATCTGTTCACGTTTTTTCCGGGAACAGAAAAACGAATTGCCACAATCTTAATCCATGTTCCAATGGTGCTACGTCCCTCAAAATTACGAAGAACGGCAGCATCATTCTTCATTAGATGATAGTAGAGTTCGCTGATACATTCATCGTAATCAACCTGGTAATCAATATCAGCTTAATTACATTGATAAACAACGGACGATATTTTATGTTGAAAAACCAATCGGTGATTTTTCATCCCGATTGATTAATCCGTCGACTATTTCCTGATCTGTCATATAGTTAGTTCTTTTTTCAATCTAAAACTTAGCTCAACCACACACTGGTCATAAGGATGGTTTCCGGATATTTACTTCTTAAAATATCATTATCGACGATGCATTTATGCTTCTTCTGCTGAAAGTCTTTATCTCCGTCACACGTTACAAATCCTTGCAGTTCCATACATGCATTCCAACGCAAATGTTCGCACTTACTCAAATTATCAAATAATGTACTGGAAACAACGTCACAAACCTTAGAATAGTTCAATGTATGGCATCACGCTGCGTCAGCTCAACCATCTCTTTTCAATCTTTCCTTATTATCTTTGCCATCCTCTCCCCATGGCCCCCGGCTAAAAAACTTTTGGTATCGATATGCCATACATTAGCCCTATCCTGCTCTTCCTGATAAGCCAATTTAATTTGTGCATCCAAGCTATGCTTGTCCTGCAATGCCTCTCTACGCGCATTCCATTCTTCTTCCGCTGTTTGCTTCAGGCTTTCCTTCGCTTTCTTCTTCTCTTCAATTTCCTTCTCATTCGTTTTCAGGCATTGCGTCAATCATAATTTTCTGATATGCATAATAAAATTCCTTTGCCAATACTTCAAGCACATCTGTCGATACCACATCGTACGAGAATATTTCTTCCTGCGCTCCAAAAGTTATGATTACATCCTGGTATTGCCATAAATATTAAAATACTCTTTTATTTGCTTCAGCTGAATGGTGTTGCAACTTCCATTGACGCGCAGATAAATCCTAAAATCATTGAAACAATCCTTTCTATATCGATAGGCATATTCGTAGAGATCAATCGCCAATGCCATCCCTTCATTATCATTTCCTATAGCAATTACAACATAGTTTAGATCATGAATGATTTCAGAAAATTTTTCCCAAAAACGTTCGGAATGGATAGACATTTCTTCACACCATTCCAACTCATTTTCCTCTCCTTCAAGGCAGGTGCTTTTCATTAAAAAATCACCTTTCAATTCATCCATATGTTCATCAACCACATATATATTTTTGAGGGTTCCTATTGCCATTTACATCGATTAATGCCCCAAACTCATATAGAAAACGAATGCATCACGTCCTGTTTCTCCAAAAGCCAATAATCATCGACGTAAAAGGTTTCTTTACAAGCCTTCGATGTATCGACATCTACAAAATTCACGGGGTGATTCCTCACATTCTTTTTAATTCATATTTCCAACTCTGGTTCTGTTGTTTTACGCGCATGGCAATAAATCTGAACCTGATTATGGACTCTTATCTTCTTTACATTTCGCTATTTCCTTAAAACAGACACCGGCCTCCCAGATTCAGTTCTTCATTGGGAGACAAGAAATAGAAAGCTGCCTGCGGGTACTTCTTTGATTAGGTTTCCAATCTCCCAATCCGAGATATTTTGTATAAATCAAATCTGATTTGACTTATATTCATAACCCGGCCTGTGATTCCAAATTTAGAGTTAACCAGTATGCCGTCAAGCTCTTCTATCTTTTCTATAAATTTTTTCAGTTCCGTCATGAGACGAATTAAAGAAATGACTGAATGTGAACCGGCCATGAGAACTGCTTTCATTAGCAGAAAGCAACCTCACGAAAATGAACTTACAATTCTCCCATCCTTCTTCATTCTTCCCCTTGGGCTCTGCTGCTTTTTTTCTTATGCTGTTAGCCAGCAATATCGCATTATCATTGACACTCTTCTTTAATAAGATTATTCAGCCTTTTCTTTATCTTCTTCCACAGGGGCTTCCGCAGGTGCAGGGAGCAGCTTCTACCGGCTTGTCAACTTTTACATCTTCTCTTGAAACGTTTACAGTCACGTTTACAGAAGCAGGTTGTGCCTGATACGGCATACGGTTTTTCGGATCTGCACCATAAGGATTAGGCCCTACCGTGCCATCCAAACAGCATGTACAATGCAAAAATCCAACCAACAATAGGTACACAGCACAACAAAATCAGCCAACCGGATTTATTTAAGTCGTGCAGACGTTTCACACCCTGTGCCAGAGAGAACCAAATAGATGCAATCATAGCAGCAAGACCGATCAATAAACCAAATACTGATCCCCCGGCCGATCCGCTGGCAGCACCCAAAACAAATGTACCTACGCCTAGTGCCCATGCAATACTAGAAACTATACCACCAATAATGCCTGACAAGAAGTATTCGATTCTACGAATACGACCGTCAAATGAGAAAGGAGCTTTGAACATAATTTATTAAGTTTATATGAATAAATAAGTGAGTTTTTATCCGTGTTTCTCAATATGAAAGCAAAGATATAAAAAAAATTAAATAAAGAAAGGATTCGGGCAAAAGATTGAAAAAATGCCCTGTTTTCTGTAGAAATCACAATTTCACCCCATCCCATTGTATCACTACCACCCACTCTTTCGGTTGGCAAATCCCATGAAAACGGTGCGGAACCGTAGCAACCACCAAATCGCAATTGGAAGCTAATACGGTTCTTAACTCCTTCAGCAACATATCCATCCGGATGATTAAATGAAGATACTCCGTCATACACCGGATCACGCGCACATACTGATAAATACACATATCCTCTCCCCGTCTTATCTCACTCAGTGTTTTGGGAGAGATATCAAGTTCGCTCGTAAAAAACTGTTACTGAAAATACGATCCATATCCATTAAAGCCAATACCAAATTGCTCAAAAACTCGTATGGTTCCTGTTTTTCTTTTGCCATGTCAGTCTATGATTAATAATTTATAATATTTCAGTTTTTATTTGCTTTATCAAGTACTATCCACATAGGGAAGCAACCCTATTTTTAATATCCCGACCTTTGTTCCTGTTATCTGATAGTCAGGTAACTCAATCTTACAAAAAACAATTTTATATGAAAGCCTTAGAAGAAATCAAAGTCTCGGTTTACGAGAATGTGTATTCAAAAAGCCCAAAGTCATGTCTTTCCTTGAAGTCATCATTATGTGTATTCATCCGGTCTATGCCTCTATCGTAAACGCTATCCGCCGATACTATGCAGAAGGAGACCATGCCGCGGCACAGAAGTTGAAGAGCCAGCTCCCCTGTTTCACTCCGGCAGGTACTTTTGACGGAGCACATGCCATCAAAAACTTCCTCCTCCCCAGCCATATTGTCGGGCTCGATTACGATCATGTAAAAGATCGTCTTCAAGTCATCCAACGTTGTGCGGCAGATCCTCACACGGTAGCGGCCATAGAAAGTCCTACTGACGGAGTGAAAGTTTTTCGCCTATGTGGAAGGTATCGAAAACCGCCATCGTGAAGGGCAGCAATTAGTGAGCCGTTACTACAATCAATTGCTGGGATTGGAGAGTGATCCGGCCTGCAAGGACGAAAGTCGTCTGTGTTATTTCAGTTATTCGCCCAATGGATATGTTGCCGGTCTTTATCAGGCATTTGTGTTGGAACCACATCTAAACGAGGAAACAAACGCTTCCTCTGAAAATAAAGTGCTTCCTCCCTTTCCTCTCCAGGATAGTACCCCGGAAAACGTGTCTGAAGCAGAAATCGCCCAATTTATTTCGTCCTATATTTTCCTCCATCCCCTGACCGCCGGACAACGTCATTCCAACGTCTTTAAACTTGCCTGCGAAGCCTCCCGCCGACACTATCCGCAAGAAAGCATATTACGTGAGCTTACTGCATTTTTCGAGCATACAGATTTTCGTCCCGAAGAATTGACAAGTGTTTTATCATCTGGATACAAGCAAGTTAACGAGCACGCACCTGCTTCCTCTACAGCCACCTCTTCTTCCTTTCAAAAGGACATAAGGACAAAAATCCCCTATGGTACTTTAGAAAACTCCGATAGCACCGAAGAAGCCTATTGGCTGGGAGAAGAATTCAGGAAAGGAACACCTTTATTCCCGCGCGATTTGTACAATAATCTTCCCGATCTACTGAATGACTGTATCATTGAAGACGCAAGCGACCGCGAACAAGACATCTCCCTCCTTTCCGATCTTACCGCACTAAGTGCGGCACTTCCATAAACTTTCGGAATTTATAACCACAAAAAATATTCCCCCATTTGTTCAGTGTCATATTTTCTTCTGCCGGCAGCGGTAAAAAGCATTGCCCAAACCGGACGCTATCTATTGGAAGAAATACAGACTGAAATACTGTCTACCAGTGAATCCATGTTAAAAAACTACCATACAGCGCACAATACCTGGCAAGCAGAATGTCAGCGGAAAAAAAAAAGGAGAAACGTGTTCGAAGAGCCTCAAAGACCTCCTTTTAAAATGTTATTCATTCCCGCCACTACCAGTTACACCCGTATGCAAATTCAGATGCAGGACAACGGTTCGCAGGGAAGTATCATTTTCGATACGGAAGCCCAAACGCTCTCCACAGCCAATCACCTGGATTGTGGTAACTTCGATGATATGCTCCGCAAAGCTTTTTGAGCACGAAAACATTGATTCTTCCTATAAAGCCAACGGTATCATCCCAATCTATATCCGTTATCCCAAATTAGCTTTGCTTCTAACGGGCACTCCCGGACAGATAGACTGTTTGTTAAACAGTTACGGGAACGGACTTCCCAGCCGTATTCTGGCTTACACTTTCCGTGAAGCTCCCCACTGGAAAGAGATGGTGATGATTGTATTTCATTGGAAGACTCTTTCAAGCCGATTGCCCATCGTGTCTACGAACTATATAATTTCTGCCTGGCGCATCCTGTTTTTATTTCATTTCACCCGTCCGCAATGGAACCGTCTGAATGAGATTTTCTCACGTATGCTGTCCGAGGTAGCGATGGAGGGCAATGATGACCTCCAAGCCGTAGTGAAGCGCTATGCTTTTCTGGTGATGCGTATCAGCATGATTCAGACCCGCATCCGGCAATTTGAGGCAACCGATCTCTCCTCCGAAATTTATTGTATAGATGCCGATTTCGAACGATCTCTTCAAATCGTTCTATGTTGTTACGAGCACAGCCGTCTGTTACACTCATCCATGCCGGCTCCTGCGGTCCGTCCTCTGAAGAATCCGGACATTATTCGCAATTTCGTCAATGAGTTGCCTGATAACTTCACTACAGATGAAGCAATTCAGATTGGCGCAAAATACGATTTCAACCTTCGTAAGGTTACACGTCTTCTAAAATCACTTAACGGAATAAAAATCAGCAAGGTATCTCATGGTTCTTATACTAAGATGAATAAATAACAGTCATAGGTGTCTTTTGTCCTTTTGTCCTTTTGGAGAATCGGAAAAACATCGGAGATTTGAAAAAAAACATCTCAATAATTGAAATCAAACATTGGGAAGTTTCGATACAAATCTCCCAATGTTTTTTCTTTTTATCTATGCGCCCGTGTACGTCACTATGCGTCATGTCACTTTTCCAATGTATTACTTTTGTCATGTAATCGATTACAAGAGAATTAAACATTTAAAAATTAGAAATTAAAAATTAAAGTTTATGGCACAGAATTACACTCTCATGGCTCGCAAGAACCTGTTGAAACCTGATGAAACTCCGAAGTACTATGCAGTGGCGCGTAGCGGTCGCAAAGTAACGGTCAAGGAAGTCTGCAAACGAATCACCGAACGTTCTTCTTACTCCAAAGGAGAATTGGAAGGTTGTATCGGTGAGTTCCTGCTCGAAATCGTCAATGTACTGGAGGAAGGAAACATCGTGCAGATGGGTGACCTGGGCAATTTCCGTATGAGTATCAAAACGGGTACTCCTACTGATACGGTAAAAGAATTCAAGGCATCGTGTATCGATAAAGGCAAAGTGCTTTTTATCCGGGAAGTGATCGCAAACTGTGTAAGACGCTGGATTATACATTGTATAAAAGTGATTCTTCCGCAGATTCGGATAAAGATCCACTTCCTGATGATGGTGACGACAATCAAGGAGGCTCCGGCAGCGGAGAAGCTCCTGACCCGGCGGCATAATCAGCCGGTTATTGATTGGTTCTTGAGTTTATAGTTTATAATGCATGAGTATCTATTCTTTAATTTAAATTCGTATGAAAAAGCAACTTTGGAAAAACATTCTCCAGTTTATCGTGACTATCGCGACTTCTATCATCTCGGCTATCGGTGTAACGTCCTGTGTGGGGCATTAATCTCCTGCTGCCCGATATGGAAAATTCAGAAGAAAGCTATCTCCCACGTGAGATTAAGTTGTTGGTGATTCATTGCAGCGCAACGCGCTGCAATGTTCCTTTCACTGTAGAGCAGCTTCGCCAATGTCATCTGCAACGAGGTTTCAAGGATATAGGTTATCATTTTACATCACCCGCAATGGGGAACTTCACCATTGCCGGCCGGTATCGGAACCGGGAGCGCATGTGAGAGGATTCAACCGGCACAGTATTGGAATCTGCTATGAAGGTGGACTGAATGAAGAAGGCCGTCCGGCAGATACGAGAACGCAAGCGCAGCGTTTTGCGTTGCTTGACTTGTTGACGATTCTCAAACATCAGTATCCGGAAGCACAAATCATGGGGCATTATCAACTTAGTGCTTCGATTCATAAGGCTTGTCCCTGTTTTGACAGTCGCAAAGGAGTATATGGATATATAAAAGAACTACGGGAGCTGGCGAAAGTGCAGTCTCCCGTAGTTCTTTTTTTATGTTTATATCATTTATAGATTCAATTATTACAGCATTTATAGCTCTCCCGGCTTTCCTAAATAATAGGTAATAAGCCGTACCTCTCTCACAGAAAATGCCTTTGTCTTCGGATGAAAGTCGGTAGACAGTATCTCATTCATCAACGGCTTGCATCTCCTCATCCAGCGCCGGAGTTTATTAACCGAAGCACGAATCGTCAAATCAGGAAAATACATCTGCGCCAACTCTTGCTTATTATAACATTTCACTACAAATTCTAAATGTTCCATCGTTTCTTTATTACTGTTTTATATGCTATAAAGTTACAAAAATTAGAACATATAAACAAAGAAAGAAGAGGCTATTATCCGGTATAATGAGAATAAAAAGAAATATCAACGATCTTCACAGACAGTTGATATAGTGGGAAATTCACATCGGCTTTAACCTCCGATGTCAGGGCGTGATTAGAAATGCGCCGTCGCGCTATTTCTAATCCATTAACAGGAGAATCATGCTGTTTACAGCATGAAGCTAAGGGACCTACATTTTTTCATCTCACATACGAAACACTCACGTGTTTATTACATCTCAACATTTTATTTTATACCCAATTCTTTATTACTATCTCATTTAAAGTTTAAAATAGAATGGTTTCAACTATTTCTCATTCTGATGGCAAAGCAATTTATTATATCTTTGCCAAAAAAATCTTTCCCCAATAAATCTTAGCGGGAACAAGAAAGCTGCCAATAGATACCTCTTGCGAGTATGTTTTTCCTTATACATTCTATAGACGAATCTCATATTAATCTTATCCACCCATTTGGGATAATAATTTATTTCACTTTTAAAAGTTTGATGAATAAATCCACCACATGTGAATCCTACACCTAAATAGCCGTTTTTTCTTCACTCTAAATAAAAAATCTTCTTGCATCAATACTCCCATACCAACAATTAAGAAATCTGGATTCAATTCTACAATATGCTCTGCCTCCATTCTCATTTCCTTTTCTGAGGAAAAATATCCATTTCTGTAACCAATAATTTTCACCGCAGGGTAGCATTCTCTAATTATCTCAACCGCTCTCTCTACTGCTTCTTGTTTTGAGGCCACTATATAAATGGTTTTATCATTCTCGATTACATAATCTAACAACTTAGGAACAATAGATGTCATATCAAAACTACGCCTTGTGATTCGTTTACTATATAATAAACGTATGGCGGAAACCAATATTGAACCATCAGCAAAAATGCCATCGAAACTACCAAATATCTCTTTATTTTCTAAAGCAAGCAAATATGACACTGGATTCAAAAAAAGTATATATTCGCCCCCGTCTCTCAAATATTTCATTAAGAGAAAAATCCTCTGTAATAACTATTTTTCTAATCAATACAGAATTACATTTTATCATAGTGAAGCAATAAATCAATATAGATTAAAACTATATTTGACACTGGGTAGGATTAGGTATTTTATTAAACTGTATATACAAGTACTCCCCGTACAAAAATAACGACATATTTAAAAAAACAGTTCAAAAGAAAAGTTTCACTTATTCCATAGATAGCATACATAACCAATATAGCTACCTCGACCATTCTGTTATTATTATACATATACTTTATTAGTGCAGTGCTAACAACAATCCATAATACTGCAAAGATCAATCCTTCACAAATCAACATATCAAGATATGCACAATCCAAGTTCCAAAAATCACCATTTTCAGCCCCCTCATATATATGTTGTCCAAATAGCTTTATGTCATACCGATCTAAATAAGCATTATTCTGAGCAATTCTGCCCTGTAACATCATATCTAAAATTTTAAGAAAGCTATATTCATCATACTTCAGCCCAGCAAAATAGAAAATACCATACAAACAAGAGGTGCAAAGATACATCCATATTTAATAATTTTCAATCTTCTAAAATACTGATTTCTAAACAATAAAACAAGAATTACAAGAAAAGAAAATTGAAACAACCCCTGTTCTTGAACCTACATACATATATATTAGATAGTTAACAATAGCAACACCCAATATTCGCATATTATTTAATTTATCTCTATATATCAAAAGGTATAAAGAAACCAAAGCTGTGAAAGCAACATATAATATATTACTACGTTTATTCATATTCACCCATTCTCCATTCATAAACCGCACAGCTTCTGCCCCATCCTTATTTAAGTAACATGCAACAATAAAAAAAAACGGCTCCGACCCAGAAACAGATCTTATAATTTTATTATCCATATTAATATCTTTCATAGCTAACAACATCACAACAGAAAAAACGCTCCCTGTTTGCCACAAGTAAAAATGAGTATTACCGTATAAATCAATAATAAAAGAAACAATTTCAACAACCGATTATTGAATTTCATGTAAAACATATACATGGCAAACAATATAAAACAACAGCCTGCTGTTATCTTCAATAGATTATTATCAGCAGTAATGTCAAGCATTTTCAATGCAAATAATGGCAGAAAGTACACAAGAAATGCCAGTTCCCTAGTACTTATTTTCATCTTAGCAATTTTCTATTAATACAGTTTTTCAGCACTATGCGATATTTTGTCAATCAAATAAATCTTAATTGCTAATCTTCTGCTTTAACCAAGCAGCCAAACGAGGAAACTTTATAGAAAATGGCACCCATAAATAAAGTAAAGTTTTTTTTCCACCCTGGTTGCCAAGTCCCTGCAAAATGATGAATTGAATAAGTATTCTCCGTAATTACTATTTTTTTTGTTACATAGTTTTTAGGGCTGAAATAGTCCATCGGTAACACGAAAACCGTATTTTTTATTTACATTAAATTCTAAAGGACTATCGATATAACAAATATCAAAGTTTCGAGAAATACAATCCTGAAGAATCGATGGCAACACTGCTGTTTGTTCCTTGCCACTACTATCAACAAATGTCTTCTCGTTATAATATTCAAGGCATTTTATCAACCAAGAAGTCCCAGCCTCCGCTCCTATTGTTGCAGCTTCAACACCTTGGGGACTATTCTCCTTACATATAAAAAATGGAAGATGCAGTAAGTCATCAAAAGTTTTCAATACCTCAACATCACTATCAAGATATATACCACCTTCCGTTACAAGAGCATATAGTCGAATATAATCAGCAGCAAAAAGCATATTTCTTTCTCTCATAAGCTTGCCTAACCCAAATACTTTTTTCTAATGGAAACTTTTTAAATCCCATTTTATAATCTCATAGTCGGGAAGTTTCATTTTCCAACTATCTATACACCGTTGCAGTTTTTCAGGCATAGCATCATTACTCAACCAGCAGTAATGAATTTTTTGGGTATCATTGCTCTATTATTATCTACTAAGTGTCTTCTAATTAAAATAAATGCGACAACAGCTAATTGACACTAATTCCTAAAATTCTCCTGACGAATCTCTTTATCATAAGCAAACGGCTGAAATTCTGCTGTGACAGATGACCCATCATATAACAAAATCCTTTATAATAAAAGTAATTATTTTTAACTTTCTATATACTTTCAATTCATGTAACAAATTAAACTGCTCTTCTCCATATATATTCTTCAAATAGCTTTCTTGTTCTTTCTTATATAAAATGGAATTGTTACTACTTGTTCCATCCATTTTAAAATGAGCCACCGTTAAGTCAACATATTGGGATTTTACATTATGAAGCACAACACAATCGAAAAAGAATTTCCAATCTGAACATAATCTATAGTCTGTTGAATACAAGCCAAACTCTCTGAATAAAGAATTCTGTATAAGACAAGCCTGATGATGAAAGGTATTATCAAACATATCCATAAGATCAGGCTCCTGTGTAGTAACACCAACAGATTTTACTTTGAATTTAGGGTAAATTCTTATGATATTACCACGTAATATTCGAGTTCCAGGCTTTATTGCATCCGACATTTGTTGCAAAATGGTTGTCGACGAAAATAAGTCACCTGCATTCATAAAGTTTATCCACTCACCTGTAGCTTTCTGTATTCCCTTATTCATCGCATCATAAATCCCCTTATCAGTTTCACTCTGCCAATAAGTTATTTTATCAGCATACTTTTTAATAAGATCAATAGTCCCATCCGTACTACCCCCATCAATGATGATATACTCTATATTGCTATATGTCTGATTAAGAACAGAAAGTATGGTTCTTTCTAAATTATTCTCAGCATTATAACATACAGTTATCACAGAAATAAGATTTTCTTTTATCTCAGCCATAATATATACTGGTACTTTAAAGACTCTTGGATGAAATATAATAATCCTTCAACTTATCAATATCAGAAAGTAGTTCCCAATGTTTAAGAAACCACTCTTTATCATTATCCCACCAATGGATACCCAACAAAAATTTATAGTTTCTTCATCATAACGATAACGCAGAATCCGTGCTGGAACTCCACCAACAATAGCATAAGGTGGAACATCTTTAGTTACTACTGCTCCTGCCAATACCACAGCTCCATTGCCTATCACAATACCACCAACCAAAAAAATACTCCCGTACCAATCCAACAATCAGATCCTATTTTCACATGGATTCCGCGCAATTTATCGGCATAGGCAAATTCCTCAAAAAGTTGTTTTTTGCATAAGTAGTACCGCATTGGTCGTGCTTCGAATTGAGTGAAAAAAAACATGGTGAAGTCGTTGCAAACGGAGATTGATATGGATGTCTTCCAGCAGTACTGCGCACAAAAGCACCAATAGAAGTAAATCTCCTATATCAGCAGATAATATAGACCCACAAGCTATATATGAGCCCATTCCCATACGTCCTCGATATACTACGTCAGAATGTATTTGACATGGTGCTTCGAATTCCGATTTAATACTAACATTAGAAGTTATACTAATACGAACTCCCTGATACCATTTTGAATTCCAATATACCTTTTTCACTATTTTCTTTAAAATAGAGAGTAAATCCACATGCATTATTATAACTTATTTATCAGATATTCTCAAATTAAATTTATCAAATATTTTAACTTGCAGTACAAGCTTCACTAAAAATATATCATTGTTATAATTAGAATCTTTAATGGCAGATAATAAGATATCTTCTGGCAAATAGCTATATATTAAATTCTTATTCTGGGGATTTTCTACTAAATCCGCTACATAAGACGGATAAATAGTAAACGTTTTTTCAATTCCTACTATTTTTTTAGTCGCTCTTTGAATTGATATGAAAGCGTTCTCGAAATGCGATTTTCAACGTCCAAGAGTAGTAATCCACAATTTTCATTTGACTCTTTTACATATTTTGTTTCTTACAATGACTAAAGAAAGGGATTTCTAATGACTCACTATATAGTTCACTTAAAATTTCAAGCATAAATTTAGCGGATAATTTCTTATTTATAGGAACATAAGCTCTTCTAACAATTTCGAATTCCGACATCAGATAGTGACAATATTTCATCCTATTCAAAAGATTCACAGTATGCACATCGGCTCTTCTTCTATACTCCATATAAAAATAAAAATATCATCCTTATTAATTGCTTTCGGATTGAGCCCATATTTAGAACAGATATTTATAATCTTATTTTTTATATGCAATTTTAAATCAGGATAACTATCAATTATGTTTCTGTTTTGAGACTCATAATACCAACCATCTAAGAACTCCTCTACAGTAATTACATCTTTCTTACACTTAGTAATCCAATCCGTTTCACGATATAACTCCCCCCAATACCCATAAATAACATATGGCTCACAAGGGTTCTCAAAATATTTCATAGCATCATCACAACCTTGATATACAAATATTCCATCTCCATATAAAGAGGTGTAATAGTCCCAATATTTATCCAATGGTAAAGTTTCATTCCATGGATATTCCTCAAAAAGTCAAATGAAATTTATCACTAAAGAGTTTATCTATTTCTTTATCTTCTTTTTTAGAAATAGCTAATATACTATTTCCTAATCCGTATGTGAGTTTAGGTTTTGATCCAGCAGCTAAGAAAGCAGCTAGACACATTCTTGAGTCTAAGCCTCCAGTAGCACCCAATGTAGGATCTCCTAAACAATTGGAAAAAATCTCAGCATCACTCTTCATTATTGAAGCGATCTCTAAAATATTATTCGCATAATTTTCACTGGTTATTTTTTCTTAATTGGTAAACCGAGCTCTTTAATACTAAACTGATCATTAATAATTTGAATACATTGCTCTCCGGACAATCTTTTAATTTCATTAAAAAACAGTCTCATCATTCAGAATGGCATGGCGACTAAACCATTCTAATACATTCAATTTATTTATTGAGAGTTTTTTCCTTTTAATGGTTCAACCAAATCATACAATGAAGAAGATATAGCCCAAATATCATTATCAACATAATAAAAAACATCATAACAATTACTTTGTTCTGTAAAAACAGTCAGGACATCCCTCTTTAAATATACCCAGAACATAATTACCCAAAGTATCATTTTCTTATGGCATTGATGTTTGCATTATATGCTTGAAATATATCTTCCAGAATCGTTATATCATTTTTTTATTATAAACTATTGTCCCATTTTCTATTACAAAACCATCATGTAGCAATAATGCATTTTGATTCTCAACAGAAATTTTTGAGTAGTTAAAGCGTAAATATTATTATGTGCATATTCAAATAGTAGTTTATATGGAGATTTAGAGATATCTCTCTTAAATGACGAATATAAGTATTCACTATTTGTTAAAAACATTTTGACATAACCGGATATATTTTTATTAAAATTGATATTTAATATCTTCAAAGAAACAAAGACATACATAGCAATTACTATTATCTTTAGCATCAGAGTTCCCCAATTATCTTCTAAAAATAAAAGCAAAAGCATAACTACAGAAATCGAAAATATTTTAATTAAAGAAATCCAATCATAATGTATTTGCATCGCCTTATTGCTAAAGTACAAAATCAAAACAAGGGTAAGAGAATAAGAAGTAAGTGAAGAAAAACATGCTCCATATATTCCGTATCGTGGAATTAGATATATATTTAATAAAATATTAAATATAGCGGAAACAACCCAAATTAATGACTTCACCTTAGTATACTTTATATTATATGATAAAGGCTGCATATATATGACACGATAGCAATCAACCAAAGATATTACAAGCATCACAATAATAACAAAAATGCAGATGCATACTCAGGCGCTAACAATTGTACTATATTATTTGATAATATTATCAGGATTGTTATTAATACCATCAAAATTGAACTTACGATTGTTACAGTTTTTACCAACTCTATTTCACTTTTTTCCACCCCACTATTCATATCCTTATATTTACTAAATATATAAGGTACTAATGCAGAATTTAACGACATGAAAAGAATCGTAGGGATTTGTCCTACAGTACAACCAACCCCATAAATTCCAGTACTAGCAGCACCAATATACTTATTAATAAACAACCTATCTGTAAATTTGACAAGCCACCCAGATACATCACTTGGAAATTGAGAAAAAAGAATAATACATATATTTTCTCGCACGCGAAAAATCAAAATTTACAGTAAAAAAGGTTTTGAGTAAAAAGAAAAATGATGAATGTCAATATACTATTTAAGAATAAAGTCCCCACTAAAGCCATTGCTTTATTTTCCAGATTTACAACTAATAACAGTTGAATAAAAAATCTGAAACACACCAACACAAATAGATGTAACCGATACCTTCTTTTGCATTTTGTTTAACATATAATAAAGCCAAAATAGCATTATAAAATACACCAAAAAGGAAATAATCAATGCTAATTTAAAATATACTGTTGGAAGATTAATCAGAACAGCAAGCTGTTCATTAAAGCACCACAGCAAAGTAAATATTATTACTGAATTAATACTAATAAATAACACAATTGTGGAATATAGCCTTTTAACACTCTCCTCATCTTCACAATCAAAAAAGAAACGAGAAATACATGCATGCATAGAAAATTGCATTACCATATTAAAAAAAAGTAGATACAGCAGAAACCATATACACATATCCGTATTCTTCCGGTGATACTAAATGCGAATAAAAAGGTAGTAACAAAAAAGATGTTGCACGTATACTTATAGTAGCTATCAAATATAAAAAACTATTTTTTAACAACGACGATGACGATCTGCTCATTCCTTACACATCTTTACTAAAAGCATCAATAAAAGAACCCTCCGTTTTATTTATAACTTGACATCCTATATGACAATCAGATATATATTTTTATTTCCCAATAAGACTCAAACATCCTGGCATAGTTTTTTAAGTATTAAATAAAATGGATATTCTTCCGTATGTTGAATCTCCTTTACAGGTTTAGCTACAACTTTTTTCTTTATCAAAGAAATGAGGGTTTTCTAAATAAACAATATTATCTTTATCAACAAACAAATATTTAGTCCAAGTGTGTTCAACTCCATAAAGCTCAATATTTGAATATTTAAACAATATCCCTAACATTATAGAAGCTACTAAAACATTTTGCACTACCGGCATAGCCAATTGCCATTTATAACAAAAAATATTTTACAAATTTAAAATCACATAAAAGATTAGTCGCATTATAATATAGAAGATTAATATTACTATTAGTTATAGTCATAAGAATCTGTCTTTTTACTTCTCTTGAAAATGGAATACAAAGAGTCATTCTCCAATTCGTCTTCTCATTTATTTTTTGCAATATTTCCAATCCTTCAGAATGATGAAAAAAAATGCGGATCAGCTAATACATAATATAAAGGCTTTACAAGTACATAATTATCTGAAAGAACATGACGATTAACGACCATATAATCTTCAAGACCTTCATTGTCGAAATTGACATTATTCAACGAACTACCATTACCTAAAATTCGTAATTTACGATTAGCAGAGAGTCCCTTTATACGTTTCTTTGAGAAATAATTCCTATTCTTTAGAATACGCATAACATCTAATACAAAATAAAACGAAATTATATATCATAAAAGTATATCAACAAATTCCCTTATACAACCATCCCTCCCTTTCTATTTAAAATTTTAATACCCTGAATATTCACAATTTTCATATGCGCATCAGAAGGACATGCCGGAAACCCTACAGCCGAAAAAGATCAATACAATTAATATATCATCTCCAACATAAGCCACTTCTTCAAGTGTTATGCCCATCTCTTTACAGATTTCAAGGGCGGCAGAGAGTTTTTCCACCTTCTCTTTTGCCTTGATATAAATAATCAACTTTCAACTTTCTTGCTCGATTCTCCACTATTTTGTATTTTCAGAGGTTATTATGCCTACCTTGATTCCTGCTTCCCTCAATAATTGAAATCCCATACCGTCACGAGTATTAAATTTCTTCAATTCATCCCTGTCTCCGAATAATACATACTGCCATCTGTCATCACTCCATCAACATCAGTAAGAAATAATTTAATTTTCCCTTTATCCTTTGTAGTTCCTGACAATATATTTTTCTCATTAAATTTTCTAATATAATCCAATCATCAGGTTCATCCAGCTCAGTCGCTGTATACTCTGGCATTTCATAAATACCAATCCTGCCACTCAACCGGTTATTACTCGATAAGATGTTTTCAACCGTATTAATATAAAAAGCTCCATTTTCCATCAATTCTCCTTTAATATTTTGACGACGAGGCCTCTTTTTATAATCATAATTTTTAGAAGTGCCATCTGCATTCCAGAAAAACGATAATTTCGAACACAACTCAATATCGAATCATATTGTCCCTCATTATATAATGATAATGCTTCTTCAAAATGAACTGATTGAGTTAATGGAGATGTAGCTTGGACTAATAAAAAAATATCTTTCAAATTTAATGATACCTTATTTATATATTCAAGCATCACACTCTCAGTGCTTGCTGTATCACACGCATTCTCCGCTGAACGACGAAAAACAGTTAATTTATTCAATTTAAAAGAACGAACTGTTTCTTCTATTTTAGACGAATCCGTTGCTATTATTATTTTATCCACTAAAGAGCAGTTCTGCAACGCTAATGCACTCCAATATACCAACGGTTTACCACAGAAATCTTTTATATTTTTAAGAGGAATAGATTTGCTACCTCCCCGAACTGGAATAAATGCGATTACCATTTTATTTGATTTTTCTTTAATTTATTACGCTGAACAGACTCTATATCTAAAATATCTTGTTGCTTATAAGTCAATGCTTTAGCTACTGCACGACAATCGCGAACTAATTTACGAACACCATCTGGCTCTAAAGATGCAGAATGATCTGTACCTTTCCAAGTCCTATCTAATGTATAATGCCGCTCTATCCATTCTGCTCCCAAGGCAACTGCTGCCGAATCTACTGCAATACCAAGATGATGGCCTGAGAATCCAATAGTTTTTACCCTATCAGCATACTCCTCACGAAGTCGAACAAGTTCTAATAAGCATATATCCTCAAAAGGCACTGGATAACCTGAAGTGCAATTGTAAATTACTAAATCTTTGTTTCTCTTATTCGCTTCAAAAAAATCAATAATTTCCACTTCTTCATCTTTTTGTAGTCATACCAAAAGATAAATGTATTTCTCCTTCAAAATTATCACATAAATATTGCAATAATCCCTTATTCAAATTACAGGCAGATGGAACCTTTATTAAATCAGGATGTAATGTACAAATTTCTTTAGCTGATGTAACATCCCAAACAGATGTAGAATATACAATACCCAATTCTTCACACCATCTTTTGAGCTGTCTATGTTGATCTAGATCAAACTCCAGAAATTCACGATGCGTACCATAAGTCTGACCATAAGAATTTTCAGGATGTGGATGTGGAGCATTATACTCTTCACTAGTCAACAATTCCTTATTACAACGTTTTGAAATTTTACAACATCAGCTTTACAATATGTTGCTGCAGTCATTATCAACTCTTTTGCAATAGACATATCACCTTTGTGATTACAACCTATTTCGCAATTACTTTAGGAATTTTCATTACAATAAATTTAATCATTTTAATTCGCATTGTAAATACCTCCATATGCAAACTAAAACATATTCATTCAATCAAAATAATACAGTTATTTACTACCTTTTTTTATATAAACATTCTCTATCTATAGACAGACAATTGATATTTTCTGCATTACTAGACACTTGTAAAGTTCATCAGTCTAAGTTAGTGAAAACTGATATTTCACACCCTAGTAAGCATTCTTCTCCCCAACAACCACATTCGCTATAGTCTTATAAATGATATATAAGTCAAGGAATATTGTCCAATGTTCCATATACCAAATATCAGCTTTAATACGTCCTTCCATCTGTGACAATTCTTTAGTTTCACCACGAAAACCATGTGTTTGCGCCCATCCGGTTACTCCAGGTTTAATAAAATGGCGCACCATATATTTATCAATCAGCCGCGCATAAGTTTCCGTATGAGCCAACATATGAGGGCGAGGACCTACTATCGACATTTCACCTTTAAAGACATTAATAAACTGTGGAAGTTCATCAAGATTAGAGCGTCGAAGAAAATTTCCAAAGCGAGTTTTCCGGGGATCATCAACTGTTGCCTGTTTATTATCCGCTTCTTCATTCACTCTCATAGAACGGAATTTATAGCATTTAAAATCAACACCATTCAAACCAGTGCGCATTTGCTTAAAAATGATAGGACCGGGGGAAGTCATTTTTTATGACAACTCCCATGATCAGGTAAATAAGTGGGAATATAGCAACTAGAAAAATTCCTGATAACACAATATCGAATAATCGCTTTAAGAAACGATTTTCCACTTTACTTAATGGTTCATATCTCAAATTCAAAATCGGCATATTGCCAACCATGCTATGCCAAATACGTCGGGGGAATCCCTTACAAACATTAGGAACCCCATGAAAATAAAGCAAATGGTTCTCACAATAATTGATGATGGAAACATTATAGCGCCCCTGCTCCATTGACAATGAACAAAACACGTGTTTTATAGCTGTTTTTTCGGACATAAAATCAACAAAATCGTTAGGATTACCAAGATAAGAACATTGGGTTGAAAAACTATTATTAGGTTCAATATCGAAATAACCGACAATTTCATAAATAGATGCCAATGAGCTTTCCATTTCCTCATATAGCATCTGCATATTATTCCCCCCACCAATAAAAACTGCATAATGTTTGTGCTTACCCTTAGCACAATAACCGATCAACGAATGACGAATGATAATTCGATAAATACTTAATATAACAAAAAGTGTAAAAAAATAGACAACAAAAAAAAGAGGAAAAATGATAGATATTCCACTAAATGCCATAATACATGCCCAAAATACTGAAAATGTTATAATATTTTTTTCAGTACACGCAGTACAAGCTGATCTGCACGAATTTCCCTACTAGTCCAAACTTTTCCACGAGATGCCGAACATGCTAAATAACAAAGGCTAAGCGAAGTCATCATCAAAGAAGTAGTACATGAAAAGGCGAATATATAAATACATTTTCCCAAAAGAACAGAAACTGAAACAAACAGAGATTCAGAATGACCAAATCGCCCAGAACTGCAATAAATTCTACTACTTTATTTATTTGGTTAGTTGACGTCATATCATTTTATTAATGGATACTAAGCTCGTATTTCTTTATTTTATCCAGAAACTCTTCTCCAAAGAGTTTCCAAAACATGACAATGCAAACAGATAAGAAGATAAATACCAAGACGTATACTTTTTACTAATTCCCGAAGGTTTCAATGGCACTACTGCAGGCTCTACAACCGCAAATACAGGCTTTTCTTCCTGAACTTTAGCTCTGGCAACTTGAAGTTGATTTGCCACTTGACTATAAACCTGATAAGCCAAACTCATATTATTTTGTAAGCGCTCCTGTTCAGCACGAACACTCTGCAAAATGATATTATCATGAGAATCTATATAATTGGCATATTCCTTTTGAGCTGCATAATATTCTTGTTGACGCTCTTTAAACAGTTTCTCTAAATAAATACAATCCTCTTTAGCCTTGGTAGTACGATAGTCTATAATATACTCCTGCAACTTCTTCACAACAGAATCAGCGAGCACTGCGGCAACTTTAGGATTTTGCAAAGTCACAGCAACCGTAGTCATGGATGTTTTCTTATCTACAATAGCAGTAATCGTATTTTTTAAAACTTCAATCTTCTTCGATTCTTTTTTGGGATAATTCAATTACACCTTTATTGGTTCTATTAGAATATACTAATTCATCTTCTTCGATAAACAAAGACTTTGCTCCATCAATTATTATACTTGGAAATCCGATTACATAGCTCCACCAAGGGACATATTCTTCATCTAAGTAAGTGTTCAAAGTCATATTCACACCTTTCGATGCAGGTATTTCCATTGTAGAAAGTTCTAATAAAAAAGGAGTAGAAGATACAATATCAGCAGACAAAGAAGCATTCAAAGCATCAGTACCATCCCCCATGGCAACGTCACTTCCCAAAAAAGAAGCTGCCAAACCAGATAGACCAGTACCTTTATTACTGCTCATCTCCGGAGAAAGGGTTACTTCAGCGGTATATTGCTTTGGAATACAAATTGCTATAATAACACCAATTATCAAACCAATACTAGCAGCTTTATAGATTGTCTTACGAATACCTATAATCTTACGAAGAATATCCATCAAATCTATTTCGGCCTCTTTATCTATATGGTTACTCTGACCCTGTTCTATTTCTTTTTCAGATTCCCCTTCTGTCATAATGGTATAAACTGTTTTCTTTTATTTCTTTATCAGATTAGCAATAGATGCAACCATCATTCCCAACGTACTGAATGTAGTAGCATAACCTAAGATATTACCAATATTAGTCCTTTTCTTAGCCTTATCTAGGCACAATGATCTCACAACCCGGTTCGATCTGTTTCTTACCGCTACCTTTCACTTTAGTTACCTGACCGTTCATATAAACGATGAATTTTTTACTCTTCTTCGCATTCTCAGAATAACCACCAGCTTGATCTAGATAATAATCTATATTCTTTCCTTCCATATAAGAAACGGTATTCGAACCATTACAGCACCATTGATTGTAACCGTATTATTGTTTTCGGAATAGAAATTACATCACCCTCACGCAAGACAATATCCGCTGTACTTCCAGGATTCGCTAGTGCGTTTTCCAAGTCAATACCAACACTAAAGGTATCTTCTACACGAACACCCAAAGAGTCCATCATAGCCTCACCCAACTGTCTGCTCATCAAACGAATTACATCACCCATGCGTTTCTTTTCACTCGCATTGGCCACACGAGTCAGTTTTGCACCACGTAAGTAGGCATAATTCGTTGCACCTCCCGCTTTATTGATCAAGTCTGAAAGACGTTCTTCACGACTAGTCATAGCATAAGAGCCTCCGAACAGAATTTCACCTTCAACAACTACATTCTGCTGAGCCTGATAACCCGGACTACGACGTACATAAAACTTCATCATAAGGTTGAAGTACAAAGCCAGGCGTTCCATCTACAACAAAACCTTCTTTCAGGGAGAATGTATATATATGGCCAATAGTATCGTTATCTACCGTACTACGAGGATTCTTGATTCTACGGGATACATCCACACGGACGACGGAAGCGGCCTCACGTAAGCCACCTGCTTGAATAATCAAGTCTTCAAGGGTCATGTTATCAGCATAAGGATAAGAATCAGGTTTGGCCACTTCGCCGTGGATTACAACATCTCCCCTATCTTCCAAATCATGGATGATACTGGGAATATAAAGAATATCGTTTTTCGCCAGGATGATATTTTGGGAAGTACCATCCATGATGGCTTTAATGTCAACAGGAATAACTTCAGTAGTAAGGTCCTCACACTGACGATAAAGGACAGCACGGTTCAAGAAAGCATCCCCCGTCAAGCCTTGGGCTTCGTTCACCAATTCGCGGACGGTATTCAGTTTACCGTTTAGCTGGTAGATACCGGGACGATAAACAGCACCACGGATTTCAAGCTTATTAGTGAAGCGGTTAAGGATAGCCTCGGCAGTCACAACATCACCATTCCGCATTTTATAAACACTATAATCAAGGTCTTTAACCGTGTTTACTTCATATTCCTGTCCGTTTTGGCGTACGACACGCAAGGAACGGGTGTAGGCGTCGGCCTCAAATCCACCAGCATAACTGATAAGCGTAGATAAGTTTTCGTCCTTCTTCATTTCGAAACGCATGGGGCGTTTCACTTTTCCATCGATCTTAACCAATACGTCATAGGCGGGAACAATCACGACATCACCTTCCTGCAGACGAATGTCATCCTGAATGTGGCCTTTCATGATAAATTGGTAGACGTCAATCGTGGCGATGTTCTTACCATTACGTACCAGCTGAACATTGCGAAGACTTCCTATGTCACTCACACCTCCTGCACGATAAAGTGCATGGAAGACAGTAGAAAAGGAAGAAAGAGAGTAAGTGCCCGGCTGGACTACTTCACCCATTACATTGATTTGAATAGTACGGATGCTGCCCAGAGTCAGACGGATGTCCGAAGTGGGGTCATTCGTATTATTAAGACCATTATATATCTTGTTTAATGTTTTTCTTGAGATAGTCATTGGCTTCAGAAATAGTCAGACCGTTCAGATTGACGGGACCTATTTTCTGAATGTTGATCGTGCCATCAGGAGAAATCTGTTGGCGGATAGTGTTCTGGCTGGCTCCCCAGATGTCGATAATCACTTCATCACCGGGACCGAGACGGTAATTTAAAGGAGTGGCGATGTTGACACTGGGTTCAAAAAGTCAGGTTACGGGTATTAAAAATGTTACGTCCGAAAACCTGATTACCACGTGCGAGGTCTTGAGTACTCGGATGGTCTTCCAGCATATCGGAGGTGTTCTCCTTCATTTCTTCACGTAAGCGTGATTCATTGACATCCGTACCGGTAGCGTTGGAAGCATTGACATTGTTCTGCTGCTCATAAAGCTGCTTCACACGCATAGCCTGTTCTTTAGTCACGCCCTTACGTGCAAGTTCGGAGGCTAATTGTTTTGTTCTTTCCCTTGTCTAATCCCCTCTTTGACATACTCCAATACTTGAGAATCACTCATATTTTGAGCCATCAAAGGAGAAAAAACTCCCAGCAGAAGAATGAATAGAAATACATTAAAGTTTTTTTGTGTCGTCATTACTAATCTTTGTGGGTTCTACATAACCGATTGGCATATCTACACAGGCACAGCCAAGCATATTTAAACGAACGGCAATCTTACTCTTACCCCGACAGTCACGAGTTCGCCAACAAGGCCGCTCAAAGGACCTTTTATCACACGAACTTTCTCACCACGCGCCAGTGGAGTATCATTCATACAGACGGCTTCATCAGAATAATCGAGCATGAAACGGAAACGGGCCATTTGCTCGTCAGGAATTACGGCAGGAGTACTTTCACCACGCATCACCATATAACGGCTGACAGTGGAAAAGCTTAGAACTTCCATACGCTCCTTGGGAGTCACATGAACGAACACCATCATAGGAAGTAAGACGGTATCCACCAGCTTACGGCGGTCGCTCCATTGATGAATCTGTTGCTGAACGGGAACAAAAGAATCAATTCCCATCTTAGACAAACGCTCGGATACCTTCTTCTCGTGATGCATTCGAACGAGTGCTACATACCAGCGTTTTGAGTGTGCTACGCCTTCCCCTGTCCCACTAATAGGCCCGGCATTTACTGATTTTGGTTTCGTTAAAATCATATTTTTTTACCCCATGTGATTCCGTTACTTCTTAGGTAACGGATAACACACATATAGGATACACATAGCAGTAAAAAGAAAAAAATCGATTATGAGGGAATATAAAAGCGGGTACCTAACATTCAATATAAGACTTTTTTGAATTTAGGTAATAAAAATCCCTTGAGCATGAAGGCGTTATCTTTCATGTTCAGATAGATTCATGTTGCATATTTGAGAGAAAAAGAAAAAAAGAAGTTTTTTGCTTGTTTGCTATTAATATTTTTACCTATCTTTGTAGCGAATATATTTCCGTTACCTAAGAAGTAACACCAGCATTAAGTCCCTAATCCATAATGCTTTAATAATATTAATCAGAACATTTTAAAACTACATACGTAAGAATAATTCAATTTATTAACCTTTTGTTCTTTCTTCCAATTCGAAACCCTTTAAATATATCTGTGTTGTTTTAATAGATTTGTGCCCTAATGATTCGCTAATCATCTCGATAGGAACACCTCTGTACTTGGCAGTCGTAGCCCAAGAATGACGAAGCGTGTAAGATGTGACGGATGAAGATATCCTTAATTTTCTGGACAGGCTTTTCAAGTCATTATTGAAACGTCTCAAGGCTGACTGATATTCACGATAAGCCTCCTCTTCATCTCTCTTATATGCTCCGCTTAATATCCGGAAAAGATAATCAGGATAATCGGGACTTCGCGCATCGGTTTTATTGTATAATCCCCCGATTGCATTGTGCGCTGACTCCAGCACTTCTATACTCATAGGAGTACCGGTCTTAAGACGGTTGTACTTTAAAAGACCTTGTTTCAAATTGGATTTTTCCAAATGGGCCAAATCAGAAAAAGGCATTCCACAAAAACTGAAATAACAGATTGGCAATAGCCTGTGTCCGGCGAAGCTTTTCCGATTGAGGATCTTTGTTTAGTAATATGTGAAGTTCACCGAAAGGGATGGCTTTCTTCTGACGTGTGTCCACCCCGGTAAATACATCCCGGAACAAGCCATGTACATAAGGAGCCTGATGCGTATCGACTCCGCGATTGTAGATACTACGAAGCATACGCATATACGTAGAAATCGTATTAGGCTTCAAACGGGAAGCCAATAGATAGTTGCTATACCTCTTTAGAGTTTCGCGGTTTATCCTACTGAACGTAATGGATTGGGTCCCACAAAACTGCGAAAAAGAACGAATAGCGTGTTTATACACGTGGGCCGTAGAATAACGACCCTCTTGTCGCAAACAATCGATGTAATTGTTTGCACAAATAGTAAATCGATTTTTTCCATAAATTATAACTTATCTCATAAGTGTTATTAAAAAAACGTGCGGAATATAGTAAGATTATAGATAAAATGAATCACAATTTTAAATTTAGTCACTGTTTTAGATGGAAAATCGAATAATTTCTAAAAAAATAAGTGAAGCCATGCAGTATTTTCAATAAGCGTGCATTTAACTTATAAAAGAGGGGAAAAAGGAAATCAAACCATATATCATTAAAACCTACAACCTGAGCTTAACAAGTGAAGTGGGGAAAAATAAAAAAAGAGAGAGTTTTTATACAACGTCCCCCAAAACGAGGAATCCCTGCCAATTTTCGAGTTGGTAGGGATTCATTTTTACTTATGTTGTTTTTCGAAGAGGTAATCTCTTACTTGCAGTATTTGGTAATCAGCTCATCCACATTCGGATCACCCAGTTCCTTCGCTTTATTGAAGTTTCCGCAAGCTTCGTCCGTCTTCTTCAACTGTATCTGACAAAGTCCCAGTAAGCGGTAAGCCTCGGCATATTTAGGATCAGCCTTCAGTATATTATTCAAAATCTGAATAGCTTCTTCGTAACGTCCTACACGCAGGTTTACAACGGCATGTTCCGCCTGATAGGTCAGGTCTGTCGGATTCATTTCGATTGCTTTAACTATATCATCCAAGGCGCGTTGAATTGGCGTGCTTTCAAAGCGGCCTGTTCGCGATAGTAATAGAATACGCTGTTCACCTTCTCCTTTGACTGCTGTATGATAAGCATCGTAATCGAGCATCGCATTCCGTGGCTGGCCGGCATTCATGTTCATCTGCGCACGTTCCAACAAATATGGAGCAAAATCTGCTGTGATCGGTTGCGGGCAACGGGCAATACAGCTATCCATTAAAGCTACGACTTCTTTCGGGTCACCTTTCGCCAGTTCCTTCGTCTTGGCAGCACTAAAGAAAGTGGCCGGAAGCAATGTTGCTGGCATTCACCTTCTCATAAGCTGCCAAAGCACCGGCATAATCTTGCTGGGCAAACAGTATATCGCCTTCCATTTGAATATAAATAGGCAGCGGATCAATGGCGATTGCCTGACGAACATTCTGCAAAGCAGTGTCATACGTCCAGTCTTTATACGTTTCTCAGGCTTCGATAATTGGTAAGCATGCATCAACTTGGCAATGTTGTAATACACATCATCTTTTTCTGTGCTACCTTCAATGCCTTATTAAAGTCGGCAACTGCTTTATCATACCAAGTCTGGTCGTCCCTTACCTTTAGCTGCATAATAATTGGCACGACGAAGATAACCATCCGCATTGGCAGGAACTGACGGATGAAATCATCCAACAGCTTTTCGTAATCGTCGCCTGACAGGCTCGAAGATGCCATAAACAAGTACACTAATGCCTGATCTTCCACTTCGGGCAGTCCTTTCCTGATTCCGATCTTTTCAGCGCAGCATCACCCAAAGAAAGCGCATTGATTTTTTGTGCCATGGCAAAAGCTGCTCCTGCCGCGTAGCAAGTGGTCACCGTATCGATGCCGGATGATTTCTGCGCAATACCAAATACCTGACCTTCCGCATTCATCACCGGGCAACTAACCATTTTATCTTTCATCTGCATACCCAACGTATAATAATGATATTCTCCGGCCACTTTGGAGACATCTTTCACTTTACCAGTAACGCAAGCAATGCTCTTCTGCGTAGAATAAGGAAGCATCCACGCATCGGCTCCCACTGCCGGAGCTATTTTAGCCACAATGAGCGCAGGCACTTTCTTCTCGGTGATGGCCACACGGAACTTAATCACATCGTACATATCATTCGCTCAAGTATCAAGCTAACCGGCATCTGCTTGCCTTCGGAAGTGATAACCACTGCACGTTCGGCTCCTTTAAAAGAGTATAATCTGATAAAGCCAATCCATCTTCGGATAC
>VOFG01001464.1_pt1 | contig 45809 bp, 61 predicted proteins | sample 5384171 | NCBI WGS metagenome assembly VOFG01 (sample SAMN12384726, study PRJNA508395) | human gut metagenome | isolation source: healthy gut F | host: Homo sapiens
ATAGAAAGCATCCGCTTTCCAATGGAGGAAACAAACATGACCACTATGGCTAAGAAAGAGACCGTCCAGAGAAAATGGTACGTTCTCGACGCAGCCGGCAAGCCCCTGGGCCGCACGGCTGTCACCGCTGCCAAGCTTCTGCGCGGCAAGCACAAGGTTGACTTCACCCCGAACGTCGACTGCGGCGATTTCGTCATCATTGTCAACGTTGACAAGGCGATTCTCACCGGCAGAAAGCTCGACGAGAAGCACTACTATCATCACACCGGCTGGATTGGCAACCTCAAGGATGTCAAGTACCGCACGCTGATGAACGAGCGCCCCGAGTTCGCCATGGAGCTTGCCGTCAAGGGCATGCTTCCCAAGAACACCATCGGTCGCGCCGCTGCTACCCGCCTGAAGTTTCTTTACAAGGGCGCCGAGCATAACAACGCCGCACAGAAGCCCGAAGCCTGGACTTTGGACTAATCAGGAGGTAACAGAGTATGTACGAGAGCAAGAGACAGTATCAGTACGGCACCGGCCGTCGTAAGTCTTCCGTCGCCCGCGTTCGCCTGTATCAGGGCGGCACCGGCGCCATCACCATCAACGGCCGTGACATCGACGACTACTTCGGTCTCGATACCCTGAAGATGGTTGTCCGTCAGCCTCTGGCTGCTACCGACCTTCTGGGTAAGGTCGACCTGGTCTGCACCGTCGAAGGCGGCGGCGTCACCGGCCAGGCAGGCGCCATCCGTCACGGCGTCGCACGCGCACTGCTGGGCGTCAACCCCGAGCTTCGCGCCACGCTCAAGGCTGCAGGTTTCCTGACCCGCGACCCGAGAATGAAGGAAAGAACGGCTTGAAGGCAGCTCGCCGCGCGCCGCAGTTCTCCAAGAGATAATTTTTCACTTCAAAAGAGAAGGCATCCACGAAAGCTGGGTGCCTTTTTGCTGACCTGCGGCAGCGCTTCTTAGACTGGACCCGTGGTCCAGGGACCGCGGTGTCAGAGACCTGCCAGCTGGTCCTTTTGACCCTACGCTTTTAGCTGCGCAAAGAAGCGCTGGCCGCCGCGAAGAAATTGCTATTTTACGCTGGCGCGGGTCTGCGGACCCTTGTGAGATCCCAGGGGGGCTAATCAAGCAACGCCTGCCCTGTCGAGCGCTTCTACGGTTTTTGCCAGCACTCTCTTTCTGGTTGCAATTGCATTCCAGTTTGCAGGATATTCAACGACCAGACTGCCGAGCAGCAAATTTGGCAGTCTTTCGCCGCCGCAAGGCATTTTGCTCTGCAAAAATCCTTGCGGGGGACTGCGGTGGGGATGGGATCCCCATCGCAGTCGGAGCGGCACCGCCCGCGCAAAGAAATTTCCAGAGGAAATTTGCTTTGCGCCAAGTCGGGTCTTACAGATTTGTCGTACCCCCGACTAGCTAATACTCAAAAGTACGTAACAACGCCTCGACATGAGAATATCTCAATACCGGGCAGCCCCGGGGTGCCAGAGGGACCGCGGTCCCTTCTGTTTCGGGAAGCGTCCAGAGGAACCCCTTTCAAGGGGTTCCTTTGGGCAACTTCTTCGCGGAGGCTCGACACCGCGCTTCTTTTCGCAGATAAGAAGCGTGGGGTCGAAAACCTACCAGCTGGCAGGGTACTGCCAGAAAATCACACCCCCAGATAGCCTTTCAGCACCCGCAGGGTATTCTCCACGCCGTCGACGTGACTTCTCTCATAGCCATGACTTGCGTACACGCCGGGACCGATCAGTCCGTGGCGGATGTCCGAGCCCGCGCGGAGCGTCGCCTCCACGTCCGAGCCGTAGTGCGGATACACATCGAGTGCGTAGCTTGCGCCTTCCTGTTTCGCCGCGTCGATGAGCTTGCCGACAACCTCGTAGCTGTAGGGTCCGCCGGAGTCCTTCACGCAGATGGACACCTGCTTTTCCGTGCAGGAAAGCCCGTCTCCCACGCAGCCCATGTCCACGCTGATTGCCTCGCTCACACCGGACGGCACCGAGCCCGCGCCGCCGTGCCCGACCTCTTCATAGACCGTCACATGCGCGTAGACCCGTCTTGCGGGCGTTTTGCCGGTATCATGGAGGTATTTTGCGAGCCCCAGCAGCACGCCAACGGAGAGCTTGTCGTCCAAAAAGCGGCTTTTGATATAGCCGGACGACGTGATTCTCGTGCGCGGCTCAAAGCAGACGATGTCTCCGACCTCCACGCCGAGCGCGCGCGTCTCGTCCGCCGTCTTCACATCCTCGTCGAGAACCGCCTCCACGGTATCGAAACTGCGCTTGGTCTCGCCGTACTGCCCGTTCACATGGACCGAGGCGTTGCACAGCTGCACCGTGCCCTCGATGATTCTGCCGGTTCTGGTATGAACACGCACATTTTCAGTCTCCGCGTTTTCCGCGCGCATGCCGCCGAGCGGCGTGAGCCGGAGTCTTCCGTTCGCCTTGACCTCTGCCACCATCGCGCCCAGCGTATCCGTGTGCGCTTCGAGAAGCAGCGCATCTTTTTCGTCCGCGCCGCCGAGGTTGACCAGCACGCCGCCCTTGGTTGTCAGCTGCGCGTCAAAGCCGAGTGAGGAAAACGCCTCTTTGACCCAGTCAGTCGCCTTCCGCGTATAGCCGGACGGGCTGTCGATGGCCAGAAGCTCACATGCCTTCGTCGCCGCAAACTCCGCGTACTTTCGTTCCATATCGCAACGCTCCTGTCATATTTTCAGATACTTAGATTTTAGCACAGCTTTCTCATTCGCGCATCATAAAAATGTCCGCTTTTTCGTTGCGCTTTTGCGCCAGATGTGCTATGGTATTAAAACGACTTCATAGGAAAAGGTTGTGTCTGTATGACGGCTGCATATCTCGCCTGTCTGGCGCTGGGCTATCTCATCGGCTCTCTGAGTGTTTCCATTCTGATTTCCAAATACATCTTCCATCAGGACGTGCGCACGCTCGGAAGTGGCAACGCGGGCGCGGCAAACGCGGCAAGAACGCTCGGCGCGGGCGTGGGGCTGTTGACGCTGTTGGGCGATTTTCTCAAGGGCATCATCTCGATGCTTCTCGGCTCGTGGCTCGGCGGGACGACCGGGGCTTGCCATTGCGGGCGCGGCCTGCATGATCGGGCACTGCTTTCCCATCTACTTTGGCTTCAAAGGCGGAAAGGCCGTGGCAACGGCGGTAGCGGTCGCGCTGATGCTTGACTGGCGCGTGTTTTTAAGCGCCTTTGCCGTCTTTGCCATTGTTGCCGCACTGAGCAAAACCGCGTCGGTATCCTCGATGTCCGCCTCAGTCGCCGTCGCGGCAATGACGCCGGTCTTTACGCGCAACCCGGTTCTCATTTCGCTCGGTATTTTCACGTGTCTGCTTGTGCTGCTCATGCACCGCAGCAACATCGAAGGCTCATTTCGGGCACCGAGCCGCACTTTCATTTCGGCAAACACCCCGGCAAACAATAAACAGTTCTTCCCGGCGGTCCGCAAAAGCGCGGACCGCTTTTTTCTTGACAGCGCTGCAATATCATTATATAATATTGTCAAAAGATATCGTGTTACGGTATTGGAGCCGCTTCGCAAGGGAGGGATTATATGCCGCGCAGACCGCTGGAAAATCTGACGGAATCGATGTTCTATGTCCTGCTGGCGCTGCGCCGGGGTCCGATGTGCGGCATGGAGATCGCCGCTTTTTAGAGCGGGCGACAAACGGGCGGCTTCGCATCGGCCCGGCGACGCTCTATACGGTACTGTCCAAATTTGAAGAGGTGCAGTATATCGAGGAAATCGCCGTCGAGGGCCGCAAGCGCACCTACCGCATCACGCAGCGCGGCGTGGAGGCGTACAATGCCGAGATAAACCGGCTGACGGCGTGCTTAATGGACGCGGAAGCGATCGGAGGGCTGCTGCATGAATGAGATTACGAAAAAACAGCGCTGGGTGCTCGTCCCGTGCCCGGATTACGATGTGGCGGCAATGGAAGCATGGCTGGAGCAGCAGGCGCAGAAGGGTCTGTTTCTGTCTGCGGAAAACGGCTTCTTTCTCGGCTTTGCCTGCTTTGAGGTCGGAAACCCGAAGCGCGTGCGCTACCGGCTGGACGCGATCCCGAAGGAAAAAGGTCTTCGCGGATTTTCCCGAAAACAAAGCCTCCGCCATCGAACTGGCGCATGAAATGGGTTGGGAATATGTCACCGAGCGCAGGGAGTTTCTGATCTACCGCTGCGGCGATGAAACGCTGCCCGAGCTGAACACCGACCCGGCGGTGCAGGCGCTGTCACTCAGGCGCGTGCAAAGTACGCTCTCGAACCGGGTCTTTATGTCCTTCTATTATCTGTTCATCTATCCGGTCCTGCTGCTTTCTTTTCGTCTGCCGGCGTTGCTTCTGAGCGTAATAACACTCGGCACGCTCCGGCTTCTGGCGCTTTTGCTCATTGCCCTTGTGCAGACCCTCGGCGCGGTATGCGACTGGCGCAAACTCAAAAAGCTCCGGAATCACCTGCAAGCCGGCGGGCGCATCGAGCATACACAGGAAAACCCCGGCTGGACGAAGCGCAGTGTCGCGGAAAAAAATCGCAAATCCCATTCTGACCGCCCTCTGGATTGTGCTGCTGCTCAGCTTCGTGGTAAAGACGGGGAACCCCGCGCGCAGCACACAGGCAGACCTCAGCGCCTCCCCGCTTCCCGCCGCATCATCTTTCCTGACGCTCCCGCAGGAGGATGCCGATGACCGCGACGAGCTGACGCTTCTGGCGCGCCGCGATGTTCTGGTGCAGGACAATATTTATACGCTCGAAGAGCGCGCGGGAAGCTTCCGGTATGACGCAGAATACTACGACATGCGCGCGCCGTGGCTTGCCAAATGGCTAGCAGACGATTTTGCCCGCTATGACGCGCGGGGGATCTTCAGCAGCCGCACCTATCGGATCACCAGCCTCGATCTTCCTGCGCTGGACGCCGACACCGCCTATTGCTATTTCCTGCAGGATACCCGCCGCGGGCATTATTGGGGGCACCGCGTCATCGTGCAGAAGGGCTGCAAGGTCATCTCCGCGGACATCTGGTGGACCTATGACAGCGACTTCCCTGCCGAGACCTTTGCCCGCGCGCTGCTCACCGCAATTTCCGAATAGACCGACAAAATCCAGGCTGCCAAGCAGCCTGGATTTTTGCGCGATTTCGTATCAATAACCCGCCGACCGGTCGACCACATGCCGAAGCGGCTTGCCGTCCAGATAGCAGTCGAGATTTTCCATACAGATTGCCCAGATGGCGCTCTGCACATCGACGTTTCCCTCGAAGCTGGGTCCTGCGATGCGGCGTGATCAGGACGTTTTCCATGTCCCAGAGCAAAGACGATTCTTCCAGCGGCTCCGTTTCCAAAACGTCCAACACCGCGCCGCCCAAAAAGCCCTTTTCCAGCGCAAACACCAGATCATCGGTTTTCACAAAGCTTCCGCGCCCGACGTTTACAAGCAGCGCGCCCTTTTTCATTGAAAGCAGCCGCGCGCGCGTCAGAAAGCCCTCGGTTTCCGGCGTGGACGGCAGGCAGTTGACGACGATGTCTGCCTGCGGCAAAAGTTCATCCGCTTTGTCCATGGTGTAGGCATCCACAAACCCCGCGGGCAATGCTTCACGTCTTGTGCGCCGGACGCCCGTGACCTGCGCGCCGAATGCGGACAGCCGCCGCGCAACATTTGCGCCGAGGTCTCCCATGCCGAAGACGAGCGCGCGCTTTCCGCAGATTGTACTGCCCTTCGCGTGCTGCTGCCAGACATGCGCCTTCTGCTGGCTCCAATAGACCGGCAGAGCGCGATAAAGCGCGACGATACTGCCCAGCACATACTCGGAAATGACCGTTCCGAACGCGCCGGAAACATTGCAGAGCGTAACGCCTGCCGGAAAGCGCGCCATGCGCGCATATTTGTCCGCGCCTGCCCAGGTGAGCTGGAGCCAGGAAAGTGCCCGCGCATTTTGCAGCTGCACCTCTTCCGGCTCTCCGATGATCGCGTCGGCGCGGGAAAGCGCGGCACCGAAATCCGGCTCGTTCTCTGCAAACAGAAGCTCGCACCGGGAGCCAAACCGCGCGGCAAGCTGCGCCGTGATTTCTGCGCTGCGCTCCGCCATCACCAGAACCGTTTGTCGTTTCTCCATGCTGCCTCCCGTCATACCAAACGGATACGCCCGCCTGACTTTTCGATGCTCGACGAGAACATCGCCGTGCAGATATTCACCATGTCGAGAATGTCTGAAACGCCTGCCGTCTCGAAGCAGGAGTGCATTGCCAGCTGCGCAAGCCCGATGTCTGCCATTTCCACCGGCACGAGCGTGCTCGCAATCGAGCCGAGCGTCGAGCCGCCGGGAATGTCTGAGCGGTTGGCGTAGACCTGCACCTTCGCGCCCGCCTTTTCGCACAGCTTGCGGTAGAGCGCGGCGGCTATGCCGCTTGTGGCGTAGCGCTGGTTGGCGTTGAATTTGAGGACCACGCCCTCGTTCAAGTACGGGCAGTTGCCGGGGTCTGCGAATTCCGGGTGGTTCGGGTGCTGCGCGTGCGCATTGTCGCACGAGAGAAGGAAGCTCTCGTCGAGCATCCGCGCCAGGTGTCCGTCCGTCATGCCCAGCGACTGCGTCACACGCCGCAGCGTATCGCGCAGCAAGGAAGACGCCGCGCCCTGCCGCGTCTGGCTGCCGACCTCTTCATTATCGAACACGCACAGAACCGGGATGCTTTCGGCGCTCTTTGCCGCGAGGAAGCCCTCGAGCGTTGTAAAGACGCAGGCAAGATCGTCGAGCTTCGGGCTGGCGAGATACTCCTCCTGCGCGCCGAAGATTACGCCCGGCTGGCGCACATACAGGCTCAGATCATGCCCCAGAATCCGCTCCGGGCGGCAATCGGCAGCCTTCTGCGACGAGCTTTAAGAAGCAGTCTCGATGGTTGATCGAGCCAGCAAAAGCGGCAGCGTATCGATATTTGCCAGCAGCTTCACCCCGTCGTTTGCCGCGCGGTTCATGTGAATGGCGAGGCTCGGGATGACGAGAAGGTCCCGGTCTATGTTCACGAGCCGCGTCTCAATGCCGTTTTCGGTGTCCACCAGCACTCTCCCCGCGACAGACAGAGGACGGTCGAACCACGGCGCCATCAGCATGCCGCCGTATTTTTCGGTCGAGAGCTGCAGATAGTGCCCCGCCGCCGTGCGCTCGGGGTTTTCCTTGATCTTAAAAAGACGGGCTGTCGCTGTGGCTGGCGGTCAGCATAAAGCCGTGCGCTGTCTGTTCCGGCACCCGGAACGCGATACACGACGTGCCGCCGCGCGTAAGGAAATACTTTCCGCCGTGCGCAAGGCTCCAGCGTGCGTTTTCTTCCAGCTCCGTATAGCCCGATGCCAGCAGCCGCGCGCGGACGTTTTCAATCACGTGATAGGTGCTGGGGCTTTTCTCTATAAACTGCAGAAGCTCTTTTGCAAGGGTCTTTTTTCATATCGCTGCCTCCAACGTTTGTTGTAATACTCCCACTATATCATGCAAACGTTCCGCTTGCAATCCATTTTCCCGGTACTTTTCAAACGCGGAAAAACGTGGTATGATAACCATACAAAATTATGAATGATGAGGCGATACGCTATGAAAAAAACCGTTCTTCGTTCCTACGCGAGGCTCATTGCCGCCTGCGGCGTCAACATCCAGAAGGGGCAGGAGGTCTTCATTCAGGCCGAGCTCGACCAGCCCGAGTTTGTGACGATGCTGGTCGAGGAGTGCTACAAACTAAAGGCCAAAGAAGGTCGTCGTCGACTGGAACCACCAGCCGGTCGACAAGCTTCATGTGCGCTACCGGACGCTTACGACGATGTCGAAGCTCGACAACTACGAGCAGGCGCAGCTGGCAGCACTATGTGGACACGATTCCCTGTCGGATTTACCTGATGTCGGAAGACCCCGACGGGCTCAAGGGCGTCAATCAGGAGAAGATGGCCAAGGCCCAGCAGAAGAAATACCCGATCATCAAGGGCTACCGCGACCAGATTGAAAACAAGTACCAGTGGTGCATTGCCGCCGTGCCGGGCGAAAATGGGCGAAGAAGCTCTTCCCCGGCCTTCGCGCAAGTCAGGCATCGAAAAGCTCTGGGAAGCGATTCTCGCGACCTCCCGCGTCACGGAGGACCCCATTGCTGCGTGGCAGGCGCACAACCAGGACCTGCACGACCGGTGCGCGTACCTCAACAGCCTGCACATCCGCGAGCTTCATTACAAGCCTCCAACGGCACGGATTTTCATGTCGGCATGATTCCCGAGGCACGCTTCTGCGGCGGCGCGGAAAAGAGCCTGCAGGGTATCGTCTTTAACCCGAACATTCCGTCTGAGGAGTGCTTCATTTCTCCGATGCGCGGAAAAGCAGAGGGCATCGTCTACTCCTCGAAGCCCCTTTCCTACCAGTCGCAGCTCATCGACCGCTTCTGGATCCGCTTCCACGAGGGAAAGGCCGTCGAGTGGCACGCAGAGGTAAATAACGACCTTCTCACAAAGCTCATCGAAATGGACGAGGGAAGCGCATACCTCGGCGAATGCGCACTCGTGCCGTTCGATTCTCCTATCAATCAGTCCGGCATTTTGTTCTACAATACGCTCTTTGACGAGAACGCCTGCTGCCATCTCGCGCTCGGCATGGGCTTTGCCGATACGATCAAGCACCGATGAACCAGCGCGCCGACGACGGGGCTGCGTGGTGCCCGTCATCGCCAGAACAATCGCGATGAAATTGAGCGTCATGGAGAAGGTCATTGATGGTCTTCCTCATTTGCCGCCAGATGCGGAGTTCGCGGATTTCAATCGACCAGCGCAAATCCGCCGCGTCGATAGAGCCGCATAAAGCAGCTTTCTTTCCGAATCCAGCCTGATACCGCCGTGTTTCGCGCCCGCAGGCGTATAGCACCAGGCTTATGATTTTTTATCCCATGTTCGAGAACCGCTCGACGGCTTTTGTGAAGTTCTCGATGGTCTTGTCGGCGTCTGCGTGCTCGATGCCGTCCCGGACGCAGTGCTTGATATGCCCTTCCAGGACCACCTTGCCGCAGCCGTGAAGTGCGGATTTTGCGGCGTTGATCTGCGCAAGAATATCCTCACACGGCACATCCTCGTCGATCATACGGTCGATGGCCTGGACCTGACCGATGATCTTTTTGAGCCTGCGATGCAGATTTTCCGAGTCCATACATTGCTTCATGGTGCATTCCTCCATACCGGCGTGGGTATGGCCGTATTATAGTCTGTCCGCACCTCGTTGTCAATCAAAGCCGGACAGTTTCTCTGCAAAACTGTTCTAGCCGAACTATTCTTTGTCCGTTTGACAAGCTGCACAGGATTTTCTTCCGAAAAAATACACTTTTTGTTGAAAACAGTCTTGCATTTTTTGCAGTTCCGTGCTATATTGTATTCACGATTAAAGAAGGCTAACTCGCGGCGCAGCAGCCGCCGGTGCGGCCCAAAATAACAGGAGGTTTTACAGATGAAGCATATTGGTTTGTTTGCTGCCGGCGTTCTGTTCGGAACCGCGGGCCTGAAGATTCTCGGAAGCAAGGACGCTAAGAAGGTCTACGCCCACACTACTGCCGCCGTTCTTCGCGCGAAGGACTGCGTCATGAAGGCTGCCACCACCGTCCGCGAAGGTGCGGAGGATGTCTACGCCGACGCCAAGGACATCAACGAAGCGCGTCTGGCGGCGCAGGAGGCTGCTGTCGTGGAGGACGCTTCGGAAACGGAAGCGCCCGCAGCAGAATAACTGCTTCCCCGAAGGACCGCTTCCGCGGTCCTTCGGAGCTGCCGAAAAAGCTGCCGCTTTCCCGGCAAAAGAATGCGCCTCGACTACGCGCATAATTTGTGCACCAAAGGCGCGCAAATTCCACACTTGCGAGGCGAAGTGTTTTCCGGCTGGCAAAGCCACCGGATAAAACGGATTTCCGTTTTATTTCGCCCTGCGGAGCGAAACTCTGCGAGGCTTTGACACGCCGGGAGAGCCGCCAAGCGGCTCTCCTTTTTTTGAAGCCAATTGGGGAGGAGCCCTGTTTATGAAATGTCAGATTCTGCATGAATCGCGCGGCAGACTGCGGGCCCATTTGTCCTGCTCCCGTATGACGCTGCGCCAGGCAGACGTTTTGGAATACTATCTCAAGCACGCAACGGGCGCGGAAACCGTTCAGGTTTTCGACCGTACCTGCGACGCCGTGATCGTCATCCCTGCGCCCGCGAAACGGTCATCCGCGCGCTTGCCGCGTTCTCGTTCCAGAAGGCGGAGACGATGGACCTTGTTCCGGCGCACACGCCGCGCGAACTCAACCGCGAGTTTGAAGACAAGCTTGCCATGACCGTCCTGCGCCGTGCGTTCTCTAAATTATTCCTGCCGCTTTCGGTCCGCGCGGTCATCGCGATGGTCCGTTCGGTCAAGTATATCAAGGAAAGTCTCAGCGCGCTGCTGCACGGAAAGCTCTCCGTCGCCGTGCTGGATGCAACCGCCGTGACGGTTTCGATGGTGCGCGGCAATTTCGACACCGCAAGCTCCGTGATGTTCATGCTGCGCCTCGGCGAGATCCTCGAGGAGTGGACGCACAAGAAGTCCGTCGCCGATCTCGCCGGCGCGATGGCACTGAATGTCGATCAGGTCTGGGTCAAAGCAAATGAGACCGAGGTCCTTGTGCCCGTTTCGTCCGTGAAGGAAGGCGACCTCGTGGTCGTCCGCACCGGCAATCTCATCGCGCTCGACGGCAAGGTGGTCGAGGGCGAGGCGATGGTCAACCAGTCGTCCATGACCGGAGAGTCCATGCCGAGTTGTCAAGCGCGAAGGAAGCTTTGTCTATGCGGGCACGGTCTGCGAAGAGGGCGAGTGCGTCTTCCGCGTGGAAAAGACGATGGGCGGCGGCCGGTACGACCGGATTGTAAAGATGATCGAACAGTCCGAAAAGCTCAAGTCGACTGCCGAGGACAAGGCCTCCCGCCTTGCCGACAAGCTCGTTCCCTATACGCTGGGCGGCACGATGCTGACGTATCTGCTGACCAGAAATATCACGAAGATGCTGGCCGTTCTGATGGTCGACTTCTCATGCGCACTCAAGCTCGCGATGCCGATTGCGGTGCTGTCCGCGATGCGCGAGGCAAGCGCGTCTCATATCTCCGTCAAGGGCGGCAGATTCCTCGAGGCAGTTGCAAATGCAAACACTGTCGTCTTCGACAAGACCGGCACGCTCACCTATGCCATGCCAACGGTCGCCGGTATTGTGACCTTCGCCGATTATCAGGAAGAGGATATGCTGCGTCTGGCCGCGTGCCTCGAGGAGCACTACCCGCACTCGATGGCGAACGCCGTTGTGGAGGCCGCAAAGGAGCGGGGCCTGAACCACGAGGAATATCATTCCGAGGTGCAGTACATCGTCGCGCACGGTATCTCCAGCATGGTCGAGGGCAAAAAGGTCATCATCGGCAGCTCGCACTTTGTCTTCGAGGACGAAGGCTGCCATGTGCCTGCGGGCGACGAGGAAAAATTCCGGTCACTGCCTGCGGCGTATTCGCATCTGTATCTTTGCATCGCGGGCGAGCTTGCCGCCGTCATCTGCATCTTTGATCCGCTTCGCAAGGAGGCGGCCGACGCGGTGCGCGCGCTGCATGCGTGCGGCATTGACAAGGTCGTCATGATGACGGGCGACAACCGCAAGACCGCCGAGGCAGTTGCCGCACAGGTCGGTGTGGACGAGGTCTACGCCGAGGTCCTGCCGGAGGACAAGGCGGCTTTCATTCGCGCGGAAAAAGCCGCCGGGCGCACGGTAATCATGATCGGTGACGGCGTGAACGATTCCCCGCGCTCTCCGAGGCGGACGCCGGCATTGCCATCTCGACAGGCGCTGCAATCGCGCGCGAAATTGCCGACATTACGATTGCCTCGGAGGACCTCTTTGAGCTGGTCACGCTGCGCCGTCTTTCTGCCGCGCTGATGGCGCGTATCCACCGCAACTACCGGTTCATCGTGAGCTTCAACTTCTCGCTGATTGTTCTGGGCGTCGCGGGCATTCTGCCGCCGACGACCTCGGCGCTGCTGCACAATACGTCGACCCTCGCCATCAGCCTCAAGAGCATGACGAACCTTCTGCCCGCGCAGGAGCCGGAACACCAATAATACGTTCTTTCCCTCCGGCAAGCCGCCGGAGGGTATTTTTATGGCAGGTATATAAAAAATTATATTTAAGTTCTTGACAGCGTATAAAAAATTATATATTCTGTAGACAAGGAGGCGAGCTTATGAAATACACCGAACTGGACACCCCGTCGCTGCTGATCGACAAATCCCGCCTGCTGCGGAACCTTGCCGACATGCAGCGCTATGCAGACGAAAACGGCGCGGCGCTTCGCCCGCACACGAAAAACGCACAAATGCCCCGAGATTGCGAAGATGCAGCTGGAAGCGGGCGCGTGCGGCATTGCCGTGGCAAAAACCGGCGAGGCGGAGGTCATGGCGCAGCACGGCATCCACGATATCTTCATCGCCAACGAAATCGTGGGCGATCTGAAGCTGCGCCGGATTGCGAAGCTTGCAGAAGACGGCGTGACGATTTCCTTCGGCGTGGACACGCCCTGTCAGGTGGAACGAGCCGAGCGTGTTTTTGCGGAAGCCGGTGTTCGCGTTCCGGTTCTCATTGAAATCGAGGTCGGTGAAAACCGCTCGGGCATCATCGAGGAAGCGGATTTCCTGGCGCTTCTGGATACCATCAAATGCTGCCCCCATGTGCCGTTCGGCGGCATCTTCTCCCACGACGGCAACAGCTACAACACAGAAAACCGTGAGACGCTCGAAGCGCTCTCCGAGGGCGCGCAGCGCAGAACGCTCCATTTCGCAGACCTTGCCGCGCAGCACGCAATGCCCTGCAAAACCGTCAGCTACGGCGCAACGCCGACATTTATGAACCACGTGAAACTTCTCCCCGGCATCACCGAGCTTCGCCCCGGAACCTATGCGCTCATGGACGCCTCGCAGGGGCACGCCATCGGCACATTGGACCGCTGTGCGGCGACGGTGCTGGCAAGCGTGATCAGCAAGCCCACCGCCACCCGGACCATTCTGGACGTCGGCGCGAAGGGGCTTACCATGCAGTCGCGGACGGAGGGCATCTGCGCCACGCCCGGAAAGGGTACGATCTACGGCAGCGAGGACGTTCATATTGAAAAGGTCTTCGACGAGCATGCGATTCTGAACAACAAAGCGTTCCACGACAGCGTCGAGGTCGGCGACAAGGTTCGCATCATTCCGGTTCACATCTGCCCGGTCTGCAACCTGTATGAGACCGCGTATCTGATCGATGGCGACGAGGTGGTCGGCGAGCTGCCGATTGCCTGCCGCGGAAAGCTGCAGTGAGGACTTCTATGGAAATCAAACAGGAATTGCGCCCCTACGTTCCGCTGGCGCAGATGCTCGTACAGACGCTCGGACCCGACTGCGAGGTCGTGCTGCATGATCTGGACACACCCGCACACTCGGTCGTCTACGTGGAAAACCCGTCCGTCACCGGCAGGAAGGTCGGCGAGAGCTTTTGACCAGCTGGTCAAGCAGGTCATTTTGTCGGACGATCTCAAGGAAAATTTCGTTGCAAATTACTATTTTACCGCGCCGAACGGCAAGCATATCCGCTCGTCGTCGCTTCTGATCAAGGACGCGCGCGGAAACTTAACCGGCGCGATGTGCATCAATCTGGACACAACAAGGCTCTCCGGCGCGCTCTCCTTTTTGCAGTCGCTGCTGCCGCCCGAACCCCAAAAACAGTGCCGATGGAGCAAAGCGCAGGCTCCGGCGCGCATGTGTCGGTCCTGATTGAAAACCTGATGGACAACATTTTGAATGGCTCCGACGCACAATCGCTCACGCGCGACGAGCGGCTGGAAAAAGATCCGCTTCATGGACGAAAAGGGTCTGTTTTTGATGAAAGGAAGCGTCGAGAAAGCGGCGGAGAAGCTCGGCGTCGGAAAGGTCACCATCTACAGCTATCTGGACGAAGTGCGAGGCAAACGCGGATGAAGGAAGTCAGAATCGAAACGAAGCTGCAAAACAAAGGGCACTATGTGCCGGGCATGATCTCGGGCAATACGCTCTACATTTCCGGGCAGCTCCCGGTCCACCACGAGACCGGCGCGCCGATGGCAGACGGCATTGCGCAGCAGACAAAAGACGCGCTTCACAACGTGGAGCTTGTTCTGAAAGCCTGCCGGGTGCGAAAAAGGAAAATGTCGTTCTTTGCCGGGTCTATATCCCGGACGTCTCTTACTGGGATACGGTCAACGAGATATACGGCGCGTTTTTGGGAATCACAAGCCCGCGCGCGTGATCGTTCCGACAAGGGCGCTTCACAACGGCGCGCTGATAGAAAGCGAAGCCGTGGCAGAGCTGCCAATCGAAAAGCAGGAGGGAATCTTATGAAATTTGTATGCACAAAATGCGGGCGCACAGAGCCTGTCACAACCAGAAACGCCCACTGCAGCTGCGGCGGGCTCTGGAAGCTGGACTTTACGCCGGAGAAGTTCGAGCTTTCCGGCATCGACACGCACGAGTGGAGCCAGTTCCGCTACCGCAGATTCATGGCGCTGGAGGACGAGAGCTGGCGGGATGTCACGCTCGGCGAGGGCATGACGCCGGTCGTAAAATTTGATGACGACGTTTCCTTTAAGATGGACTACTTTATGCCGACGCTGTCCTTTAAGGACCGGGGCGCGGCGGTCCTGATTGCGCACTGCAAGGCCATCGGCGTCGACCGGGTTGTCCAGGATTCGAGCGGCAATGCCGGAAACGCCGTCGCGGCATACTGCGCAAAAGCCGGCATCGGCTGCGAGATTTTTGTCCCCGAGGGAACCAGCCCCAAAAGATCGACATGATCCGCGCGCACGGCGCTATCTGCACCGTCGTTCCCGGCTCGCGCGACCACTGCGCCGACGTCTGCCGCGCAAAGGTCGAGCAGGAGGGCGTCTACTATGCAAACCACGTCTATAACCCGTTTTTCTATGAGGGCACGAAAACGTATATCTACGAGGTCTTCGAGCAGCTCGGAAGAATCCCGGCGAACCTTGTCATCCCCGTCGGAAACGGCACGCTGTTTCTCGGCGCGATCTTCGCGCTGGAGCACCTGCAAGAAAGCGGCGTGATCGACCGCTTCCCGCAGATCATCGCGCTGCAGAGCCAGAACTGCGACCCGCTGCTGCGCGCGGCAGAGGAAAACCTTGACACACCTGCCGCCGTCTCGCCCACGCCGACCATTGCCGAGGGCATTGCCATCGGCAAGCCGATGCGCGGGCAGGAAATTCTCTCGCTCGCCAAAAAGCACAACGTCCGCTTCGTCCACGCGCCGGAGGACAAAATTCTCGATGCGCGCGCCGCAATTGCGCGCAGGGGCATCTACTGCGAACATACCACCGCCGCCAATTACGCCGCGTATCTGGAATACTGCCGGCTCTACGGCAAAACCCCCGACACGTTAATCACCATGTGTGGTGCAGGCTTAAAATCCGACCACTGAAAAGCAGAAAAACGCCGCGCGACCGGAAGAACTCCGATCGCGCGGCTTCGTATTCATTTCTGCTCCTGCGGAAGCAGTTTCTGTTTGTGCCGGAAGTAATAGCCATAGCCGGTGAGATCGGCAAGCACCCAGCCGATCGGAATCGCGATCCAGATACCGATCTCGCCGATGGGTCCTGCCAGAAGATACGCCAGCACCACGCGCGTGCCGAGTGAAATGACCGTCAGCACGACGGACATGCCCGGGCGTTTGATCGCGCGGTAGAATCCATAGAGCAGGAACAAACAGCCGATGCCGACATAGCACGCGCCCTCGACGCGCAGATACAAAACGCCCGCCGCAAGCACCTGCGTCTCCCCTGCCTGCACAAAAATGCGCATCAAGGGATTTGCAAACACGAACACCAGCGCGGAAATCACGGCAGAAAACACCGCGCTTGCAATTGTCGCCTGCCGGAAGCCCTGTTTGAGCCGCTCGCGGTCGCCCGCGCCGTAGTTCTGGGCAATGAACGTAGAAAAAGCGTTGCCGAAGTCCTGCACAGGCAAATATGCGAACGAGTCGATCTTCACCGCCGCGGCAAACGCCGCCATGGTGACGGGCCCGAAGCTGTCGACCAGACGCTGAATGAGCAGAATGCCAAAATTCATAGCCGACTGCTGCGCGCACGTGAGCAGCGACAGATCGAGAATCTCGGAGAGAATTTTGCGGCTGAACCGCCGGTCTTCCTTTCCCGGCAGAAACTCGCGGCACCTGCGCCCCGCGTAAACAGTAATTCCGATGCCCGCGACATACTGAGCAAAAACCGTCGCAATTGCCGCGCCCGCAATGCCCCACGAGAACACCAGCACGAACAAAAGATCCAGCGCGATGTTCAAAAGCGCCGACGTGCCCAGAAACCACAGCGGCGCTACCGAATTTCCGACCGCGCGCAGCAGGCAGGCAAAGAAGTTATAAAGAAACGTCGCAATGAGTCCAGCGAAAATAATCACCAGATACTCGCGCATGGAGCTGTACAGTTCGTCCGGAATCTGCAGAAAGCGCAGAATCGGGTCTAAAAACGCATAGACCAGCACATTTAAGGCAGCCGTCACCGCGAAGATCAGAACCAGCGCATGATGCACCGCGCTTCGCAGCGCGCCGTAGTCCTTTTTCCCGAGGTAGATGGAAAACAGCGCGCCCGCACCCATGGACAGGCCGAGGAAAACCGACGTCAGAAACGTCATGAGCGTGTAGGCCGAGCCCACCGCTGCCAGCGCGTTTTTGCCCAGCGCCTGCCCGACAATGAGCGTGTCGGCGATGTTGTAAAACTGCTGGAGCAAATTCCCCGCAATCATCGGCAGCGCAAACAGCACAAGGCCCTTTGTGATATTTCCTTTGGTCAGATCGCGATACATGATTACACCTGTTTCCGATAATCTGCCGCGCAGGCGCAGCCCGGCTATTATAGCCCGTTTCCCCAAAAAAACAACCGCCGCTTCGCGCACAATCGGCAAAAGGTGCGGATTTTCCGCTGATTCCGGTGCAGCATGAATTTTTTGCAAATTTTTTCGAAAATCGGTAATTTTTTATTGATTCCCTCTTGCTATTTTTCAAAAATGCAATATACTAGGGAACAGGAGATCATCATAAGGGCGGAGACGATGTGGTACCGCCAATTTAACAATCCATGACAGTCAAACGCTGCATGAGTAGAAATGGCGCGTCAAGTACCGGTCGGATGGGAGGTTGCCGCCGGGCGAAGGAGTTTCTCCGCGGTGTCATTTCGCATCCGCTGTTTGTGCAGGACCCTCTGGCGGCAAAGCCGGAGCTTCCTGAGAAATCTGTTGCGTTTCACTGGAAAGGATTTTCGTCTGCCGCATCACCATATGTTTCAACCTCCTCCCATCATTTCGATTCGGAGGCTATTTTTATGTCTAAAAATCAATCTGCAGCCATCGCGCGCCCGCATGCGCGCAGTCTCAAAAATGTCAGAACGCTGGTTGTTTCCGCCGTTCTCGCCGCCATCAGCGTGGTGCTGGCGCGGCTGATCATCCCGATGCCCGACGTGTCGACGCGCTTCTCTCTGGAAGCGGTGCCCATCTTCCTCGCCGGCATGTTCTTCGGTCCCATCCCCGGCGCGCTCGTGGGCTTCTCGGCAGACCTGGTCGGCTGCCTGTTCTCGGGCTACGGCTACAATCCGCTGTTCTGCGTCCCGCCGATTCTCTATGGTTTGAGCGCAGGTCTTTTCCGTCCGATGCTCGCAAGGAAGACCAATCCGCTGACAATCGGTCTGGCATTCCTGCCCGCGATTGTCTTCGGCTCGATTCTCTATCAGAGCTGGTCTCTCGCCTTTGTCTACGGCGGCGATGCCTTCGAGGCGTTCTTCCTGACGAAGCTTGCCTCGCGTTCTTTGCAGCTCGGCATTACCTTTGTCCTCGACGTTCTGATCGTCTGGCTGCTGTATAAAGCAAAAGTGTTCTCGAGCGCAAAGCTCTGGCCGCCGGTTTCCGGTGCGCAGAAGCCCGCGCACGAGGACGGAATCTGAAAGAAAGAAGTTTTTCGTTATGACGCTGGAACAAGCACTGCATTACATCCACGCTGTCTGCTGGAAGGGCAGCATCCGGGTCTTGAGCGCATCAACGCGCTGCTCGACAAACTGGATCACCCCGAGCGCGCCTGCAAATTCGTCCATGTCGCCGGCACCAACGGCAAGGGCTCGACCTGCGCGATGCTCGCCTCGATTTTTCAGGCGGCAGGCTACAAGACGGGTCTTTACACGTCGCCCTATATTCTCCGCTTCAACGAGCGCATCCAGGTCAACGGGCAGCAGATTCCCGACGAGGCAATCTGCGAGCTGACCGAGTACATCAAGCCCCTTTGCCGACTCGATTTTCGAGCAGCCGACCGAGTTTGAAATGGTTACGGCGCTGGGCTTTGAATACTTCAAGCGTGAAAAATGCGACATCGTAATCTGCGAGGTCGGCATGGGCGGCGAATTTGACGCGACAAACGTGATCCTGCCCCCCCGAGGCGGCGGTCCTGTGCAACATCGGGCTTGACCACACCGAGGTTCTGGGCGATACGCTCGAGAAAATCGCGGCGACCAAGTCCGGTATTATCAAGCCCGGCTGCGACGCTGTCATTTACCGCGAGCAGCCGTCGGTGGAGGCGGTGTTTGAAGCGCGCTGCAAAGCGGTCGGCGCACGGCTTCACAAGGCGGACTTCGATTCTATCCGCCTGGAGTCTCACGGTCTTTCCGGTCAGGTCTTCTCCTGCGGAAGATTCCAGCACCTGAAGCTGCCGCTGCTCGGCGAACATCAGCTGCACAACGCGGCAGTCGTTCTCGCGGCGGTCGACGCGCTGAATTCGCGCGGCTGGAACCTCACCGACGAGGCGGTCCGCACGGGTCTGGAAACCGTGCAGTGGCCCGGTCGTTTCCAGCTCATGCGCGAAAAGCCGCTGTTCATCGTCGACGGCGGGCACAATCCGCAGTGCATCGAAGCGCTTGTCAAGAACATCGACGACTACCTGCAGGGCAAAGATCTGACGGTTCTCACCGGCGTTCTGGGCGACAAGGACTACCACTGCATGTACAAAAACGTCGCGCCCTATGCCAAAGAGTTCATCACCATCACCCCGGACAATCCCCGCGCCATGCAGGCAGCCGATCTTGCCGCCTACCTGCGCGGCTTCGGAAAGCCCGTGACGGCTTGCGGCGTCGTCGAAGACGGCGTGAAGCTTGCCATCGAGCATGCGGGTGAAAACGGCGTGGTTCTGTGCTACGGCTCTTTGTACATGATCGGCGACATTGACGCCGCGCTAAAAAAATTCTCCTGAACGCAAACGGCTCCCCGGAGGATTCCGGGGAGCCGTTTTTCGTATCATGCAAAAGAAACCCTGAAACAAATGACCAGTTTGTTTCAGGGCTTCTTTTCAAAAATATATGAGGGGAAAATGAAAAAGTGTATATCGCTTCTTGCATGATTATCATACCAAGGGGTTATTAAAAAACTTAGAGGGAAGATATTAAATATGTATGAAATCCAAAATTTTTTTGTTGTTTGACGAGCAGGTAAGAATTCACAAAAACGTTACAAACTTTTTGTGCAGCCCCATTGACAAATCCGGAGCTCGGGGGTACACTGTAGAAAATTGAGTTAGCACTCGAATGCAGAGAGTGCTAAAAGGAGTGGAACCTATGAATGCACAGAAGTATACGCAGAAGTCTTTGGAAGCGATTCAGGCTGCGCAGCAGCTGACGATTGAAAATCAGAACCAGCAGATCGAGCAGATTCATCTGCTTGCAAGTCTCATCCGGCAGGAAAACGGTCTTGCGCCGCAGCTGCTGCGGAAGATGGGCGTGACGGTAGAAAGTCTCGATGCCGCCGTTTTGCAGGAGCTAGGAAAGCTCCCGCGCGTGACCGGCTCCGGCAGAGAAGCCGACCGCTACTATGTGGCAAGACCGGTCGACGAGGCGCTGAACCGCGCCGAAAAAGCTTGCCGACGAGATGAAGGACGACTTCGTCTCCGTCGAGCATCTGCTGCTCGCCCTGATTGAGACGGCAGACTCGACCTTAAAGCGCCTGTTCTCCGCCTATAACATTACAAAAGAGCGTTTTTTGCAGGCGCTGCAGTCCGTCCGCGGCAACCAGCGCGTGACCTCCGATTCCCCGGAGGACACCTATGAGGCGCTGGAGAAATACGGCACCGATCTTGTCAAGCGCGCACGTGAGCAGAAGATGGACCCCGTCATCGGTCGCGATGAGGAAATCCGAAACGTGATCCGCATTTTGTCCCGGAAAACGAAAAACAACCCCGTTCTCATCGGCGAACCGGGCGTCGGCAAGACGGCAATCGTCGAAGGTCTGGCGCAGCGGATTGTCTCCGGCGAGGTGCCGAAGGCACTGCAGGATAAGACCATCTTCTCTCTGGATATGGGCAGCCTGATTGCGGGCGCAAAATACCGCGGCGAATTTGAAGAGCGGCTGAAAGCTGTTTTGTCCGAGGTCAAGAAATCCGAAGGCAGAATCATCCTCTTCATCGACGAGCTGCATACCATTGTCGGCGCGGGCAAGACCGAAGGCTCGATGGACGCCGGCAACCTCCTCAAGCCGATGCTGGCGCGCGGCGAGCTGCACTGCATCGGCGCAACCACGCTCGATGAGTACCGGCAGTATATCGAAAAGGACCCTGCACTCGAGCGCCGGTTCCAGACCGTTCTGGTCCAGGAGCCGACGGTTGAGGATACAATTGCAATCCTGCGTGGTCTGGAATCGAGATACGAGGTCTTCCACGGCGTCAAGATTACGGACCCCGCGATCATTGCCGCCGCAACGCTCAGTAACCGCTATATCACCGACCGGTTCCTGCCCGATAAGGCAATCGACCTCATCGACGAGGCTTGCGCCATGATCCGCACCGAAATGGACTCGATGCCGACCGAACTCGACGTCATCAACCGCAAGATTATCCAGATGCAGATCGAAGAGGCAGCGCTCAAAAACGAGGACGACGAGCTTTCCAAGGCGCGCCTTGCCGAGCTGCAGAAGGAGCTTGCCGAAAACCGTGAGCGCTTCAACACCATGAAGGCGCAGTGGGAAAACGAAAAAAAGGCAATCGGTCAGGTCCAGCAGCTGCGTGAAAAGATCGAGCAGCTGAACCGCGATATCGAAACTGCCGAGAAAAACGGCGAGTACGAAAAAGCTGCGAAGCTCAAATATGGCGACCTGCCGGAGCTCAAAAAGCAGCTCGAGCAGGATGAAAAGCAGACGCAGAATGCCAAGGGCTCGAATCTGCTGCGCAACAAGGTAACGGAAGAAGAAATTGCAAAGATCATCGAGCGCTGGACCGGCATCCCGGTCTCGCGGCTGATGGAATCGGAGCGCGAAAAGCTGCTGCATCTGGAAGATACGCTCCACAAGCGCGTCATCGGGCAGGACGAGGCAGTCCGCGTCGTTGCCGAAGCAATCCAGAGAAGCAGAGCCGGTATCCAGGACCCGAACCGTCCGCTCGGCTCGTTCCTGTTCCTGGGTCCGACCGGCGTCGGCAAAACGGAGCTCGCCAAAACGCTTGCCGCGGCGCTGTTTGACGACGAGAAGAACCTCATCCGCATCGACATGTCGGAGTATATGGAGAAATTCTCCGTGTCGCGTCTGATTGGCGCGCCTCCCGGATACGTGGGCTATGAGGAAGGCGGTCAGCTGACCGAAGCGGTCCGCCGCCGTCCGTACTCAGTCATTCTGTTTGACGAGATTGAAAAAGGCGCACCGGACGTGTTCAACGTGCTGCTGCAGGTCCTCGACGACGGCAGAATCACAGACTCTCAGGGCAGAACCGTAGACTTCAAAAATACGATCATCATCCTGACCTCGAACCTCGGCAGCCAGATGCTGCTCGACGGCATCGGACCCGACGGCGAGATCACGCAGTCGGCAAAGGACCAGGTTGACAGCCTGCTCCATCACACCTTCCGCCCCGAGTTCTTGAACCGGCTCGACGAGATCGTCTTCTATAAGCCGCTCACCAAAGAGAACATCACGGGCATCATCGATCTGCAGATTGACGCGCTCAACAAGCGTCTTTCAGACAAACAGCTGCACTGCGAGCTGACGGAGGCTGCAAAGCAGCTGATCATCGACACCTCGTATGACCCGCAGTTCGGCGCGCGTCCGCTGCGCCGGTATATCCAGCACACGGTCGAAACGCTGATTGCAAAGAAGATTCTCGAAGGCAGCATCCTGCCCGGCGAGACCATCACCGTCGACGTACAAAGCGGAGACCTTGTCATCCGATAACCTTCCATCCAGCCCCGCATACCGCCGCACCATTTTGGTGCGGCGGTATTTTTGCGTCTGAAATTTTGCCGGTCTTGTTGAAACCACGCCGCTTTTTTCGATAGAATAGACGCGAAAGAAGGGATTTCATGGAACTCATCGCGCGCTACGGAGGACTCCCGGAGGCGCTCGCGTTCTGCGAGGCTGCGCCCATGCAGCGCCTGCGGCAAATCGGCATGCACTGCGGCTGCGAGTATACCGCCTGCCCGATCTACGAGGGCAAGGCACCGTATACCAGATACCTGCACAGCCTCGGCGCAGCCGCAATCGTCTGGCACTTTACAGAAGACGCCGCGCAGAGTCTGAGCGCGCTGTTTCATGATATCGCGACGCCCGCCTTTGCCCACGTTGTGGATTTTCTGAACGAAGACCACCTGCGGCAGGAGTCGACTGAGGCGCCGACGCATGAGATTCTTGCCGGCGATACACAGATACAGGCGCTTTTGCGCCCGCTCGGGCTTTGCACGCACGATGTGGACGACTATCACCGCTATCCGATTGCAGACAACGACTCGCCCCGGCTGTCCTCCGACCGGCTGGAGTATACGCTCGGAAATGCTTACCGGGTATTCGGCGCGCCGCCTGGCGAAATTTCTGCCGTCTATGGCAATCTCTTCGCCGCAGAGGCGGAAGACGGTCTTTGCGAGCTTTCGTTTCGCGATCTGGAGGCGGCGCAGACGTTCTCCCGCTGGTCGCTGCGGCAGTCGCAGTGGTTCGTGAGCGACGACGACCGCTTTTTCATGCAGGCGCTTGCCGATCTTCTGCGCTTTGCCATCCGGACCGGCGCTATCACCAAAGACGATCTTCTTCTCACCGAGCCGGACGTGCTCGCAAAGCTGACTGCCGATCCTGTCTGCGCCCGATACTGGGCGCAATACCGCCGCATCACCGGCACCTGCGCCGGAAAAACGCCGCCGGAGCATACCTACGCCGTGCGCGTGCGCGCAAAGAAGCGGCACATCAACCCGCTCGTGCAGACGCACTCCGGCATGAAGCGGCAGACCGAGCTGGACGAAGGCTTTGCCGCGCAGCTGCGCGCGTTTTTGCAGGACGATTTTGACCGCTTCGTCTGGGCAATCTTTGCAGACTGACGGAAAGGAGCTTTTGCATGGCAGGAAGATTCTCCCGAAAAAAGAAGACCGGCGGCACATCGTGGCTTCTGGGGCTGGTTCTGATGTTGCTGCTGGTCGGTGCGATTGTGCTCGGGGCAAGCTGGGTGCTGCGCGCGGCAAAATCAGTCGGCGCACAGGACGCGCAAAAGAAGCCGGAAACCGCGCAGCAAGCCGCGCCGGAAGCTCCCGCCGCGCAGCAATCTGTTCCGGCGGCACCGGAAATCACGCAGGCGGATTCCGCGCCAGAACAAACGCAGGCGCTTCCGGCAGAGCAGGGGCCCGAGCCTGCGCGCGTGAGGCTGATGGCGCTCGGCGACAATCTGATCCACAACACCGTCTACTGGTCAGCAGAGCTGCCCGGCGGCGGGTACGACTTCACGCCCTTTTATGCTGCGATTGCGCCCGTGGTGCAAAGCTACGACCTTGCCTGCATCAATCAGGAGACCATTCTGGTGAGTGACCCCGCGCTCTACGCCAACTACCCGAGCTTTGGCTCTCCCGTGCAGGTTGCCGACGCACTGGCGCAGACCGGATTTTCCGTCATCACCGGTGCGACAAATCACTGCTTCGACAAGGGCGAAACCGGCATTCTCGATACCTGCCGGTATTGGCGCGAGCACTACCCCGAAATTACCACGCTCGGCATCCACGACTCGCAGGAGGACGCGCAGACGCTTCGCGTCGTGGAGAAAAACGGCATCCGCATCGCGATGCTCAACTACACCTACGGGCTCAACGGCGGCGCGCCGGGAAAGGCCTGGATGGTCGACCGCTTTGTGACATTCGACGCGGTGCAGGACGATCTGACGCGCGCGAAAGAAGCGTCCGATTTTGTCATCGTCTTTGCCCACTGGGGTGAGGAGGGAACCTTCCGCCCGAACGACTATGAGCGCACCTGGGCGCAGGTGCTTGCCGACGGCGGCGCGGACCTGATCATCGGCGGACACCCGCATGTGGTCCAGCCCGCGCGCGTGCTGATGGCGCAGGACGGACGCGAGGTGCCGGTTTTTTACTCGCTCGGCAATTTCCTGTCCCATCAGACAAGCCCGGAGAACATGCTCGGCGGCATGGCAAGCGTCACGATCTGCATGGACGAAACCGGCGCCTACGTCGAAGACTATGAACTGCTGCCGACCATCAACCTGATCACCAAAAATCCGGACACCGGCTGGTACAACTACTCCCCCATGCTTTTGTCCGACTACACCCCGGAGCTTGCCGCCACGCACCACATTCCCGGCTGCTCTTTGGACGCCATGCAGACGCTCTTTGATAACATCATCTCCGGCACCGCCGGATAAAGAAACTCCGTACCTGTTTTCATTCAGGTACGGAGTTTTTGTTGTCATAGCACGCGCAGCAGAACCATATACACGGCAGTTCCCCGCGAGGATGCTCAGAAACGTGTTGTGCTTCCATTTATGCGCCAATGCCGTCGCGCCGACACCCAGCAGCTGGCAGAGTCCTCCGGGATACCACGCGTCGGGCACGCTCTTGAGGCAGTAAACGACCAGCACCGCCATGATTGCCGGCGGCAGCGCATGCCCGAGCCGATCTAGCCACGCGGGCATCTTCCGCTCGCCGGAAAACGCCAGAAACGGCAGCGCCCGCAGGAAAAACGTGCAGGAAAACGATACCAGAATCACAAGCAAAAACCTTCCCGTACTCACGCCTGCACCTCCTTTCTGCCCGCAAAAATCAGAATGCCGGACGTTGCCAGCAGCGCCGGGAGCATGAACCCGTTTGCGCCGAAGATCGCCAGCGCAAGCACTGCCACGCACAGCCCCGCCAGCGCCGGCGTATGCGTTTTCGCCGTTTCCCACTGGTCGATGAAAATCGTCACAAACAGCGCCGTCATGCAGAAATCGATACCCGTCAGATCAAAGGGATGATCTGCCCCAGCATGCCGCCGAGGGCGGACGCCGCCGTCCAGTAGATATGGCTCAGCACCGCAAGATAAAACATCGTCTCGCGCCTCTCTTCCGGCGGAAGGCTTTCCAGCGTACAGTTGACGGCGTAGGTCTCGTCGGTGAGGGAATGGATCATATAGAGCTTGCGCCTGCCCATGTGTTTGAAATCATCAAGAAATGTCAGCGCGTAAAAGCTCTGGCGGCTGTTCATGAAAAGCGCTGTCGCCGCGACGGTCAGCAGCGACGCGCCGCTCGATAAAAACGTAATGAGCACAAACTGAAACGCCCCCGTATACACCACTGCGCTTACCGTCAGCGACTCCAGCCACCCGAAGCCCTGCTCCTGCATCAGGATGCCATACGCCATGCCCAGAAATAGGTAGCTGCAAAGAATCGGAATCGAGGCGACGAACGCTTTGCGAAACGCCTCTTTTTTCGTTGCCATGGTTCTTCCTTTCTGCGGAAAAAAGCCGCACGCTTTCGCGGCGGCTGCGGGTTTTTCAGTGTCTTCTGTGGTCGAGCTTTTTGGAAAACAGCATGCCGATGCCCTGCAGAATCTGCACAAGGGCGACCAGCAGAATGACCGTTACCCACATCACGTCTCCCTGCCAGCGGTAGTAGCCGTAGCGGATGGCAATATCGCCCAGACCGCCGCCGCCGAGCACGCCTGCCATCGCAGAATACCCGAGGATCGTGCCGAGCGCAATCGTCACACCGACGAGCAGCGATGTGCGCGCCTCGCCGATCAGAACCTTGACGATGATCGTGCCATCGGTCGCGCCCATGCTCTTGGCCGCCTCAATGACGCCCTGATCGACCTCGTTGAGCGAAGACTCGACCATACGCGCGATAAACGGCGCCGCCGCGATAACAAGGGAGACGACCGTTGCCGTCGCGCCGTAGCTCTTGCCGACCAGCCACTTGGTAAACGGCGAGACAAGAATCAGCAGAATCAGAAACGGCACACTTCGGATCAGGTTCACAACGATGTCCAGAATGCGATAGATGACCGGGTTTCTGCGGATGCCGTTTTCGCCCGTGATGCAAAGAAGAATCCCGAGCGGAAGCCCCAGCAGGTATCCGAAGGCAGTGGACGCCAGAACCATGTACAACGTATCGCGGACGCCTTCAACCAGCGTCTGCACCATTCCGGGTTCAAACATGTTCTTCGCCCTCCAATACCTTCAAGTTATGCGCCTTGACATACGCCATCAGCGCCGCCAGTTCCTTTTCGTCCTCCGGCAGCTCCAGCTTCACGCACGGCGCGTCCGCGTCCTGCATGCGCGCCAGCACGAGCCGCTTTGCCGCTCTTGTCTGCGGATGCGAGAAAACCTCGCTCACAGGACCGGTCTCCTGAATCCTGCCCTCATCCAGCACTGCCACACGGTTGCAGATCTGCTGGATGACCTTCATTTCATGCGTAATGACGACAATCGTAATGTGCTGCGTCCGGTTGATCGTCTGCAGCAGTGAGAGAATCGACTCGGTCGTCATGGGGTCGAGCGCACTCGTCGCCTCGTCGCAGAGGATGATCTCCGGGTCGTTGGCAAGCACGCGCGCAATTGCCACGCGCTGCTTCTGACCGCCCGAGAGCTGCGAGGGATAGGCGTTTGCCTTGTCGGCAATGCCGACGAGCCTCAAGACCTCCATCGCGCGCTTCTTTGCGTCCTTGCGGCTCATGCCGACAATCTCCAGCGGGAAGCAGACGTTTCCGAGGACCGTGCGCTGCATGAGAAGGTTGAAGTGCTGGAAGACCATGCCGATCTTCTGCCGGCAGCGGCGGATTTCCGGCTCGCTGAGCGTCATCATGTCCTTGTCGTTGACGTAGACCTTGCCGGAGGTCGGGCGCTCCAGAAGGTTCAGGCACCGCACCAGCGTGCTCTTGCCCGCGCCGGACAGACCGATGATGCCGAAAATATCGCCTTCGTTGACCTCCAGCGACACGTCGCGCAGCGCTTCAAAGTCTTCCTTTCCGTCGGTAAACACCTTCTCAATATGCTCTAATCGAATGACCGGTTTCATCAAATTCCTCGTTTCTGCCCGGGAAATCTTCCGGACATTGTTTTTAGACATGGAAACAGAGCGTAGCAGGAAACCCTGTACGCTCTGCGCGTGGAAATCAGTCGTCAAACGGAACGACCGCGCCGTCATAGGTATCGTTGATATACTGGCGGATGGCGTCGGACTTGAGGGCGCTGACAAGCGCCTGAATCTTCTCGGAGTTCTCGTTGCCCTCCTTCACGGCGATGACGTTCACATAGGTCTTTGCCGCATCGGAATCAGACTTTTCATAGGCAAGTGAATCCTTTGCCACGGAGAAGCCGGCATCGAGCGCGTAGTTGCCGTTGAGAACCACATAGGCGACCTCATCCTTCACACGCGGAACCTGCGCCGCTTCGAGTTCGAGAATCTCCACGTTGTAGGGGTTTTCCTCAATGTCCAGAACCGTTGCGGTCAGACCCGCGCCGTCCTTGAGCTTGAGAATGCCGTTGTCCTGCAGGAGAAGAAGCGCGCGCTTCGTTGGTGGTATCGTTCGGGAACAGCGATGGTGTCGCCTTCGGCAATTTCATCGAGCGATGCCTTGGTGCCCGGATAGATGCCGAACGGCTCATAGTGGATGCCGCCCGCGTTTACCAGATGCGTGCCCTGCTCTTCGTTGAAGTTCTCCAGATAGGGGATGTGCTGAAAGTAGTTGGCGTCAAACTCGCCGCTCTCGACGACGTTGTTCGGCTGCACACGTATCCTGGAATTCCTTGACCTCAAGCGTCCAGCCCTCGGCAGCCAGGATGGGAGCGACCTGCGCGAGAATTTCGGCGTGCGGCGTGGGGCTTGCCGCGACGGTGATGGTGCCCTTGCTCGACAGCGTCGGAAGCAGGTTTTCATCGGAGCCGTCTCGGTGGATGCCGTTTCGGTCGAAGCGGCGGTTTCGGTCTTTGCAGCGCAGGCGGCGAGCGACAGGCTCAGAACGAGCGCCAGAACCAGCGCAAGGACTTTTCTGATACGATTTCATTTGAAACATCCTTTTTCCAGTATTTTCATAAATTTACGTTTTTTTTTTTACAAATTTGAGCAACAAAAACCGGGGGCTATCATCAGCTCCCGGGCAAATGGCTTTTCGCGCTCAATCAAGCGTTATTCTCAGGCGAACAGCAACGCATGCCGAAGCACCTAGCCATGTTACATGCCCGGGAGAATAACATTCGCATCATCATGTTGTTCTTAGCAATGGTGTAACGGAACGTCATTGTGTTTGCCTCCTTCCAAAAAAGAATACGCTCAAATTCGATGGTGTTATCATACACCAATTTACCTACTGCGTCAATGGGGAAACACATGGAAAATTTCACAGAATCGAGGGGAAATCCGGGGTAATTTTTCCGAAAATATACAAATTTTCTGTATATTCCTGAAAAACAGCCCCATCTCGCGCTTCAGCGCAGCAGATATTGAAGCCCGCCGACCAGACCGTATACGCCGAGAATCGTCAATACCCCCCGAGACGAGCGTACCGCCGAAAATTGCGAGCCCGGCGCGTCGCTCATCCATGTCGGTAAGCCTTGCGAGCATGGAGCCAATCCAGCAGCCCACGCCCGTAAACGGGATGCACACGCAGACAAAAAAAGCGCCGGCGGACCGTATTTTTTGAGCTGCACCTCATGTTTTTTTCCAGCGCCTGATGCGCATTTCGCAGCAGCCGGGGGCTGGTTTCCTTCTGCCCGAGCGGATGCTTTTTCATCCGCAGCAGCAGCGGCACCGGAAGATACGAGCCGATGCACGTAAGAAGGTACGTGAGATACCATTTGAGCTTCAGCGCGGCCGCCAGGATGATCGCGCCCTTGTTTTCAATAAACGGCAGCATGGACATGACAAACACTGCCGCCGACCGGACAAACACGTTTCCGGACGAGAGCGCAGATGCCTGCGCGGCAGTCGATACAATACCCAAAGCGTTCACCTCGCTGGAAGATCAAAAATAGAAGACGACGCATTTTACCACACTTTTTCCGATTCGTAAAGAGGAAAATCAGTCCGCATCACGATTTTCCGGCGTTTTGTCGTAGTTTTCCAGAAACGAAATTTTCCGCCCGCCGGTTTTATAGGCAATGACGGTATCCAGGCAGACATTCTCCATGCTCCGGAAAATATGCGCCTCCACATCGGGGTTTGTCTTTTTCAGCTCCCGGATCAGCTGCTTGACCTGCTGGCGCTTGGACTTTGCTTCCTCGTTCGGACGGCAGGTCGTGCAGGTGTCGGTGAAGCGGCAGGCGCACTGAATAAAGTGCAGGTCGTTGGCATCACGCCACGCCTTGATGTCATCCTCGCGGATCAGATACATCGGGCGAATCAGCTCCATGCCGGGAAAGTTCGTGCTGTGGAGCTTCGGCATCATCGTCTGCACCTGCGCGCCCCAGAGCATGCCCATGAGAATCGTCTCAATCACATCGTCATAATGATGCCCCAGCGCGATCTTGTTGCAGCCGAGCTTTTGGGCAAAGCTGTAGAGATGCCCTCTGCGCATCCGCGCGCACAGGTAGCAGGGCGACTTTTCCACATTGTAAACGGAGCCGAAAATGTCCGTCTCGAAAATCTCCGCTTCAATGCCGAGTCTGCGCAGATTGCCTTCTATGATCTGCCTGTTTGCCGGGCTGTAGCCGGGGTCCATGACGAGGAATTTTACCTCGAACGGATATTTGTTGTGCAGCTTCAGCTCCTGAAATAATTTTGCCATCAGCATCGAGTCCTTGCCGCCGGAGATGCACACGGCAATGCGGTCATTCGGCTGCACCAGCTCATACCGCCGGACCGCCTTCGTAAAGTTGCACCAGATCTTTTCGCGGAAACGCTTGCGAAGGCTCGTCTCCACACGAAGCCGCGTCTGCTCGTCATCCTGCCGCGCCAGCTCCTCGCGCAGCCACGCCAGATATCCCCTGTCAGGCTGTACGCCGCAAAGCCCTGCTCGCACAGCGCCTGCGCTGCGTCGAGACTTGCCTCCCCGTGCGCGCAGTAGAGCACCAGCTTTTTTCCTCGGTTCTGCGCCGCGAACGAAAAAAAGTGCGTCCGGCAGAACCGGAACCGCACCCGGCAACATGCCGTATGCCCGTGTTTCCTCACGTCGCATGTCGACCGTCATGTAGCTGCCCGGCTCCCACTGCGCCAGCTCCTGTACCGTAACCTCCATCGCAGCCGCCTCCTCCATACCCGTCTTTTCCGGAATCGTCCCAATTTTAGCCGGAAGCTGGCGTTTTGTCAATCAAAGGCACAAAAATCCCCGGCACACAAAGAGGAAGGGTAATTGTGTGCCGGGGATGCCGGGGACTATTTTATTTTGCCAGCTCTGCGCCAAGCTTGCGGCAGTTTTCCACCGCCTCGTCGTCGGGCGCTTCGCAGCAGATGACGCTGTCGCAGACCAGCTTCATGCCGTTTGCCCTGCAGTCATTCTCCCAGGTGCGCATCCATTCGCCGTCGCCCCAGCCATAAGAGCCGAACAGGGCAGCGTCCTTGCCGGAAAGAGAGCCCTTGACCGCGTCAAACATGGGCGCAAACTCGGTCTCCTCGAGTTCCTCCGCACCCATTGCCGGGCAGCCGAAAGCGATGGCGTCGAAGGGAGCGAGCTTGGCGGCATCCGCCTGCTCGGAGGTGAAAAGCTCCGCCTCCGCGCCCGCTGCCTTCATGCCTTCGAGAACCGCATTCGCCATGGACTCCGTATTGCCCGTGCCGCTCCAGAATACAACCGCTGTCTTTTTCATATTACGTTATTCCTTTCTGACTGAAATCATGCCGGATTCTCCCCTGCCACGGCAAGGCGTTCCAGACTCGAGCCCGCGCGCCAGCTGCGGCAGTAGATATCGGTACATTTTTTATATTTTGCAAATGCCGCGCGCGCATACGCCTCGTCTCCGTAAACCTTCCAGAGTCCCGAGAGCTTGAAGTCGCGCGCGTGATGGTCGATAAAGCCCTGCACGTCCTCGGGCGGATAGCTCAGAAACAGCCCGATCTCATGCGGAAACTCCGCCTCGTCCTGCAGCCGGCGGATGAGCGTCCCCACGCAGCGCCCGGGGTTCTGGTCGGTATAGCCCGCATTCCCGAGCGTCCGGCGCGCCAGCTCGTTGTTAAGGTCCGTTTTCAGCCGCTCCGGGCGGTAGAGATACAGCAGCGCGTTGCCGTTTCGAAAGCGCAGCGGCAGCAGGCACAAGCCCTTCTCGCGCAGGCGCTGGTTGATCTCGCGGATCTGCTCGAGCAGCTGCTTTTTATCTTCATACGCCGCGCGGAAGAGGCTGCCGGTCTTGATGCCGGCAAGCGTGGGCGCGCACTGGCGCACAACAAGTTCCTCCGGCATATTACGCGGGGCTCCCGACGTGCTTTTCCAGAATGCCGCGCAGCGCGGAAAGCGAGCTGGTGTGGCAGCGCTCAATGACGGTGTTCTGTCCCCTTGATTTCGCTCATCGCGCCCTGCACCATCTTGTGGGACATCGTGCTGGTAAAAAAGATCATCAGATCGGCTCTGCCCATTTTTTTGCGCAGACCGCCGCCTGGCTTCGTAAAGATTTTGCTCTGACACCGATAGCTGTCACACAGGTCCTTGTAGCGGCGCTCCATACACTCGTTGCCGCCGAGAATCACAATGCTCATAAGATGCTCCCTTCTTTGGTTAGAGTAGTTTAACCATAAATTTAAAAACATGCGTCCGCAGACGCACTGGAAAAAGCTTTCTTCCACTCCCATGTAAGTTAGAGCTATCTAACTTGATGCCATCATACCAGTTTTCCCTCCAGTTGTCAAGTATGTTTTTTGCGATGCAGGCGTCAGCTGGCAAGGGAAGTGTAACGAAACTGTAAAACAATGCCGGGAAATCTTGACGATTGCGTGCAGCGGCACTAAAATGAGGCAAACACCTGCCATTTGTGCAGAATTCGAGAAACAAGACACGGTCCCGTTTTTTGCGGACCGGAAAAGGAATGTTTTTATGCAGCAGCAAACCCCCGACTCTCCCGCTCTGCGCGGTCTGACCTCCGCCGAGGCGGACGCGCGCGCGGCGCAGGGTCTTACCAACCGACAAAGCGACCCCGGCGGAAAATCCGCCGGCGAGATCATTCGCTCCAACACCCTGACGTTTTTCAACCTGATTTTTGCCGTCATTGCGGTGCTTCTGTGCCTCGTCGGCTCCTACCGCAACCTGACGTTTCTGCCGGTCGTCGTCGGAAACACTCTCATCGGCATCTTCCAGGAGCTGCGCGCCAAGCGGATTCTGGACAAAATGAGTCTTCTGCATGCGCCGCATGCCGTCGCGCTGCGAGATGGGCTGGAATGTCAGCTTGCCGCAGGCGAGCTGGTACAGGGCGACGTAGTAATTCTTGCCGCGGGCGACCAGATTCCGGCGGACGCCACAGTTCTTGATGGCTGCGTGCAGGTCAATGAAGCGCTTCTCACCGGTGAGAGCGATGAAATCGAAAAAGCACCGGGCAGCAGCCTGCTTTCCGGCAGCTTCGTCGTCGCAGGCAGATGCTATGCCCGGCTCGACCGCGTCGGAGACGAGTCGTATATCGCAAAGCTCACGCGCGAGGCAAAAGCTGTTTCCGAGGGCGAGCAGTCGGAAATGATCCGCTCGATCAACCGCATCGTCAAATGGATTGGCTTTACGATCCTCCCGATTGGTCTCATTCTATTTGCGCAGAGCTATTTCTATTCCGGGGAAACGCTGCAGAAAAGCGTCGTCTCCGCCATCGCCGCCGTCATCGGCATGATCCCCGAGGGGCTCTACATGCTCACGACCATTGCGCTGGTTTTGGGTACCATGCGCCTTGCGCGTCGCAAGGTGCTGCTCCACGACATGAAAAGCATCGAAACGCTTGCGCGGGTCGACGTGCTGTGTGTCGACAAAACCGGCACCATCACCGAGCCTGGCATGTGCGTGCGGGAGGTCCACGCCGTACAGAGCGCAAAAACTGACGAGTTTACAGACGAAACGCTCGCGAACCTTCTGACCGACTACTGCCTCGCCGCACAGGACACGAACGAAACCATGCAGGCGCTGCGCGTGTTTTCTGAGGCGCACCGGCTCGCGCATCCGCAGCAGGCGGCAATCGCGCTTGATGTCCAGCCGTTCTCGTCCAGCCAGAAGTATTCCAGCGTCACCTTCGAGACGGGCACCTATCTGCTCGGCGCGCCGGAGTTTGTGCTGAAGACGACCTACGCTGCCGTGGCGTCCGAGCTCAAGCCGTATCTGGATAAGGGCATGCGCGTGCTGCTGCTGGCAAAGTCGCGCGGGCAGGATGCGCCCGAGCCGCTGGGCTATGCGGTTCTGACCGGGCGCATCCGCGAAAACGCAAAGGAGACCTTCGCCTATTTTAAAGACCAGGATGTCACGGTCAAGGTCATCTCGGGCGATAATGCCCGCGCCGTCTCGGAAATTGCCCGGCAGGCAGGCATTGAAAACGCAGAAAAATTTGTAGACGCCACGTGCCTTATTACGGACGAGCAGATCGCCCGCGCAGCGGAAAGCTACACGGTCTTTGGTCGTGTCACGCCCGCGCAGAAGCAGAAGCTCGTGCGCGCCATGCAGGCAGCGGGGCATACCGTTGCCATGACGGGCGACGGCGTCAACGACATTCTGGCAATGAAGGACGCCGACTGCTCGGTCGCGATGGCATCCGGCAGCGAGGCTGCCGCGCAGGCGGCGCAGGTCGTGCTGCTCGACTCCGATTTTGCCCGCATGCCGGACGTGGTGCTCGAAGGGCGGCGCGTGGTCAATAACATTGAGCGCTCGGCAAGCCTGTTTCTGGTCAAGAATCTGTTTTCTCTGCTGCTTTCTGTCTTCTCGGCGGTCTCGTTCATCACCTATCCGCTCGAGCCCGCGCAGGTGTCTCTGATTGCGATGTTCACCATCGGCATTCCGGGCTTTTTGCTGGCGCTGGAGCCGAACCATGTGCGCATTGAAGGAAGCTTCCTCAAAAAGGTGCTGCTGCGCGCGCTTCCTGCCGCGCTGACGGATGTTTTAGCGGTCGGTGCGCTCGTCGTCTGCGGCGAGGTGTTCGGGCTGTCGGACGGCGATATCGCAACGGCGGCGACGATGCTTCTTGCCGTGGTCGGCTTCATGATCTTAATTCGCATCAGCAAGCCCCTCACCAAAATGAAGTACGCGATTATCATCCTCAACATTGCAGGGCTGATCTTCTGCGGCATTTTCCTCAAGCAGCTGTTCGCGCTGAGCGACATGTCGAAAATCTGCGTGCTGCTGATGGTCGTTTTTGCCTTTGCTGCAGAATCTATCTTCCGCAATCTCTCGATGCTGGGCGCATTTTTAGAGCGCAAAACCGGCGCGCTCAGGGAAAAACTCAAGCAGCGGCGAAATGCGTAAATCGGTCGGCGGAAAAGGCTTTGCCTTTTCCGCCGCTTTGTTATATAATAGGATCAACACACTGGGATGGTCCGGGGAATTCAGGACCGGAATGGAGGCAGTGACAGATGAAGATTCTGATTGCCATGAGCGGCGGCGTGGACTCAAGCGTCGCTGCAGGGCTTTTGTGCAAGGACGGCAACGAGTGCATCGGCGCGACGATGAAGCTCTATCACAACGAAGACGCCGGCATACCGCGCGCACACATGCTGCTCGCTCGACGATGTCGAGGACGCCAGAAGCGTCTGCTACAAGCTCGGCATCCCCTACTATGTCTTCAATTTCTCCGACGATTTCGGAGAGAAAATCATCGATAAATTTGTCCGTTCCTACGAAGCCGGACTCACGCCGAACCCCTGCATCGACTGCAACCGCTATATGAAGTTCGACAAGCTTTATCAAAGGGCGGAAATTCTCGGCTGCGACCACATCGCGACCGGGCACTATGCGCGCATCACGTTTGAAAACGGGCAGTACCAGCTGCGCAAGGCGCTCGACGAGACGAAGGACCAGAGCTACGTGCTCTACGACATGACGCAGCAGCGGCTGGCGCGGACGCTCTTCCCGCTCGGCGAGCTGCGGAAAACCGAGGCAAGAGATCTGGCACGCGAGGCGGATTTCATCAACGCCGACAAGCCCGACAGTCAGGACATCTGCTTCGTGCCGGATGGCGATTACGCGAAAATCATCGAGCTGCGCACCGGCAAAAAGTCTGAGCCCGGCAATTTTGTGGACAAAAGCGGCAGCATTCTCGGCAGGCACAACGGCATCATCCGCTACACGATCGGGCAGCACCGCGGGCTAGGGCTGAGCCTGTCGCAGAAATACTACGTCTGTGAAATCCGCCCGGAGGACAACACCGTCGTGCTGGGCGAAAGCGCAGACCTGTTCCATCGCGGCGTGCAGGTACAGGATATGCACTGGATTGCCGGCAGCGCGCCGGAAACGGTCTTCCGCTGCAAGGCAAAGCTCCGCTACCGCCACCCCGAGCAGCCGGTTTGCGTCACCGTGCAGGAAGACGGCAGGGTGCAGCTGATGTTTGACGAGCCGCAGCGCGCGCCCACACCGGGTCAGTACGCCGTCTTATATGACGGGGACATCGTGCTCGGCGGCGGCGTGATCGCGCGCGCGTTCAATCCGAGTGATAAGGAGGCGCTTTTATGATTTCCACAAGAGGTCGCTATGCCATCCGCGTGCTCATTGACCTTGCCGAGCACCGGGGCGAAGCGTTTACACCCATGAAGGAGGTCGCCAAGCGGCAGGAAATCTCGCTCAAGTATCTGGAAGAAAATCATGCCGCTGCTGAGCAAGGCGAATATGGTCGAGGGGCAGCACGGAAAGGGCGGCGGCTACCGGCTGACGATGGAGCCCGAAAGCTACCGCGTGGGAGATATCCTGCGGCTGACGGAGGTCGACCTTGCGCCCGTGGCGTGTCTGTCTGCACCGTCAATACCTGCCCCCGCGCGCCGTATTGCCGGACGCTTCCGATGTGGCAGAAATATTACGAGATGACGCTTTCCTATTTTGACAGCATCACGATTCGGGATTTGATGCAGGTCGAAAGCGGCGGCGACTATGTAATATAGGGACAGCCGCGCACCGCATGTCTGCCATCTTCGGCGGGTCTTTTTGGCGCTGCCTGGCAGGGGTGCAGCTGCTTCTTTGTGAATACCTGCCAAATTTTTTGAAATTTTTTTGGAAGAACCGCTTGACAGGAGCGGTTCTTCGTGCTATTCTTTTATCAACCTACCAGAATAGTAGATAGATAGGATAAGCATTTCGGAGGACACCATCATGAAATCCATCTTTGAAACGCTGCTCCGGGCGAACTTCCGCAACGGACGAATGTGACTTGCAGGAAGCTTACCAGAACCGTCCGTAACCAACCAGATATCGAATCAAAGAAGGAGAATTGTTATGTCCAACTATCATTTTGAAACTTTGCAGCTCCACGTCGGTCAGGAACAGGCCGACCCCGCCACCGATTCCCGTGCCGTCCCGATCTACGCGACGACTTCCTATGTCTTCCACAACGCGCAGCACGCGGCAGACCGTTTCGCGCTGCGCGACGCCGGCAACATCTACGGCAGACTCACCAACTCCACGCAGGACGTCTTTGAAAAGCGCATTGCCGCGCTTGAAGGCGGTGTCGCGGGTCTGGCGGTTGCCTCCGGCGCGGCGGCAATTACGTATACAATTGAAGCGCTCGCCCAGCAGGGCGACCACATCGTCTGCCAGAAGACCGTCTACGGCGGCACATACAATCTGCTTGCCCATACGCTCAAAGCATTCGGCGTGACCACAACGTTCGTCAACGCGCACGACCTTTCTGAGGTCGAAGCGGCAATCCAGCCGAACACGAAGGCAATTTACCTTGAAACGCTCGGAAATCCCAACAGCGACATTCCCGACATCGACGCGATTTCCGCAATTGCCCACAAGCACAATCTTCCCGTCGTGGTCGACAACACCTTCGGCACCCCGTATCTCATCCGACCCATTGCGCACGGCGCAGACATCGTGGTCCACTCGGCAACGAAGTTCATCGGCGGTCACGGCACGACGCTCGGCGGCGTCATCGTCGACTCCGGCAAGTTCGACTGGCGCGCCAGCGGCAAATTTGGCTTGATTGCCGACCCGAACCCCAGCTACCACGGCGTTTCGTTCGTCGATGCGGCGGGTCCGGCAGCATTTGCGACCTATGTGCGCGCCATTCTGCTGCGCGATCAGGGCGCTGCCATTTCCCCGTTTGTCGCCTTCCTGCTGCTGCAGGGCACGGAGACGCTGTCTCTGCGCCTCGAGCGGCACGCAGAAAATACGAAGAAGGTCGTCGAATTCCTGAAAAACCATCCGAAGGTCCAGAAGGTCAACCATCCGTCCCTGCCCGACCATCCCGACCACGCGCTCTACGAGCGCTACTTCCCGAACGGCGGCGCGAGCATCTTCACGTTCGAAATCAAGGGCGGGCAGGAAGCCGCATTTCGGTTCATTGACAATCTGGAGATTTTCTCTCTGCTGGCAAACGTCGCGGACGTGAAGTCTCTGGTCATCCATCCGGCAACCACGACGCATGCCCAGCTGACTGAGGAAGAGCTGCTCGATCAGGGCATCACCCCGTCGACCATCCGCCTTTCCATCGGCACCGAGCATATCGACGATATCCTTGCCGACCTCGAAAAGGGCTTTGCAGCCGTATAATATTGTCAAAAAAAGCTGCGCCTCAACTGATTTTACCAATTCATCCCCCTATTTTTATTTCCTCTTTTTCGCAATCCCCGAATCTATCAGCGCCGAGCCGCCTGCACCGTCTTCCGGTGCGGGCGGCTCGGCGTGCCCGGAACCATTTCTGCAGTCCTGTGAGGAGGTCTTCCATGCTCAATCAATTTTCCAGAACCCAGCTGGTGCTCGGCGGCGAGGCAATGCAAGTCCTTGCCCGAAGCCGTGTTGCCGTCTTCGGCATCGGCGGCGTCGGTGGCTATGCGGTCGAGGCGCTGGCGCGCTCCGGTGTGGGCGCGCTCGACCTGATCGACGACGACCGGGTCTGCCTGACCAACGTCAACCGTCAGATTCTTGCCACGCGCGAGACCGTCGGCAAATGCAAGGTCGACGCAGCGGAAGCCCGTATCCGCACCATCAATCCCAACTGTCAGGTGACGACATACAAGACCTTTTTCCTGCCCGGAGAAGAATCGCAGTTTGATTTCACGCAGTATGACTACGTGATCGACGCCATCGACACCGTCTCGGGCAAAGCTGGGGCTGGTGCTTGCCGCAAAGCAGGCGAGCGTTCCGATCATCAGCGCCATGGGCGCGGGCAACAAGGTAGACCCCACCGCCTTCCGCGTGGCAGATATTTATGAAACCTCCGTCTGCCCGCTCGCGCGCGTCATGCGCAGGCTCTGCCGCAAAAACGGCGTGGAGCATCTGAAGGTCGTCTACTCGCGCGAACTGCCCATCCGCCCCGTGGAAGACGCTGCCATCAGCTGCCGCAATCACTGCATCTGCCCGCCGGGCACCGCCAGAAAAATGCACCGACCGCCGGGATATTCCCGGCTCGACCGCGTTTGTCCCCTCCGTCGTTGGGCTCATTGCCGCAGGCGAGGTGATCAAGGACCTGACGCACTTCGACCGGGAAGATCGATAATCCAGCGTTTTGCATAAACTTTCTCTACGTTTTTTGTCCTAGATTCATAGTCTTCGTAAAAAATTGGATTTTTCGCAGAAAAGGCTTGATTTGTCAGGAAACGGTGCTATACTAGGCACAAATCACAGCACAGCCTGTGAACAACGAAATAACAGTCAAATTCAAAGATATATAGAGGCGCGGAACCAATCAGTCGCCTGCCCGAGACGCTCAAACGTCGCTGACGGCATGCAAAAGGTGCTTCCGCCGAAATGGTCCGGTGTTTGAGAGCCGGTACTGTTGGGCGTACAGAGAAAATCTGTACGACTGTCGCAATATGTTTTGCGGAGTGCTATATTCGATTTGCAGATGACATGGGTTGTTCCCATTTCAACGGTCGAAGCACTTTGCTTTGACCGTTTTTTTCGTAACTTGATAAGGAGGAACAACCCATGAGAAGAATCGTATCCATCATTTTAGCAGCAGCCCTGTTCTGTCTGACGCTTACCGCCTGCGGCTCGCGGCAGAAGACCGATCTGTCTGGTGCAAAGACCATTGCCGATCTCAAGGGCGCAACCATTGCCGCTCAAGCAGGCACGTTCCACCTGGACGCCGTCGATCAGATTGAAGGCGTCGAAAAGAAGTCCTACCCCGACTTTACAGACCTTCTCAACGCTCTGAAGTCCGGCGCCATCGACGGCTACGTCGCCGAAGAGCCCACCGCGCTGGAGGTCTGCGGCAAGGACGATACGCTGACCTATCTGCCGTTTGTCAACAACGACACCGGCTTCACCGCAACCGACGCCGAGACCGGCATTGCCGTCGCGTTCCAGACAGGATCTTCGATGGTTGCAACCGTCAACGACATTCTTGCTACGATTCCCACCGAGACCCGTCAGCGCTGATGGCGCAGATGGTTTCCTGAGCGCGAACCCGACACCGACGCAGGCGAGGCAATCGCGCTGCAGTCTTCCAACACCGACACCTCCAACGGCACGCTCCGCATCGCGATGGAATGCGCCTACGCCCCCTTCAACTGGACGCAGACGACCGATGCCAACGGCGCCGTCCCCATCTCCGGCAAGGATAACCTCTATGCCAGCGGCTACGACGTGCAGGTTGCAAAGTACATTGCCGCCGAGCTCGGCATGGCGCTGGAGGTCTACTCCTATGAGTGGGATTCGCTGATTGCCGCCGTGCAGTCCGGCGCGGTCGACGCCATCATCGCCGGCATGAGCCCCACGGCAGAGCGCGAAGAGCAGGTCGATTTCACCGACTGCTACTACAACAGCAACCTTGTGGTCATTATCAAGAAGTAAGATCGAAGTATTTTAAACGGTACGGGTGAGATAAGATGGAATTTATCAGAGAAGTACTCGGAATCATCAGCCAATATTACAGCTACCTGCTTTCCGGCGTCGGCTATACGATGCTCATTGCCCTGATCGGTACAGCCGCCGGCTTTCTGATCGGTCTGATTACGGGTGTCATCCGCACCGCGCCGCGCTCCAAAAACGCCGTTGTGCGCGTGCTGCACAAAATCGTCAACGCCATCATTGCCGTCTACATCGAAGTCTTCCGCGGCACGCCTATGATGGTCCAGGCGATGGTCATCTACTGGGGCTACGCTTTCTTGAATGACGGCGCGACGCTGCCGCTGATTCCTGCCGGTCTTTTCATCGTCTCCATTAACACCGGCGCCTACATGGCAGAGATTGTCCGCGGCGGCATCATTTCCGTCGACAAGGGGCAGTTGGAAGGCGCCTACTCCGTCGGCATGACGCACGCGCAGGCGATGGTCAAGGTCGTCATTCCGCAGGTTCTGCAGAACATTCTGCCGTCCATCAGCAACGAGTTTGTCATCAACATCAAGGACACCTCGGTCCTGAACGTCATCGGCGTAACGGAGCTTTACTACATGGCAGGCGTCATCAAGCGCATCAATCTGCAGACCTTCCAGGTCTATACCGTCATCTGCGTGTTGTACTTCATCCTGACCTTCACGGTCACGCGGCTTCTGCGGCTTGCCGAAAAGAAGCTTGCCGGGTCTGACAGCTACACCATCTGCGGCAGCGGCTCGGATTCTCAGGCGGAAATTCACATCAGGGAGGCGCAGTAACATGGACGAGATTCTCAGACTCGAGCATCTGGAAAGACGTTCGGCACGCATCAGGTGCTGCGCGACATCAGCTTTTCGGTCAATAAGGGCGACGTCATCAGCATCATCGGCTCATCCGGCTCCGGCAAAAGCACAATGCTCCGCTGCGTGAACCTGCTCGAAGAGCCAACCGGCGGCAAGATCATCTTTGAGGGCAAGGACATTTCCGGGAAAGAGCTGAACCTGTCTCAATACCGCGCGCGCGTGGGCATGGTGTTCCAGCAGTTCAACCTCTTCAACAACATGAACGCACTCGAGAACTGCGTCTGCCCGCAGCTGACGGTGCTGCACCGCAAGCGCGAAGAAGCCGAGAAAATCGCAAGAGACTACTTAGAGCGCGTCGGCATGTCCGCCTACTGCAATGCAAGACCTGCCCAGCTCTCCGGCGGTCAGAAGCAGCGCGTGGCAATTGCCAGGACGCTCTCGATGAACCCCGACATCATCCTCTTCGACGAGCCCACAAGCGCGCTCGACCCCGAGATGGTCGGAGAAGTGCTCGACGTCATGCAGCGCCTTGCAAAAGAAGGCTTTACGATGCTGGTTGTGACGCATGAGATGGCGTTTGCGCGCGATGTGTCGAGCCGTGTGATCTTCATGGACGGCGGCGTCATTCTCGAGGATGCCGCGCCCGAAGAGATTTTCAATAACCCCAGGCAGCCCAGAACCAGAGAGTTTTTGAGCCGCTACCTCGCAAGATAACAAAGCAGCCTCCCGGAGAAATCCTCCGGGAGGCATTTTTTTCGAAATTTCGAAAAAATTTTTTCGCCTTCTGCAACAAAACCGCTTCCCCGGCTGTATACAAAGATAGAAGCGGTCAAGCGCCGCTTCCCAAAATGCAAACATCATTGATATTGGAAAGGACCTGTAACACCATGAAAAAGCTTTTTGATCTTCACTATTACTGCGGCAATGCTGCTGAGTCTTACCGCCTGCGCCCAGAGCGCAAAGCCCGATGTTTCGCTAGACACGCCCGCGCAGGAGCAGACCTTCTCCGACAGCACCCAGATTCCGAACCCCTGGGAAAGCTACGACACGGCAGACGCCGCTGCAAACGCCGCCGGTTTTACTCTGACCGCACCCGAAGCAATCTCCGGCTCCAGCGCAAAAACCTATCAGGTGATGAACAGCGGCGACGGCGAAGTTATTTTTGCAATTCTCTTCGAGACCGGAGCTGACGGCGAGCACGCCGCCTATATCCACAAGGCGTCGGGCACGGACGATATTTCCGGCGACTACAACGACTATGCTGAAACCGAAACCCTTGACGTAAACAGCAGAAGCGTTACAATGAAAGGAAACGACGGTCTTGTAAATCTCGCGCTCTGGACGGACGGCGGCTACAGCTACGCGCTGAACGTCTCGGAAGGACTCAGCCGAAGCGACATTGCCGCGCTCGTTGCCGAAATTCAGTAAGAAACACACACCGGGCGTCCGGAAACCCGGACGCCCGCGAACAGGGAGAACACGATGCAAAGCAGCTTTGATTGTGGCGCCCGCGCCGTTTGCGGGCAGCTATTGCGGGCAGGCGCAGCCCCTTTTCCATGCCGCCGCACGGCTTTTCGCCGCGAAGGAGAAATCAAAGGCAGCCACACAGGACGATGTCAGCGCCCGCGCCGCGCAGATTCTCGACACCCACGGCAACGCCATTCTGCGCTACGCCTATTCCTACCTTCACAACATGGCCGACGCCGAGGAGGTTTTGCAGGACACGCTCGTGCAGTTTCTCAAGACCGCGCCCCGCTTTGAAAGCGAAGCGCACGAAAAGGCGTGGCTTTTTGTGGCTGGAAATCTCAGCAAAAACCGGCTTTCCTTACAACGCCGTGCGCGCGGCGGATGAACTGAACGACGAATTGGTCGCAGAAAACCGGGAGGATCTGTCCTTCGTCTGGCAGGCAGTCCGGATTTGCCCGAAACATACCCGCGAAGCAATCCACCTGTTCTACCACGAGGGCTGCTCGACCCGGCAGATTGCACAGATTCTGCAGCGCGGCGAAGCGACCGTCCGTTCCGATCTGCACCGGGGCAGAGCGCTGCTGCGCGAGATTTTAAAGGAGGCGTATGACGACTTTGACGAAATACGATGAAGTGATGGAAAAGCTCGAAGTAACGCCTGAGATGCGCGCGCGCATTCTCCAAAAAACGCAGCCGCGCAGTGCAAGCCGTCCGATCAGAAAAAGCCTGCCCGCGTGACAGTGCTTCGCCGCTTTGCCGCCGCTTTTTGCCGCGTGCCTGGCAGTGCTGCTGGCAGGTGCCGCTGCGCTTCCGCGTCTGATTTCCCGACCGGCGCAAAAGGAAGAAGCGGGAAACCATGATCGCAAACGGCATGGAGGAACTTTTCCTCCAGGACGAGCTGTCTGCCGCAGTCGGTTTCCCGGTCAAAGCTGCCATGAGCCTGTTCTTCCCGCAGGAGATTCATTACACCTCCTATTAGCGACATGGCGCAGACCGACTACGCAAACGGCAGCGCCGGCGCGTGCCTGCGCCAGTCCGTCGGCACGGAGGATCATTCCGGCGACTGGAACGAATACCCCGCGCAGCAGACGATCACCGCCGCCGGCTGCACCGTCACGCTGAAAGGCGAAACCGGCAGCTACACGCTTGCCATTTGGACAGACGGCAATTACAGCTACTGCTCAGTCTCTCGTCCGGTCAGCCGGAAAGCGTCTGGCAGACGATCATCGAGGGGTGCAGTGATGGCACAGGTCTGGGTCGCGAGGCAAGAAAGCTCATCTCCGTCATGCGATCGAAGACGGCGAACGCTTCTGCTTTGCCTTTGAAAGCGATTTTTCCGTCTTCCTGCTCCGCCTTCTCGAACAGTCGTTCCGCATCATGTAATCGCTCGAACTATAAACAGCGTCCCGGGTTCCTCCGGGAGGCGCTGTCTGCCTCTATACCAGGTATTTCTGCACGTCGGTCGAGAGAATTAATGGTTTTTGAGCCCAGCAGCGTCTTCATATGTGCCTGCGCCATGTGCGCGCTCTGGTGCGCGGGCGTCTGCCACTGCTCGACGAGCAAGACCGTATCATCAGTATCGCTTGCCAGGATAGTAGTCGTAGCGCAGGCAGCCGTCTTCCTTCAGAATCGTCTCGCGCAGCCCGTGTTTTTCAATCTCGCGCAGAAATTCGCGCCCCCCGACCGGGCTTTGCATGGTAGGTGACAAGAATCAAAAGCTTTGGTCCATACAATCGCTCCTTTGCGTTTTATGTTTCTATGTATATAGTAGCACACCGCGCGGCAATTGCAACAGGCAGCAGGTTATGATAGAATCAGTCGAACACGAATGGAGGAATGACCATGACACGAAGAATCACTGCCCCTGCTGGCGCTTTTGCTGGCTTTGAGCCTCACCGCCTGCGGCAATCCGGCGCAGACCGTGGACACCATCGAAAACCGCGCAGACCGTCCAGCAGATTGCCGAGGTCCTGAACGATACCGAAGAGGACACCGAGTCTGCCGCTGCTCTGCCCGCTTCCGAAGCGGGACCCTGCAGAAGAAGCTTCCGAAGAACCGGCGCAGGCATCCGATCAGGAAACCGCCGCAGAGGAAACTGAAGAAGCTCCGGCTGCCGAAACGCGCCATCGACGGAGCGGCGGCGTCTACCACGAAGGACGACGTCGCGCTGTATCTGCATACCTACGGACACCCGCCTCCAACTTCATCACGAAGAAGGAAGCAGAAAAGCTCGGCTGGTCCGGCGGGTCTCGGAGCCGTATGCCCCCGGTAAAATGCATCGGCGGCAGCCATTTCTGAAACTAGAGGGCATTCTCCCCCGAAAAGGACGGCAGAAGCTACACCGAGTGTGACATCGACACGCTGGGCGCCGACAAGGGGTGTAAAGCGCATCGTCTTTTTCCAACGACGGCTTGATCTATTTGCACCGAGACGTTTGAGCTGCTCCACGGGAGGAATCGTGATGGAGGTCTCGACGGCGGGCGCTGGATTAAGTCATGGCGCTGCATCAGGCACCTCTGCGCTGCTGGCGTTTCGGCATTGCAAAATTCGACGCTGCACACTGCCCACGGACCTTCCGATCCGGCCCACTGACTGCTGCACGCGCAGGCGCTGAGGACGCGCTCGGCGCCGCATCGCTGAGCTTTCAGCGTATTGTCCGACAGCGCACAAGAAACGAGCACACCCTCACCTGAGGATAGCATGCCCCTGACCGCAAGCGCAGGTCCGTATTTTTACAGCTTTATAGTAATTATGTGGGCTATTCCATCTCGCTCAGGCGGCATAATTGCGGTAGTTCGCGCAGTAAGCCTTTGGGGCAAACGCGCTGTTCGAGCCTGCAGAATTCTCTCGCAGTAGAGCGCGACGCTGCCTAACGCCTCCAGGTGGAAATGCGCGATGGTCTTGAGTATGCCAGTCTGCGCAGCTGCCGGAGCGCGCCTCAGCGCCGTCAGATAGGCAACGACGGTCGCCATCTGCTCGCGCGTGAGTTTCTCGTCCGGCAAAACGAGCCGTTCGAGCCGTCCATAAGTCCCGCATCGCGCGCCCATTTAACGTAAGGAGCAAGGGGACTATCCGCAGAAATGTCGCGGTAACCGGTATCTTCATAGTATTTGTAGCTCTCGTCCACACCGCAGAATTTCGCAAGACTTGTCCAAATTCGCCCCGCGTGATGGGCTTATTGGGCCGGACGGGCCGTCGCTCCTCTACAGGCTGGCACCCGTGGTTAGGCAGAATTCCAGCGCGTCATACGCCCAGTGCGAGGCGAGGTTCCTTTCATCAAATATCCGCTGCCCGCCTCGTCAATGTCCAGAGTTCACACCCGTATTTCTTTTGCGTCGTAGTACAT
>VOFG01003431.1_pt1 | contig 45789 bp, 61 predicted proteins | sample 5384171 | NCBI WGS metagenome assembly VOFG01 (sample SAMN12384726, study PRJNA508395) | human gut metagenome | isolation source: healthy gut F | host: Homo sapiens
TTGCCGCCGAATTCCATATACAGCTTGCCGCCAAATTCCCCGATGCGGCTCCGTATTTTTCGGATTGCAGGCGGATGTACGCCTCGTTGGAGAACCCCGGCTTAAGTCCGCAGGCGGGTCTTGATTCTTACAGTCCATGCTTTCCTCCGTTCCTCCGGCGCGCGGGGCTTTTGTCTGTATTTGCGGCTTTTGCGCCATTCCCGCTTATTATACCATACCTGAAGCTCTTTTTCAACCTTTTTTGACAAACTTTGATGGCACGGAACGTAGTGTTACAATCGTCATGCCCGCTCTCTCGATTTTTCCCGCCAGCAACCGGCAGTACAGCCGGACAGGCGATGAAACAGCTTGGAAAAGTATGCCGCATCTGGAATGCCGACGGCGGAAGCGATCTGTGCAACAGTCATGTCCGTGCTCTGCAGAAGCAGTTGGGCGTGCCGGATGCGAACATTTGTGATGTATTGACCGGGGTGTTTCGAATGACTGTCGGAAAGCGCGGAACACGCCCGCACGGGAGCAGTGCAGAATGTTTGCCAGATCAGCTGTCGATATCGGGTGGGAAAAATGATTTTCGATGTAATTCCGCAGGCGGATAACGTCCTCCGGCACGCTTTTCATGGGCATGGCTACTTCCAGTAGGATACACAGCAGGCGGTGAATGTCCGGCAGCCGATCCGTAAGCCGTTCGGTTGCGGCGATGCGTCGGAGCAGAACGTATATGTCCTGATGGTACTTTTTCCGGTAAAACAGTTGGGAACGAAAACAAATCGTCCAACCGGTAACGGCGGTTGACTTCACATCCAGGAAAATCCACTGTGCGGACATGGTTCCGTCCGTTCGTCCGGTATATGTAAAAGGTGCTGCATCCGTGCGCGGGGCGCAACGAATACGCCCATTTCACCGGTTTCAAGAGCCGGACCGTCGTCCAGCGCAATGCGGTAGGAGCCGTGTGTGCTTTGCACGACGGACAGAAACGGCAGTGATTTTGTCTCGGCGTTCCGCCCCATGGAAACCTGTTCAAACCCGCCGCAGATATGGTTGGTTACGCATATGGATTCAATCTGCATGATCCGCGCCTCCTTTCGTTGAGACTATTTTACAACACAATGCGCCAATCGTCAATAGCTTTTTTCGTGTTTTTGCTCTATAATAGAGATACTGTCTTAGAAACCGAAGCTTCTATTTTGAGCATGGAATGGTTATCGTAGGAATTGCAAGCGGAATCGGTCATAAAGGCTGAACAATGAAATCCTTTATGAGCCGAAAAGAACTCCGAAAGGACGGGGCGCAGGGCGACGGAATTGCCGATTTCCCCGTCTGCATTTGAACTTTTTAATCGGCGAATGCATATTAAAGGTCAATTCATATTAAAAAGGAGAAGTTTCTATGAAGCATGGATGCACACGTTTTGCCGCTTGGTTGCTTGGATTTGCCCTGATACTCTGCGCGATTCCGGCAGTCGTGATTCCGATCAGCGCGGACGACATGGCAAAGTATGAAAAGCAAACCTACCTCAAGCCCTCGGCTGGACCGATGGAGGGCAAGCCGCAGTCGGTTACGCTGAGAGCCGGCGGCACGGCTTCGGAGGACAGTGCCTGGACCCTGACGCTGGACGGAACCTGGAAGATGCAATCCACCGGTCGGATATCGGAGCTGGCAGCCGGAAACGGATGGGGTTCTGCGTATGAGGTAGAGGTGCCGGGAAGCATCTACACCGGTCTGATGGAGGCAGGGGTTATAGAGGATCCGTACTTAGGCAAAAACATGGTGAAGGCGAATCGATACAGCGAAAAGAACTGGTATTTTTGCCGCACCTTTGCCTATGAGGGCAACGGAACTCGAGTCCGCCTTGCATTTGACGGTGTATGCAACGTGGCGGATTTCTACCTCAACGGCAAAAAGATTGCCTCGCATGAGGGAATGTTTGGCGGTCCGTATATCGATGTAACGGACAGCATACGCAAGGGAGAAAACACGTTGGTTGTGCACCTCAAGCCGGCTAAGGATTACGCACAGACAGTCGTATTCAACTGTTCTTACGGTTGGCATTATGCGAAACTGGTTCCGCTCGGTATCCGCAGTCGGTTCGGGTAGAGGATGTGCCGGGGGTTGAAGTGGAGAGACCGTTCGTATCGACCTATATGATTAAAAAAGGGCACCGTGGATCTGTACTGCGAGCTGGAGCGTGTCGGCTCCGCTCGCCTGGACGGAATCCTGACCGGTGTGATTGTGCCGAAAAAATTTTGAGGGAAGACCTACTCGTTTTTCCACGCAGGTTCACGCCGGCACGGCATCTGCAACCGCCCTGCATCTGCGCTTTGACATTCCGGACGCGCGGTTGTGGTGGCCCGCCGGGTATGGTGAGCAGAATCTCTATACCATGTATGTGACCTACACCGGCTCCGACGGCGCCACACGGACAACCTCTGCGGACTTCGGAATCCGAGAGCTTGCCTATGCGTCCTACCCGGACAGGGGAGAGCGCGTCCGCCTATAATCGAACCGTCGTTATCAACGGGCAGTCCGTCTACATGAAGGGCGCCGGTTGGTGCACGATTGACGCGATGATGCGCTTTGAACGGGAGGATTACGACCGCATTTTGTCCCGTGCGCGGGATGCCGGTATCAATTTCCTGCGCGCTGGGGCGGGGACTGCTGGAAACGGAGGAATTTTACGATCTGTGCGACGAGTACGGCATTTGCGTCTACCGAGGAATGGCCCTGCTGCTGGGATTCTCAAAGACACAGCCCATGGATGTCCTGCGCGAAACCATCCGGCTGAATGCCAAGCGTCTGCGTAGCCGCGCTTCCCTGATTATCTGGGGCGGTGGTAACGAGGGTGTTGCCGCATTGGACGATCGAGAATCTGAATGAAATCGGCAGACTGACATACGAATACGACGGAACACGCGTGTTCTGGCGGCAGGACGGCGGTGTCGGCGGCGGCGGAATCGCGCACGATCATATCCACTGGTCCGGCGCCTCCCGGAGCATTACTGCAAGACCTACGCGGATTTCCGGGGTCTGAACGATGGAGTACGGCTTGGACGGCATGATGAACCCGGATTCCATCGCCAAGTTTGCGACCGGTGACAGTCTTCACGAGTGCCGCTGTCCCGTGACGGTGTGCTTGCATACCATACCGCTACCTTCAACGGAACGACCGGATGGACGCCTACCCCCTACGGGTATGACGTGGATACGTTTTTGCATTATGCCTCCGCTTTTCTGAAGGTGGACAGCCTGGAGGATATGGTGCTCGGCTCTCAGCTGGCGCAGGCGCAGGCGGATTATCTCGCGGCGCAGAATGCCCGGATGAATTTCCCGTACAATACCGCCAACTGTGTCTACAAGCTCAATGATGTGTACCCGGGCGCGTCCTGGGCAATCGTGGACTGGTACGGTGCGCCCAAAATCGCCTACTATCGATGCAGGACGCATACCGTCCGCTGATGGCGGCAGGTAAATTTGACCGCTACCATACGCGCAATGCCGCCGGGGAGGATCAGCTCTTCCGGATGCCGGTTTACCTGTTGGATGATGCGGACGCACTTGCGGCAGGGCAGAAGTGGCAGGTTTGTGTCACGGCGTGGAATGCACAGCTGGAGGCAGTCCGCACCGAAACCCTGGGACGGGCAGGGGAAGCGTCGGACGCCTGCGTGAGCTGGGCGTATTTGCGCTGACTGCGGAGCAGACCGCTTCCACGCCGCTGATCATTACGGTTGACCTTTTGCTGGGAGGTTCTCTGTACAACCGCAGTTACACGTACATGAACTACGAATATCGCACGGGCAGTTTGTTCTGTCTGCCCCGCACCTATCTTACGTGGTCACAGAACGGAAATCAGATCACAGTGACCAACACCGGCTCCGTGCCCGCTGCGTCTGTTCACTTTTGGTGGATGACACGGCTACCTTCACCTGTGAGGACAATTACTTCTTCCTCGCCGCCGGGGAATCGGTTACGCTGCAGGTCAGTGACGGAGCAGCCGTCCGCGGGGTGAGTTGCTTCAATCGGCGGATCCTGCCGACAAAGGTCGCGCCCACCACACCGGGAAATACCGCATTGACCGACGTGACGCATGAGGGGGCAACGCTGACCTGGTCCGCTTCGACGGATGATGTGAGCCTGTTTGGTTATGAGCTGTATCTGGACGGAAAGCGTGTGGACTTCGTCCCGGCGGACGAGTTGTCCTATACCTTTACCGGCCTTTCGGAGGTAACACGTTATCACGTGACGGTTGCCGCCCTGGACGACAACGGAAACCGTTCGGCAATGGCACGCGGATTTTCCTTCACAACAGATGCGGATACGGCGGCGCCCCGTCTGCTCTGGGCAGAACGCGCGGAGGACGGTACACTGCTTCTGCGCTTTGACCGCGCACTGGACAGCGACAGTGTCGGATAGCAGAGCAGTACCTGCTTAATCACGGCGCACGTGTAACTGCGGCTGTGCCGGGAGAGGACGCTGCAACGGTCGTGCTGACCGTCGAGCATATGGATGCCGATATGGTGTACACGCTCGGCGTGGTCGGTGTCCGTGCGGCAGGCTACCGTAAGACGCGTATGCCGTATACGCAGGTGCAGCTGGATGACGGTCTTGCCATGTCCGTATCCTTTGAACCGGACAACCGCGGCAGACTGTTTACCGGCGGCGCAGAGCTCCGCCAACTGTTTCCCATTCAGAGCGGCGCTGCGACCGACAGCGGCAAGTCCGGTTATGGTTGGGCGTGCGCCAAGGGCGGTGCCGGTGCGGCGGATGTCACCTACACGTTCCGGGAGGGATGCTCTGTCGGAATGTGGTACAACGGCGCTGCCTCCGACGGATTCAATGTCCTGCTTGCCAAAGGACCCAAGACGGACGGGCACTTTGAATTCTACGCAGCGTCCGGCAATCTGCAATTCTACGCCCGGAGATCGGCGATATCGATTGAATGCCTCCATGGACCGCACACCCGGTTGGCATTACCTGGTCTTTACCTGGCAGGACGGGCATATTTCGACCTGGATCGACGGTCAGAATGTCGGCAACGCGGCAGTTCGCGGCAAGATATCCGAAACGACAAAAACCTTGTCGATCGGTTCGCTGAATGACGGTTCTATCCCATATGCCGGCATCCTGGATGAAGTCAGGTTGTATACACGCATTTTGAGTGCCGGGGAAATGGCGAGGGAAGCCGGCAATGCGGCGTCCATTGTGATCGACATCGAAGGGAACGACTGCGGAAAGGCACAGCAGAGCGGTTTCACCTTTACGGACGGGCAGGCGGTAAATCTGTGGTTTCAGATCGATGACATTTCCTCCTTCAATATCCTGCTTGCACGCGGAACCAAGGCAACCGACCGACATTTTGAATTGTTTATGGAGTGGGGCAAGCTGAAAATCTATGCCCCGACCGGAAACGGAAACACCGCCGTGTCGTTGGGCGTAGATATGAGCGGATACGCCGGTGCGTGGCATATGCTGACGGCGGTGCGTCGCGGCAACACCGTGGTTGTGTACATCGACGGCAAAGAAGCGGGGAAAAGGAAATGCCGATTTTATTGCTGCGGGCGGGGAGGAAACACTATATATCGGCAGATTGGTCGAGGGGGATTTGACTTCCGGGGAAGCTGACCGGTGTGGAGCTGCTGGAGACGGCGCCGGACGACGCGGAAATGGTGAAAATGTATCTCGCACACGTGCAGGAGGTCGCTCCGGCAGGCACAATCCGGTTTACGGAAAGCCTGCTGACCATGACCGAAACACCGAGGCAAGCCTGGGATTGGAAACAGATGAAACGGGATACCGTCTGGAAGTCATCGGCGATGCCGTGACGGTTTCCGACGGAACTGTCCGAGCCGTCAAGCCCGGCTCTGCTTTGGTGGTTGCCTATAGCGCGGACGGCTTGCGTATGACGGCGTTGTCGGTAGAAGTGCGGCGCGTCGGCGAGCAGGGGAAACGCCTGTTGACACAACCCCGGTCCTCGATCCGGAACTGCCGCCCGAGACTGAAACGGATGCCGAAACGGAATCGAATCCGAACCGGAATCGACACAGAAACTTCCGCGTCCGCCGGAAACGAAATGACAGTCCCGGACTCCTCGCATACGGGCGAAACCGACGAAATAACCGCTGACAGGCAGCTGGGGTATACGATAGTCGCATTTGGCGCATCCGTGTTGGGTATTCGGCACTCGTCGCATGGGTGGTTCTGCGGAGGAAGAAAGCTAATCGGACTGACGGGAGGTCAGCCTGAGATCTATAGCAACTTCCCCATGCAGGATAGTACAGGGTGTTTTGACGCAGATGGGCACTGCCTGTAATTATGAGAACTGCAGTAAATTAGCGTTTCCTTTACAAAATGCCCTTGCAATTTCCTTTTTCTGTGGTATACTGGTACCACTATGAATTTCGTGACGAGCCGTCAAGGAGAGATAACAGACATGGCAATTTGACACCCGGAGATCTGGGAAATACCGTGAACGCACAGCCTGCCGGGCAGGTGCTGGCACAGGTGGGCGGAAAGCCCATCACCGAGGAGGATGTGACTCGCTTCATTCAGGCAATGGGGCGCAACGGGCAGGCGTACAACAATCCGAAGGGGCGTGCTGCCGTACTGGAGCAGATGATCGCGCAGCGCCTGTTCCTGCTGGATGCGCAGCGCAACCTCTACGAGCGCGAACCTGCCTTCAAGGCGCAGCTTGCCGCTGTGAAGGAGCAGCTGCGGATGGAGTATGCCATCACCAAGTGCATCCAGTCCGTCCGCGTGACCGAGGAGGAAGTGCGCGCTTACTACGACGCCCATAAGGATGACCTGCAGGCGGAGGAGAGCGTCAACGCCAGTCACATTCTGGTGGACTCCGAGGAAAAGGCAAACAGCATTCTGGCGGACATCCGGGCAGGCAAGATCAGCTTTGAGGACGCCGCACGGCAGTATTCCACCTGCCCCTCCGGCAAGCAGGGCGGCTCGCTAGGCGATTTTGCCCGCGGGCAGATGGTTCCGGAATTTGACCAAGCCGTGTTCGCCCTGCAGGAGGGTGAGCTGACCGGTCCCGTCAAGACTCAGTTCGGCTACCACCTCATCCGGATGAACAAGAAGAACGAGGCAACGCCCATTTCCTACGCCGACATCCGCGAGGAGTTGTACCAGCAGGTCATGCAGGAGAAACAGCAGGAAGCGTATCAGAAGAAGATCAACCAGCTGAAAATCCTTTATCCCGTAGACAAGATGTAAGACAAATCGCCGGCGCACCCAGCCGTTCGCCGGGTGCGCCGGCTTTTTCGGAATGCGGCAGAAGGGTGCCTCGGGGCGCCCCGGAAAGGAGGGCAACCGTGCCGGATAAAAGCATACTGGACGCCGTAGCGGAGCAGGTCGGGACGGCGGTCTTCCCGATCCCTTGAATGCCTGCCGCGTGACCCGTCCCTACCTGCTGGAGCGCGCCGGTATCCCGGCGGACGCGACGGTACTGTTTTTCTCCGTACCCTATCGATCGCCGCCGATGCACGCGCACCGGAGCGCAATCTGTCACTGTACGCCGTACCGCGAGACTACCATCTCTACATCCGGAGCTGTCGGATCGGGCGCTCCCAGCCCTGCGCGGACAGTTCCGGGACATCCCGTTCGCACTGTTTTCCGACCACTCCCCGCTCGCGGAAGGTGAGGCGGCGGCGCGGGCGGGCATGGGGGTTCTGGGACGGAACCATCTGCTTATCACGCCGGAGTACGGGAGCTTTGTCTTTGTCGCGGAGGTGATCGTCGGAGCGGGTTTTGCGGCAGTTACGGGACACGCACCGGGCATTTTCCGACCGAGCCGCCTGCCTGTCCGGGATGCGGTGCCTGCCGCCGTGCCTGTCCGGTTACCGATGCGGACGGGCATCCCGTGCAGGAATGCCCTGTCTGCCCGTGACGCAAAAGAAGGGCGCCCTGACTCGAAGAGCAGGATGCTCTGCGGCGGCATCCGCTGATCTGGGGCTGTGACGACTGCCAGCTGGTCTGTCCGCTCAACCGTGCGGCGCTTTCCGGAGCGCATGACACGCCGCTTGCATTTTCCGTGCGGAGCGTCTGCTGTGCCTCGACGCCCGAAGCACTTGCCGGAATGTCGGAGGAATGCTTCCGGGAGCGGCCTTTGCGTGGCGGGGGCGTGCGCCGCTTGAAAGAAAACCTCGCCCTGCACGGAGCGGCAGTGCAACAAAACTGTACGGAAACGGAGGATACTTCATGCTGAACCTGCTGTTCGGAGGTCCCGGTAGCGGCAAAACGCGCACCGTGATTGAACGCATCCGCGCCGACCTGTCCTCCGAGAGGGACAGGTCTATCTGCTTGTGCCGGAACAGATGCTGTACTCTGCAGAAAGCGGCATTCTGCCCGGTCTGCCGCCCGAGGCAGGGAAGCGCCTGTCGGTGCTCAGCTTTACGCGCCTGTGCGATACGGTCGCTGACCGCTTCGGCGGGCGTGCCTTCGGGACGCTGACACGCGCCTCGCGTGCCTTGCTGATGTGGCGTACCCTGCGGGAACTGCACGGACTGCTGGAGACCGGAACGAACCCTGTCCCGGATGGGGATCCCGCGCTCTGCCGTCTTATGCTGGATGCGACTGACGAGTTGTCGCGCGCCGCCGTTTCCCCGGCGGCACTGGAACGGGCTGCGCGACTGCTCCCGTTGGATGCTCCGTTGGCGCATAAACTACGCGACCTGTCGCTTGTCAGCGCCGCCTATGGGGGGGCTTTTTGCGCGAACTGTGCGGCAATGATCCTGCCGACCGCCTGCTGCGTACAGCCGGGGTACTGGAGCGGAGGACTTTTTCCGGGGACCACGGTCTACCTGGATTCCTTCACCAGCTTTACGGCGCCGGAATATGCGGCTCTGCGGGTCATGCTGGCGCAGGCATCGGCGGTAACTGTCACGCTGTGCATGAAGGGGCGAGCCGGAGCCGGTGCGCAGTTTGACAGTATGCGGGATACGGTGCGCAGACTGGAACGACTGTGCGCGGATGTCGGCACGGATTCGTGTGACAGCGTCCTGCCGGATGACGGCTGTACAGCCGCGTCCGAGTTGCGCATTCGGGGGACGGGCTGTGGCGCTTCGGCATTCAGCCGGAGGCACGGCTGATTCCGACGAAGACCGCCGGGGGCAGTACGTCTGATCACCGCCCGCACGGTGTACGGCGAAGCCCGCGCCGCCGCACTGCATATCGGAGAGTTGCGGAATGCGGGGATTCCGTATGGGCAGATAGCCGTGGTCGTGCGCGACACGACTGCGTGGCGCGGTGTGCTGGATGCGGCGCTGGAGGCGGCACATATTCCGTTCTTTCTGTCGGAGCGGACCGGACTTGCCGACCGCCCGCCGCGCGGCTGCTGTTGCTGGCACTACGCTGTATCCGTCGGGGTTACCAGACGGCGGATGTCGTGTCGCTGTGCAAAACGGGGCTGTGCGGTATCAGCCTGACCGACCTGGACGCTTTTGCGGAGTACATCGACACGTGGCGCATCCGGGAAGAAAATGTCCAGACCTGTCCGCCGGGGATTGAGCATGAATCCGGACGGTTATACCACCGAGATGACGGCGCGCGGGCGGGAGATCCTTGCCACCGCCAACCGTGTCCGGCAGACGGTTCTGCCGCCGCTGTGCGCACTGGAAGCCCACTGGCTGTCGCGGATACGCCGGCAGAGCAGAGCAGGGCACTGTTCGGGTACCTGAGCGGGCTGGGCGTCAAGGACAGTCTGGCGGCATCCGCTGAGACACTGCTCCTGCTGGGTAAGACGCGTGAGGCGGGGGAGACGGTTCGGCTGTGGAACCTGCTGACCGGCGCGCTGGCGGACATATCCACGCTGTTGCCCGGAGAGGAGGGGCCTCTGTCTGCGGACGAGCTGTCTGCGGCGCTGGAGCTGTATTTTGAGGAGACCGACATGGGGGCGGTGCCGGCGCGGCATGACTGCGTGACGGTCGGCTCTGCCGCTACCCTCCGATTGGAAAACATGGCGGCGGTGCTGGTGTTGGGGCTGTGTGAGGGCGAATTCCCACAGCCTGTGACCGATACGGGGCTGCTGACCGAGCAGGACAAGCAGACGCTGGAGAATTTCGGCATTGAGTTTGACAGCCGCGCGCCGCGTCTGACGGCAGAGGAACTGCTGTATATCTGGCGTGCCGTGACCAAGCCGAAGCAGTATCTGCTGCTTTTTACCCATACCGCCACGGCGGACGGCAGTGTCAAGGCACCTTCCATCGCCTTCAGCCGGGTGCGTTACCTGCTTCCGTACCTGGAGCCGATTGCATTCCCGGAGACGCTTCCGGAGGACGGAGCGCTTGCCTACCGCCCGCCCCTCGGCGACACGTTGCCGCGTCCCGCTGTGCGTCGGGCACTGGGGGATCAGCTGTGGCTGTCGCACACGGCACTGCAAAGCTATGCCCGCTGTCCGTACAGCTTTTTCGGCTCCCGGTGCTCCGTCTGCGCGCGCCAATTGAAGCGCGTATGGACGCGGTCAACGCCGGCGTTTTCCTGCACCGTGTGCTGGAGGTGTTCCTGCGCACACCTCCCGGATCAGGACAGGCGCATCCGGCACCTGACGGAAGAGGAGACGGTTGCCGCCGCCGACCGCATCATGCAGGAGTATATGACCGAGCTGTGCGGGGATATTGCCGGCGACGGGCGGCTTCTGCACCTGTTTGCCCGCCTGCGCGCGGTTGCGCTCATGCTGGTACGGACGGTGCAGGCGGAACTGGAGCAGGGAGCGTTCACGGTCGCGGGTCTGGAGTGGGATACGCGTGGGCGGCGGGCAGGTGATCCGTCGCCGCTGGAGATCCCGCTGGATCCGCTCCCGGGGCAACTGCCCGGCGGATACGATTCCCCCTTGCCTGCGGCGGGTGGGGCGCATCCGGATACCGATCCGGACCCTGATTCCCCCCCCGTCCGCGTCCCCCGCATGCTCATGGGCGGCAAGATCGACCGGGTGGATGTTTTCCGGGACGGCGGCACCGTGTATGTCCGCGTCATGGATTATAAGTCCTCGCGCCATGTTTTTTCCGAAAAGCGGGCATGGCAGGATATGAATATCCAGCTGTTGCTCTACCTGTTCACACTCTGCGCTCCGCGGAACCGGCACCCTGTTTGCCGACGCGGACGGCAGACTGCCGGATGCCGTTCTGCCTGCCGAGGTGCTGTATCTCAGCCCCGTCGAGGGAGATGACGGCAGCTTTTCGCCCTGCCGCTCCGGGCTGATTCCCTGAACAACGATGAAGTCCTGCACGCCGCCAGTGCCGACCTGTCCCCCGATTACCTTCCGGGGCTGAAGGTCGGGAAGGACGGTACCGACCGGTGCCGCGCTCTGCACGGCGGCGCATCTGGAGGAGTTGGATGATACCGTCCGGTCGCTCATCCGGCAGGTAGGCGAGGCGCTGTACAGCGGCAGAGCCGCGCGCACGCCCGGCGAGGATGCCTGCCGCTTCTGCACGATGCGCTCCGGCTGTCCCGTTGCGGAACGCATAAAGGAAACTCTCGAGAAAGGAAGGTTCTGCTATGGCAAGACAATGGACTGCGGCACAGCTCGCCGCCATGAACACGCGCGGCAGGACGCTTCTCGTCTCTGCCGCCGCCGGATCCGGCAAGACCGCTACCCTGACCGAGCGTATCATCCGCCGCCTGACCGACCCGGAGAACCCCGGCGACATCTCGCGGATGCTGATCGTGACTTTCACGCGCGCCGCCGCCGCCGAATTGCGGGAGCGCATCTCCGGGGCGCTGAACGATGCGATCGCCGCGCACCCGGACAGCCGTCACTTGCAGGAGCAGCTGCTGCGTCTCGGCGCGGCGCATATCTGTACCATTGACGCTTTCTGCATGGAGCCGCTGCGGACACACTTCGCCGAGGCGGGACTGCCGGCATCCTTCCGCATTGCGGATGAGGCGGAGCTTGCACCGCTTTGCGGGCGGGTTATGGATGATCTCATCGACACATTTTACCGAAAATATGCGCCGGAGAGCCGCCCCGGGGACACGGTATTTTCCATGCTGGAGGGCAATGATTTTGCCGATCTGTGTGACGCGCTGACCCCTGCGCGGCGGGATGACGGACTGCCCGATGCATTGCGCGGGTTGTATGAAAAACTCCTGACCTATCCGGACGGGCTGGAACAGCTGAAGAACGAGGCGGCGGAACTGCGGGCGGGCAGTCGACCGACTTCCTTTGCACACGCACCGGTGCCCCCTGCGGGCGCACAAGGAGGAATTCTGCACCTCCGCACGTGCTTTTACCGTGAAGCACTGGACAGCTTTGCCACCGATGAAAAAGCCGCCAAAGCATGGGGAGCCGCCTATGCTTACGAGTCGGATTTTATCGACCGGCTGTCTGCGGCGGACAGCTACGCCGCCATACAGACCTGCCTGCGCAGTTTTGAGCAAGTGAAGCTGGGAGCACTCCGGGGACAGACACCGGAGCAGGAGGCGCGCAAGGAAAGGCGCACGGGCTATGTGGATGAAATCAAAAAAAGCCTGCGCGACAAATGGTTCTCCGCAGACCCGGAGGCGGTTGCCGCCGATATGCGGCGCATGGCACGGATGTGCGAGGTGCTGTATGATTTTTCTGACTGCCTATGACCGGGAGATCACGGCGGAGAAACATCGCCGCGGTATCTGCGATTTTACCGACAATCGCCGCAACCTGCTGCGGCTTCTGTGCAATCCGGACGGCTCACCGAGCTCCGTCGCGGCGGAGTACCGCGAGAGCTTTTGACGAGGTGTACATCGATGAGTACCAGGATGTGGATGCGGTGCAGGATGCCATTTTTCCGCCTCATCGGCGGCAACCGCCGTTTCATGGTCGGGGATATCAAGCAGAGCATCTATGCCTTCCGGGGGGCGGATCCCTCCGTGTTTGCCAGTTATCGCCGCGCTCTGCCGCCGCTGGATCTGTCCGCACAAACGGACGGGGCATCGGAGGATAACGGCGGGCGCAGTATTTACATGTCGGATAACTTTCGCTGTGACGAGCCTGTCATCCGCGTGACCAACGGCATATGCGGGCACCTGTTCCGCGCGTGCCCCGACAGTATCGGCTACCGGGCGGAGGACGATCTGGGCTTTTCAAGCGCGTCCCGGCGGGTATGTCTCCCGCGCGTACAGATCGACCTTCTGTACAGCGAAAAAGAGGATGCCGGGGATCCGGATCAGCCGGAGGCGGACAAGGCGGCGCGGGATCCGGAATTTACCCATATCGCCAACCGCATCGCGGAACTGCTGCGCGGCGGGGCGTGTCTGGCGGACGGCAGGTCGGTCAGACCGGGGGATATCGCGGTTCTGCTGCGTTCCAAGACACACTTCCGCGAACTGACTGCGGCACTTGCCGCCGCCGGAATCCCGGTCGGGTGCGGCGAACTGGAAGAGGCGGATGCCGGGCAGGATCTGCTGCACGGGGCGGATATGTGCTACCTCGTCAACCTGCTGCGCGTTCTGGACAACCCTGACCGGGATGTACCGCTGGCAGAGGTTTTGCGCGCACCCTATCCGGGTTTTTCGCTGGAGGATTTGATGACTGTCCGGGCGGCGGGTGCCGGCCCTTTATGGCGGGCTGTGCGCCTTGGCATCAACAGCCGACGGCACCGGGACGGAAGCGGAACTCGCACGGCGCGCGGCAGATTTTGTGCGCTGGCTGGAGGGCTATCGCACCCTGTGCTTTACGCTCCCGGCAGAGGGCATCCTGCGCCTTTTGCGCCAGGACGGACACGTTGCCGCACGGACGGGGCAGGCGTTCCTGTACCTGTACGACACCGCCCGCACTGTGCGAACCGGCAGTTTTACCGGCGTGTATGATTTCATCCGGTACTTTGAGCGCAAACTGGAGACGACGGTGTCCGCGCCGGTCGGCAATGACGGGAAAAGCGGCGGATACGTATCGGTGATGTCCATACATAAATCCAAAGGATTGGAGTTCCCGGTGGTATTTGTTGCGCAATGCGGCGCGCGGGCGGCAGGCGGGCATCGCTCGCCGGACATGGTTTTTGACCCGACCTGCGGGCTGGGGATGAAGCTGTTTTTCGCGGGCAGACCATCGGAAATACACGACGCTTCCGTTCCGCACCGTGTCGCTGGCAGTCGCACGCCACGAGCGCGAGGATGATATGCGGGTGCTGTATGTTGCCATGACGCGCGCCCGCGAGAGGCTTTACATAACCGGCACCGGCAGGCAGACACTGCCGCCGTCCTTCCCGGCGGGGGATCGCTACGCGGCGCTGTCCTGTGGGCGGTATATGGATTGGGTGACTGCCGCATGGCAGGCGCACCCCGAGCTTGCCGCTTATGGTGACCTGAATCTTCTGCCGGTCGCCTCGATTCTGCCCTGCGAGCCGCTGTCGCGCGCCGTAGCCGATACGGATACGGCGGATGAGCGCACGCGGGCGACCTGTGCCTACTACCGCAGCCTTGCCGAAAGCCTTCCTGTTCCCACACCTGTCGAGGCATTGCTTCGCAGTCTGCCGACCAAGGTACCCGCTTCGCGGATGGTGGCGGATATGGTGGACAAATGCGTTTACTTTTCCTCCGATCTGCCGGTGGGCGATGAGGGCAAACTGCCTGATTCCGGAGCGTGGCTTCGGCGGCTGTGATCCCCGGACGACCGATGCCGTGCGCGAGTCCATCCGCCTGCTCCGGGCGGCAGGAACGGACGAATTTGAGCTTCTGCTTGCCGAGAGCCGCAAGCCTACCGCCGCCGAGCGGGGTACGGCAATGCACCTGTTTTTGCAGTTCTGCGATTACGACCGCGTTTGTGCCGACGGAGCGGACGCCGAGCTTGCGCGTTTGCAGGATGCGGGGTATCGAATGCCCGCACTGCCGCCATCCTGGATCGGGATGCGATCCGCCGCTTTTTGCGAGCAGATTCTTCGCGGAGGTGCGCCGTGCGTCGGTGGTGCGGCGGGAGTTCCGCTTCGCGCGGTTTGTGCCGCTGGCATCGCTGACGCGCGAGCCGACCCCCTGCGTGAGGCGCTGGGCGACCGCACGCTGTATGTTCAGGGCTCCGTCGATCTGCTGTGTGAATATCCGGACGGACGCATTACCGTAGCCGATTACAAAACCGATCGTATCAGCCGTGCCGAGCGGGATGATCCGACTCTGCTTGCCGCGCGTCTGACCGATGAGTACGGCTCCCAGCTGGAGCAGTACGCCGCCGCTGTCCGCGAAATATACGGACGTGCGCCGGATCGGATCCTCATTTACTCGGTGCCGTTGGGCGAGGCGCTGGAGATACATCTGCCGCCTGTATAAAGTGCCCGCCATATGTCCATCCTCTCCCGGAAGAAATAGCGGGGAGGCGGATATATGGCGGGTATTGTAATCATAGGGGGGCGGCGTGACGGGGCTGTCGGCAGGCATCCACCTGCTGGCAGACAGCGAGCAGGCGCATCGCGTGACGGTCTGTGAGCGTCATACCGTGCCGGGCGGCAACGACCGGCTGGGTGCGCGGCGGCTGTTATATTGATAACTGCGTTCATTGGCTGGTGGGAACCAACCTGCAACGGCACTGTACCGAGTGGGTGAAACTGGGGGCGTTGGACGGTGCGGAGATCCGGCATCCGGACAGCCTGTATACCTGCCGTCTGGACGGGAGGAGATTGCGCTGTGGCGGGATGCGGCGCGGGTTGAGCGTGCCATGCTGTGGTATTCCCCCGCGGACGGGCGGGAGATTCGGCGCCTGTTTCGCGCGGTGCGGGCGCTCCAGTCGCTGTCGGGGCTGACGGGTGGGGCAGGACTGCTCCGGCGGACGGCGGCTGGTCTGCCGGAGCTTGCGGTGTATGCACGGCTGACCACGGGGGAACTGGCACAGCGCTTCCGTCACCCGCTCCTGCGGCAGTTCCGACAGCAGTGTGCGACACATCATTTTCCGCACTGGCTCAGCTGGCGGTCATGGCGCAGTTCTGCGCCGGCAATGCCGACCTGCCCGCCGGGGGCTCTGCCGCCATGGCAGAGCGCATGGCGGCACGCTTCCGGTCGCTGGGCGGTGTTCTCCGATTGGGAACAGAAGCCGAATCGATTGATCTGTCCGGAACCGGCGGGATTCGCCGTGCCTGCGGGGTTACGGTGCGGCAGGGAACGCGGGTCATGCACATTCCGGCGGACTATGTCATCGTTACTGCCGATCCGGCAACGGTCTGCGGACGCATACTGGATGCGCCGTTGCCCGCCGCGCTTGCCCGTCGGTATGCGGCTCAGCCGCCGCAACGCTTTTCCGCCGTGCAGGCGGCGTTTGCCTGTCCGTCCGTGCGCGTCGGATTCTCCGGCGAACTGATCCTGCCGTTCCCAGCCGGAGAGGATGCCTGCCCGCACGCATCCTCCGTGCTGCTGCGGGAGTTTTCGCACGAGCCGGGCTTCGCCCCGCAGGGGTATACCGTTGTGCAGGCGATGGCGTTCTGCGGCGAGCAGGAGGCGCGGCGGATCCTCTCTCTGTCCCGCCCCGCTTATGCCGCGCTGAAGCAGGACATTGCCCGCACCTTTGCGGGTATTCTGGAGGCTGTCTGCCCGCCGGTCGGTGGGGAAGAAAAACTCCGCCTGCTGGACGTATGGACGCCGGCGACCTACCGGCGTTTTGTGGGGACCGAAACGGGTTCCTTCATGAGCTTTCCGATGCTGCCGGGGACGGATTCCGGAACGGCGCGGCGGAGCTGGCAGAAGCGCCTGCTGTCCGGGCGGTTGCCCGGTTGCCCTGCGGGCACTGTCCCGGGTATCGACAATGTCCTGCTGGCAGGTCAGTGGCTGCGCGCACCGGGCGGGCTGCCTATTGCCGCCGGGGAGGGACGCCGTGCGGCGGGCGCGGCGGAGCGGTTCCTGCTGCGGGCAGGACGGGTACAGGTTCGTCTTGCCGGTGCGGAGGAGGCGTGAGGCGGACAAAAAAAGGGGGTAGAAAACCCAAAATGAGTTTTCTACCCCCTCTGCGTTCTGTGAGTCGGTACGTTACCAGTCCAGCCTGACCTCGGCGTGCGCGTCGGAGGAGTCGTAAATCGCCTGCATCATGCGGGCAGTGATGATGACCTGATCGATATGAGAGGGCAGCTTTTCGCCGGTGCGGACACAGCGGACGAAGGAATCAATTTCGTTCTGGAACATATTGACGCTTTCGTATTCCGGTGTCTCCTCCCACAGCTTGCCGTCCTTGGTGCCGTAAATCGTGAAATTCCCGCCGTATTGAAGGCGGATGCCCGCCTTATCGCCCAGGAAGTCGATGTATGCCTCGTGGGGACCGATGTTCTGTGCCCACGCGCCGTTGAGCGAGATGGTGGGACCCCAGACGCCGGGGGAGGTCTGCGTCCGGACAAGTCCGGTTACGCTGTCGTCCACGTCATAGGTGCCGTTGAGATCCTTGGTGCCTTCCGACCACATGTTCTCGTAAATGTAGTTTTTCATATCCACGCCCAGTTTGCTGTACGCCTGCCCGGATACGGTGACCGGCTTGGGGTCACCGGTGCAGAACATGACGATGTCAGGTAGTGTACGCCCCAGTCGATCAGCGCGCCGCCGCCCGCAATTTCCTTGGTGGTAAAAGGCGCCGCCCAGTCCGGGAATGGAACGCCGTGCGCGGAAGGAGACGTACACGTGGTACACCTCGCCCAAAGTACCCGCGGAAATCAGCTCACGGATCTTGTTGACGGCGGTATTGAAGCGGTTGACAACGCCGATGTTGAGCACTTTGCCGGTCTCATGCTGGACTGCCTGCATTTCCCTTCGCCTCGGCGTAGGTGCGTGCGGCAGGCTTTTCGCACAGGACGTGCTTGCCGGCGCGCAGAGCGTCCATAGCGATGACGGGGTGCATCCGGTTGGGTGTGCAGACTGAGACCGCCTCGACCTCCGGGTCGCCGATCACGTCGTGATAATCCGTTACGGCGATGCCGCAGCCGTACTGGCTGACGGCTTGCTCGGCTCTCTCCGGAATAATGTCGCAGAAATAGCGATGACAACATCCGGGTTATTCATGTAGCTGGGAATGTGTGCGGCGTTGGCAATGCAACCGCACCCGATGACGCCGACTACGACTTTCTTTTCCATTGCAAAATCTCCCTTATTGCTGTTACTTTTGCTTTTTTTCTGAGTGGAGCCCCGCGTTTTTCGACGGAGAGCCTTACTTCTGTTCAATGGTGTAGGCACCGGGCGCAAGCTCGATGGTCACACCTTGCCGATGGGGCAGAGCCCGAATTCGTCCGGCTTATGCGCCACGCCGTTGATGACCAGCGTTTCCGCGTTGCCGATCAGCGGCAGGTGCAGAGTCGCCGCCACAGGCACACGGCAGGTGTAAAAGCCGTCCGTCATATCCCATGCGGACTCGATAAGACCGACAGGGGAGATGCAAAGGATGTCCTGACCCACGTAATCTTCTCCTGTCCGGCGGGGATCTCCTCCGCGCTCCGGGTGTCCGGCTTGGGCTGCAGGATGGGTGCGCAAAGCCGGGCGCCTGCTCGGTCGTTTCAATGCCCGCAATGTGCCGGTACATCCACTCCTGCACTGCGCCGTAGGCATAGTGGTTGAAGGAGTTCATGCCAACGTCGCCGAAGCCGGTTGCCTTGGTGTAGGAATTCCAACGCTCCCAGATGGTGGTGGCGCCCTGATGCACGCTGTACAGCCAGGACGGATTCTCGTCTGGAGCAACAGAGAGTATGCAAGGTTGTTTTTCGCCGAACTCAGCCAGCACCTCGTTGAGGATGCAGGAGCCGACAAAACCGGTGGAGAGCTTATAGCCGTTGTCGATGATCTTCTGCTTGGAGTGCCGCAACGGCAGCAGGGCGCCGTTCGGGCAGGAGCAGATCGTTGCGCAGTGCCAGCAGGTAGCCGGTCTGCGTGCGCACCTCGGGGTTCAGATCCCCCTCGGCGTTGCAGTAGATGCGGCGGAAGTGATCGCGAACCTGCTCAAACAGGCTGTCGTAGTGTGCGGCGCGATCCGCCCGGCCGATGGCGCGGGACATGGCAGCCATGTAACGGGCATCCAGTGCGTAGTACGCGACCGTGATGTAGCGTGCATCGGTCGGCTCGTAAGCCAGCCAGTCGCCGTAGGTCGCGTTCGGTCCGCTCAGATCGGTAGTCGCCAGCCAATCCATATAGCGCTCCATGGAGGCGTAATGCTCCCGGATGATGTCGGTGTCGGCATACATCTTCCACATGGTATACGGTACGATGATGCCCGCATCGCTCCATGCGGCACCGCCCCAGCCGACCACGCGCACCTTCGGGATGACGTCCGGGTACATCCCGTTCTCTGCCTGCGAGTCGCGCGCGTCCTGGAGCCACTTGTGGAAGAAGCCGTCCACATCGGCATTGTAGGCGGCGGTGCAGCAGAATGCCTGCGTGTCGCCCGTCCAGCCCAGACGCTCATCGCGCTGCGGGCAGTCGGTCGGGACGGAGAGGTAATTGCCGCGCTGTCCCCAAAGAACGTTGGAAATCAGCCGGTTGACATCGGCGTTTGAGGTCTCCATATGTCCGGTTTCGCGGTTCGCGGAGCCGACCACCTCGGCAGTCAGATTCTCAAACGTCACGTCCGCCGTTGCACGGATCTCACAGTACCGGAAACCGAAGAAGGAGAACGTCGGGCGGTAGGCGTTATCCTGCCCGTTCAGAATGTAGCACAGCTTCGCCTTGGCGGAGCGGTAGTTGATGGAATAGATGGAGCCTTCCGGGTTGTCGTTCCCGCGGGATTTGAGTCCGGAGTCATTGAGCATCTCGCCGAAGCGGATCTGGAGCGAGGTGCCGGCTGCGCCGCGTGCAGTGAAGGTCGGCCATCCTACCATGTTCTGCCCGAAATCCAGCACCGCCGCCTCACCGGCTGCCAGCGTGAAGCTGTTTCCGGTCAGCGTGCGCACGACGTGGATTTTCCCGTAGTCACTGCCGTTGTCTTCGGTTCCTCTGTAAACCGTGACCGTCTCCGGCTTGCGTGTCAGGTTGGGGCGGACCGTGATGGTCGAGCCGACCTGCGGTGTTACGAACAGGTCGTGTGTCTCCTCGGCAGGCGTGCCCCAGTGCAGGGAATCCTGCTTTTCCGAAATGGTTGCCAGCGAGGGCTGGTTGGCGTCGTACATCTCGCCGTCCCAGATATCGGCGGCGCGGATGGCACTGCCCCAGGAGGCTTCCCAGGTCTTGTCGGTATACAGGACGCGTTCGCCGTCGGCATCCGACAGCCGGATGGCAGCCAGCAGGGCGATATGCGTCTCACCGTAGGTGCCCATTGCGATGCGCCCGTTATACCATCCGGGGGCAACTGCGGCGAGCAGGGTATTTTCCCCCTCGGTCGGGGTAGGGGGCAAGGTCGTAGGAGTAGTACAGGCACCGGGCGGTGTAGTCCGTCCAGCCGGGCTTGAGTTCGTCGTAGGGGGCGGCATCCTCACGTCCCGCCTGGCGTCCGACGCGTTTGCCGTTGACATAGAGGTCATAGATGCCGAGAGCGGTGGCATCCACGCGTGCCGCTTTCAGCTCCCGGACGGTGAAGGTCTTGCGGAACAGCGCAATCCCGTTCTTGTCCACGATGGGAGCGAACTGGTCAGCCGCGCCGATGGGGGTTTCCCATGGGTTGGTTTTCTCGGAAGGAACAGTTCCCGCAGGGTCTGCGTAGGTGATCCATGCGGCGTGTCCTTCGGTCATATAATCCTTGCTCATGTTTTGTCCTTCCTTTCATGCGGGCTATGCCCGTATTCGTGGACAGTATACCATATCGCCGCGCATTTGGCAATAGATTTTCGTTATTTTTTTCACGGAAACAGTGCTTGTTTTTTGCATCGCGCGGAGCGGTATCAATCGGCGCCTGCCTGCGTGCGGGGGTGTTGCGCCTGCCAGATTCCGATGCGGTCGGACAGAGCGGCAAAGGCGGCGGTATCCAGACGTTCGCCCCGGATATCCGCGCGATGCCCACAGTCCGTGATGATACCGGTCAGCACATCCTTGGGGATGTCCGGGAACCCGGCAGACAGTGCGTTGGCAAGCGTCTTGCGCCGCTGCTCAAAAGCCAGCCGGATGGTGTCAAAGAACAGCTTCTCGTCGGCGGGACAGACGGGCTTTTCCTGCCACAGGCGGATGCGCACTACGGCGGAGTCCACCTTGGGGGCGGGCATAAAATTGCCTGCCGGGACGCGGAACAGCTTTTCTGCCGCGCCGTAATAGTTCAGGACGGCGGTGATGGCGCCGTAGTCCTTGCTGCCGGCGCGGGCACACAGACGGTCTGCCACCTCAGCCTGCACCATGACCGTGATGCAGGAGAAGGGAAGACGACTCCAACAGCCGCATGAGAATGGGCGTCGTGATGTAGTAGGGCAGGTTGGCGCAAACCGAAACGGAGCCGGCAGCAAATGCGTCGTCCAAAAGCTCGTGCAGATCGGCTTTCATAAAGTCCTGATTGATTATTTCGACGATTCCGGGCGGGCAGTCCTGCAGTGTGAAGCGGAGAAGCGGAACCAGCCGCCTGTCGATCTCGACGGACAGAACCCGCCGATACCGCATTCCCAGCTCCTGCGTCAGCACGCCGATGCCGGGACCGATCTCCAGAATCGTAGCGTCGCGGGTATCCGAGCAGGCGTCGGCAATGTCCTCCACCACAGCGGCATTGGTCAGAAAGTTCTGCCCCAGTTCCTTGCGGAAGGTCATGCCGTACATGGACATCACGTCCCGGATTGTGCGGGGATCACAGAGATTCATACAGTTTCCTCCTTCTGCGCCTGTTTCAGCGCTTCCGCCCCCCGCAGCCACAGCGCCGCCGACGCGTCAGACGGCATCCGCCAGTCGCCGCGCGGCGAGAGCGCCGCCGAGCCGATCTTGGGACCGTCCGGCAGGCAGGAGCGCTTGAACTGTTGGGCAAAGAAGCGGCGCAGGAATACCTCCAGCCACCGCAGCAGCGTACCGTCATCGTAGGTGCCTCCAAGCGCATACCGTGCCATGCGATACAGCTTGCGGGGACGCGCACCCAGCCGGAGCAGGTAATAGAGGTAGAAATCGTGCAGTTCATAGGGACCGACCAGATCCTCCGTGACCTGTGCGATGCGTCCGTCGTCGGTTGCAGGCAGGAGTTCCGGGCTGACCGGCGTATTCAGAATATCTTCCAGTGCGCCGGCAAGCGCAGCCTGACCGGTACTGTGCGCCTGCTCGGCGGTATAGCCTACCAGATGCCGTACCAGCGTTTTGGGCACCGAAGCATTGACGGCGTACATGGACATATGGTCGCCGTTGTAGGTCGCCCAGCCAAGCGCCAGCTCGGAGAGGTCGCCGGTTCCGACGACCAGTCCGGATTCCGCGTTGGCGATATCCATCAGTACCTGCGTGCGCTCACGTGCCTGCGCATTTTCATAGACCACGTTGCGGTTCTCGGGATCGTGCCCGATGTCGGCAAAATGCCGGTTCACGGAATCGGTAATATCGACCGTCCGGAAATCCACGCCAAGCTCCCGGCAGAGTGTTTCGGCGTTGGATCTTGTGCGCACGGTTGTGCCGAAGCAGGGCATGGTCACGGCGATGACATCCCGGCGGGGGGGCGTCCGAGCCGGTCGGCGGTGCGCACCATGCACAGCAGTGCCAGGCAGGAATCAATCCGCCCTGAGATGCCCACGACCAGCTTTCTCGCGTGCGCGGCTTGCATACGGGTTGCCAGTCCCTCCGCCTGCATGGTCAGGATCAGCTCACAGCGGCGGCTCCGTTCGGCACTGTCGTCCGGAACAAAGGGGTGCGGGTCGATCCGGCGGGTCAGCACAGTTTCGACCGGATCCAGCGAGAAGTATGCCTCGCTCCATTCGCCCGCTGTCCGGTTGCCGAAGGTATTCATGCGGCGGCGGTCAAACGCCAGCCGTTGTACGTCTATTTCGGTTATAAGCAACGCACCTCCGGACGCGAACGGTGCGCGCTCAGCCAGAACACTGCCGTTTTCGGCGATCAGGGAATGCCCGGAGAAGACCGTGTCGGTGGTAGATTCACCGTGCCCGCAGTTGGCGTACAGGTAGGCGGCAACCAGTCTGCCGGACTGCCCGGAGACAAGACTCCGTCGGTATTCCGCCTTGCCTACCGTTTCGTTGGAGGCGGACAGATTGCAGATGACGGTCGCCCCGGCAGATGCCGCCGCAGAGGAGGGCGGAACCGGTGCCCACAATCCTCGCAGATTTCCACGGCAAAGCGGAAGTCGGGCACATCCGTGCAGACGAACAGCTGCCGGGTTCGAAGGGGATGTACTGCCCGTCAAGTTCATAGGTCAGGTTGCCGTCCGGCGCGGGGGTAAACTGCCGTGCTTCGTAGAACTCGGCATAGTTCGGCAGATGCGTCTTGGGTACCAGTCCCAGTATCTGCCCGCCCCGGCAGAACGGCGGCGCAGTTATACAGCTTTCCTGCGTGCGCGACCGGAAGCCCGATGACAGTTACCATATCGTATCCGGCTGTCGCGGCGGCAAACTGCCGCAGAGCCTCTGATGCCTCGCAGGGCAGGATATCCTGCAGGAACAGATCCCCGCAGGTATAGCCTGTCAGGCACAGTTCGGGGTAAACCAGCAGCTTCACGCCGGATCGGTCTGCCTCGGCGGCGCAGTCGAGGCAGACATTCAGATTGTATGCGCAGTCCGCCACCCGGACGTCCGGGCGGGCGGTTGCGACTTTAATGAATCCGTCTTTCATATTTGTTTATGACCATTCCTTTCTCATAAACGTGGAAATTCCGGGCGGTTCTAAGCGGTGCCCTTATTTCATCCATTTCTCCGCCCGTTTCTGCCACTTGAGCCGGTACAGGATTGCCATCCGGTCTATCAGCAGGTCAAAGAGGAAGAAGGTGAGGATGCACAGCCCGACCATGACCCATATCAGGGCGGCGGATGTGCCTTCCTCGCCGAAGCCGCGGAACAGTACGTCCGTCAGACTGCCGCTGGCTCCCATCATGATGAGCCAGAACAGGACGAGGTAAACAGCCAGTGCCGCGCCTATGATGCACAGCTTGCAGAGCAGTGCAAGCGGCTTCGGCAGCCTGTCGACCTGCCGTTTGACCACCGGGAGTAGCCAAGAAGGCAGGCGAACAGCCACGGGCGCCAGACTCTGCGGCATCGAGGATCAGCCCCAGCGCGGAGGTGACCGCCCAGCAGAGCAGGGTATACCCGGTTCCGTAGCGGTAGAAGACCGGCAGGAACAGCACGGCTGCCAGCGCGGCGCAGGTGATGTCAATCAGTTCCACCAGCGCTCGAGACCCAGCATAACGGTTCCGAGCGCGCAGAAAACACTGCATACTGCCAGGCGGTAGGTTGTGCGGCGACGTCCGCGGGAACTGCCGCGGGGCGGATTCGGTTCGGACATAGGGCACCTCCGTCAGCAGTGACGCGTGTCACAGCAAAGATTCAGACACAAAAGCCCGGGCAGAGATGGCAGAGCGAACAGCCGTCGTTGGCATCCGCGTTGCCGGCGTTTCCCGTCTGCATCTGCTCGCGGAGACGCATCTGTGCCTCCCGGTATTCCCGGTTCTCGGGTCAAGCCCGCAGGCATGGTCAAAAACTGCTGGGCGTCCACAAAATGCCGGCGCCCCAGCGCAACCCAGCCCATGAGGAAATACCACTCGGCGCTCTTCTGGCTTTCCGGTATCGTGGACAGTATCTGCTCGGCTTCCGCGATTCGTCCGGCATTGATGAGCTGGCGCGCCATGCCGAACAGCTCGGACGAGGTGTAGGTCCGATCGGTGCGGTAGCCGGTGTAGGCTCCCTGACCGCCGGGGCGCGGACCGTAGCCGCCCGTACTGCCGGGACCTGCGCCTGTGCCCGATCCGGCGGCGCGCTGTTTTTTGATCTCGTCATACGCCTCGTTGATTTCCCTTCATCTTCTCGCCCGCAAGGTCGGCAAGATCGCTGTCGCGATACTTGTCCGGGTGATACTTGCGTGCCAGATTCCGGTAGGCGGTCTTTATTTCCTCATCGGTGGCGCTTTGCGGGACGCCGAGCACCTGATATGGGTCTTTCATGTATTCGTATACCTCTTGCTTCTGCGTTTGTTTGCGGAGACGGGGTCCGGGAACAGGATGCGCTTTGCGGTGCGGGGCATTCCCTCGTCCACGATGTTACGGATCACGCCGCTGACGTTCCGGTCGGGAATATCCAGAAGATCCAATGCGTCGGAGATTCCCTCCGCTTCCCGACACAGCGCGAGGCGGATGCTCTCACGGTTGCTTTCCGGCAGGGTCGGGACACCGTCGGGGGACAGGCACCGGAAGGGATTGTAGTGCCCGTGTCGTACATCGTCCGCGTAATCGTCCGCTGCGTCCAGGATGTATATCCATCTGCCGGTGTGCAGACCGATCTGCCGGGCAATGCGGGCGTTTCCGCCCTCCAGCCCATAGGACAGCAGTCCGCCCAGCAGCTCTCCGAAAAGTTGCGCCGGGGCATCCACGGAAGGCGGTGCCTGCTTCTCGAGTTCGCACAGCCCGGACATGGAGTCGGCAATCAGCGTGTCCAGTCTCCTGCCGTCTGTCGCTCCCTGCGGGTCATCCGTCGGCAGGGAAGCAGTACCGACCGCCGGAGGGCACGCCGCCGCGCGGACGCCGCCCATGGCATAGCCAGCGCCGCACGCAGCCCCTTTCCGCTGAATCGATCCTCGTCCCGCCGGTCGTCCTGTAGCTTGTGCCACGCCAGCAGTGAGGCGGACAGCGCCGTCAGACGCAACGAGTCGCTGATGCGTGCCATGGGGCGGCGGCGGAGCGGGTGAACGGGGCAACGGCGCAGCTCCAGCTGTACCGTGTCGCCTGCCAGTGCGGTGCGCACCAGCGCCATGAAGGCAAAATCGTAGCTGAGAGTCAGCCGGGAGCACTGTCCCGTGCACGAACCCTGTGCCCGGCACAGTCCGCAGTAAACGCCCCGGTAGCAGTCCAGCTCCCGCAGGCGTAGCTCCGCGTCGTGGACACCGATATATCCGAACACGCTGCCGTCCTCCTCTTCTGCTTGTTTTCTGTCGCTCCTGTCATTGTACCGCAAACGGGGGATGGAAACAACCGGCAGAATGTAAATTTTCCGCCCCGCAGGCAGGTTGTATGGCATTTTTGTGCATATGCGGAAAAATTTACATTTTCAGAACAGTTTGTTTGCGTGCCCGGCACATTTGCCGTGTAAAATAGGCGGACACGCCGGAGATGAGCCGGCATACGTACGGATTGCCGGGCCATCCGGCAGAGCATTGTCAGAAAGGCATTCCTATCATGGAAAAAATATATGTCATCGTTCCCAATTACCGTCCGACGTAGGACGGCTTTGCCGCCCTGACGCGGCAGATCTGCGACCGGGGATACACGTTGATCGTTGTGGACGACCGCGCGCCGGACGCCGATGTGCCGCCGACCGAGCCGCCGGACGAACGCATGATCCTTTTGCACCATGCCCGACATAGGGGGCGCGGTGCGGCTGTCCGCACCGGACTTGCCCATATACGGGACGTACTGCTTCCTGCCGATCTTCCGCCGGAGGACTGGGAGGACGGTCACCCACGCCCGGGAAGTGCGCTGATCGCCATTATGGCGGCGAGCACCGTGTTTCTGGCGGAAGACCTTGATCTCATGCTGGACGCCGCACGCCGGCAGGAGAACCGAAAACGACTGGTCGTAGGCGTCCGGCACCCGGACAGGCGGCGTTCCTTTTTCCCGCGGTTGTGGAACGGGTTCGTGCGTTGTTTTCCACCTGCTGGTGCAGGCGCATGTTCCCACCGACATGACGGGGCTTCGCGTTTGCGACGCATCCTACCTTTCCCGAAATACTGGAGCTGGAGGGCGAGCACGCAGACTATGAACTGCGACAGCTCCACTGGTTCTCGCGGAACGGGGACGGCTTTTTGCGAGGTGGAGCTCCGGGGAGATCTGCCGCACGCCCGCAAGAACCGGCGCATCGTGCTGGATTCCGTCCGATTGCACCTGCGCGCCATCCGCTTTACGGGGAGCTCCATGTTCTCCTCGCTGCTGGAGTACGGCGTTTTCTGCCTCCTGCACTATTTTCTGCGCGACGGACTGCCTCACACGGGCGATGCGATTGCCATCGTTGTCTCGCGCCTGCTCGGCAACGGATGCAATTACTGATCAACTGCCGCTTCGTCTTCCGAGAAAACCGGATCGGAAGAGCGTATTCCAGTTTGCCGTCGACCGGTACATCCATCGGGCTGTGCGCCGTCATGCTCTACCTGTGGAAGCTGACCGGCTAGTAGGTGCCGCTCTGAAGATACTGGCAGACCTTTGCGTGTTCGCGGTCAGCTATCTTGTGCAGTCGAAACTGATTTTCCGCAGGAAGAATAAAAACGGGAGCCGTGAAAGTCGCGCACCCGTGCCGCAGTGCCGGACGACTGCTTCTGTCTTTTTTCGCAAAAACCACTTTACAAAACGCCCGCAGTATGGTATAATGAACCAATCGAAAGCATACGGGGGCGTGATTGACTGCGCTCTCCGGAAACGAAAGGAAACAGAGAACAATATGTTTATCAAAGAAACGGTCAAGGGGATGCGCGATATTCTGCCTGCCGAGATGGAGGTGCGCGAGTACCTGCTCGCCCGGCTGAAGGCGGTGTATACGTCCTTTGGCTATACGCCCATTGAGACCCCCTGCATGGAGCGCATCGAGAACCTGACGAACAAGCAGGGCGGAGAGAACGAGAAGCTTATCTTCAAGGTGCTCAAGCGCGGCGAAAAACTGGCTGAGGCGGCGGAGACTGCCGATCCGGATGATCTGTGTGACGCGGGTATGCGGTATGACCTGACCGTTCCCCTGTCCCGCTACTATGCCAACAATGCCGGGAGTCTGCCGGCACCCTTCAAAGCGTTGCAGGTCGGTTCGGTCTGGCGCGCAGACCGCCCGCAGAAGGGGCGGTTCCGCCAGTTCACACAGTGCGATATCGACATTCTGGGGGATTCCTCCAATACCGCAGAGAGCGAGCTGATCTACGTTACCTCGCTGTTCCTGGACAGCGTCGGGGTTCGTGGCAATACAGTCATGGTAAACGACCGCCGCGTGCTCAAGGGCATGGCGAAGAAGGCGGGATTTGCGGAGGAAGACTTCGGAAAGGTCTTTATAACGCTGGATAAATACGACAAAGTCGGAGAGGACGGAGTCCGGCGCGAGCTGATCGAATCCGGGTGTGAGCCTGCCGCCGTGGATGCCTACATGGCGATATTCCATGGTATCCTGAACGCGCCGGATCGCTTCTCGTTTGTGGAGACCGCCTTCGGCGACGTCATGGAGCCGGGTGTGGCGGACAATCTGCGTCGATATTTGACAGCGTAGCCACCATGTCCGGCGGTCGGTTCCGCCTGTCCTTTGACCCGACGCTGGTGCGCGGCATGGGCTACTATACCGGCACGATTTTTGAAATCAAATCCGATGACTTCAAGGGATCCTCCATTGCGGGCGGCGGCCGTTACGATAACATGATCGGCAGCTTTACCGGCACGCCGACCTGTGCCTGCGGTTTCTCCATTGGCTTTGAGCGCTTGGTCGGCGCTCTGCTGGACAAGAAGTTCCGCGCGGAGGGCGGCAGGGAAAAAGGTGGCGGTGCTGTACGGCAAAGCCTTCGCGGCGGCGGATGTGGCGGCATTGCAGTGCCGGTGCAACGCCTGCGGGAGACCGGAAAAATCGTGCTGTGCCAGCGCATGAACAAGAACCTCGGCTTCCAGAAGCAGAAGCTGGAGGCACAGGGATACACGGTATTTGTCGATGTCCGGACACCGGAAGAGGTGGCGGACAAACTCGCAGACCGGATATAAAGGAGGAGCGCAGATGGAAAAGGTAAGAGTTGCCGCCGTAGGGCTTGGAGGACGTGGGCAGTCGGTGCTGGACGGGCTGCTGTTGGGAATGGATACACTGCGCGTCACGGTTGTGTGCGATCTGTATGAGGATCGTGTCGCGTGCGGCGCGGCGTCGGTGGAGCGCGCCTACGGGAGCGCCCCTGCGACGACGGATTGGCATGCGGCGCTCGATCCTGAGCGCGTCGATGCGGTGCTGATCATGTCGGCATGGGAATCGCATTTTCCCATTGCCTATGAGGCAATGGAGAAGGGATTGCGGTCGGCATGGAGGTCGGCGGCGCGTACACGGTTGAGGACTGCTGGCGGCTGGTGCGCACGCAGGAGAGAACCGGAACGCCCTTCATGCTGCTGGAAAACTGCTGCTACGGACAGATGGAAATGATGGTCATGCACATGGTGAAGGAAGGACTGTTCGGAGAGGTAGTACACTGCTCCGGCGGCTACTGCCATGATCTGCGGGTGAGGTCGCGCGCGGCGAGGAGAACCGCCATTACCGCCTGCGCAATTACCTCAGCCGCAACTGCGAGAACTACCCGACGCACGAGCTGGGTCCCATCGCGCAGGTGCTGGGCATCAACCGCGGCAACCGGATGCTTTCGCTGGTATCCATGTCCACCAAGGCGGCGGGGCTCAACGATTACGCCGCCCGCCACCCGGAAATCAATCCCGCGCTGGCAACGGCACATTTCAATCAAGGGAGGATGTCGTCAGTACGCTCATCCGGTGTGCCGGCGGACAGACCATCAGTCGACGCTGGACACCACGCTCCCCGCGCGTACAGCCGCGGATTTACCGTGCACGGCACCCGCGCTCTGTACACGGAGGATAATAACTCGCTGTATCTGGACAGCGACTTTACCGAGGCGGATCACTTCAACTGGACACCGAACTGGAACAACGCGACCAAATACCTGGAAAAATATCAGCACCCGGTCTGGCGTGATTACCTGGAAAACGGTATCCGCGGCGGGCACGGCGGCATGGATGGGCTGGTCTATGATGCCCTTCATCGAGGCGGTGCGCAAGGGCGAACCGTGTCCCATCGACGTCTACGACGCCGCCGCATGGATGTGCATCACACCGCTGTCCGAGCAGTCCATCGCAATGGGAAGCGCACCGGTTCCGGTACCCGACTTCACGTCGGGTGCATGGAGCACGCGGCGCTGATGCCGCAACGTATCACAGTACTCCCTTGGCAACACATACAACATGATGAGCACAGAGCCGCCGGTGGATCGGCGGCTCCGGAAAGGAAGCAACTATGAGTAACACGAACGTGACCCCCCGATTCCGCCGGATGGCGGCAATACTGCTGGCGGCGGTAATGCTGCTGTCGGCTGTGGCTGTTCTGGTTTTCCTGCGGCGGCAGATGAAGCGTATACCTACACGTCCTATACGCAGGCGAATACCGATAAGGTTCCGAAGAAGATCGAGGAAAACACCAAGCTGGGGCTGCGGCTCGGCATCAACGGTACGTTTGATTCGGTGGCGCTGTCGCTGTGCACATGGAGCACGTCCGATTCCGCCGCACAGCTCACCCTGTATAAGTGGAACCGGAATCACACGACTACCGAGGCAGGGCGAGCCGATTGCGACCGCTTTTCTTGATCCGCTGACCGACAACGGCATGGCGGAACTGACCTTTGACGCACAGCCTGCCGGGGAATACTACATCCTGGTCAGCCAGACGCGCGGACAGGTCGGCGTGTGGGCAGTGGAAGGCAACAGCATGACGCACGGATTGGTGTACGTGGGCGGGAGCGAGGAAAAGATGGATCTGTGCCTGTCCGTCCGTTTCACCTCCAAGCCGGCCACGTTCTTCACAGCACTTGAGAATGAAGAAAAGGAAACGGACGCGCCGTCCCAGCAGACCGGCGTCCCGGAGGACAGCCTGTTCCGCCGAGAATGCAGCCATGCCGGACACATGGGTGTTTACCGACGGACTGGGGCGCAAGTCGCTGACTTTTGCGGATGTCGGTCCCGTGCGCGACGGCAAGACGCTGGCGTTGTTTTACTGGACATGGCACGAGGAGTTGGGTCAGCAGGGCGCAACCAATACGACCGAACTGCTCAAGAAGTATCCGGATGCAAAGAACGACTATAACCGTTGCATGGCGGGGGAGCGGGGGCATTACTGCTTCGGAACGAGCCGATTTACGGCTTCTACCGTACCACAGATGAGTGGGTGCTCCGCAAGCAGGCGGAGATGCTGGCGAACGCAGGCGTGGATGTTGTGTTCAATGACAACACCAACGGCGCCCGACATGGAAGAGTGCCTACCATGCGCTGTTTGAAAACTGGATCAAGGCATCGAGGAGGACGGCGTGAAGGTCCCGAAGATCTCCTTCCTCCTGCCCTTCGGGGACAACAGCGGCAGCCAGTCCCAGCTCCGGTCGCTGTACAATGATATCTATAAGGACGGCGTCTATCAGCAGCTGTGGTACTATCTGGACGACAAGCCCATGCTGATGGCGTACTCCGACTCGATGCCCAGTGAGATCAGAAATTTCTTTACCTTCCGGTCGGGGCAGGCGGCATACCTGCTGAACGGTAAGACCAATGTCGGACAATGGGGGATGGCTGCATACCTACCCGCAGCCGGTCTATTACGGCACCAAGGAACAGCGGCGCAACAAGACGCCCGAAGAGATCACGGTCGGCGTTGCCGTGAACCATAACTACGTGACGCACGAGATCACCGCAATGAACGGTGAGCACGTCATGGGTCGTTCCTATACCTCCACGTACCCGGATCGGTACGAGAAGGAGGAACGTCGGCATCGCTCTGGGGCTATAATTTCTCCGAGCAGTTTGACCATGCACTGAAGCAGGATCCCATGGTAGTCTTCGTGACCGGCTGGAACGAATGGCACGCATGGCGCCAGCCTACACCGTGGGGCGGTCCCAACAGCCTTGTTAACAACGCGCTGGTTGATCAGTTTGACAACGAGTTCAGCCGCGACCTTGAGCCGACCAAGGGCGAGCTGAAGGATCACTACTACTACCTGTTTGTCAACTATGTCCGCCGCTACAAGGGCGTCAATCCCATCCCGACCCCCCTCGCTCAATCAGACCATTGATATGCAGGGTGAGGAGTCCCAGTGGAAGACCGTTGAACCGTACTATGCATCCTATATCAACAACATCGGTGACCGCGACCACGCCGGATACCGGGGCACAGCTACAAGGGAAACCTCCGGTCGGAACGACCTCATCGGCGCACAGGTGGCGCGGGATGACGAGTACCTGTATTTCCACGCTGAGTGCGCATCGACGTCGTGGGGCTGGGTGATGACCTCTGGATGACGCTGTACATCGACAGCAATCAGGAAAACCAGGGCTGGGAAACCTTCGACTATGTGATCAATAAGTCCCGCGCAACGCAGAATGCCGTTATGCTGGAGAAGTTCACCGGCAATGGCTACGATACCGAGTTGGTCGCGGAGTGTGCCTATACCCGGACGGCAGATACCTGACCGTCAAGGTGCGCAAGGCGGATCTCGGACTTTCCGGCGACGATTTCACCGTTAACTTTGCATGGACGGACAATGTCCATGACGAAGGGCAGGAGGGCGTATTCTCCGGCGATATCCTGGACTTCTACATCTCCGGTGACGTAGCACCCGGCGGACGCTTCAAGTACAGCTACATCAGCACGCGCGAGAACGCCCGCGGCCCGAGACCGAGACTGCCACAGAGACAGCTACCGAGCCGGTCACGACTGCAACGCAGGCTCCGGAGACCGCGACTGCGACCGAGACCGAAACGGATACCGAGACCGTCACGGATGCGGAGACGACGGGCGCCGCCTCCGGCGGATGCAAGTCGGTTGCAACCGGTGCGGCAGTGTTGCTGGCACTGGGCGCGATGGCGGCTGTCCTGCCGATGCGCCGCAAGCATCGTTGACCTGTTACGACCTGTTACGACAGGGATTTTCTGAAAACAACCCTGCATTTTCCACGGTTCCGCCCGCCGTGTGTGGCGGGCCGGAACCGCTTTTGCGTCCACAGACATCCATAGAAAGGAGGCTTGAATATGCGTTGGTGGGGAAGGGTATTCTCACGTTTTACACTGGTAAGCGGCAATTCTCGCACAGCTGTTCTGGATGTTCTTCTTCATTCATCGCCTCAGTGACCACTATATGATCGTGGCGGCGGCTTTCAACTTCGTCACCTTGATTGCCGCTGTAATCATCGTCAACAAAAACGGAAATCCCATGGTCAAGATGGCATGGATTGTGCCGATTCTGGTGTTTCCGCTTTTCGGTGGGATCCTGTACTTTCTCTCCGGCGGTAAGGCGCCCAAAAAAACTGCGCCGTGCGCTGGAAACAAGCCGGCAGGGGCTCGCGCCGTTTTCTGTCGGCAATGCTTCGCCGGACGATATCGTAACGGAGCAGATGCGTTGCCGCGTGGGCGACGCGGACGTGGCGGGGCAGTGCCACTATCTGGAACGGCAGGGCTTTCCGCTGTACCGGAACACGGACGCCCGCTACTACGCCGACTGTAAGGCTGGCTGGAACCGGATGCTGGAGGATCTGCGCGGTGCGGAACGGTTCATTTTTCCTGGAGTATTTCATCATCCGGGAGGGATCATGTGGAATGCCGTGCTGGACATCGACGGAAAAGGCGGCGGCAGGGGTGGATGTACGCCTCCTGTACGATGATTTCGGCTGTATTACCTGCCTTCCGCGTGACTACGTGAAGCAGATGGAGGCACGGGGCATCCGCTGTACCGCCTTCAACCGTTACCGACCGGTTTATTCGGTGGTCATGAACCACCGCGACCATCGCAAGATTTTTGTGGTGGACGGATATATCGGATATACCGGCGGCGCCAATATGTCTGATGAGTATATCGGTGAGTGGGTACGCTTCGGCGACTGGAAGGACAACTTTGTCCGGCTGGAGGGCGAGGGCGTGCGCGGTCTGACGTTGCTGTTCCTGCAGATGTGGAACGCGCTGCATCCGGAGGAGGATGCAGACATTGCCCGCTTCCTGCCGCCGCCGGGCGTGCGGCTGCCGTCCGCTGTCCCGGGTATGTACAGCCCTACGGAGACTCGCCGATGGACAGCGAGGTGCTGGCGGAGAACGTCTACCTGAATATCATCACGCAGGCGGTGCAGTACGTGTACATATTCTCGCCCTACCCGATAACGGATTACGAAATGACGCGTGCGCTTTGCCTTGCCGCCAAGCGCGGGGTGGATGTGCGGCTGGTCTGCCCTGCCGTGCCGGATAAGAAGATCGTGTTCCAGCTGACAAAATCCCATTACCCGGAACTGATTGCCAACGGTGTGAAGGTGTATTCGTACACGCCGGGCTTTCTCCACAGCAAGACCTTCCTTTCGGATGACCGGCTGGCGGTCGTGGGCAGTGTCAACATGGACTACCGCTCGCTGACCCTGCACTTTGAGAACGCCTGCCTGTTCGTGGATCATCCGATGGTAGAGGATGTCAAACAGGACTTTCTGCAAACATTTGAAGTCAGTCAGCCGGTGGTGCCCGGAAAGAAGCAGGAGAATTTCCTGTACCGGTTCGGCTGGGTATTTTGCGGCTGCTGTCGCCGCTGATGTAAGGAGGAGATGATTCTCATGACAAGAAAAAGTACTTGCTTTCCTGCTCTCTCTAGCTATGCTCGGGCTGGCTCTGCCGGTCTCCGGAGCGGATGCCGACAATCAGCCGGACACGCTGAAGGACGGCTACGCCTACGTATCCGACCTTCCGTGGAAGTCCTCCAACGCCCTCGCCGGGACGCAGGTCACGCGTGACGGGAACAACAACGCCGGAGAGACCATATACTCCCCTGATCTGCTGGTGTATGCCAAAGGCGTCGGAATGCACGCCTGCGACAATAATTTCGGCAGTTATGTGGAGCTTGACATCTCCGGGTACGGTTTTACCAAGTTCGCCGCGCGAATCGGCATGGTCATCACGCTGAGCGCCTACGACATCACGATGGCGGACGCGATCTTTTCCGTGTCCGGTGACGGGCGCGAGCTGTTCCGCTCCGATCTGATGAAGTATATGCAACCGTTCGCTATGATCGAGGTGGACGTGACCGGTATCCGCACACTGCGGCTGGCTGTCTCGGGTGCGGGAAGTATTGCCGGCGATTGGTGCGCGTGGGCAAACGCTGTGCTGAGTGTTTCCGGCGATGTGGAGCAACTGTTCCGGGCGGACGGCGTGCTGATTTACGACGCCAATGCCGCGGAGCCGGCAGAAACCCACACGAGCGAGCCGCCCGTTACTACGGCGACGGAACCCGTCACGCAGACAAAGCCTGTTACGCAGACCGAACCCCCTGTGACTTCTGCGGCTACGGCGGAGTCGTCCATGCAGACGGAGACGCCGGAGACGGAACAGACTTCTGCCGTGCCGGATGGGTCGGCGGCGGAGACCGAAGCATCCGCTACCGTCGGGGCGGACACAGGATGCGCTTCCGTGCTGGGTGCGGGCGCGGTCGGCATCGTGGTCGCCGCCGTGGCAGCAGGGGCTGCCTGCCGCAGAAAAAAAAAACAAGGAGGATGAGGACGCATGAACAGCAGACAGAGATATTTGAGCCGCATATGCCCGTCCGTACTGCTTGCCGTTTGTATGCTGATCGGGGCGGTTGCCTGTGCGGGGCAGGGAAGCACGGGGGACGCAACCTCCGGTAATGCAACGCAGTCTGCGACCGCGACCGCGACCGGGGAGATTGCCACGACAGGCGGATCCACTGAGACAGAACCCGAACAGATAACAACCGGAGAGGAAACCTCCGGGGCGGAGCAGGAGGAAACCATGAAACCTTTGGAAAGTATGTTGAATTCACCCGCTGAATTCCCCATCAGCTTTACCTATGGAGGCGTGCGGTATCAGGGCTTCGGCGATGGCTTTTCCGTTACCGAGCGCAAGGACAGCAAGGAGGCGGACGGTACCCGCACATTCGGCGCTGGAGAATCCGGAAATCAATGCCGTATTCGTGTTGGAAGCCAAGGCGTATCCGCGCTATGGCGCATATGAGTACCGCGTGACGGTCGAGAACCGGAGCGACACCGATACCAAGGTCATCGACAATCTTTGCTACCGGGTGACTATCCCCGCGAAGAATGCTGTGCTGAAGGGAATCGATGGCGATGCCGGCTCCTCGTGGTATGAGCCGTATGAGACGAAACTCACCAGCCGGTGGATCCGGAAGGAATCCACAAGCGGCAGACCGTCCCACAACGTGTTCCCTTACTTCAATCTGCAGCATGACGACGGCGGTACCATGATAGCCATCGGCTGGCCGGGCACGTGGAAGGCGCATTTCCGCGCGGAGGGAGATGCCGTGACCATGCTGGCAGGACAGTACAAGTTCTCGTCTTACCGAAGCCGGGCGAGTCGGCACGCACGCCTCTGTTGGCGTTCGTGGAGTATGAAGGCGGCGAGGACGCCGCGACCAACGCATGGCGGCACTGGTTCATCGACTGCAATATGGCGCGCGGGGGGAGAAGCAGGAAGTCATCCCCACCATGATTGTCTCGTCCTCCATGTCCTCCGGCGTGACGACACCGGTCGTCAAGCTGAAGATGGCGGAATTCTACCGCCACGGAATCAATTTGGACGCTTTCTGGTTGGCTGCGGGCTGGTACACGGGAATCGGAACCGAGCCGGTCGCGTGGCCCCGACAGGTTCCCTGCGGATGGATGCCAACCGATTCCCGGACCGGATGGCGGACATCACCAGAATTCTGCGTTCCCGGAACGCGGGGCTGATCCTGTGGTTTGAGCCGGAGGTCGTGCGACTGGATTCGCAGGCATTCCTGGCGGATAACCCCGATTTTTCGGCTGACTGGCTCCTGGGGCGCGTGATGAAGGGTATTTGGCTGGAGGAGACATTATCGACTTCGGCAACCCTGCGGCGGTCAACTGGGTGTTCGACAGGGTGTGTAAGGTGATAGACGATGCAGGCGGTATCCGCGTGTACCGGCAGGACTTCAACTGTGACCCTGCGGCGGCGTGGAAAGCCCATGATGACAAAGGGGCGCACCGGCATGACCGAAAACCGGTATGTCTGTGGCTACCTGCAGTATTGGGATATGCTGTTGGAGCGCTACCCGGATATGTATATTGATTCCTGCGCATCGGGCGGCGGGCGGAACGACCTGGAGACCATGCGCCGGTCGGTACCGCTGCATTACTCCGATCTCTTTGACGGCACAATCACCGAGGAGTCCTACGGCATGAAGCTGGGGATGACGCAGGAGCTGTTCAAATGGTTCCCGTATTTCAAGAATCGAGCACGGGTCCCGACAACAGCATCCACCAGTTCCGGATTAACTACGCAGGACTGTTCAGCCTGACTTATACAAACGGTTCTACGGAGATGTGGGGGCTGTTCAAACAGGCGCAGGACGAGTACAATCTGATACGCTCCTACCTGTACAGCGATTACTACCCGCTGACCGACAGTTCCAAGAAGCTGAGCGATGACAGCGGCTGGGAATTTTTCGATCCGTCCCGCGGCGAGGGCTTTTTCCAGGTCTTCCGGCTGAAGGAGGCAGCGCCCGCAACGCTGACGGTCAGGCTTCGCGGTCTTGACCCGGAGAAAAACTATCACCTGACCGATACCGATGGCAGAATCGATGAAGTCCGAACCGGCGCCGAGCTGATGGCTGGCTATGAGATCCGCTTTGACGGTGCGCCGGACAGCTACGTTGTGTTGATCAAGGCACTGTAATACCGGCAAAAACGGGGGTGAAAAAACTCATTTTGAGTTTTTCACTCCCCCGTTGACGTTGGTCAGCGCGTCAGATGAGGAAGAACCGTGCCAGCAGGCGCCGCAGAATCCCGCCGAAACCGATTCTGCCCACATCGGCATCGGCTGTGATCGTAACCTCGCCCAATGTCACACCCCGGCAGGTGAAGGTCAGCTTTCCGACCGTGTCTCCCGCTTTGACCGGAGCCGGGACGGCTTCCGGCAGCTCTATGTCCTTCTCGACCGATGAAAGGTCTGCACGCGGCAGGACGCAGGAGAACGCCGCATAGCGCACGCCTACAGTCGGCTGTATGCCGCCCGGGACGCGCACACAGGGGTGGGATTGCCTGCCGGGCAGGTGTACAGTGCGTAGTTGGCAAAGCCCCAGTCCAGCTGGGAAGGCGCCACCGCATTGCGCGTGTCGCGGTTTGCCGCGCCCATGATGACGCAGATCAATGTCATGCCGTCGCGCTCCGCCGTTGCCGACACGCAGAATCCGGCTTTTGGCAGTGGAGCCGGTCTTCAGCCCGTTACAGCCCCGGTAAAAGCGCACCAATCGGTTTGTGTTGGTCAGACCGAAGGCGCCGTTCCGCACCGTATCCATCCACGTGGAGCTGAAAGTCGAGAATCTCCTTGTGGCGGATCAGCTCCCGCGACATGATGGCAATATCCCGCGCCGAGGTGACGTGGTTTTTCGCCGTATCGTCCAGTCCGTTGGTGTTTTCAAACACGGTGTTCTTCATGCCAAGCTCCGCGGCGCGCTGATTCATGTTCCGGACGAACGCTTCCTCACTGCCCGAGACCGCTTCGGCAAGCGCCAGCGCGGCGTCGTTGGCGGAGGCGATTACGACGCTTTTGACCAGATCGCGCACCGGCATCTGCTCGCCTTCCTTCAGAAATATCTGCGAGCCGCCCATGGAGGACGCACGGGTACTTGCCGTCACGCTGTCATCCCACTTCAGACTGCCTGCTTCTATCGCTTCCATGACCAGCAGGAGCGTCATGATCTTTGTGACGGATGCGGGGGCATGGCTTCATCGGCGTTCTGCTCGTACAGAACCTGCCCGGTCGCCGCCTCCATCGCGGATCGCACCCCGGCAGTCAAACGGCTCCGGCTTCTGTACCTCGGTCAGCGCGGCAGGTACAGGGGTTCCCGACTGTCCCCGGTCGCCGTAGGTTCGCCGTCTGCCGCGCACACGGGGTTGGGCACAGGCACAGAAACAGCGCCAACCCTGCCGCAAGCCCCCGGCGCGGGAAATGCAGACGCTTTGCTTTATCCGGCATTCTCATTCTGTATACACCACCTTCCGGTGCATTGTATGCAGGGGAAGGATCTGTCATGACGGGGAAAGCGGTGCCACGCCAAACTGTCAAACTGTCAAACTGTCAAAATGTCACCTCAGAAAGCATCCTTGCCCGGCGCTCAGCGTCAAAGCATAGGTGCCGTCGGCGGCAGGCGTCAGAACAGTTGTTTCCGTGCCGATGCGTGCCGTAACGGACTGCGCACCGGAAAAAGTCAGGATCACTTCGGCGGCATTGCCTGTGTTCAGGTCGTTGTGATTGACCAGCATCAGCGCCATGCCGTCGCCGTTGGCCCTCCTCAAACCAGCCGACCAGCACGTCCGAGACAGACGTAATCGTGCAGGGCAGCCCCATATCGGCAACGGACTGTATTCCCGCGTTGCGCAGCATTCGTTTGATGCGCGGAGAGCTGGCAATCATGCCTGCATCCCGCCACAGGTAGCGCGCGGGAAAACCTCGGAGAGTGCCTTGATTTCGCGCGTTACCTGTGCACCGACTTCAAAGAGAGATGTGCGTTCGTGATTCTTGAGCATACCGAAGCTGTCGGATTTCGCGTAGGACGGCGGGCAGTCGAAGCAGTAGTAAGTGATGGAATTGCATCCGAACGCCGAGCGGTATTTGCTTCAAAGCGCACATCGGCGAGCGTCGGCTCGTAGTCCTTGACGGCGTTGACCGTGTCGCGCATGGTGTAGATATACATCCATGCTTCCTTGCCTGCATCGCGTGCCGCACGACACATGACGGAAAGGCTGGCGTAATACTGCTCCGACACGTTTTTTCTGCCCCGCGCGTCTATGTCGATGGGGTAGAAATCCTGACTGACATAGGACAGCGGGAAATCAGTCAGGAATGCTCGAATGTATGCCTCATAGCTGCCATTTATGAAGGCGGTAGGCGGTGCGATGTTCGGAAACAGATTGACGTACATTTCCCGCCCCGGCATCAGTTCCCGGAAATACGTGACTGCGCTTTGCAGGCTGTCGAAGGTATCCCCGGTCGGTTCGTCGGCGAGGTAGTTCCCACAGTATGCCGGGGGGGAATCCTTGTAGACATTCAGCAGTGCCATGCATTCCTCGGCGGGGGCGCGGTTTTCAGCAATTCGTTGAGTTTCCAGTCGTTTATCCATGACTGAATGCCGTACTTTTCCAGCCACCGGAGATACTGCACGGACTTCTCCAGCGTGTACACGCCGTCCTCGCTGTCGTCATGGAAAAAGGTGAAGTATATTTGGTCGATACCGCAGTCGGCAAGTGCTTTGAAGTCTGCCTCGACGGCATCGGATTCGGTGATGCCGTTGAAGCCGCCGATGCGTATGCAGTTCCGGCTGCTCATATCCGTGTACGGCGCCCAGCAGGCATAGTAGGTCGCATCCCCGGTCAGCGGAGACGCGCAGGTGATGCGTTCTCCCGCTCCGTTCTCTCCGGTGTACCAGCCCTTGAAGGCGTAGCCTGCCCGCACCGGGTCACCGGGCAGGGTGACGGCAGTATCTGTGACTGCAGCGTTGACGGTTACATCCTCCATTCCTGCTACGCCGGGTGAAAACGTCAGCCGGACGGTGGGGGTGTCTGTTCCGGTGAGTGTCTCCCGCTCCGGCGCCCGTTCCGGTATCCGTGCCCGTTGCCGGAACAGATGTCGGGGTTTCCCTTGTTTCCGTTCGAGTTGCGTTCCCCCCGACGGGCGGCAGGCGGCGCAGCCGAGAGTCAGCAGTACCCAGACTGAGCAGGAGGGATGAGTGTCTCAGGTATCTCATGGCGACTTCTCCTTTTTGCCGATATTGATTGTTTTGCTTTCGGTTCCGGGTTTTCAGGGTTTGTCTCCGCGTTCCTTCTTCCTGCGGGAGTTGCGCACGCGCGTCCCGGTTTTCCTGCGGCAGCCACCAACGGTACACCCGCCAGCGCCACAAGCCCAGCCGCTGCCCCGACACCGATCGAGGATCGGCATCCGCCTGCGGCGGTCGTTTCGCTGCCCGTCGTGTCGGAATCCGGTGCGGTGACCGTGCCGCTGTCCGATGCTTCGCTGTCGGTTGCGGTGACAGGTGCCGGTTCCGTGACGGTTTCGGTATCGGTGCCGGTAGCCGGCCCGCGCCTGCATTGGCAGCAGTGGAGATGTAGCTGTACTTGAAGCGTCCGCCGGGCGACATCACCCGATACGTAAAATTCCATGATATCGCCGGAGAAGCGCGAGTACACATACTCGCTTTGCCCGTTCGGCGCCGCGTCATCCGCATCATGCACGTTGTCCGTCCAGGAGAAATTGATGGTGAAATCGTAGCCGGACAGACCCAGCGCGGACTTGGGCACCGCGATCTGAATCGTCTTTCCGTTTACGGAATACTTCACATCGGCGACCTTTTCGGAAGCGTAGCCATTTCCGGTGAACTTCTCCAGGACGGCGGTGTCCGCCGATGCGGGCGATTTGTTGATGACGTAATCAAAGCTCTCCCAGCCCTGGTTGGACTGGTCGGAGTCAATGTACAGCACCATCCACAGCGGGTCGGTGTAGGGGGTGATCTCCTCGTTGCACTCCGCCAGGAAATACACGTAGTCGTCATCCCGTGCCACGCGTGCGCCGATGATGTCATTGCGCCCGGAGTACTCGGTGTAGTGCAGGCTGCCGTAGCCGTCCGCATCGCGGTCGCCCGTGTTCCCGATATAGGCGGCGTAGTACGGGGCGACAGATGCCCACTGTTCGGTACCCTTGCCCAGGTCAATGGTAGCCGCCTGCGAAGGCGTGGGAATGGGGCGGCACCCTTGTAGCGGCGGACGTAATTGACCAGCAGATAGTAGTAGTTGTCCCGGAGGTCGCCGCGTGTCGGCTCCAGGTCGCGCGAGAACTCATCGTTGCACTGGTCGGGGAAGGCATTTTCGACCGCGGCGGCGGAGCCTTCTATCCATGTCTTATAACGTCCGGCGGTCCACTCGTTCCATCCGGTGACGAACACGACCTTCGGATCGACCTTCAGTGCATAATCAAATTGTTCGGAGAAGTTGTAGCCCCCACAGTGTTGCCGATGCGCCTTCCTTCTCGTACCGATCCCTGATAGGAGGATGTATAGGAGCGACCCATGATGTGATAGCCGTTCATGGCAGCCAGCAGACCGAGCTTGTAGTCATGGTTCATCGCCACGCCGACCGTGATCTGCTCCGGCTTCTGCTCCTCTGGTTTCTGGAGGTGCCGTAGTAGACAGCCTGCGGATAGGTCGAAAGCCAGCCCCATGCGCCAAGCCCGGGATTATTGTTGATGTAGCCCGGATAATTGGCACGGAAGGTAAAAGAAATTTTTGATTTCCTTTTCGGTGTTGTCGGCGCTGTTCAGCAGATTACCGCCGCCGTGTGCCATCAGCATGGGCTTACCTTCCCAGTAGAACCACAGCTGATTCACGTCTTTCCGGTAGATGTCAAGATACAGATCCTTCAGCTGCGCCCGGGTATCCTCGTTTGCGCCGAAGGGAAGCATGAAGGACACCTTGGGCGTCCGGACACCGTCGTCCATGGCATCCGACCACGTCTGCATCAGCGGGCGGTAGGAGTCGCGCCAGGTCGAGAATCCCGTTGGTATTGTCGGTGAAAATCGTATCCACGCCCGCATTGGCAAGCATTTCCGCCTGCCGCCGCAGAACCCATGTATCGGTGGTCTTGTAATAGCCGTAGACAGGCTGGTTCGAAGTGGTCGTATCCGGAGACCGGTACCAGCCCGGATGATCGTAATCCCGCAGTGCGTCGGGATTCTCCTCCAGAAATTTCTGATTGTTGAAGGGATCTCCCGTGCGCAGGAAGCCGTGCCATGTCAGTAGAACAGCGCAAGGGTGCGGTCGGTGCGGGATCGCCGACCTCTGCATTGGTCAGCGAAACGCGTCCCAGTCCGTCCGTGAAAACCCATGTGTCGGGCATGACCTCGTGCGTATAGATCTTGCTGTCCTCCGGAATGACGTACTCCGCCGGCGCGGTGTGGTTTCCGTCAACGGGGGGACGGACGGCTCGCAGGCACCGAACGGCTCGTTGAGGTTTTCGGTAAAGGTGATGTGCAGCTCCGGTTCCAGCGACTTGGATTCCGTGCCATCCTTGTATGCGTAGCCGAGCGAATCCGTCGGATTGACGTTTGCCCAGACGCCGACGCTTCCCTGCGGCTCCGAGACGTGGAAGAGGTACTCCCCTGCGGGTTGCGGATCAAAAGGTGACGGCGTTGGTGGCATTGTCCCGCATGGGGTCAAAGACCTTGGTCGCAATCGGCTCCTGCTTCAGGGTGTCCTCGTAGGTGCCCGACCACAGGTACAGCGACAGGCGGCACACCGAGTCGTCCCGTGTCCATGTCGGCATGGCGAAGCCGAACGCGGTGAATTCACCGAGAACATTGACGCGGTAGGAAAAGGGAGCGTATATGGATTCGGCACTCCGTGTTCCGGTGCCGTTCTGGATGCTTTTTACATAGGAAGCCGCGCCGGTCGGCAGTGCCAGCACGGAAAGGGCGCTTATAAGCAGAATCGCTGTCAGGCAAGCTGTCGAATGCGCTTTCCTCGCATGGTTTTCATGTGTGAACCTCCTTTATTCTCCGGGAACAGGGATATTCGGTGATGTTGATTTTTCGGTATTCGGTATTCTGAATCGGTACGCAGCAGCCGTCCGGAACAGAGGTTTACCGCAGGAAAAGCCGCAGAGCCCGCGCGGCTTTGCTTTCGTAGCGGCTCAACCAGCACGGGGCAATCCTCCCCGGCGCGGTAGGCGCGGATGTACTCGCAGAGCCAGCGGTAGTACTGGTCTCCGTGTCCGCCCTTCATCGGTTCGATGTCCCGGCTGTATTCCTGATTGAAGTTGTCGGTAAAGACATAGCCGGGGGAATCAAAGTAGTACAGCTGTGCCGTCCATTCATTCCACCAGGTGACCGAAACGATCTTGGGATGGATTTTGAAGGCGGTCAGCCACTGGGATACCAGAACACACCGCTGGCTCTTCCATTGGCGGAATGCGGGTCGGACATATAGCTGAGCTGTGCAGCCACGCAGACGCTGACGTGTTCGGATCGTCCCCGAAGTAGGATACGGTGCGCTTGTTGTTTGCCTGCAGGTAGCTCCACTGCGCCGTGGAAGCGCCATGCAGACCGGACATACCGCGTACCGTGAAATACTGGTGTCGATATCGTCAGCCCGGCGTCCAGCGCATAATGAACGGCTTGTCATTCCAGAATACAAAGCAGTCCGTCCACTTTTCGACGCTGTAGAAGCTCTGATAGATGGCATCAAACAGGGAATCGTCGTTCATCCACATGACGACATACGGCGTTCCCAGTCCTTCTGCACGCATCTGCATGATGGTGTCCAGCAGCGCGTTCATGGGCTTGCCGATGTAGTTTATCCACTCCCACGAGCCAAGCCTGTAACCGGCATGGGCATAGGTGTAGTCAGGATCGAGGAAATCCACGCCCGCGTTGTATAGCAGGGTCATGTTAGTTGCGGATGGCGTCGGTGTCGGTGCTGCGGTAGTAGCTGAGCCGGCTCGGACCAGTAGTGGAACTGGTGCAGGTGGTTGTGCTGCTCCTTCTCGTTGCCGAAACCGTACTTGGCGGAAAAGCCGTACTGCGCGATCAGCTCTTCAACATTGAGGCAGCCCTCAGCTTGCCCTCCCCGTCGCCGTGAATGGCATTGAACCACATGGTGTAGCAGATGCCGATAAGGTCAGTCCGGTCGGTGATATCCAGTCCCAGACTGTCCCGTCCTGCGGGGTCGCAATTACGGTGCCGTCCACGATGGCGTAATCCACCTTGCCCTCGTTGAAGGAGGTCTCGGGTTCCGTGACGGTTTCCGTTGCGGTTTCTGTCTCGGTTTCGGTTTCCGTGGCGGGAGTGGTCTCACTCGCGGTTTCCGGCTCGGCTTTCGTTTCCGATCCTGTATCCGGCAGGACGGAGGTAGCCCCGGCAGGAAGCGGTGCCGTCGGGACGTCCTGCTTGCCGGAGCAGCTCCAGATGCAGCAGGCAAGCAGGATGATAAACAGGAGCAGGGTTGGATGCGTATGAATCTCCGATTATTCATGGCGGTACGGCTTCCTTTCATCATGTGAGGCAATGAAGTATTGTTTTTGCAGAGCCCTTTATTTATCCTTCAGGAAATCCCGCAGGGCTCGATATGCGCGCTGCTCGTAGCCATCCTCGACCAGCACGGGGCAATCCTCCCCCGGCGCGGTAGGCGCGGATGTATTCGCATAGAGCCAGCGGTAGTACTGGTCGCCGTGCCCGCCCTTCATCGGTTCAATGTCGGCTGTACTCCTGGTTGAAGTTGTCGGTGAAGATGTAGCCGGCATCTGTATGAAAGTACAGCTGAGCCGTCCACTCGTTCCACCAGGTGACCGAAACGATTTTTGGGATGAACCTTGAAGGCATTCAGCCACTGGGAGTACCAGAACACACACCGCCCGCACGTCCGTGTGCCGTGGGCAGGGACATATAAGGTTTCCTGCGTGGCAACGGCGACGCCGACGTGCTCCGGCTTGCCGCCGTAGTAGAAACGGTGTTCTTGTTGCTGACCTCCGGAATTACGTCCACTGACCGGGCGCCGCCTGCCCGCGCAGACCGTACATCCGCGCACGGTGAATTTGTCGGTGTCAGGCAGGATTCGTCGGCGATCAGCGCATGACGAACTTGGCTTGCCGTTTCCAGGAAAACGAAGCAGTCCTTCCATTTTTCAACGCCGTAGAAGTGTTGATAGATGACGTCAAACAGGGAATCGTCATTCATCCACATGACAACATACGGTGTGCCTTCGCCCTCCGCACGCATCTGCATGATGGTGTCCAGCAAGCGCGTTCATGGGCTTAGCTGAAGTGTAGAATTCGTCCACTCCGACGAGCCGGGCTGGTAGCCGGCGCCGGCATAAGGTGTAGTCCAGGATCAGGAAATCCCAGACCTTGTACAGCAGACGCATATTGTTGCGGATGGCATCTGTCGGTACTGCGGTAGCCTAGCCCGCGCAGGCTCGGACCAGTAGTGGAACTGCGAGGTTGTTGTGCTGTTCATCGCTTTGTGCCCGAAGCCGTACTCGGCAGAGAACCCGTACTTTTCTGTCATTTCCG
>VOFG01002719.1_pt1 | contig 45774 bp, 78 predicted proteins | sample 5384171 | NCBI WGS metagenome assembly VOFG01 (sample SAMN12384726, study PRJNA508395) | human gut metagenome | isolation source: healthy gut F | host: Homo sapiens
AGTTATTGTCAGCGATGCAAGGCTCCGCATGCTGGAACAGCCCGTGCGGGAGAGGGGTGAGAATCTGATTAATCCGTGCAAAGACGTTATTAGGACTTATTCACTTTACCACTTTCACATTCAAAACATCACCCGCAACAGCGTCCTTTTGGCTAAACACTGTAAAGCCATCTACTTTGCCGATTCCTTCTCCTGTGTGCCCTGCGCCGTAATGGCGATGTCATATGATTGCGTTTTCAGATACCGGACAGCCTGTATCCATTTGTTTCCTCCTGAAAATTACACGGTTTTCTTTATTGTAACAGAATGAAAGAAAAGTTGCAACTTTGAAATGGACAGACGGCTTGGAATATGATAAAATAAATTTAAAGTTTTTGGCAGGAAAGAGAGTGTAAACGCAAAATGAAGGCGAATTTTAAACAAATGCCATGATTTTTGAAAGTGAAGGATACCGTTTACGGCGCACCATTATGAGAGCAAAGACGGAAAGATTGACGGCATATCCGTCGCGGAAAAGATGGGTCAACCGGTCGAAACGGTTTATAAAACGCTTGTCACCATGTCGCCGCAGAAGGAATATTATGTATTTGTCATCCCTGTTGCAGAGGAGCTTGACCTGAAGGCCGCAGCGCAAGCCGTCGGCGCAAAGTCTGTTGAGATGATCAAGGTAGCGGACATCAACAAGGTGACGGGCTATATTCGCGGCGGGTGTAGTCCGGTTGGAATGAAGAAGCAGTATACAACGGTGATTGACCATGCTCATGCTTGAATGGTTTTTATGTCAGTGGGGAAAAATCGGCTACCAGCTTGAGATTGCGCCGCGTGACCTAATTCGCTGTCGGCGCGGAAACAGCGGAGATTATTCATAAGGCGTAAGAGGAGGGTATGCGATGAAAACGATACAATGTTTACGGTGTAACGCGCACATGCGCCACGTGATGGATACGAAGTTTTCAGCTTGGCCAGTCGGGCTGGCTCTTGGGCGATTGGCCGAATTTGCTCGCCGGTGCGCTGGAGGCTGCGGTCTATGTGTGCCGAATTGCGGCAAAATTGAGCTGTTTCAGTCAGAACAAGACGGAGCTGAAAACCATATTGCACAGCACCAATGTCGAACTGCGGGATGCAGCACGATATAGACGACCCCAAATGCCCGTTTTGTAAGTTTAAATATGAATAAAAAGTGAACAAAAATCAAATAATTACTTGCAATTGTATTTTTGTTATGCTATCTATTTAAAAATTGCTATAAAGACGATGAAAAAGTCCAGTAAGTTCTGCATACGCCTGAGGAAGAGAGCGCCGTCGGCTGGAAGCGCTTTTGAAACGGGCAGGACCCAACCTTCGCTTTGGGTTGCGCGCTGAACAGTCCGTATGTGGAAGTAGGCGTTGCCGGCGGCGGTCGTTACGACGCGAAAGAAGCGCCCGCGCGAGCGGGAATATGGGTGGTACCACGGAACATAACGTTTCGTCCCTGTCAAGGGGATGGGGGCGGGACGTTTTTATTGAAATCATGGAAGGAGTTGTAAAATATGAAAGACCAGCTTGAAAAATCAAGGAAACAGGCCATGCAGGCGCTCGAATCCGTTTCGGATTTAAAGCCGCTTGATGAGCTGCGCGTAAAGTATCTCGGCAAAAGGGCGAGCTGACCGCCGTACTGCGCGGCATGGGCGCGCTTTCACCGGAGGAGCGGCCAAAGATTGGTGCGCTGGCGAATCAGGTGCGCGAGCAGATCGAGGAAAAACTGCAAAACAAAATTGACGAGCTTTCGGCAAAGTTGCAAAACGAAAAGCTGAAGGCGGAAGAAATCGACGTAACGATTCCGGGCAAGCGTCGTGAAACAGGGAAATTGCACCCGTTGTCGACCGTGCTGGGGCAGGTAAAAGACATTTTTATCGGCATGGGCTTTTCCATTGCGGAGGGGCCGGATGTGGGCTTGACTACTATAATTTTGAGGCACTCAATATCGAAGAACCATCCTGCACGCGACACACAGGATACGTTCTATATCAATGAAAACGTCCTGCTGCGGACGCAGACCTCGCCGGTGCAGGTGCGTGTCATGGAACAGACAAAGCCGCCGATTCGGGTCATTGCGCCGGGCGCGTGTACCGCAGCGACGCGGTGGACGCGACGCACTCGCCGCTGTTCCACCAGATTGAGGGGCCTTGTGGTCGACAAGGGATTACGATGGGTGACCTGAAGGGAACGTTTGAGGTGTTTGCAAAAGGCGCTCTATGGCGAAGGGGCGAAGATTCGCTTCCGTCCGCATCACTTCCCGTTCACAGAGCCGAGCGCAGAGGTCGATGTGTCGTGCTTTGTATGTAACGGCACAGGCTGCAACGTCTGCAAGGGTGAGGGCTGGATTGAGATTCTTGGCGCAGGCATGGTACATCCGAAGGTACTGGCAAACTGCGGCATTGACCCGGAGGTTTACAGCGGGTTTGCGTTTGGCATGGGGCTGGAGCGCATTGCAATGCGCCGCTATGACATTGACGATTTGCGGCTGTTCTTTGACAATGACCTGCGGTTCTTAAAGCAGTTTTAAATTGATATAAACTACTTCATTATTTTTGATAGAAGGGAATGGCCTTAATATGAAAGTGGCAATGAGTTGGTTTAACGAATTCGTTGATATGTCCGGCATTACGCCGAAGGAATACGCCGACGCGCTTACCATGTCCGGCACCATGGTTGAAGGAACGGAGCAGATGGGCGCGGAAATCGAAAAAGGTTGTAACAGGAAAGATTATTGATATTAAAAACATGAGAATGCGGACACCTTGCAGGTTTGCATGCTCGACGTTGGACAGGAGGAGCCGCTGCAAATCGTGACCGGCGCGACAAATGTAAAGGTGGGGCAGATTGTGCCCGTTGCGCTGCACAAGTCGAGGATTGCCGGCGGCGTGCAGATCAAAAAGGGTAAGCTGCGCGGCGTTGCGTCGAATGGGATGCTCTGTTCGCACGAGGAACTTGGCCTCACGCCTGCTGACCTCGGCTATGAACCGGAGTACGGAATCCTGATACTTGACCCGGATACACCGATTGGCAAGGATATCAAAGAAGTGTTCGGCATGAACGAAACGGTAATCGAGTTTGAAATTACATCAAACCGTCCGGACTGCCAGAGTGTGATTGGCCTTGCGCGCGAAACGGCGGTGACGTTTGACCGGCCGTTTACGCTCCACACGCCGAAGGCGGACGGCAATGGTGAGAATGTAGCCGATTTTGCCAAGGTGGATGTGCTTGATATGGCATACTGCCCGCGCTACTGCGCAAGAATGGTCAAAAAACGTCAAGATTGGGCCGTCGCCCGACTGGATGGTAAAAGCGTTTACAGGCGAGCGGTATCCGCTCAATTAACAATATTGTCGACATCACGAACTATCTGCTCTTAGAGTACGGCCAGCCGATGCACGCATTCGATTTGCGCGACCTGACCGGCTCGCATATTATCGTGCGCCGCGCAGAAAACGGAGAGAAGATTACGACGCTCGACGAGGTGGATCGCGTGCTCGACGACTCGATGCTCGTCATTGCGGACGAAGCGCGCGCAGTCGCGGTTGCGGGCGTGATGGGCGCGCTCAACTCCGAGGTGAAGGACGACGACGACAGTCCTGTTTGAGAGCGCGAACTTTGACGGTGCGTCGGTGCGCGTGACGGCGAAAAAAAGCTTGGTATGCGCACGGAGGCTTCCGCGAAATACGAAAAGGACTGGACCCGAACATGACGCTCGATGCGGTAAACCGTGCGTGTGAGCTGGTGGAACTGCTTGGCGCCGGAGAAGTAGTCGGTGGTGTGATTGACATACATGGCGATTTGCCGAAGGGAGGACGCTTGCGCTCCGCCCGGACAAGATTAACGCGTTTTTGGGGACGAACGTCAGCACAGACTTTATGGTTGATACGCTCCGCAAGCTGGATTTTGAAGTAGATACAGACGCAATGATGGTCACCGCGCCGACGTACCGCGCCGACGTGGAGGCCGAGGCCGACCTCGCGGAGGAAATCGCGCGGATTTACGGATATAATAAGATTGAGTCGACATTGATGGCAGGGCAGATTACGACGGGCGGCAAAAATGAAAAGCAGCGGCTCGAAGATACGGTCAAGGCTGTTTTAACGGCGCAGGGCATGTATGAGATCATGACGTATTCGTTCACGAAACGAATATCTTTGACCGGCTACGTATCCCGGCGGATTCCCCTATGCGGAAAACGGTTGTCATCAGTAACCCGCTCGGCGAGGAAAACTCCATCATGCGGACGACAACGCTTTCGTCCATGCTGGAGATTTTGGAGAAAAACTACAAGCAGCGCAATGCGTCCGCGCCGCTCTTTGAGCTGGCGAAAATCTATGAGCCAATCGAGGGCGAACAGCTCCCGAACGAGCGTGACATCATTACGCTCGGCATGTACGGCAGCAGTGATTTTACGATTTGAAGGGCGTTGTGGAAACGCTTTTGGATACGGCCGGCGTTACGAACTACAAGTTCGTGCCGCAGAAGGAGAACAACGTACCACCGGGCCGCTGCGCAGATATTTATATCAACGGAAAGCTTGCCGGCCGGTTAGGGCAGGTGCATCCGCAGGTGGTAAAGAACTACAATATGGATACGGACTGCTATTTGGCGGAAATCAGTTTTGATGCGGTTTTAGAGGCGGCGGGCGAAAGCCAGACGTATAAAAAGCTTCCGAAGTACCCGTCCGTATCGCGCGATATCGCCGTATTGGTAGACGACGCGGTTTTTGTCGGGCGACATTGTAGATACCATCAAAAAGTCGGGCGGCAAGCTGTTAGACCATGTCGAATTTTTGATGTTTATAAGGGCGCGCAGATTCCGGCAGGCAAAAAGAGCATGGCGTATTCGGCGGTGTTCCGCGCGGACGACCGGACGCTGACCGATGAAGAAATTTCAAAAGTCATGGATAAAATTTTGCGTTCGCTTGAAACTAATCTTGGGGCGACGCTTAGATAGGAAAAAATTATAAATTACTGTTGCATTATGCAAACAAGTGTGCTATAATCAATTTGTTATGGGCGCAGCCTGTAATAATTTAGCAGAAAGGAGCGCTGTAGCATGAAAGAAGGAATCCATCCGGATTATAAGCCGACGACGATTACGTGTGCGTGCGGTGAAGTGATTGAAACTTCTTCGACTAAAGAGGATATCCGTGTTGAAATCTGTTCGAAGTGCCATCCGTTCTTTACGGGTAAGCAGAAGCTGGTTGACACAGGCGGACGTGTTGAGAAGTTTAAAAAGCGTTTTGGCTTGGAGAAGTAAGTTTGCCATAGCGTGAATTTTGTGTTAGCAGATAACCCTTCGCGGATACTGGAATCTCCAACCATTTCTGGGAGGGTGGCGTTTTTTCAAACATATCAGGAGGTGAATACAATGATTAAAGAGGTAAAGACGGCGATTATTGAGCAGTACCGGGTACATGAGACCGACACGGGTTCGCCGGAGGTACAGATTGCTATGCTCACAGAGCGCATCAACCACTTAAATGAGCATCTGAAGATTCATAAGAAGGACCACCATTCAGACGTGGTCTGTTGAAGATGGTTGGTAAGCGCCGCGGCCTGTTGGACTATTTGATGAAGAACGACATCGACCGCTACCGTGAAATCGTAAGTAAGCTGAACTTAAGAAAGTAGTTTTATATATAAATGGGCGGAAAATCCTTTCCGCTCATTTATTGTATACTTATTAACAAATTTAGGCGTAAAAGTATCCGGTTACGGCGGGAATTGACGGTTAGCAGTTAGATTTGCGCTTTGTTAAGGGTGATTCTTTGCAGAGCATGAATCTAAGTGCTAAACTTCAGTTTTGCCGTCTTCGGAGTCAAAATTTATACAGAAGAGAGGTAAAATTTATGTTTAGAACGTTTGAAACCACACTGGCGGGCAGGCCGCTGGTGATTGAAACAGGAAAAATGGCGCAGCTCGCGAATGGGTCGTGTCTCGTGCGCTACGGCGATACGGTTGTACATTGTACGGCGACCGCGTCTGCAAAGCCGCGCGATGGAATTGACTTTTCCCGCTCAGCGTCGACTATGAAGAAAAAAGCTTTATGCGGTCGGCAAGATTCGGGCAGCTTTATGAAGCGTGAGGGCAGGCCGAGTGAAAGGCGATTCTCACCTCGCGTGTGATTGACCGCCCGATTCGACCGCTGTTTCCGTCCGACCTTAGAAACGACGTTTCGGTTGTTACAACGGTAATGAGCGTGGAGCAGGACAATCCGCCGGAGGTTGCGGCGATGATTGGCGCATCTATCGCGATTTCAATTTCGGATATCCCGTTTGCAGGCCCGATCGGCGGCGTATGGGTCGGCGGTTGACGATGAATTTGTCATCAATCCGACGGTGGAGCAGCGTGAAAAGAGTTTGATGCAGCTTACGGTTGCGGGCACACGGCAAAAGGTTGTTATGATTGAGGCGGGCGCGCAGGAAGTTGAAGAAGATAAGATGCTCGCGGCGATTAAATATGCGCATACAGAAATTATCAAGATTTGTGATTTCATTGACAGCATCGTCGCAGAAATTGGCAAGCCGAAGTTTGAGTACGACCATATTGTGGTTGACCCGCAGATGTATGAGGATGTAAAAAGAATTTGCGATTGAAAAGGTACGCGCTGCGCTTGATACGGACGATAAGACCGTGCGCGACGCACGTATGAAGGTTGTGACTGAAGAAGTTGTTGCTGAGTTTGCGGAAAAATATCCGGACAGCGAGGCGGCGATTGGCGAGGTGCTCTATAAGCTTCAAAAATACGTAGTGCGCCGCTGGATTTTAGACGACGGTAAGCGTGTGGACGGGCGCAGCCTTGACCAGATTCGTCCGCTTGCGGCGGAGGTTGGCCTTTGCCGCGCGTACATGGTTCGGGTATGTTTACGAGAGGGCAGACGCAGGTATTGACTGCTGCGACGCTTGGTCCGCTTAACGATATACAAAAGCTTGACGGTATTGATGAGGAAGAATATAAAGCGCTATATGCATCACTATAATTTCCGTCCTATAGTGTCGGCGAAACCCGCCCGTCGAGAGGGCCGGGCCGCCGTGAAATTGGTCACGGTGCGCTGGCTGAGCGTGCGTTTGGCCGGTGATTCCGTCGGAGGAGGAGTTCCGTATGCAATCCGTCTCGTTTCTGAAGTATTAAGCTCGAACGGTTCGACCTCGCAGGGGAGTATTTGCGGCAGCACGCTGGCGCTTATGGACGCTCGGCGTACCGATTAAGACGCCTGTTGCGGGTATTTCGTGCGGCCTTGTGAGTGAGGGCGACCGCTTTATTACAATGGTGGACATTCAGGGGCTTGAAGATTTCTTCGGCGATATGGACTTTAAGGTTGCGGGCAGTAAAAAGGGTATCACGGCGATTCAGGTCGATATCAAAACCGACGGTCTGTCGTTTGAAGTAATTGAAGAAGCGCTCAGAAAGACGCGTGATGCGCGGTATTATATTTTGGATGAGGTTATGCTTAAGGAAATTGCGGCACCGCGCGATCATTTGTCCGCTTATGCGCCGAAGGTTGCGATGATGCAGATTGACCCGGATAAGATTCGCGATGTCATCGGTACAGGCGGTAAGGTGATTCAAAGATTGTTGCTGACACAGGCGCGAAGATTGATATCGAGGATGACGGCCGCGTATTGATTTTGCAGTTGACCAGGCGAGCGGCGCAGCGGCGCAGGCGGCGATTGAAGCAATTGTAAAAAGAGCCGGAGGTCGGCGAGATTTATACGGGTAAGGTTGTCCGTATTATGCAGTTTGGCGCGTTTGTGGAAATTCTGCCGGGCAAGGACGGTTTGATTCATATTTCTAAGCTCGACAAAAAGCGTGTGGAAAAGGTCGAGGATGTTGTCAACATTGGCGACGAGGTGACGGTAAAGGTTATAGAAATCGACAAGCAGGGTAGAATAAACTTATCCCGCAAGGATTTACTGTAAAATATAAAAAAATAAATGCGGGCACAGATGCGTGCCCGCATTTTTTATCTTACTGCGAGGTGGTATGATGTACAAAACATATGAATTACCAAAACGGCCTGCGCATTGTGTGCGAATATATCGGCTACGTCCGTTCCGTTTCGGTCGGCGTTTTGTAAAAACGGCTCGCGCCATGAGCCGCAGGAGCTGTCCGGTATTTCACATTTTATTGAGCACATGCTTTTAAAGGAACGCAAAACCGCAGCGCGCTTTGCGATTGCCGAGGAAAATAGACACAGTAGGCGGAAATCTGAACGCCTATACGACAAGGAGTACACCTGTTTTTTACGCGAAGATGCTCGATGAAAATTTAGACACCGCGCTCGATGTACTGTCGGACATGCTCCTTCATCAAAGCTTGACGACGGCGATATTGCACTGGAAAAAAACGTGGTGTACGAAGAAATCGCTATGTATGAGGATGCACCGGAGGATATGGTGCACGAGATGATTATGGAAACGGCGTGGGAAAGGAAAGCGGCCTCGGTGCGTCGACGCTTGGCACGCGGGAAACGCTGTCTAAAATCGACGCGAAGGTGATTCGGGATTATATGGCGCAGACTTACACGCCAAAAAACTGTGTGCCGTAGCAGGTAATTTTGGCGACGACCTTATAGCGCATATCGAACGATATTTTGGGGCGTGGACCGGCGCCAATGAAATCACAAGGGACTTTACGAGCAATATAGCGCGGGCTGTTTGCTGCGGAAAAAAGAGATTGAGCAGGTACACTTTGCCTCGGCTTTCCGGCGTATCCGTCGGAGGACGAGCGCAACTATCCGGCACTTGCGTTTAACAATGTGTTTGGCGCGGGAATGAGCTCCGCCCTGTTTCAACAGATTCGTGAGCAGCGTGGCTTGGTTTACTCGATTTTTTTTCCTACATGGCGAGCTATCTTGACACGGGAATGTTTATAATCAGTGCAAGCATGAAACCGGAAAACCTCGGAGAGGTGTTAACACTCATTTATGACGAAATTGAGACTGCAAAACAACAGCCGCTCGACGAAAAAACGATGTTTAAAGCAAAGCAGCAGTTTAAGGGCAACTATATTTTGGGGCTGGAAAACGTCAGCTCGCGGATGCAGAGCATCGGCCGCGCAAAGCTGTTGCTCGATAAAGTACGGACACCGGAGGAAATCTTAGGCCGCATTGAGCGGATTAATCCAGAAAATACGTATGACTGTACAAAAGGAAATATTCGACTTTGCAAAGATGAGCGCGAGCGCGATTGGCAATATTGCAGAGGACAAAAAGGGACATGTTCCGGCTGTAATTTGTATATCCGTAAAATATTTCTTGAAATTTTATATAAAAGAGCATATAATTAATTTATAATTGAAAAAACATACGCAAAAGGCGCCTTTATGCTGAGCAAAGAAAAAGCTAATAAAGTCAGAACGGATATTTGAAGGGAAAATCATCAATCTGCGGGTCGATACGGTAGAGGTCGTACAAAACGGCAATATTACGACGCGCGAGCTGGTAGAGCATCCGGGTGGCGTAGGGATTGTTGCGGTAACCAAAAGAAAACAAAGGTTTGCATGGTTAAGCAGTACCGCAGGCCGTTTGATGAAATGATTATGGAAATTCCGGCAGGTAAGCTCGAGTGGGGCGAGGATCACTATCAGTGCGGCGTGCGGGAGCTGCGCGAGGGAAACGGGTTATAAGCGCTGAGCAGTTTATCTATCTTGGCGAGTTTTACGCAACGCCGGGGTTCTGCAATGAAAATCCATATCTATCTTGCGACAGGACTGCACGCAGGAGAAAATGATTTGGACGAAAACGAGTTTATCGAGCTGTACGAATACAGCTTTGATGATTTGATTGATATGATTATGGAAAATAAAATCAAAGACGGGAAAACGGTAATCGGCGTTTGAAGGCTTATACCTATTTAAAACGAAACAATATGCTTTAGTATAAAGTTATAGAAAAAGTGATCGGAGGTTCTCGTATGAGCGACAGGAACAAGGTAGAGGTGAAAATCAGGGGAAGATTTTTTACAATCACGGCAAACGAACCGGAGGGTATATTTATAAAATATGCTCGTATGTTGACCGAAAAAATGGACGAAATCCTACAAATGAATTCACGTCTAAGCACGGATATGGCCGCGCTTTTGACGGCGATTAATATCTCCGATGAATACTACAAGTCCCATGTCGCGGAGGATAATTTGCGCGAGCAGATTTTTAAAGTACGATGAAGAGGCTGGCCGATATGAGAAACAAATTAAGGAGCTTGAAGCGCAAGTGACACAGCTAAAGGAGCAGCTCAGCCAGAAGGAAGAAGAACTGACGAAGTTTTTGGAGCAATTTTAAAAATATGGGCGATACGACGATTCGGTGTGCGGCGATGCTTGCCCGCACTCATTTTTAAATTAAGAGGGCATAACTATGAAAGCAGACAATAAAACAGAGCTATTATCACCCGCCGGCTCGTGGGACGCGCTTGTCGCGGCGGTGCAGACAGCACAGACGCGGTCTATCTTGGCGGTACGGCGTTTTCAGCGCGTGCAGGCGCGGACAATTTGATAATCAGCAGCTCATAGACGCGGTAAAATATTGTCATATCCGCGGTGTTAAGGTGTTTGTGACGCTCAATACGCTGCTTAAGCAAACGGAATTACAGCAGGCGGTCGATTTTGCTTCCTTTTTTATATCATGAGGCGGGCATAGACGCATTGATTATTCAGGATTTAGGCTTGTCCGCGCTGCTTTACGGGCTCTGCCGGGTCTGGCGCTGCATGCGTCGACACAGATGAGCGTACATAGTATCGCAGGGGGGCGCAAAAGCTGGCTGCGCTCGGTTTTAAACGGGTGGTGCTTGCGCGAGAGCTGTCGTTTGACCAGATAAGGGCGATCAAGGAAGCGGTGGATATCGAGCTGGAAATTTTTGTGCATGGTGCGATATGCCAATGTTACTCGGGCCAATGCCTGTTTAGCTCGGTTTTGGGTGGCAGAAGCGGGAACCGCGGCAGATGTGCGCAGCCGTGCCGCCTGCCGTACGAATTGTCGAACAGCAATGGAAAGGCGTTGAAGAAGGGGTACTTGCTCAGTCAAAGGACATGTGCCTGCTGTCACACCTGCGCGAAATCAAACATGCGGGCGTCGATTCGCTTAAAATTGAGGGACGGCTCAAACGTCCCGAGTATGTTGCAGCGGTGACGGAAATTTACCGCCAATACCTTGACAGCGGCACAAAGCCCACTCCGCAGGATATACAGGCGCTGCTCGACGCATTTAATCGGAGCGGCTTTACAGATGGATACTTTACCGGAAAGACCGGCGCGCAGATGATGAGCTATGCGTCGCCGTCGAATGTGTCACCGGAGCGGTTTTTATGCCGATATTAGAAAACGCTTTGCGCCAAATGCAAACTTTCGGCTTGTGGATGTGGGCAGAGGGGAAGATTGTTCACGGCAGGAATATAATGCTGACGCTGACGGACTGTGACGGTAATGTGGTAACGGCGGAGGGAAAAGTCGCAGGCTGCGCACAGTACGCCGCTCAGTTATGAGCGTGCATACGCACAGCTTTCTAAGTTCGGTTCCGTGCCGTTTCGATTAAAGGAATTACAATTGACGATAGACGATGGATTATCCGTAAGTATCAGCGGGCTCAACGCGCTTCGGCGTGAAGCGTGTGGAGAAGCTGATAGCGGTACGCGGAAAGGTAAAATCGGAAGAGTCTGAAGCGGCTGCAATTGGGTTTATCGGTATGGGCGGCGATGAAAGAAGAGCTGTGTATCAGCGTGCGAACCCTTGAGCAGGCGAACGCTGTGCTGAAGTTTTCACCGGATAAGCTGTATATACCATTAAAATTAGCTGGCAAGCTGTCTGCCTTTACAGGAAAAACGGAGATTATCACATCACTTCCTGCAATTGTGGATAACAACAAGGAAATGTTATATGATGCCGTTCCGACAAAGGGGGCACTGTGTTCTTCTCTTGGCGCGGCGGCGCGGCTCTGCGGAGCGCATACGGTCTATGGCGACTGGCGGCTCAATGTTTATAATACAGCGGCGGCACAGTTTGTATGGAAAACGGTATCGCGCGCGTTACGTTGTCACCGGAACTGAACCTGCGCGAAATAGCGGCGTTTGGAGCGATGGCGAGCGCCTGTGAAGCGATTGTGTACAGGCGGCTGCCGTTGATGGTGATGAAAAACTGTGTGATAAAAGCGTGCGGTGGTGTGTGCGGAAAGGATAAGGATTTATTGGCTGACCGACCGGAAAAAACAGGCCTTTCCTGTCATTTGTGAACCGGACTCGTGTACAAACCTGCTTCTAAACGCAAAGCCGCTCTATATGGCGGATAAGCTTGGCGATTTAAATGTGTGCGGCATAAAAAGTTTCGGCTGATGTTTACGACCGAAAGCCCGGACGAATGCGTCCGCATTACTCGGGAATACATGCGCGCCATGCAGGGGGAAATGGTGAAAAACAGCTTTTTGGAAAATGAATTTACGCGCGGGCATTTTTATAGAGGCGTAACGTGAAAATTACAGTTATACGTCAGTGAAAAATTGAAGTGGATTTGGCGGTGAGATCGTTTGAGTAAATGGGATAAACTACTGGCGGCAGCAATTTTGACTTTGTCCGTCGTTTCGCTTATTTTCATCAATGTGTTTGCTTTTTTTTCTGGCGCGCCGGACACAGTTATCATTGAACTTGACGGGAAGGAATATGCAAAATATCCCTTAAAACAAATAAATTCTTCCAAATCCATTGAAATAAAGAGCGAATACGGGTATAATAAAATAGAATTATTTTCCGATGGCGTACGTGTTACTGAGTCAGACTGTCCGGACAAGCTCGACGTTTTGCAGGGAAAATTACGAAAACAAACGAGTATATCGTCTGTCTGCCGCACAGGCTGGTAATCCGATTAGCGGGAGGTGGCGCCGGTGCAGATGCGGTTGCGTACTAAGCAGCTGGTGCTTTGCGCCGTTCTGACAGCGCTCGGCGTTGGACTGCAAATTTTGGAAAGCATTGTGCCGATTCCGATAAACCTACCGGGCGGTAAGCTCGGCCTTGCTAATATTGTAACGCTGATTTTGCTCTGCACGGTCGATAGAAAGGCAGCGTTTCTCTGCGCCGTATTGCGTCCCTTTTTGGCGAGCTTGCTCTATGGCGGCGTGAGCGCAATGCTCTACAGTGTAACGGGCTCATTCTTTGCGGCGGCATGCATGATGCTGCTTGCGCTTCGGGCTGGAAAAGGGCGGCTGACCGTAATCGGCGTGAGTATAATCGGCGCGGTGAGCCACAACGCGGCACAGACAGTTGTAGCGTGTATGCTGTTATCCAATGTATGGATTTTTACCTATTTGCCAATACTTGCTATAGCGGCCTGTATTACTGGTATTTTTACAGGTTATGCGGCAAAATATGCGCTTATTGTACCTAAAGCACATGCGCCTTTGGGGACAATGGAATGAAAAAGAAATGCTTTGCACCATGCATAATAATTCTTGCGGTTTTGTTAATTGTTTTGGGCGTTACGTCAGGATATGCCGTCGGCAATGCATGGGATAGGTGGATAAAAACTGAGGTAGTTGTGGGAGACGTTATGAAGAAATTAATTTTGGCCTCCGCTTCGCCGCGGCGGCGGAGCTGCTCAAAAGGCCGGATTTTCCTTTACAGTAAAGACGAGCGAAGTCGACAAAACATCGGCGTGACGCAGGCGCCGCTTTAGTGCGCGAGCTTGCGCTGTTAAAGGCGGCGGCTGTCGCTAAAAAGTGAAAAGGAAGACTGCCTCGTGATTGGGGCGGATACGGTCGTCAGTATTGAGGGTGAAATTCTCGGAAAACCGAAGGACTGGCGCGACGCAAAGCGGATGCTCCTGCGCTTGTCGGGCCGTGCGCATCAGGTGTATACGGGCGTATGTGTCATTGACGCAAAGTCCGGGCGGGCGGCGTGCAGAAGTGAGCGGACGGATGTGCTGTTCCGAAAGCTGACCAAACGGCAGATTCGCGCCTATATCAAGACAAGAGAACCGATGGACAAGGCCTGGCGCTTATGCGATACAGGGCGGTGCAGGGAAAGTTTGTCCGCGGCTATGTCAGGGAGCTTTGACAATGTTGTCGGCCTTCCGGTGAAGCTTGTCCGCGAATTGATTGAAACTGAATTTACTTAATGCTTCATCATAGATTTTGATAAAGGAGATAAAACTCATGGCAATTTTGCAAAGGACATTTGAATTGACCTCGGGACGAATACGCTGGTGCGTAAAGGTAAAGGGAATCGTTTGCGCGAGCCGTCTGTTGTTGCGATTGACAAGGCGACGAACAAGGTTTTGGCGGTTGGCAACGCGGCAAAGACATGATTGGCCGGACGCCGGGCAACATTGTCGCAATCCGTCCGATGAAGGATGGAGTTATCGCTGATTTTGATATTACGCAGGCGATGCTGCGCAGCTTTTATTAAAGCGGTTAGCTCGTCCGTTCGATTATGAAGCCGCGCGTGGTTGTATGTATTCCGTCCGGTATTACAGAGGTGGAAAAGCGCGCTGTCGAGGAGGCTGTTTTGCAGGCAGGCGCGAGAGAGGCGTATTTGATGGAGGAGCCGATGGCAGCTTCGATTGGGGCCGGCCTTTCCGGTTGAGGAGCCGACGGGCAGCATGGTCGTCGACATTGGCGCGGTAACGAGCGAGGTTGCAGTTATTTCGCTGGGCGGAATCGTGACGAGCCGTTCGGTACGATGTGGCGGGTGACGCGCTCGACAGCGCAATCGTTGCATATATAAAAAGGAATATAACCTTATGATTGGCGACCGTACGGGTGAGCAGGTTAAGCTGGCGATTGGGTCGGCGTATCCCGGGCATACGATGGAAATCCGTGGGCGCGACCTTGTGACAGGGGCTGCCGAAAAACATTACAATTTCGCAGGAGGAAATCCGCGCGCGCTTGACGAGCCGATTACCTGCGATTGTGGACGCAATTAAGTTCACGCTCGAAAAAACGCCGCCGGAGCTTTCGGCGGATATTATGGACCGCGGTATCATGCTGACGGGCGGCGGCGCGCTGATTCGCGGGCTGGACAAAGCTTATCACCCGTGAAACGGGAATCCCGGTCTATGTTGCAGAGGACCCGCTCGACTGTGTTGCGCTCGGAACAGGCAAGGTGCTTGAAGAGATTGAGACGCTTAAAAAGTTTTAATCAATTCAAAATAATTTTAGCTTTTGTGAGGTGTTTGCGGTGTATTTTTTTGAAAAGCAAAAAATGTCGATAATCATCGGTACAGCTCATTATTGCTTGTTTTGATGGGGATTTCTGTGCTGATGAAAGGGACGTTTTTGCCGAAAACATCTTTAATACAATCGTATCGCCGCTTCAAAGGGAATTACTGCGGTAACGGACGGCGTTGGAGGGTTCTTTCATTTTTTGTTTGAGATGAACGATTATAAAAGGAGGAATACGCGGCTGTCTAAGCGTGTGGCGGGCCTGGAGCGCGAGCAAAGAAGCGCGCAGGATTATAAGGCGGAAAACGACCGGCTGTCCGGTCTGCTGGAGTTAAAGGAAAACGACCTGTCCAACCTGCGCACGACGGGTGCGAGCATCATTGGCTGGGCGTACAGATAACTGGTTCAATTATTACACGATTGACAAGGGCAGCCTTGACGGCGTACAGAAAAAAGAGCATGGTTCTGACAGACGAGGGCCTTGTCGGGCAGTGCAGGAGGTCGGGCTTAATTGGTCGCGCGTTGTTACAATTGTCGACTCATCATCTTCTGTTGGGGCAAAAGGTTGTACGGACGGGCGATGTCGCGCTCGTATCGGCGACAATGCCTATGAAAAGCAAAGGGCTCTGTAAGATGACGAACGTGAATCAGGACATGCAGGTTGTCGTTGGCGATATTCTTGAAACCTCGGGGCTGAGCAGCGTTTATGCTCCGGGCGTTGCCATTGGCCGCGTCAAAGAGATTGTGACCGATTCGACAGGCGGGCAGTTTGCGCTGATTGAACCGCTGGTAGATTTTAAGTCTACGCGGCACGTACTGTAGTGCTTGACACGATGGCGGAGCACAAAACGGCGGGCAGTAAAGCCGGAAGGGGTTGCATGGTAAAGATGAAATGCTGCGTTTAGGAATCGTAACCTTCTTAATTTATTTAATACAAACGACATTTATTCAGTATTTTGCCATTGGCGGAATTATCCCGAATTTGATGGTTGTTTTGTGATTTGCTTTCGCTGACACAGTCTGACTACAAAAAGCCGATGTTTTACGGACTTGCGTGCGGTATGCTGCTGGACTTTTCTTCGGAGACATTGTTTGGCGTACACGCGCTTTTGTGTATGTTTTGTGCGCTTCTGTGCGAGCAGGTCAGCACACGGTTTTTTTTAAAGGAAAGTTTTTGTGTCCCTTTTGTTTGTTTGTGTCATTAGTTTTCTATACGAAATCGCGTATTTTGCGCTCTCGTTTATGCTCTACGACGGCGTACCGCTGAAATATGCGCTTTTGGCGTGGCGCTGCCCACGGTGGCTTATAATGCAGTGGTATCGGTCGTGGTTCTGCTGCTGATGCGCCGGGGCGCGGCTGGCGATTGAGGTCATACATAAGGGTGGTGAGGCTTTTTGATCCGGCTTGACAACAATAAAAAGGACCAGAGCAGGTATAAAGGTATATACCGCTTTTTATTGGCGTGCTTTGCGCTTGTGATTGTAGCACGTCTTTTTTGGATGCAGATTATCTGCGGCGACGACTATATGTTACAGGCCGAGCAAAAAGCAGCTCCGCAGTGTGACGGTTGCCGCGCGGGGGAAATTGTTGACCGGTACGGGCAGCCGCTCGTGACGAACAAGACAGGATATTCTGTGCAGATTCAAAAGACAAACCTAAAAAATGATGAATTTAATGCTATCCTTTTAAAACTTTATAATTTAATTGAGGCGCACGGCGAAGATATTGCTGCAAACGTTTCCCATCGCGGGAAATCCGCTTCGTTCACCTTTTGCTGACGAGGTTGGTGTATCGGAGGGACAGGACGCGGCACAGGCGGAGCGGAGGTGGAAAAAGCGCAGAATTCAATGAGGCGATGACGGCGCAGGAAGCGTTTGAAAAGTTTCGTAAACGGTATAAAGTCGCGGCGGAGTATTCGGAGGCTGATGCGCTGAAAATCGTTGCGCTGCGATATGAGATGGAACGCGTGACTTTTCGGTGAGCACACCGTTTACAGTTGCCTCGGATGTAGATATGAAGCTTGTGACGAAGCCTCAAGGAAGAGCAGGCGGAATATCCGTGCGTCAATATTACCACAGAGTATTTCCGCCAATATGCGCAGGGGAATCTCGCGGCGCACTTGCTGGGGCGGATTGGTAAAATATCGCCTGAAAGAAATACAGCTCGTTAAAGGGGCAGGGCTACCGCATGACCGACGAAGTCGGCAAGCAGGGCATAGAAAAAATTTGAGTCCTTCCTAAAAGGACGGACGGCTATACGAGTCTTGCGCAAACACCGAACGGCTTTGAGGTGCAGCCGGACTCGGGTAGAGATCCCGTGCCGGGAACTATGTTGTTTGACGCTCGACGCTAAGCCAGGCGGTGCTTGAGCAGTCGCTCGGTGAAAGCGATAGAAGCTATCCGCAGCCGCGCGGCGGCGCGCCTTCGGCAAAATCAGGCGGCGACGCGTACTGCGCGCCGCGGTCGTGATGAATGAAAAATGCGGGAAGTACTCGCAATGGCGTCGTGGCCGACGTTTGACCCGGCACGCTTTAACGAAGACTACCGTATGCTCGGAGCGACCCGAATAAGCCGATTTGGAACAGGGCGATTGGCGGTACGTACGCACCGGGTTCAACCTTTAAGATGCTGACGTCGATTGCTGCGCTGGGAAAGCGGCGTAATTACACCGCAAACAATTATCAAAGACGAAGGTATTTATAAGGCTTACGACGACTATCAGCCAAAATGCTGGATTTATACAAAGTCGGGCAGGACACGGCAACCAGACCGTTACCGATGCGGTAAAAATTCGTGCAACTATTTTTACTATGGGTTGCCGACCAGATGGGAATTGAGACGCTCGACGAATATGCAAAGAAGTTTGGCTTTGGGGAGCGAACGGCTTTTGAGCTTGCAAGTGAAGAAGCGAAAGGGCGGCTTGCCGGGCCGGAGGATCGGAAGGCGTACGGCGGAGAGCAGTGGCGGCCCGGCGATACGCTGCAGGCCGCGATTGGCCAGTCGGACCATCTGTTCACACCGATTCAGCTCGCGAATTACTTATCCACGCTCATCAATGGCGGAAATCGCTATAAGCCGCATATTGTTAAGACGGTTCGTTCAACGGCGGACGGCAGTATCGTGCAGGAAAAACAGCCCGAACTGGTGGATACGATGAATTTGCAGCAGGAAAATATCAATGCAATTTTAGATGGCATGCTTGGCGTAACAGAAGACGGCACAGCAAGTTCGCACTTTAAAGGATATCCCATTGAGGTCGGCGGAAAAACCGGCTCCGCGCAGGTGGCGGTTGGCTCAGACAATGGATTGTTCGTCGGCTATGCGCCGTTTGACGACCCTGAAATCGCAATTGCGGTTGTGATTGAGCACGGCAACAGCGGCGGCGACGTCGTACTGGTTGTAAAGGCTGTTTTAGACGAATATTTTTAATAATCATGGGGAAACACAAAACGATATCAATCATCAGACGGGGACACTTTTGCCCTGATGGTATCGCCATCAATAGGTATGAGGAAGGGTTTTTGTTTTGGCTGCAAATGAGGTAGTGAAACTAAAGGGGAATTAAAGACGGTATTATGGTAATTGTCAGCGAGGCGGAGTTTAGCGCAATCCTGCGGGAATCAATACAGAAAATCAGCGAGGTTGTCGATTTCTTTTCGTCCGGCAGCGGGCGGATTCTGTTTACAGGGTATCGTCGGCGGAGTGAATCAAATTATGTTAGAGCAGGAAATTAAAAAGCAGCCCGCCCGATGTTAAGATTGAGTATGAAGGGGAGGATAATGCGTTTTTCTCCCGCTTTATGCCGACGGATGATAAAAGCCGGTTCCATCACGGGACGCGTCAGCGCAGCGGCAGCGTATTAAATCGCTCGGTCACCTTGTTGTGGTCGGCGATGTAAACCCCGGCGCGGAGCTGATTGCGGCGGGAAATATTGTTGTGATGGGTGTTTTTACGGGGAATCGTCCATGCCGGCTGCAACGGCGACAAAGACGCGATTGTTTCCGCAGCGCGTATGGCGCCGACACAGATTCGGATTGGGGACATCATCACAAAGGCCGCCCTGACGAGGAGGTCGGGACCGAGTGGTTGCCGGAAATTGCGCCTGGTACATGACGGAAATATTTACATTGACGGATATTTGTCAAAAAAATCAAATAGTTTATAGACTTAGAATTTTTCATATGTTATACTGAATATAGTTGTGATTTTTTTATGATTTCTATACATAGGAGGGCAAAACAGTTATGGGTGAGGTAATTGTAATAACATCCGGCAAGGGCGGTGTCGGCAAAACGACGACAACGGCGAATATCGGAACTGGCCTTGCGCTGAAAAATAAAAAAGTGTTGTATTGATTGATGCGGATATCGGCCTTCGTAACCTCGACGTGGTAATGGGGCTTGAAAATAGGGATTGTGTATGATATCGTAGACGTCGTAGAGGGCGCTGCCGTACAAAGCAGGCGCTGATTAAGGATAAGCGCTATAACGGGTTGTATATTATTCCGGCGGCGCAGACGCGCGATAAAAACGCGGTTTCTCCGGAGCAGATGAAAAGCTGACGGCGGAGCTGAAAAAAGAGTTTGACTACATATTAATCGACTGTCCGGCAGGAATTGAACAGGGCTTTAAAAACGCAGTGGCAGGCGCGGACAAGGCGATTGTGGTAACGACACCGGAGGTTTCGGCTGTACGCGACGCAGACCGTATCATTGGCCTTTTGGAGGCGAACGATATCGGCGGAGCCACAGTTGATTGTCAACCGTATCCGCCCGCTGATGATCAAAAGGGCGATATGATGACAGTTGATGATATTCTTGATATTCTTGCAATCGGCTTAATCGGCATTGTGCCGGACGATGAGAATATTATTATATCGACGAACCGCGGCGAGCCGGCGGTTGCGGACGAAAAGTCGAAGGCAGGGCAGGCATACCGTAACATTACGGCGCGTATTATGGGGGATAAGGTGCCGATTATGGAAATTGAAGAGCCGGGCTTTATGGCAAAGGTGAAGAAGTTTTTCGGTGTAAAGGCAGACTAATTCGTTGAAGGAGGCAGGCGAAATGGACTTTTTTCGGTTTGTTCAAAAACAAGAAAAAGGCTCCGGCAATGCTGCAAAAGAGCGGCTGCAATTTGTTTTAGTACATGACAGGGCCGGTGTTTCACCTGAGTTTTTGGACCAGTTAAAAGGCGAAATTATGGAAGTAATATCCAAATATATAGAAATTGATCAAAAAAGAGCTTGAAATACAGGTAACGCGCACAAAGAGCGAGGACGGCGAACGGGTTGTGCCTGCTTTGGTGGCGAATATTCCGATTAATAAGATGAAAGCGAGCGCGGAAGGAAAGAAGAACACGAAATAGAGAGGAGATCGAGCAGTATGAATATCGCGTTGATTGCCCACGATAAGAAAAAAAGAGTTGATGGTAGAGTTTTGTATCGCATATAAGGGTATTTTGAGCAAACACAATTTATTTGCGACGGGAACAACCGGCGGATTGGTGATTGAGGCGACAGGGATGCCAATTCACCGCTTTTTATCCGACCGCAGGGGGGCGACCAGCAAATTGGTGCAAGAATTGCATATAACGAGATTGACTTAGTTTTGTTTTTCCGTGACCCGCTTACTGCGCAGCCGCACGAGCCGGATGTTTCGGCGCTGTTCCGTTTGTGTGACGTACATAATATTCCGCTTGCGACAAATGTCGCAACAGCGGAGGTTCTGATTCACGGCGTGGAACGCGGCGACTTGGCATGGCGCGATATTGTAAACCCGAAGAAAGATTTATAATATATAACTGATATTTATACGTATAAAAAGCCCAAACCATTGGTTTGAGCTTTTTATTTATGTAAAATTAGTTATTGTCATTTTTGATTGCAGCTTCCGCTGTTTTTTCGCCTGTTTGTCAAGCAAAAGTTATAATAATCTTTTAATTGACGCTATATTCATCGGAAAGGACACTCATGTCGAGGTAGTCGTCTATATTATAGACCATTTTACCTTCGTTCATGTTGATTGTGCGTATGTCCGATACACCGAGCATTATAATCTGACGATACGTTGAAAAATTTACAGATTTCAACTAACTTTTTGTGTAGTCGGGAACCCGCTTTGCCGTTTCCCAGTAGCAAATACATGGACGTGTAACTTGAACAAGTTCGCAAGCTGCTGCTGTGTATAACCGCTTTTGATTCGCAGCTCTTTAAAACGCTGCGCAAATTTCACATTTGTTTTGGAACCAAAAATAATCCATCTCCTTATCCTATTTCTTTTTAAATATAAACTTTACTATCATTAAAAATATCTCAAAGCTCGCTTTTGAAACTATTTTACCATACCGATTTTTTGATTGCAACGGTTTTTTTTGCCTAAAATACGCAGAAAAAAATCTGTTTTTGGAACGATATGAGGTATTTCGCAAAAAGATGCTAAAACAATTGATTTTCTTGTCTATTTAAGATATAATATACGCAAGAGCTTCGTCTTGCGCTTGAAAAATTGTTGTCGGCGCACCGCGCCTCCTGCTGCGCAGGAACACAATTTTTCGGATTTGTGCGCTAATTTATGATGTGATACTATACTGATTAAAAAAGAAAGAGTGATCGCGTGACTGCTATCGTCGAATTTATACAAAATAATTTATCTGTGGAATGGGCGACGCTGCTGATTTCGATGCTTCCAATCGTAGAGCTGCGCGGCGGTATTCCGTTTGGGATTACGATGGGGCTGGGTGGCCTGTTGCGTTTCTTTTTGGGGGTAATTGGAAATATGCTCCCCGTGCCTTTTGTGATTTGGCTGATTCGGCCGATATTAAATCTGCTGCGTAGATGTAAGTTCTTTGCTAAAATTGTTGCATGGCAGGAGCGGAAGATGAAACATTCCAAAAAGGTTGCGCGCTACAGTATGCTTGGCCTGTTTTTCTTTGTGGCGATTCCGCTGCCCGGTACGGGTGCGTGGACAGGCGCAATGGTTGCTGATTTTTAGAGATGAAAATGTGGCCTCTTTGATTTCTATTGCGTGCGGTGTACTTGTTGCGGCTGTATTAGTTACCATCGCATCAATGGGGGTTGTGAGCGGACTTGAGTGGCTGTTATAATATAAATCTTATATATAATATACGCGAGCCTTAGCTCGCGCTTGGAAGAAGCCACTGTCGGGACACCGTCCCTCCCGCGGCAAAAGCCGCACCGTGCCTTCTTCGGATTTGTACCACATTTATTATATAATATAAATTTTTAATATTAACGAGGAGATAGAAAATGAGCAAAAGATTATTTACATCAGAATCTGTTACGGAGGGCATCCGGATAAGGTGTGCGATATCGTCTCCGATGCGGTTTTTGGACGCAATTATAGCACAAGACCCGCAGGCGCGTGTTGCATGTGAGGTTACAGCGACAACCGGACTTGCGATGGTTGTGGGTGAAATTACAACGACGGCGGAATTTGACGTACAGGAGATTGTCCGCTCTGCGATTCGTGATATTGGCTATGACAGGGCGAAATTTGGGTTCGACTGTGATACTTGCGCGGTGATTACCGCACTTGATAAGCAGTCGCCTGACATTGCGCTTGGCGTTGACCAATCCCTTTGAAGTAAAGGATGGGGAAATGGCGGAAGCGAACGGTGCGGGCGACCAGGGGATGATGTTTGGTTACGCCTGCACGGAAACTCCGGCGTATATGCCGATGCCAATTTATTATGCGCATAAGATGGCGCAGCGTTTGACGCAGGTGCGCAAGGACGGTACATTGCAGTATCTGCGCCCGGACGGTAAGACGCAGGTTACGGTCGAATATGACGGGGACAAGCCGGTACGGATTGATACGGTTGTGGTGTCGAGCCAGCATGACGCAGAGGTTTCGCTCGACACAATTCGGCGTGATATTATTGAAACGGTTATTTTACCGACGCTGCCGAAGGAGCTTTTGGACGAAAACACCAAGTATTTCATTAATCCGACAGGACGGTTTGTAGTTGGCGGACCGCAGGGCGACTCTGGACATACGGGGCGGAAAATTATTGTTGATACCTACGGCGGGTATTCGCGTCACGGCGGCGGCGCCTTTCGGGCAAAGACCCGACGAAGGTAGACCGCAGCGCGGCGTATGCGGCGCGGTATGTGGCGAAAAAATATTGTTGCGGCGGGGCTTGCTGACCGCTGCGAACTTCAGATTGCGTATGCAATCGGTGTTGCAAGACCTGTCTCGGTGCTGGTTGATACGTTTGGTACGGCAAAAAGTAAGCGAGGACAAAATAGCAGCTTTGGTGGATAAGCACTTTGACCTGCGCCCGAGCGCAATTATTGAAACGCTTGGCCTGCGCCGCCCGATTTATAAGCAGACGGCGGCCTATGGACATATGGGCAGAGAAGATATCGACCTTCCGTGGGAGAAGACCGACAAGGCGGCGCTTCTCAAACAGGAGGCAGGGCTCTGAAAATAATTTGAAAATGCGCTCACATTGGGCGCATTTTTTTAATAAACTCCTCCACATAGCGGGGGATTTTTATTATCATATTTTGTCCACCCTTCTCATAGAGTAGTAACAAAGGAGGGATTTTTTATGGAACGGGTCTATCAAAGGGGGCGTGTCCGGCACAGGACCTATACGCCGCATAACGCACGTGGTGGGCAGGAGGTTACAGAGCTGAAGCTTTTTTCACCCAAAGCGGATGCTGATACAATTCATTGCGGCTTCCGCCGTATTTGCATTTATATATACGGTACAGTTTTTTAATAACCCTTTTTGTAATTGGGTGAAAAACGAGGTGGCTTATACGCTCAATTATACGGTCAGCATGGAAAGCATGTATAAATCGTCACAGGAAGTGATGCAGTATTTGGCGGGCAAGATTGAGGAGGGGCAAATCTATATTAATACGAATGGACAGCCGGATTCTGTCCAGCAGGCTGCTCCTGCCTCCGGCGCGGCAGAACCTACCGCAGCACCGTCACCAACGCCAGACAGTACATTGCAGCCGTCAGACGACGCCGCTTCCCGACCTGACACAGCAAGGCGGGCAGATTCAGTAGGGGACAGAATATGATAAAATTGGCTGGCTTTATATCAATCTGTTTTCGATTCCGTTAATTGTTGTAGCCATGCTTACCGGCTCGGCCGTGAGCATGGCTACCGCTTATATTGTCGTTACCCTGCACGAATTTGCACACTTTTGTGCCGCACGCCGATACCGAATTGGGGTCAGCGGCTTTGTTATTATGCCGTTCGGCGTATGCCTGCGGCTTAAGGAAAACCATATCAAGGACCCTTTGCAGGAAAGTGTCATTTGCGCCGCCGGGCCAATGTGCAATCTGCTGTTGATTCTGCTTGCTCTTCTATTTCGTACTGTGCTTCCCTTTGAGCCTGCGGTGATAGAGTTTTTCATATATACAAACGCTTCTATTTTTCTAATTAATACAGTCCCAATTGTTCCGCTCGACGGCGGACGTATTCTCCGGGCGCTGCTCACGCACAAATATGGCTTTATTAAAGCTGTGCGTATTTCAAACCTTGTTTCACAAATCAATATTGCACTTATCGGGCTATTGGGGATTTATATCCTGTATGTGACGCATTTTAATGTGTCGATTATGATGCTGTGTGCGTTTTTACTGTTTAATATGAGCGCGGAAAAAAAAACAGTGAGCTTATGGTAATGCGCCAGATTATCCACTCAAAAGAAAAGCTTACGAAACGGGAAATTATGCCGGTGAAAGAGCTTGCCGTTATGTGTCACACCGACGCGCGGCGGCTTTTAAAGAACTTTTCTTACAATAGCTACTACCTTGTCAATGTTTTGGACGAAGACCTAACAATACAGGGGTATTAAGTGAAACACAGGTGATTGACGCCGTTGTTCGGGAGGGAAAAGTATGCCTATTGGCGGGCGCTACAAAAAAACGGGGACGGCGACAGCGATAAGAAATCTATCGCGATAAAAATTCTATCGTAAATTATGCCACAAGGTATTGTATTGCTGTAAAAAATATGTTAGAATTTTATACATAATATGACACAAAAGGAGCGCTTAGAATGGCAACAATAAAACCGTTTAAAGGCTTAAGGTACAATATAGAAAAGGTGGGCGGGCTTGAACATGTTGTTACGCCGCCCTATGATATTATTTCCGATGAAGAGCAGAAGGCGTATTACGATAAGCATCCGAATAATGTAATCCGGCTCGAGTATGGAGCGGAGTACGAGACGGATAGTGAGCTTGACAACCGTTATACGCGCGCGGCGGCCTTTTTGCGCACGTGGATTGACGATAATGTTTTGCAGTTTGAGGATAAAGAGTGCCTATACTTATATGAACAGCGGTTTTCCTTTTTGGGACAGGAGCTTACCTACCGTGGGTTTGTGACGCTGACGCAGCTAGAGGAGTTTTCTAAGGGGTTTATTTTGCCGCACGAGGAGACGCTTTCAAAGGCGAAGACGGACAGATTAAACCTTATGACGGCGACCCATGCGAATTTTAGTCAGATTTATTGTCTGTACATGGACGAAACCGGCAAAATCCGTTCTATGATGGAACAGATCACAAAGAGCCCGGCCGACATCAGCTTTACCGCTGAAAACGATATTTTGCAAAAATATGGATTGTGCGCGATGATGCGATAATCGCTGCTGTGCAGGCGGAGTTTGCTGATAAGCAGCTCTTTATTGCCGACGGGCATCACCGTTATGAAACGGCGCTGAACTTCCGCAACAAAATGCGGGAGGAAAACTCAGACTGGAAGGAAAGCGACCTGTTCAATTATGTAATGATGATGCTGGTTGATATGGACGACCCGGCTTGGTTGTATTCCCGACACACAGGCTGGTCAATAATGTAAAAATTGATGAAGTGATGGCGGTTTCCTTATTGAAGGATGATTTTGATATTGATAAAATTATCGTAGATTCAAAAACATCTATGTTGTGTGACGCAATTGCGAAGGATTTGGTTGCGTTAAAAGGAAAAGAAGGGCTTTGCGCTCTACTTTGGCGGGGGAATATTATTATAGACTTAGCCTGAATGACGCTTCTGTGATGGAAAAAGTACCTGCCTGATAAGTCGGAGGCGTACCGTAATCTTGACGTGACGATTCTGCATACGCTTGTACTTGATAAGATTTATGGTATTGACACCGAAAATCTTGCGAATCAAAAGAATCTGACCTATACGCGCGACCCGATTGAGGCGATTGAGGCGGTACAAAACGGAAGTCAGCAGTGTGCGTTTTTGCTCAATGCGACAAAGGTGCGTGAAATTAAGGACGTGTCGTTAGCTGGGGAAAAATGCCGCAAAAATCGACCTATTTTTTACCCAAAGCTGATTACCGGAATTGTGATGAATAAATTTTAGTTTAATATTAAATAAAAAGGGTTTTTATGAAAAAAGTATTTGTTGCCTGAAAAAGGAAACTTTTACAAAGCAAATCTGCACTGCCACTCTGTTTTATCCGACGGGAACTATACGCCGGAGCAGCTTAAAACTACGTATAAAACCTTGGTTATTCTATCGTCGCTTATACCGACCACGATATATTGATTCCGCATGACGATTTAACGGATGAGTCATTTCTTGCGCTTCATGGGTTTGAAGTGGAGGTAAATGAGGATGGGGAGCAGCCATGGGACATGAGAAAGTGCTGCCACATCTGTTTTATTGGCCTTGAACCGGATAATATTACACAGCCTTGCTGGCACAGAAGTGCGTATCTTTTTGGAATGCGCCTAAATACCGCGATATGGTGCGGTATGATGAAAAGGAGCCGGATTATATCCGGCATTACAGCAGCGAGGGCATAACGGATATTATGCAAACGGCGCGGGAAAAGGGCTTTTTTCGTTACGTATAATCATCCTACATGGTCAAAAGAAGACTATAGTAATTATATGGGATACAAGGGCATGCATGCGTTTGAAATGTTTAATGGAGGCTGTATCGTCGGCGGATTCGATGAGTATAATCCGCGTGTATACGATGATATTCTTACTGGAGGACAGCGGATTTTCTGTATCGGTGCAGACGATAACCACAATTTTCATAGCCCTGATTCACGCCAGTTTGATTCCGGCTGTGCGTATACAATGATAAAGGCAGAGCGCCTCGACTACCGTACTGTGACAAAAGCGCTTGAAAACGGCGACTTTTATGCGTCTGAAGGGCCGGAAATTTATGCGCTTTGGTATGAGGATGAAAAGGTACATATTAAATGTTCCGAGGCTGACCGTATTAGTTGTATGTATCAAATACGAAAGGCGGAAATTGTTTTTAGCGAGAAAAATTTGCCGGTAACGGAAGCTGTTTTTGATGCTGCGCCGGAATGTGGGTATTTTCGTATTACAGTTGTTGATAAAACGGGGAAGCGATGCCTGTACGAATGCGTACTTTACCGACGAATTATAAAATTTATACGTTAAAAAACACTACGATACGCAATCGTAGTGTTTTAATTTAAAATATTTTGTGGAGCGTTTTACGCAAATATGCGGAATATCCAGAGGACAAGCCCAGATAAAACAGAAATTGAGATACCGAAGACTAATACCGGGCCGGCAATCGTAAACATTTTTGCCGCCATGCCGAGGACATATCCTTCGCTTTTAAACTCCATTGCGGGGGAAACAATCGCATTTGCAAAACCCGTAATTGGAACAATTGTACCTGCCCCGGCAAATTTTGCGATTTTATCGTAGATGTTTAGTCGGTTAAAAAGTGCGCCGAGGAAAATTAGGGGTAATGCTGGTAGCGCCAGGCCGCCTCTTTACCCATATTTGCGAAGTGGTGTACATGTCGCTGATACCCTGCCCGATTACGCAAATAAGCCCGCCAATCAAGAATGCAAAGCACATATCCTTAAATAGGGGCGAATCCGGCGACTTACTTTCGGCAAAACTTTTATAGCCGCTTTGTGTCATATTTTTTCATTTTGTTTACCGTAGCTTTCTTTACAAAAGCTTTCCTTTCTTATCGCTTTGTTGTTTGTAGCTATAGTTTGTAACAAATAAATTATAAATATGCGCAAAGACAGAATAAAACAGATTCACTTGAAGGATAATAAGAAAAATAATAGAAAGCAGGGAGACTTGATGAAAAACAATTGCATTTTATGATACAAAACCGTATGATAAGCGTTTTTTTGACCAGTACAAAGAGGAGTATGGGATAGAGTTTAAGTACTTTGAAAACAAATTCAAACGCAGACACCGCTATGATGGCGCACGGCTGTGACGGCGTATGCGCTTTGTCAACGATGACTTAAATGCAGATACGATTGAAACGTTGTATGAAAACGGATTCGGGTTATCGCAATGCGGTGCTCAGGCTATAATAATATTGGATTTTAAAAAGGCTTTTGGAAAAATTCACGTACTGCGCGTACCGGCCTATTCACCGTACGCTGTGGCGGAGCATACAATGGCGATGCTGCTTATACTGAACCGAAAAATCCACCGGGCGTATATCCGGACGAAGGACTTTAATTTTAGCTTAAACGGCCTTGTGGGCTTTGACCTGCACGGAAAAACGGTGGGTGTGATAGGAACAGGCAAGATTGGGCAAATATTTATTGACATTTGTCGGGGATTTGGGATGCGTGTGCTTGCATACGATCCATATCCTGTCAAAGACAAGGGGATCGACTATGTAGATATTGAAACCTTGTGCAAGGAGGCAGATATTATATCGCTGCATTGTCCGCTGACCGATTCGACGAAGCACATTATCAGCGATAAAACGCTGAAGCTAATGAAGGATGGCGTTTATATTTTAAACACATCACGCGGTAAGCTGATTGACAGTGAGGCGCTTTTAGAGGCGATTAAATCCGAAAAAGTGGGCGGTGCGGCGCTCGATGTATATGAGGAGGAGACGGAGTACTTCTTTGAAGACTTTTTCCGAGGAAATTATGCCGGATGATGTGCTCTCTCGCCTGATTTCTATGCCAAATGTGCTGGTGACGTCGCATCAAGCATTTTTTAACAAAGGAAGCGCTCGCTAATATTGCAACGACGACGCTTGATAATTTAAAGGCATTTTTCGAGAACCAACCGCTTGTTAATGAGGTTTGTTACCACTGCCAGAAAACGGCGCAACAAAAAGAGCATAAGGAACGGTGCTTTTAATAAATAAAAAACAGCGGCCTTTAAGCCGCTGTTTTTATTCGTTTTAATTACGCCATTGAAACGTTTGCCGCCTGTAGACCGCGCTGACCTTTTTCGATGTCAAAGCTAACGCGCTGACCCTCTGCTAAGGACTTAAAGCCGTCCGCAATGATAGAAGAAAAATGTACGAATACATCTTCGCCATCATCCACTGTGATAAAGCCGTAACCTTTTTCTGCGTTAAACCATTTTACTGTACCCTTATTCATATTGAGGTACCTCCATTAAATTTATTATATTCAAGCTGTAAAAAAAGAAAAACACATACTTTTGTAGTCCATTTTAACGAAAATGATCTACAAAATATGTGTGAATCATTGTTACACTTAAAATATAAATTCATTATAGCACTAAAACAATACTTTGTCAACCCTTAAAACAATATTTATTAAATTTTCTATACTCAATATAAAAAAAAGAGGCACTGCTTTGTGGGCAACACCTCTTTTTTAACATATTTTTATTTCTCTGTATTTTACACTTTTTAATTTCAGCTTCAGCAGAAACCCATTTGTTGCAATATACTCAAGTGAGCCGACTTCAATCCGTTTGCCGTCCTTTGTATAAAGCGCTGTACCGTCTGCCGGCCGTCTACCTGTACTGTAATTAATACGTCATACCGGTCAGTTGCGGAGGTCTTAACAATCGAGCCATCTACAAGTACCGAATAGTCGTCGTTTACATTTTTTCTACATTAACAATTGTACCCATATAAGCTTCGTCAGAAAGGCTGGAATATAGCTCGCCCTTTTTTTCATCAGTGCGTCTGCGCCTTTATCACGGACTTGGTTGACCTTTAAAACGTATTCTATCTGCACCGGCGTTGCTTTATTGTCGCCGAGCAGCCCAGAAAAGCGGATAAACGCGCCCGCGATACAGAGGAGAATAACCAAAATAATGAGAATATCAACCACACTGACTTTATGAAACAGCTTACCGTTTTTATCAATTATCATTATTCCTCCACCTCCCCGTTTGCGTTATAAAAAGCGTCATATCAATACTGCGCCATTAATCGAATACCCTTTGCCCTCTAAAGACATTTTTGCGCCGACTTTAATCGGCATGTTTCCAATACTGATATCTTTGTCATTTTTCCCGAGGCTGGGGCAGTTACGGTAGCATAGATGTCGTAACGTTCCGGCACGAGCGAATTCTTGTATTCACCACTTACTTCATCTAACACAAGCTTTTTTGCAGGACTAAAGGTCACATTTTTGAGCGTAGCTTCCGCTTTACCGGAAATTGTTACCTTGTCGCCGCTTTTTACTAAATCCAAAACGTCAAGCGTACTTGTTTGTACCTCAACTACAAACTCGAGCTGCTTGTCCGCGCCGCTTCCCTTCATAGGGGATATTACCAATACATATGCGACTATAGCAAGTGCCGCTACGATGACAACCGCAATCAAGATATCAAAAAAGGTAAAGCGCGGTCTTTTTTTGTGTTACTCTCTGTACTCATTTTTCGTTCCTCCGCTCTGTAAAATTTCTGTATAGAACGCCTCGATATTTTTGCTCATTACCTCGGCTTTAAACCTCTCATCAAAATGGCCTTTGCACGGCTGTGCATCTGCTGCATTAATGCTTCGTCGCGGCATAGGCGAATCAAAGCGTCGGCTAAAGCGTCTGCATCCTTCTGCGGTGTAATCAGCCCGTTTTCCCCGTTTGTAATTACGCCGGGATTCCCTCGAAATCGCTGACAACAGCAGGGATACCGAGGCTCATGCCCTCAAGCAGCGACAAGCTCGTTGCTTCTGTGCCGTAGGAGGCATTGACCTGAATATCTGTGATATTCATTAGTGGCGTCACATCCTCAATAAAGCCTGCAAAGCATAACTTTTCATCAATGCCAAGCTCAAGCGAGAGCTGGCGCAGGCGGCCGAAAATTTCTCCTGTTCCGGCGATAATGAACTTTGCTTTTAATGCCGCTGTCTAACACCTTTTTCGCCGCGCGCAAAAGTATTCGTGCCCCTTTCACGGGATTGAGCCGCGCTACAATCGAAATCACTGTTTCACCCGGATAAACACCGACGTCTTACGCGCTTCCGCCTTAGCAGCATCATCAAGCACACGCATTGGTTTCACGCCGTTTAAGATGACCCGAATTTTTGCCGCATCTACGCCGGTATCAGTCAAATTTTGCTTAGCTGCCTCCGCGACGGCAATAATGCCGTCCGCGTAGTGGTTATTGATGATTCCGTTGACTTTTTTCCAATCCCCTTCGAGATACGCGGGAAGGGGAACACGCTGTGCCGGGTGTAGATGATTTTTGCGTGCGCACGCCTTGCAGCGATGCGCGCCGACATACTCGCGTGAGAATGTACAATGTCCGGACGCTCTTTTTAAAAATTGCAGTAAGTTTTTTAACCGCCTGCCAGTCAAGTGACTGGTCGCTCATTGCGTTGATTTCAATCAGCTTTACACACAGCTTTTTTAAATGCGGCTTTAACAAACTGCCCTCCGGCAGTACAACCGTGATATCGAACTTGCTTCGATCGGCATATTCAAAGGTAAGTCAAAAGGCACTTGCCCGCGCCGCCGATATTCGTGTCGCTGATTACATTAAAAACCTTAATCATCGGCCGCCTCCTTTTTCTGTGCTGCTGTATAGCGCAGGCACATACCAAACGCAAGCACCATCAAAACATCATATAAACACGGTAGTTATAAAATACATAATCAAACACGCCCTGCAGGAAGAACGCCGCGACACCGGCTCCAATCGCGATACTCATTACGCGGTCCATAGACTTTTTCGCCAATACATTCGCACTGCGCGCCATCTGCCGAAAAAAGGCAATTAAAACAAAAAGGAGCGCAGCAAGGCCTATGATACCCGTTTCGACCGTTTGCTGTAGAAAGACGTTGTGCGCGTGCGGCGCGTCGATTTGCGGGTACGAATAGCGCGGATAAATCATATTAAAAGCTTGTGAACCGGGGCCGATTCCAACGAGCCAGAAATCCTGCAGCATCTGAATTGTTCCCAAATAAATCAGTAGGCGGTACGACGATGATGTATCGCCGAGGTTGCCGATACTCAAAAAGCGGTTTAAAAACGCTTGCGGGCAGGATAGAGGGGAGGAGAAATAGCGCCAGCAGGCCGAGAGACCAATAGCGTCCGTCCACAAACGTGATAAATATCGCCGCCGCCAACAATAGGCCCACCCAGCAGCCGCGAGACATTGTGAGTATCATACACAGTAGCAATACAGCCGTTATCCCGAAATAAGTAAACTTCGTCCAAAACTTTTATTGCTCCACATCAGCGCAATGCTAATCGGGATTACTAACAAAAGATATTCGCCGAGTACGTTCGGATTTTCCAACGTGGAAAACGCGCGCATTTTGATATCTGTAAACATTTCTTCGTCGACCCATACCTGTTTGTCCATATCAAGCCCAAAGACATACTGGATAATACCATAAGCGGCAACGAACAGGCCGGAAATTACAAACACAGACAATAGGGAATAGAGCTGCTGCTTTGTTTTGATTGTATTGATGATTGTAAAATAAAAAGCTCATCAGCGCAAATTGCAGCAAGCAGATGCTCAGACTGTTTTCACGTGCAACCGAGGTAAAGGAGCAAATCAGCATAATTACCATCAACAAAATCAGCGCAAAGCCAACAATGTCCAGCTTCCATTCCTTGTCACCGGCTGCGCACTTTTTTAAGAAACATTGCAAAAAAGCATAATAGTGCAAGGCCCGCACAGAGCATCGTCGGTAAAAACGGAATCGCAAATACTGTAATCCCGATGCCAAGCGGCACATTGAATAGAACGACAAGCGCGCCGACCAGTCCCACTGCAACAAGCGGAGAAACATACGCTGCTAAAAACCCGACCGCTATGCCGGAGACCGCCGCGATTAGCAAACGGTTTTTCGCCGTGAGCTGTGCTTCGTCGTAGTAATCAAATTTCGGCTCGACCGATAAAAATATCCGGAAGAGCGGTTTTTACAATACTGTAACCGAGCGCGCGCAAAACGGAAAAGTCGAACAGGCACAAAACCGCCGCAGCGACAAGCGCACCGATATAGAGCACATTTGTAAATTCACGCGCCGCAATCACATACACACCGCCGCCGAAGAGCAAGAATACGCCCAGAAACCGTGTATTGACCGCAATTAGGTTATTCACCAAACAATAAACGGCTTTATAAAGTACAGTTTTTTCACCCAGTTACAAATATTGACTGCCCAATCGTTTGCAAATAGGGATAAAAACGCAAACGGCAGGTAAAAAATTCTGTAAATCAGGCTTTTTCGCCTTGCTGTCACAGTTGTCCGGCGCACAAAAGGCGCGCACAAACGCACTGTTCGTCCACGAGCTGGAAATTGCGCCGTAGAGCCGTTTAATCAGCTTTCCCATCACTGACTGTTCGTACCACGCCACAAAGACAAACCATTTCGCGTACAAAAACGATCCAATCCTACTGCTGTTCAACGTGCAATCACCTCTTTCTCTTGATAAATGTATCTACCATAATTTGCATTTCTGTTACTTTCATGAAATAGCACAGGACAAAATAGATTAGAGCACCAACCAAAACGGGAACCCCGAGCGTGATGACGCGCCCAATAAAATTGTCGGCAAAAAGCGGGTGCATCATACGGTATATGCCAAATACAGCGGCAGACATTACGAGCACGCTGCACAGTATTTTCAAAATATCGATGCCATCCTTCTTATTGAATATCCCCTTGATACGCCGGTTCATCATAACAAAATTAAGCGCGGCGTTGAGCGTTGAAGCAAGCGCGCTGGCCAAAGCGAGCCCGCCCACGCCAAAGCGTTTGGATAATAGATAACTAAGCAAAAATATTCACTATAATGCTGATAAGTGCGGTAAACATCGGTGTTTTTGAGTCCTGCATCGCGAAAAACGACTTGTTTAGAACCTCCGCATAGGAAAAGCCAATCATGCCCATAGAGTAAAACATCAGCGCCGTTGATGTAATCGCGGTAGAGGCGGCGTCAAACTCTCCATATTGATAGATAAGCTGTACAACAGGAAGCGCCAATAGAATAAATCCGGCCATAATCGGCAGCATTACAAAGCTGACCGACTTGAGCGCGCCATGCATCAACGCGTGGCGTTCCTCCTGATTATCCGCCGCGTTTGCACGCGCGAGCGACGGGAAGACTAAGTTTGTTACGACAAAGGAAAACACGCCGACCATGATAATATAGAGCCGGTTCGCGTATTCGAGCCCAGACATGGCACCTTCGCCGAGTGAGGAGGCAAACCGCATATTCACAAGCGAGCCTATGGGCTGGACCCATGTACTAATCAATAGCGGAATCGCTAAAAGCGCAGTTTTTTAAGCCCTTCATCCTCAAAATGAAAATCGAGTTTATATTTATATTGGAATTTGATAAGAGAGGGATTTGCACCGTGGCCTGCATCGCCCAGCCTATGAGCATTGCAACAGCAAGGCCGGTCACGCCGAACCTGTCTTTAAAAAATCAGCAGGTACAAAATCATAATCCCATTTGAAACAAGGCTGATGATAGCGGGAATGTTGAACTCGCCAAAGGACTGCAAAATACCAACAAAGGAAAACGCCAGCCCGGTAAAATAATCATTGGGAACAGGATGTTCGACAAATGAATCGCGAGCTGTTTTGTATCAGGGCCAAGCCCCGGTGTAATCAGGTCAATAAGCTGCGGCGCAAACAGGATACCAAATACGCAGATTAAACCCGTAAGTATCAGTATTACGTTGATAAAGCGGTTCGCAAACTCGATTGCACGCGCTTTTGTCGACTTTTCCAAATATTCATTGAAGACGGAATAAAAGGCCGCCGAAATTACGCCGCCGATAATTACGTCAAAAAAAATAAAAGCGGGATTTTCGTTGCGGCAAAGTACGCGTCCGCCGCGCTGCCCGTCCCAAAAACGCGCCGATAAACGAATCGCGCAGCAAGCCGCACAGCTTCGCCGCAAAGGTCGCGACTATCATAAACCCCGCTGTTTGAATTAATTTCTTTGTGCTCTGCAAAATAAAAACACACCTTTTCGTTTGTCTAATTACAGTACAAGCCTTATGTAAAACTTATCCACTATTATATAAAAACGATTACCCATTTGTCAATCTTTATTCATTGCGCACGAGTGCAAGCGCCTGCGCCACACTTTTGACGGGAATCAACTCCAGCCCCGTATCAAGCTTTTGCATGTTCTTTTTGTTGCTAAAGGGCAGCATACATGATTGAAAGCCGAGCTTTTCAATCTCAGAGAGCCGCTGTTCAATCCGGTTGACCGCACGAACCTCGCCCGTTAGGCCTACCTCGCCGATAAATACCATGTCATTGGGTAGGGAAAAGGAGCGGAACCCCGACGCAATCGCCAAAATTACGCCCAAATCCGCCGCTGGTTCGTCAATTTTGATTCCGCCGACCACATTCACGTAGGCGTCCTGATTCGATAAGTTCATTCCGACACGTTTTTCCAAAACGGCGATAAGCATAGCAATACGGTTATAGTCGAGTCCGTTCGCCGTTCTGCGCGGCATACCGAACGCTGTCGTAGCAACAAGCGCCTGTATTTCCGCTAAAAGCGGGCGGCTGCCCTCCAGCGCGCAAATCACACTTGCGCCCGCAACATCCTGCGGCCGCCCTTCCAGCATGACGACGGAAGGGTTTAACACCTCGTGCAGGCCGGTGTCGTACATCTCAAATACGCCAATCTCGTTAGTAGCGCCAAAACGGTTTTTCACTCCGCGCAGTACGCGGTAATTCTGATGCCGCTCGCCCTCAAAAAATACAGCACACAGTCAACCATGTGCTCAAGCACCTTCGGCCCGGCGATACCGCCATCTTTTGTCACATGTCCAACGACAAAATCGAAATGCCGTTTTCTTTTGCTTTGCGCATCAACGTCATCGTTACATCGCGCACCTGTGAAACGCTGCCAGGTGCGGAAGTAACGGTGGGGAATACATCGTTTGAATCGAGTCGACAATCACGACAGAAGGGGAAAGCTCGTCAATATTTTTGACGATATGCTCTGTGTTGACCTGCGATACGATATAGAGTTCATCTGTCGTAACACCGAGCCGCTGCGCACGCATCTTAAGCTGGCGCGCGGATTCCTCGCCGGATACATACAAGATTTTTTCCGTCTGTTTTCATTGTTCGACATATCTGCAAAAGCAGGGTCGATTTTCCAATGCCCGGGTCGCCGCCAACCAATATCAGAGAGCCGGTTACAATTCCGCCGCCCAATACACGGTCAAATTCGCCAAGCCCAGTCGAAAACCGCAGCTCTGCATCTAACTCAATTTGGGAAAGTTGTGACGGCGCGGCAGTCGGCGCAGATGAAACAAGTTTGTTTGTTTTCGCTGACGGTTTGGTAACGGCTTCTTCCTCAACTAATGCGTTCCATGCACCGCATGCAGGGCATCTGCCGTACCATTTTGAGGTTTCGTTTCCGCAGTCTGTGCAAAAAATGTAACTTTATTTTTCATGTCTTTGTTCCTTTCTGCCGCGCTTTTAAGATAAAAAAGTGCCTTCGAAATAAGTTGAAAGCACTTTATCAATCAAAATTACTCAAATAATACAGTTGAGATACCAGTATCTACAGCCTCCGGCGTTCCTTTTTCCTTTCCAGAGGTAAAGGTCGGCGGTATCCGTTTCGGAATTGTAATTCTTCAGATAAATCGCGTTTTTGTCGCTTCTGGAATAGAAGAGCGCATATGTTCCTGTATCAATCTGCTGTGCAGTTCCGCCGCCTGTCGTTGCTGATTGAGTAGAGATTACCAATATAGGTTTCCATGTTCAAATCGCCGACATAGGTAACAGTTTTACCGTTTTGTGAGCTTATATGCGGAAGCAAAGATGTTTTCGCCCAGCAACTTGTTTTGCCGTTTACATACGCGGTCAATGTACCTAAACCGGTCTCCGCGTTGACATTTGTCATATACACAATTGCTTTGCCGTCCTTTTAGCAGTAAAGGGCTAACGCCTTCAGCAATGATTTCATCTTTTACTCGCCGAACAGCGACTCTTTTCTTACATGTAGTTTACCCGTGCTGGTGGCTTGGTCATATTCGTTCATGTAGTAAATCGTCTTAAAGTCATACGACGCACTTGCGTGCTGCGGCGTCATCATACCATTTTGCTACAACCACCGGGTCTTTGCCGCGTTTGAGGTACATATCCGGGCTGGAAGCGGAAGCGTCCGCGCCCGCCGGCATTTTTTGCCAAAAGGTAGTTCTCGTTTTCAACATCGACGCCAAAGAAGCCCATCAAATCTTCCATTACAGCAGTAGGGCGCCTTTGCCGGATTTCATGTAAAGTTATAAATCTGATTTTCATCTACTGTGACATAAGCGGTTTTGTTTGAAAACTCAGACGCCATTACATAATTCTCCGTTACGCCGCTTGCAATCATTTCGGGTGTTTTTCCAGCCGAAACAGAGTACAAATCACACGTGTACGTGTTCATATTGTAATTCTTGGCGTACAAAACCTCGCCCTTATCCGATACCTTAAAGCTTTGCAATTACCGCTTCGTCCAGCAAAGTCGGCTGCGAACCGGTCTTGACAACATAGAGCTGTCCTTCGCCGGACTCTCCGTTTACATTTTCTAAAAACGCAACCATTTTGCCGTTCTGGCTGACCATATAGGTCTGGTACAAGGTCGAATTTGCAACAATCTGCGGCTCAATGCCCTTTGTATAATAATAGAGCTGGCCCATTGCCGTGTTGATGTCGACATTTGACATATAAACGACAGTTTTGCCGTTTTCCGATACGGCAAACCCCTGTAAAACATTGTCCGCAATCTTTGTCTTTGTCTTACCGTCGTAGCTTACGTACAGTGTACCGGAGAAAGTCGACTGGTCAAAATTTTCTAAAAAGTATACGACTTTACCGTCTTTCGACTGTACAACTGTGTTGCCAAAACTGGAAAAGCCTGACGACGGGTCTTTTACAAGACTCTCAGAAACTTGCGTTGCAGAACCGGAAATTGGTTTCTGGAACAGTTTATAATCTTTAATGTACGATATCGGAAGTTTGGAACGGTCCACCGGCATCGAATACTTCGGTGCAAAAATCCCTGTGAATACAACCCACAAACCTACTGCGATTAATACGAGTGCAATCAGGCCCGAAAAAGCAATCAGGCCGGAACGCTTCTTTGGCTGCGGCGTTTCCTCTGCTGCCTGCTCTTCTGTATAAGCGTCGGCAACATCTGTAGCGGCAATGGTCTCGTCTGCAGCGGTTTCTACGCCGTTTGTTTCTGCTTCAACATCAACCGTTTCTTCCGCTGCGTCAACCGGCGTTTCAACTATTTCTTCCGGCTCCTGAACCTGTTCTTCCTCAGTCAGCGGTACACCACAGTTGGTACAGATTTTTTCGCTTGGGTCATTTTCGTGTGAACAATTCTTACAAATCATAATCTACGCCCTCTCGTTTCTTAAAAAAATAATAGTGCCAAACTAAAGTCTTTACACATTTTACACTACTTGCGGACAAAGTGCAATATCTATATACAAAATTAATTTTAAACTTTTGTGAACTTGTGCCAAAACAATGGATTCCTTCCCGGTTTTACTTGCCTTTTATGTCAGAATATTATATGATAGTTCTAAAATTGACAAGGGGTGTATTATTATGACAAAGCTTGTTGCAGCGACAAATAATAAAGGAAAGATTAAAGAAATCAAAGCGATTTTAGGTGGACTGGGGTTTGAAGCAGTGAGCCAGAGCGAGCTTGGGCTCGATCTGGATGTTGAGGAAACAGGAACCACTTTTACAGAAAATGCGCTCTTAAAAGCGCGCAGCGGCACAGGCTTCCGGAATACCCGCGATAGCGGATGACTCGGGGTTATGCGTGGACGCACTCGGCGGCGCGCCGGGCGTCTATTCGGCGCGGTATGCCGGAGAAGGCGCAACAGATGCGATGCTGATTGAAAAGCTTTTGAAAAATATGGAGAGGATTGAAAAAGAAAAACGCGGCGCGAGGTTCGTGAGCGCGGTCGCCTTTGTGACGCCGCAGGGCGAGGAATTTACCGCGCTTGGCGAGGCGGAAGGCCGTATCACAGAGGCGCCGTTTGGTGATGGCGGCTTTGGCTATGACCCTATCTTTTACTCAACAGAGCTTGACAAAACTTATGCGCAGATGAGCGCACAGGAAAAAAACAGCATCAGCCACCGTTACCGGGCGCTTTATGGCTTTTTAAGGACATTTTAGAAAAAAACTATAAAAATGATGTAGCTGTCGCAGGTCGCGCCAACATATTGCGGGTTTGTCTGCCATAGAATAGTAAAAACAATAAACGGGAGTGTGTATGAATGAAGCGATACTTTTGTTTGGTTTTTACGGTTCTTTTTGCATGATAGTGGCTCCGCAGCCAATGAAAGCCGAGTCGGCGGCGAGCTATTGCGTCATTGACTCTGTCACGGGGCGCGTACTGTACGAAAAAGACGCCTACACAAAACGCGGCATGGCCAGCACGACCAAAATTATGACGGCGCTTGTCGCACTGGAACGGGCAAATCCCGACGATATTGCCACGGTCAGCTATAATGCTTCTCGCACAGAAGGCTCAAGTCTCTATATCTGAAAGCGGGGAGAAAATGCGCATTTCAGATCTTGTTTATGGATTAATGCTCAATTCCGGCAACGACGCGGCAGTCGTCTTAGCAGAGCATATTGGCGGTGATGTAGACACATTTGCTGGGATGATGAATGAGATGGCGCGCGAAATTGGCGCAAATGCGACACATTTTAAAAATCCAAACGGGCTTCATGACGACGACCATTATACAACCGCATACGACCTCGCGCTTATTACCCGCCGCGCGATGCAGGATGGAAACCTTCCGGAAAATCGCCGCGACAAAGAAATATACTGCTGAGACGGTGGATTCGAAGCGGAAAATTTATCTGTCCAATCACAATAAGCTTTAAACTCGCTTGATGGGTGCGACGGCGTAAAGACGGATTTACGAAAAAAACGGGGCGTTGTCTCGTTTCTTCTGTCACGCGTGACGGTGGCAGGCGATTTGTGTGACGCTCAATGCCGGCGACGATTGGAACGACCATACCGCTTTGATGAACAAAGGCGTTTTCGAGCATCAAAAACCGCCGCGTTATTACGAAAGGGCAGTTTATTAAAACTGTACCTGTCAGCGGTGGCATGAGTGATTGCATTGGCGCTGTGGCTGATGCGGAGGTATCTATCCCAGCAAAAAGAAAACGAAAAATTTGATTTTGAGGTTGTATACCATATTGATACGTCGGTGGCCGCCCCCATCACACAGGGCAGCCGATCGGGAATATAGAGCTCATACTGAACGGAAAAACTTTTGCAACAGTGGGTCTGCTTTCAGATAGTTCTGTTGAGATGACAAAACGCGCCAGCTATTTTGATAAACTTCGAATAGTTTTGAGATGTTTTATATAGTGAAAAATAATTTTTACACAATAGTTTTATCTTTTTTTACACAAACCATGTCTAAAATATACAAAAAATGATTGCATTTGAAGCAAATGCATTGTATAATAGAATATAAAGTTTTTTTACCTAAAATACCTAAAGGAGGAACAAAAAGAGAATGAAGAGGGCAGTTGTTGGTAAAAGTGATTTCGCTTGTCACCACACTTGCGATTGTGCTCAGTATGTTTAGCGGTTACAGCATGGTTTATGCTGCGGGCGCGTTTTTTCTGTGGATACGTTGATTGAAGCAGAAGATACGACGCTGGGAAAAGGCGCGGAAGTTGTTAAGGACAAAACGCGAGCGGCGGGAAGCAGATTACCGTCGGGCGAACGGGTCGACGACCCGTCGACAGTAAAAACCCGGATGTGGTTTTTCTGTTAAGATTCCGGCGGACGGAAAAATATGCCGTTTACGCGAAGGTAATTATTCTTGACGGCGGACGGGATTCGTACCACTTTAAATGGGACGGAGACGAATGGGAAACGGTACATCCCGGTGAAAAAGGACCAAATTATGTTTGGCTCAAAAGCTTGCTGAGAAGGATTTAAAGGCGGGCGAGCATATGTTTTACTGGACGCACCGCGAGACACTGGCGCTGTATGACGCGTTTTTTGTAACAACCGACGCGTCGAAGCTGCCGTCTATCAGCGGTGGAGCATCTACGCCGTCATCAAGCCCGAATCCGTCGACTTCGACGCCATCTACTTCGGGCGAAAAATACAAACAGTTCAAGGCTGAGGGCGGCTCGGTTCTGTTTGAGGCAGAGGACGCTTCTATTAACAAAGACCTCGTCGGCGTAGTAGAAGCAAAAAGTGCATCGGGCGAAAAAGGTGTGCGGATGAATAAAGATGACCGTAATATCCCTGCAAAAGACGCAAAGGCTGGTATTGATTTGAGATTGTTGCTGACAAGAGCGGCAACTATAATGTATGGGTAAGACAATCCTGTATGACAGACGGCAACGACTCGTGCTGGATGTCTATTAACGGTGCGGATTATAAGGACCAAGGGCTGCAAAGCGGTTCTAAAGATGAAAACGATTTTAAGTGGCAAAAGCTTGGCGCAATATCGCTCAGCGCGGGGGAAACGGGCAGTATCCGGATTATACCGCGTGAAACGGGTGCGATTATGGATCGGTTTTTTAGTAACATCAAATATGTCGTATTCGCCTACCGGTATGGGCGAGCTGCCGGGTGAAATGGGTGTAAATGTAGCAAAGCTTCCGGAGGATAAATACCCGAAGCCGAGCATCACGCCGCCGGCTGAGCATCCAAGACTGATGTTTAGAGCGCAGGATATAGACACGATAAAGAAGAATATGGAAGATGAGGAATTGACGGCGGCTGTTGCTGAATTTAATAAGTTAAAGGAAGAGAGCTTTGATGGCAATCTGCCCGAAAAGGAAACTGCGAATTACGATGGTCAGAAGCTTGGTATTATCGAAGCAAAAGGCGTTTGACTATGTAATGTATGGCAATGAGCAGCATGCAAAAAGAGGCCATTGCAGCAATCAAGAATTATGCGAGAACCTGTACATATATTGGTCTCAAACGACTATACGCGCCAAATGGGCCATGTGCTCTTTACGGCTGCGGAGGTATGACTGGTGTCATCCGCTTTGACAAAAGAAGACAAGGGAAGAGATTGTGGTGCTGTGCCAGGGAATCGCTACACAGATGGAGATTGGATTCCCGCCGAGCGGTCAGGGCGCAGTTTGCGGCCATGGCGGCGAGATGCAGCTTTGCGTGACTGGCTTGCGCTCGGTATCGCAACCTATGACGAGTATCCAGATATCTATAACTTTGTAGGCGGAAGATTCTTTAGTGAATTTGTACCTTCAAGAAATTATTGGTTTACTTCTGAGTCACATCATCAGGGCAGCGCATATGGCAGCAGCAGCCGCCACGAGTGCGAACTGTGGTCGCAGTGGCTTATCTACCGTATGAGCGGTGAAACGGTGTATATCCCTGAAATGAGCAGAGTTGTATATCAGTGGGATTTATACACGCCGCCCCGACGGGCAGCTTTCTGCGCGAAGGCGACGACTATAATGAGGGCACAGGGAAGAACAAGTATTGGAATACGTTAGGCGGCCCGTTGTTCTACGCTTCCAACTTCTATAAAGACCCAATCTTGAAGAAGCAGTATATGAGAGATGCTGGGCCGGCCTCCTTTGCGTATGGCCCGTGGTCGCGTACACCTGTTCAATTTATGATATTTAACGACCCGACAATTGGCAGAGGGGAAGTTGAGACGCTGCCACTGACGAAGTACCTCGGCTCGCCTTTGGGCGCTATGGTTGCGCGTACGGGTTGGAATATGGGTATTGATTCGCCTGACGTACTTGCCTACATGAAAATCGGTGAGGTTTGGGCAGCAAATCACAACCATAGAGACGCGGGTAATTTCCAGATTTATTATAAGGGTATTTTAGCGAGTGAATCCGGCTATTATGAGAGTTATGGCACGGACCACGATGCGAATTATAACAAAGCGACAATTGCACATAATACGCTTTTGATTAGTTCCGAGTCCGATACGATTGGTAACCAGCGCGTACCGGGCGGTGAACCGGCTACGATGGAAGTTTGGATGAAGGATAATAATTACGAAACGGGCGAAGTAATCGGGCATGAATTTGGCCCTGATACACAAGAGCCTGAATATTCCTACATTGCAGGCGACATCGCAAAGGCATATGGCAGCAACGTAAAAGAGGCTGTTCGTTCGATGCTGTTCATGCCGCTGGAAGACGAGGAACATCCGGCTGCATTTGTCGTATTTGATCAGGTTACGACGGAAAATAAGGACGCGAAAAGACCTTCATGCTGCATATGCAGGAAGAGCCGGAAGTGAACGGCAATGTTTCAATTATCAAGCGTCAGGCGGACGGCTATAATGGTATGATGACGAACCAGACGCTTCTTCCTGCGTCGCCAAAGATTGAAAAATCGGCGGCAAGGATAAGGAATTCTGGATGGGCGACAGAAACTATGCATTGAAGGCTACAATTAATAATGAAACTTCGCTGGAAGCTGGCTGGGGGCAGAATTGAGATTTCTCCGCAGACAGGCAACAATACAGACTACTTCCTCAATGTTATGTATGTGAATGACGCGGATAAGGAGCTTGCGCTTGGAGAAGGCAGAGCTGATTGAGAACGATGGCAGTAGCAGGTGCAAAGATATTTAACCGTGTTGCGGTATTTAACAAAGCGAAAACCCGTATTGAAAAACTCAGTAAGCTTTGACGTTGCTGGCTCTGAGTCCGACTTAAAGGTAAATGTAGCCGGTCTGAAGGCTGGTACGTGGACGGTTAAAGTAAACGGAACCGAGGTTGCGACGCAGGTTGCATCCGAAGACGGCGGCATTATCTACTTTACTGCACCGGCGGGTAAGTATGAGCTCACTTATGCAGGTGCGGACAGCAATAAGACCTTTGAGCCGGGGACTGTGCCGGTGGTTGAAGGTGTTGGCGTAAAACTGAACGGCAATTACCTCTACTCTGATGTTCCGCCGACGGTTGTCAATGACAGAACGCTCGTGCCGATGCGTGCAATCTTTGAAGCACTTAATGCAGAGGTAACGTGGGACGGTACAACAAATACAGCGCAGGCGAAGAACAGCTATACCTCGATTCAGCTGACAGAGGGACAGACACAGGCGTTTATCAACGATCAGCCGTATGAGCTTGATGTTCCGGCGCAGATTATCAACGACCGTTTCCTTGTTCCGATTCGTTTTGTTTCCGAGGCACTTGGTGCAACGGTAACGTGGGATGGGTTCAGCGATTGTGTCAATATTACGGCAAGAGTTGAGATGAAAAAGTGGGATATCCCGGATCAGGTTGAAATCAAGAGCGCAGTTCAGAGCGGTGACGACGGCGAAGGCAACACGATTATCAACAGCTTTGACGGTCTGCTGTCCACACGTTGGGCACCAGAAGGCAAGGACGGCGACGCTTGGGGCGTATACGATTTCGGCGCGGTATATTCGCTTGATAAGGTATACTTGTCCTACCATAACGGAAATCAGAGAGTATACACGTTCTCTATTGCGGTTTCTGAGGACGGCGTAAATTATACGACTGTTCTTGAAAACAAAAAAGTCGAGCGGTACGACGCTTGAATTAGAGACGTATGACTTAGGCGGCGCAAAAAGCACGGTATGTTAAATATATCGGCGGCGGCAACTCAGTCAACCTTTGGAATTCGCTTACGGAAATTGTTTTCACAGAAAAAGAAAAAAACAATTAAAATCATACAGAAAGCTGCGGAAATACTCCGGCAGCTTTTTGTACATAATATTCCTATGAAAAACAAAGAATATTATGGATACCGGTCCAAAAAAAGAGGAAATGGACGAAAGCAGTTGATAGATGATAGTATTTAGTATATAATTATAAAGATTTGAGTACCAAACAACACATATATAAAATGACTGTCGGGGAGGACAAGACGATGGGGGAAATTGTAAGATTGCAAAAAGTATATTACAGTCGTGCGGCGCTGCGTCGCGGGCGGCACGCAGAAGGAATTTATCACGCAGGGACGCGTCAAAGTGGACGGAGCAGTTGTGACCGAGCTCGGTACAAAGGTCGAGGTCGGCGCAAGCAGAGTCATCTGATGGAAAAAAAACTGCGTAGAACGCAAAAAGTATTATATCATGCTCAACAAGCCGTATGGATATATCAGTGCCGTTATGACCAGTTTGACCGTCCGACGGTTCTTGATTTAATAAAGGATGAAATTAAAGCCAGCCTTTATCCGGTGGGACGGCTGGACTATGATACGGAAGGTCTATTACTGCTGACGAACGACGGCGATTTTACCTATCACATAACCCACCCGAAAAACAAGGTTGGGAAAACGTATATTGTGACGCTGAAGGGCGGTATTACGATTGGGCATCTTAACGCGCTGCGCCGCGGCATACGGGTCGAGGACTATAAGACCGCGCCGGCGGAGGTGGATCTGCTCGACAGCGTGCCGG
>VOFG01002108.1_pt1 | contig 45769 bp, 75 predicted proteins | sample 5384171 | NCBI WGS metagenome assembly VOFG01 (sample SAMN12384726, study PRJNA508395) | human gut metagenome | isolation source: healthy gut F | host: Homo sapiens
CAGGTATACTTCGTTCAGTTGCATTGCTATCATTTTATGTTGTAACTTTAGCACCATTAACTTGTCACTTCTTTTTAGTTTTCTGGTTTGCAAACATATAGGGATATATAAAGTTACCTGACTAGTATCAAATAAATCATGGAAAACTATTTTGGTGATTTAATATCCCTAAAAGAGATGGGCACAGCTGGAGTTTACACATCCCATCTTCCGAACCAATTTGAGAGCCAGTATTTTTGTTCTCTGCCTTCTCCGTCCATGCCCATATCGTTTGACTCTGATCTGCTGAATATCCCCTCCATCAGCGTAATATCTTGTTGGGATTCTTATAAATTCGATTTTCAACAATGTCTTCACGTCGAAATATTGGATCCAAAGCAGTCTTTCTCATGCTATCGGCCATGGTATCGGTTCTTTATTTTCTCTGACAGTGAAATATTTATTTTAATTTGCAGGATCATATAATTGATGTTTCTGTTGCTTTCGTTTGCTTTTTGCAACATTCTATTGTCTTTGGAGTGTATTCCATACCTTTCTTTTTAAAAATATTCAGTATTCTGCTCTTTTTCCAACCTTCCAGTACAGGGAACTCTGGAACTTTGCCCAAAGTTCTGTAATCTCTGTAATTCATTGTCTTTCCGTGTCCGCATTCCATACAGTTCTCTGCTGAATCGGATTTTCTTTTCTACAACGTATGTACTTCACTATTAAACTTCCTTCCTTATAAAAATTAGTAAGCTACTGCTTTCACGTTACAACTTCTCTGACCAGATTGCAGATTCTTTAGAATTCTTCCAGTTTTTTCTCCAATCTTTTCATCCATCCATATCAGCATTCTGTGAATCTTCTTCATCAAGCAATTTAAACGAGCTCTTCTCGAAGTCAAACTCGCCAATATCAACAACACTTTCGCATTAAGCCATTTTATAGTGAAATAAACAGCAATTCTATATCAAAGTATCATAAAACCTGTAATTTCTTTTTATCAAGAAGTATAGCATTATGCCTTCCTTTTGTGGTTATCTGTACATTCCTTGATTCTTTCAGTATAAATACTTCTGACATCACACCTGCCCTGAGATAAATTCCACCTGGCGCTTTGATCATGAGTTCTCTTTTTAAATATAGCAGATCATGTGAATAGATAGATTTTATATTAAGTGGGTATTTTTAATGTTAATTTATAATGTTATCTTTTATTCGATATTAATATACCTGGATCTTAATAAGAAGAAAGAAGTTCTGGCTTAAATTTCTTCGATAGTTTTCCTGTATAATTTCTTTTATCTTTATAGTTATCCAGGTCACTCTGATTAAGCACACGAAGTTCTTTTTTTGATATTTTATGATATTTTTCTTTTCCGTGATTGTGTTTTTCCTGTCTGTATCAGATTCTTTCTATCAAATACGTTTGACCTCCTGCTTAGAAATGGACTTATATTCTGCTCTGTCTGATGATTATTTTTGAGCCTTTTCTCTTCTTTAGGCGAATCATCCGCCTTCCCCAGTACGTTTCATGTCCCCCATAACAGAAATGGACTTATTCTGCTCTGTCTGATGATCATTTTCGACCATTTGTATATTGAAATTTTTTATTTAACCAGAAGCTTTTTTACTTCTGTGATTACTTTTTTGTCTTCTCAGCAGATCCACTTAAACCGGATTTTACCCAGAAGCTCTACTTTTTTGCAGATGTTTCGACTGCCTGTTTTCTGATATATTCTGGATCATTTTGATCCATATTTCCAAGCACCAATCATCTCTGTTTCAAGTTTGCTGACCACACGATGACCTGTATAATCCATAGTTTCGTCCATGTCCCCAGTTTTCACATTGCTCTGCTAAATCCTGATTTTCTTTTTCACAGCGTATGCATTTCCACATATTTTTCTTTTCCTTCTTTACCGTATTAACTTTATTGTATGCTGATTCCACTACCATCAAATATTGACTCCCTATCTCATCTCCATCTATATTCCAGTGTATGCAAATTTTAATTTAGCATCTCAACATACGTGTCATAACTTTGCTCGATTTAACGATTAAGTCAGTTCTTTCCCAGAATGCGACAGATAAGAGCAACCATGGCTCATACATCTACAACGACACTGGTATCAAAACCACTTACATCCACACTTTTGCAGATTATAGCAGATTTAATCAAACATCATTCCATATCTATAACATTGCTTGTGTCAAAATTACTCATCTATTTTTCCAAATTATAACTGATCCAGCAGGCACAATATTTTGTTCCTAACATTTTTTGTCGAAAGAGCTTATTAAACGTAAATCTTTTGTTGCATATTTATGAATTCTGGGAAGAAAAATATCTGATCAGAATTTTATGTAACCGTTCATGAATTCCGTCTTGAGAATCTTTTCGTTGTCATGCTCTGTCACTTGCGTCGTTTTAACAGTCATCAGATACATCCCAGGCTCCATCTGGAAGCTATTTTTCTGTTTTTGCAAATTCTATTTGGGTAATATCTTCACGAAGAATATCTGATCCCAAAACCTTTTCTCCATCATTATCGACCATCAATGTCAGGCTTCCATTTTCTTCGTTCGATATCTCTTCGTTCATAAATATTCGGTTTTACGCTCAACATGTTTGTTTAACCACTCTATTAAGATGTTATATTTACCTGTTCCTGAAATATTTAGGTATTTCTCTACTTTCCATTTCTGGTTATGGACTCCTGCTTTTGTTCTGAAGTTCTATACGGATAATTTATAGACTTACCTCTGTACAGTTCTCTAGAATCCTGATTTTCTTTTGTTACAGCGTATGCATTCCATATATTTATGTCCTCCCCATTTCTGTCATAAGCAATTAAAAGTTCTCTTAAAAATGCACGAATTGAGTCAAACAACCATTTCTAACCCCATAGATTCAGAATTATCCCTCGAATTTTATAAATTAAGCGCGATTGCTATTTCATCAATCCTCACACTATTATTTTACATCTATTGCTTTAGCTTTTTTTCAGCATTTCCCATGGAATAAATACTTTACTTTTATCGTAATACAAATATTTCGTATAAATTCCTTTATCTGTAATTGCAAATCCTCTGCATTTTTTAACTGTAGGCCTTCCTGTAAATAAAGCTTGCCAGGAAGTTTGATGAAAGCGTCTTGAAGAAGATATATTATATCATCAGGGTGGTATTTCCAACACCTGGTGCAACACCTGGTTTCTATTTTTCCAGCCATTATTAAATACTGCATTTTTCTGATAAGACAAAAAAATCTGCACAGATTTCTATGCTATCTCCACTATAATATCTTTCTGAAGCAAAATTTTCCGTGCTGATGCACCTTGTTTTTCTGTGCTACACTCCTTTATTCCCCCAACATTTTAAACATATTTTCTGTAGTAAACATCTTGTCCAAAACAAAAATTTGATGTATCCAAATTTATTAAACTTTTGCAGTCCGAAAACATGAAATTCATATTTGTAACCTGTCTTGTGTCAAAACTTCTTACATTTTAAATTTTCCAGTTTTTCACCGCAAAACATAGCTCCATATTCGTGACATTTACTTGTTTTTGGAAGCCTTTTTATATCCACTTCCTTCAGTTCTTTGTAAATCATAAAACATCCATGACATATCTCTGACTTCGCCCAGTATTAAACCCATATACTTATGTCCAGTTTTCCAGCTTCCTTTAAATACTGAAACATTGCCCGCATATCTGTAACCTTGTCGGTTTTTATCTCAGCTATTATATACAAATTCTTCAGTTGTCACAGTTTAGAAACATAAAGCTCATATCCATAACTTTCTCATTATGAAAAGTATTTCCAGCAAAAGTTGTTAACCTTTTGCCAATTCCACATATCAGTAACATAACTGGTATCAAATAAATCGTAAAAACATAGCCCCTTAACATTTTCATATCCGATAGAACAAATTTTGGCAATTTTGAATTTCATACACCACCATTTCTGATCAATATTCAGCATACATCCGACCCGACGTTTTTGTATCCATGCCCCAAATTGTTTTACTTTTGTCATCTGATACATCCCAGGCTTCTACCGGAACGCCTATCACAATTTATTTCTATTAAACTCTATTTTGATGATTTTCTTTCCTGAGAGAAATCTTCAAATCACAGTTCCATTTTCTCATTATCTATGCAATCTGCCATCAGCATTGACTTTCTTTTCTTCTTCCCAATTACTCACCATTTCGGACTGGAGTCTGCTGATTGAGCGGTGACCTATGTAGTCCATAGCTTTTCCGGCCACAGTTTTCACTCCTATAAAAATCTTGATTTTCTTTGTTACAGCATGCATTTCCCTATATTTCCCCTTGTTGCCCTCGATTTTCCCTTTATGATCTATCCATTATCTCGGACTTATCGCGTTATTCCGAGTTTTTGAACATATCGTCTGTGATAACATTTTCTTTATAACGGAAATTTGAAATGTCAGGGTTTTGAGTTTGCCTGCATTCCTCAAAACATACTTTTTAATACTACTTTGCTGGTATCAAAGCCGCTTACATCTATTTCTTTAAGGTTTCTGCCAGTAAAAAACATATCTTCCATATCCTCAACCCGGCTGGTGTCGAAGAGGTTATTGAATTTTTATTCTTTTTACATTTGTAAGCCATAAAAGTCTTTCGCACGTTGGATTTTGCGTAAACTCCGTTTTCTGAACCGGGATGTACAGGGTTGTTCCCCCGAGGGCGTGCTGTGACCCATGCCTAGGTTTGTTGCTCTGATCTGGATTGACATCCAGGCTCTGGATGGAGTTTTTGTAGTTTTTATAGTATTATGGATATTTTCTCGAAGAATGCTTTTTCCAAAATATTTGTGACGATCCAGCTTTTATTTTATCCTGCATCAGAGTCGGTTTTCTTTCTTTTCTGTTTGACTATTAACTGGTTTCCGATTCAAATGTTATTCGTGATTACAGCTAAACATCAATTCAAGTTCCAGAAGTGTGTCTGCTGTCACCGCTAAAAAGCGATGGAGTTTTCCCTATTGATAATTAGAATCTCCACCTATACATATAAAATCAGATTCTTTGAAATTTCTTCCAGGGATGTAAATTCTATTCTTCCTAAATAACGCTTTCGCATAAAGGCCCTGATCAGTAACTGCAAATCCGCTTTGCCCGTTTTTCTCCACCGTATCGTCATTGGGAGCAGATACAAATGTTCGATTCTGGGTATATCTGGATGTTTTTTAAAAGCTCAGAATTTTCTCGCTGTACCATTATCAACACTCTTATTGGCTTCATAAGAAAGAATTTTTTCACAGATTTCTTTGATACTTTCATCCTGTATGTCTTCTGTTGATTTTTTTCAGTTTTTTCATTAAGCTATCTCATTTTGTTTGAACTCGTGTTGCGGACGTTGGTTCTGCGTCAGAGGATATTTTCGCGGTGCTCCATTCGTGGTTTTTCTCCATCCGTGGAATAACTATGTTATTGGATGAGCTGTTGTTATTTATTTTTCCAGTTATCTGCTGTGGAAAGTTTGATTCTTGGGTACAGTGGGTGGATATAATCCATGGCCTTCCAGCGAGCCGCACCCTGTACAGTTACTCTATGGAATCCTGATTTTTCCTTTATTACAACGTATACATCTCCATAGCCAGATTACCTCAGTATTTATTCTCCAGACTTCTGTTATTCAGATATTTATGAATTGCAATAAACAATGCCTCTATTCTGCAGCCTCACTCTATCTCCACCAGTATAATAAGCGACCCTTTTTCCATCAAATCAGTATACAGCAGCCCTGTATATTTACTTTCTCACCTCTCTAAATTCTTTCCATGACATAAATTCTTTCTCTCCAAAATCTGCAACTTATACACACCTTTATCTGTAATTACTTGCAAATCCATTTTTTTACCTCTTTGGAAAACCATGAATCATCGTATAAGATAAATTTTGTCACTGTCTGATATATTTAGTGTATTTCTGACTTTGCCTTGCCCATTATTAATAGATTTATTGTCATATAGGAAAGAAAGTTCTGGCAGATTTCTTCAATACTGTTTCCAATGTAATGTCTACGATTCTCTCGTTTGCATCCATTTCTTCCCCCATTGAAAAGTGTCTTCTGTTTTCCTCGCAAAGTCGGGAACAGTATTATCTTTTGCGCCACACTCTTTAAACGTGCCTTCTACATTGACATTTTGGTGCATAATAGAAATTCGAGGGTATCCAACTGTGTAAAGGTTTTTTTAAAAAACATATCTTTCATATTTGTAGCTTTCCTTGTATCGAATCCACTTACCTCCAGCTTTCGTAAGTTACCGCAACGACAAAAACATTGCTTCCATATTTTCAACTTGATCTGTTTTGAAATGACTTACATTAATCTCTGTCAACCTTTCGCATTTACCAGAACATAAAACTCATATCTTTACAAGTTCTGTATTGAAGCTGCCTATATCCAGCCTTTCCAGTTTTTGCATTCATAGAACATTCCGTCCATATTTGTAACTCATTTTTGTATTCAAATCCGCCTACATCAGTCTTTCCAGTTTTTCGCAGCCGTTAAACATGTCATGCATATTCTCAACAGATCGTGTATCAAAATTACACATCCAACTCTTCCAGGTTTCGCATCTCAAAAACATATTACATGTTATCTACTTTACCTGTTTCAAATTTCTTACATCTATTTTCTCAGTTTAGCTACTCCCGGAACATTGCTACACCATCGATTCGTGGCATTTGACGTTTTAAATCTGCTTACATCAGTTCTTCAATTTATACAGCCGCGAACGTTCCATATCTAACTAATCGGTTTCAAAACTGCTTACATCTATTTTTTAATTTACTTTTACAATTAAAAAGCAACTCTGTCTCGTGTTTTGAGTTTACCCGTTCTAAAAGCTTCGTAAATCAATTCTCTCAGATTTTCACAATCCCTAAACATGGCAACCATATTTTCTACATTGTCAGTGCCGGCATTGGTCAGATCCAATTCCTGCAAAAGATTTACAGTTCAAAACATATCCCATATCTCTGATATTTTCCATTTGAAATCCTCTAAAGATTGAGGACAGGCAGTTTGTCACGAATTACCAAACATCCATTCGCATCTGTAACTTTTTACTGGTATCAAAAGATCGTTAAATACGATTTCTCTGACATTTTGTATTTCAAAGATTTCGGCAGTTTGGTTGCGCCAAACACCATTTTCTGAAGATTCGAAGGATATCTCGCTTCTCTGTTTTGCTCACCCATGCCAGATTTTTTCACTTCGATCTTCTGATACATCCCCAGGCTCCTCTGGAATTGGTGATATATACGGATAAATTCGATTCTGTAGATTTTCGTAGATGGAACTTCAAATATTGTTCCATTTTCTTCATCATCATAATACAGTCTGCCATCAATACTGGTTTTTGATGTATTTTGATTTACACCACAGCCTGTAAACATATCCTGTATATTAACATTTTGTGCATAGCGGAAATTCGAGGTAATCCAGCTGTGGGTTTTCGCGAAAGAAAACATATTTTCATGTTGTAGCTTTTCATACATGTCAAATCACTTACATCCAGCCTTCGTAAGTTGGTAGCAAGCATTAAACATTGCTTCCATAGTTTCAACCTGATCTGTTTTAAAATGGCTTACATCCAGTTCTGTCCAGATTTTTACATTTTACGCAGAACATAAAAAGCTCATATCTTTGGCTGGATTGCTGTAGTTAAATCTACTTATATCAACAATTTTCAAGTTTGAACATTCATAGAACATAGATCGCTTATCTTTTGACTCTTCCTAGTATCAAATCCGCTTACATCCAACGTGTCAGACTTTCACAAGTACTGAACATGCCTTCCATCTCGGTAACTCTGCTCGATATTAAAGTTGCTCATCCAAATCACATAACATTTCACAAAGTTTAAACATACCCGTCATACTCTAGTGCATTGTCTGTATTAAAGTTACTTACATTTCAATTCTGTCAAAGCCTTACAACTCAGGAACATAAATGCCATATCCCTGATGACATTTCTGTTCGAAATCAATCAGATTCCAGCGCAGTCAAGTTTATGCACTCACCAAACATTCCATTTGCATCTGTAACTCTGCTGCTATCAAAAAAAAAGATTTTGAAAGCGATTTTCTTTAACACTTTTATATCTCCAGAAAGATTTCGCAGTTTGGTTTGCGTAAACACTGCATTTTCTGAGCCGATCCGGTTTGTTGCCTTCACCAATTTATTACCCAGGCCCCAGATTTTTCCGCTTCGGTCTTCTGATACATCCATGCCTCTTGGAATTGGGTGATGTTATACGGATAAATTCGATTCTGTGGATATCATTTCGTAGATGAAACTTCAAATACTGTTCCATTTCTTCATCATCGCAGTCACAATCTGCCATCAGCGTGGCTTTTTCTTTTCTTTTTCCAGGTTTCTGTCATTTCGGGCGGAGTCTGCTGACTGAGCGGTGGCCTGTAGTCATTGTTTTCCGTGGCCACCAGTTTATACATTTTTTTCTTCGGAATCCTGGTTTTCTTTGTTAGCGTATACATTTCCACATATTTTTCTTACCTCATATTTCCCGTAAAATATCAAACACTTCCCCCAGTTACAGGAATCTATGAACTGATTCGAACAGGCATGCCAATTCTTGTAGTTTTGCCCTATCGGCCCCATATATTTATAGCTAAAGCTATGGGTATTTCATCTAGCCTTACTCTTGAAACGTAATCTGTCTAATTCTTAGCTTCTTTTAGTCTTTCCACGACATAAATACTTTTTTTATCATATTCGCTTTTCCTGTAAATCCCTTTGTCTGTAATTGCAAATCCCTCTGCTTTTTGTAACTGCGATTTTTTCCCACAAGGAAATTTGTCAATGAATTTATGGAAGCATCATGAAGAAGATAGATTTTCTCCTCGGCTGGTATCTCAGTGCATGGCACAAAACCTATTTTTATGTTCCCAGCCATTATTGAAAATTGCATTTTTCTCATGGGACAGAAAATCTGGGTACACAGATTTCTTCAATACTGTCTCCATCATAATAATGTGGTGTTCTTTACTTCCACAATTATTAAACATATCCCGCCTATTAACTTTACCTGGTGCATAATAAAAATTTGAAGTATCCAGTTGTGTAAGTATGGCTTGAAGCATCTATAAAACATGTCTTCCATATTTGCGACGCATTTTAGTGTTAAAATTGCTTACATCAAACTTTCCAGTTTTTTACATCCAGAAAACATACTCTTCATGTCTGTAACTCTACTTGTATTGAATTCGCCTACGTCAATTTTCAGATTTTGCAATCATAAAACATATACCTCATATCTATGACATTTCTCGTATCAAATCCACTTACATCAGCTCTGACAAAGCCTCACATTCAAGAACATAAATTGCATACCCTCAACGCTGCCTGTATCAAACCCGCTCACATCAAGACTTTTCAGGTTTTAGCTTTCAAACATCGCCCATATTCTCACTGCCTGTATCGAAACCACTCCATCAAGACTTTCGGTTTCACAATCTTTAAACATGGCGCCCATATCCTCAGCACCGCCACATGTATTGAATCCGCTCACATCAAGATTTTCAGATTTTTTACAACCACCAAACATATGGCTATATCCTCAACGCTGCCTGTATCAAAACCCGCTCACATCAAATTCTTCCAGACTCTCACATTCGCCAAACATAGCAACCCACATATTCGTAACATGACTGGTATCGAATAAATTATTAAAATTTATTTTCTTAACATTCAAATAATCACGGCAAAACAGATAGTCACAGTCTTTATTCGCATAAACACCTTTTTCTGATCCTATATGCAAGGTATCCTTAGATGTTTCTCTTTCCCTTAGATTATTTCTGTCTGATCTTTGATACATCCAGGCACCGGATGGAATACTCGCAAGATTCATTTTACAAAATCAATTTTACCGACTTCTTCTAAGTTTACTACAAATACCATACTTAATAACATTTTCCATGTAGCCAGCCATCGGCATTGACTTTTCTTTTTCTTCTTCCAGTTATTGGTCATTTTCGGGCGGAGTCGCCGCTTTGACTGAGCGGTGGCCTGTGGTCCATCGTTTTCCGTGAGCCGCAATTTATACATTTTTTGCGGAATCCTGGTTTTCTTTGTTACAGCGTGCGCACTTCCACATCTGTCTGTCCTCGTTTTCTTTTCGTTCTGGGATTGGTTCATTTGTTTCCAGCGTTTCCTGGTCGGCTGCCAGTTCTTCGCTTCTTTGGTAAGATTCGTCATCATTATCAATGGCATTATCCAGAATATCATCCATACGGCCGGGTGATCTTTTGAGTTCTTTGTTCTGCTGCTTCTGGTCCATGTTTTGTTCGAACCGATCCATGGTTTTTCAGGTCGTCTATGGTTTCCTGACCGAAATTTCCACTGCCAAAAAGCAATCTGGTTGATCGTGTGGATGGAATTCAGCAAGTCTGGCTTCGCTCTGCGGCTGCTGCAAAGTTTATATCGTTTGTAGTTATTCTTTGCATCTGCCAGACGGTTCATCTTGTTTACGAATTCTTTGACATCTGATGCTAAGTTTTTCCTTGCCACTGATAACACGGCTTACTTTTGCTCAAGTAAGATCTTTCATCCTGGTAAGTGTGTCCACGTCCTTCTCTGCAAGATCGATCTCAGCAAGGTATTCATCCTGCTTCTCCTGCATCGCATTGATTTTTAATCTGCAGTTCATCATAATAATCCTGAAATTTAATAAGAAGATTCAGTCTGTGAAGATTCTCTTCTCTTTTCTTACGGATTTTTTCCTGTTTCCTGACAACTTGTAGCTCCTGCGATCGGAGTCTGGCAAAATGGATTCCTTCTGTCACTGCTGCCAGAATTTGATTCGCTGTTTTCATTTCCACAATCAGAGCATTTTCAAAAGCCAAAACATCTGATGATCTCTTTGTCTATATTTCCAAGTTCGAACGGTGCTTCATCCTCTGTACTCTTCAGAGTTTCATCAATATGTCTTAGCCATGTTTCTGCCTGTTCATCACTCAGACCCTGTCTCCATTTTTGAAGTTTATGGTAAATTTCTCATCACTTCTTTTATTCTGATTTCTGACATACCTTTCTCCCTCATCAATCAACTACTTCCCATTTCAGAAAGATCAACTCTTCAAGTTCTCCTTTATTTGCCAGTATTTCTGTCGCTTCTTCCATCGTTGGCTCCTTGGAGTTCAAAATTTCAACCGTTTTATCAAACCACTCTGAACTTCTGATCATCAAGATTTGCCAAACCTGTTATTTTTTCATCTGGAATGAAATATCATCTTTGTGGTTGTTCTGCATTTTTTTCCCTTGCCTTTGGTCTTTCGATGAATCTGTCCGAGTAAAATATATTCTTTTGGTTCTTTTTTCAGCATTACCAGTTTCTATATCTTCTGCGGCTTTCTTAATCTGTACCGTATTGATCTTTACTTTTCCTTCTCCGATAAGCTCCTGGGCTTCTTCAGTGTCTTATGCTGTTCATCCGTCAGCTCCAGAACAGCATATTGGCCTGCCAGATTTGCAATCCGCTCCAGTTCCCAGCAATTTCGATCTTTGAGATATTTCTTAAGTTTTTCCTGCCTTTCTTCTTTTTCTGGCCAGCATGGTGCAAGAAAAAGATTTCATAACCTGTAAGCTCTTCTTCTCCAAACTTACGGACAGGACAGATTGTAAAAACTTCTGCAAACGCTCGGCAATATCTCCGCACTCTGTGCAGTTGCCAGTATGAGCTGCATCTTCTGCATCATTCATAATCTGCTCTATCCCAAATGCAAGCGTTGTTCTTGCTTCTTTCTTTTTTATCTGATCCAGCGAATACAAAGAAGGATTTTTTTTTTACCAGTCGTAATTTCGTTATAGATAGTTTCTATCTGTTCTCTGAGTTCTTTTTTGTCTTTTGGAAAGATCTTATACTTATACCTCATATGCCTTGTAGCCTTTCTCTTCCCACTCCCCGGCTGCTGCCCTGATCAGGTTTTTTTGCCAAGATGAAGTTCTCCGATGAATAACAGACCTTTCCCTTCGGATCAAATGCGCGTTAAAATAATTGATCCAGTTTTTTTTCCTACCAGATCCTAAACTTAGTTTTTCCATGATATTCCTGGATAATCTTTTTCTCCCATTGCAGTCCCCATATCATTTCTCCCGGTTTATATGCCAAAGAAAACTCACAAGGAGTTTTCTTTTGAATTAAAAGTACTGTTTATTTTTTACGAATTCAACAAGAAAAATCCTCTGGTAGCTTCTTTCATCAGGTGTATTTTTCTGCCAAAGGAAAATTCTGTTTGTGATCAGGCTTGCCCATCCACCGGTATCATTGATCCAGAGTCGGTCACACTTCCATCCTGTGCGTAGGAAAATCCTGCAACAGATACCATATGATTGTGTAAACCAGGGATAAAAGGCTGCAATCTGGTCTTCTATCCGGTACACTTTCCGGATCTTCCAGCATTCTCAACAAACTTCCATCTGAAATTCAGGATCCACTTCTCTGCTGAAAAGTTCGTCCTGAAAGATCTTCTGCCATCACACCAAGCATCACCTTTTCTCCCTCACGAAATCTCCGTGCGACTTCCTCAGTTCCTGTCCTGGCAGCCCCGGTATATCCTCCATCCAATCCAACTCAACTGCCTCCAAACTGAAGATTTTTAGCTTGGATAAAGCATTCTCTGTTTTCTGTCGATGTACCTCCCTCTTCCATTGCAGATACCTGCTGCTGTAAAATTCAGCAACTCCATCTGCTTCACAAGCCGGGATCCCGTCTGCTGGTTTACCATATTACAGGAAGCAATAATTCCACAGGTTCCGTAAAATCCCTGCCGAATTTCCTGCAACAGAGTAAGAAGGGATCATAGGATATATCAAATGCTGTATCAGCCATTCCGCTGAATCTGGTATGCAACTCATCTGCCGGATATACAGCGCATTTCTGACTCCTTATCTCATTGTTCAGTGCTTCCAACCGTCTCGCTGTCTCCTGCTGCCTGCAGTGCTTCTTTTAATTTTTCAGGTATTTCAGATAACGTTCTCCAACTCCTGATGCGCAACTGTGGCAGGACATATACATTCATTAAAAATAAATGCCTTCTGAATATCCATAAACGGTTGAATTAAACATGTTTCCATCCTGCGGTATGCTCTGGAAATGAGTATTACCTTCTTTTAATACGCTCTTTGCTCTTGTCGCCGAACAGTGATTTTCTTGTATGTTTCCGTGGTGTATCACTATTTTCCTGATTACCTTTGTCGTCTTTACCCGCCTTTATTTTCTCCCTCATCGCCGTCCTGAGTCTGTTGATGTTCATCTTGGCTTCCCAGGCCTCAGTTCTTTCATATAACTGTTGATCGGTGCAAAGATTACTTTGCTCAGTGACTTCTTATAGATTTCCGCATTCAGACGGATTTTCCTGAAACTACAGCTTCTACAGATTCCTCATCATTTAATCCCTGCTCATCGCTGATTGTGATAAGTTCACGCTTTACATTATTAATCAGGGCATCGATATCACGGTAGCTGCCAGTTTTTAAAATCTTTTGCCATTTTCCCAGGAAATACTGTCATCAATCTGTATCGAGGCTTTATTAAATTTAAACTCAAGGTAGTGTGTGATCGCTGCCTGATCCGGAAGCGGCACTCTTTCGAAAGCTTCATTCTGCTGCTCATGGCATATCAATCTTCTGTGGGAAGTTTGTTGCCGCCATAAAGAATACTTCTTTTCCTGAACTCTTCATATGGTTGAACGCTGTAGAAAAGCTTCCGTGAGGACACCTTATGAGGTGGCAGATCCGAATATTACGATCTGTACACAGGTTATCGATTTCATCCAGAAACAGAATACACGGGCACAATCCTCTGCTGTACGGAAGATTTCCTTAACTCTTTTTTCAGATTCACCCTGATATTTACTCAGAATGTCACCGGATTCAATACTCATATATTTGTATCCGTCTTTCATCAATTCATGGACAAAAGCTTCGATCAGGTAAGTTTTGCCCATCCAGGAGGAATTATAGAAAGAAACCAGTCATTACATCCATTCAAAACAGTTCAAAGAGTCCTTTTTGTCTGCATTTTTGACATGCTTCCTGAGTTCTTCCTTCATGTACTCCATTCCGGCAACATCATCAAACGACTGTTTCGGAGTTTCACAGAACCAACCTTTTTGTCTCATCATCTACCTGTATTGTCATCCTCCGAAGACTTACTGGCGGCTGCAATGTTTTCATTTTCTTACTCTTGATGTGTTCCAGGATTCTCTTGCATCATCAGATGCTCTGCCCTTCTTTTTTCCCATTTACGAAGTTCATAAGAATCCTCTCGATTTCCCAAGTGAAGCCAATCTTGCGGCAGCATTCTGATGCTTCAGAATGAAGTTCTGCCAGTTCTGATGTATACGGATCCGCTGCAGTACTGATTTCGATCCTATTATGGTTCTTCTATATTCTCTCTGAATATCCTGAGCATCTCCAGATAATTATCTACACTCATTTCTTATCCTCCGCTTTGCTGCCTGTAATAAAATCAAAAAGTCATCTTTGGTGCTTCTGTTTCTGTCTCTTTTCTTCGTCCGCTTCATGCAGGATGACTTCGTGATATGTTTCCACAAACAGTCCGTTTGCAGCTTTCTGGATCAGTGCTTCCATCTCTTTTTCTGGAATACTTCTCATAAATCTTCTCCAGTTCCTGATAATATTCTTTTCGGTGATCTCGGAACAGAATTCTTTGCTTTGTCTGCCGGTACTGCAATCTGAGAAGCTTCTTTGTTGAGTTCTACTCGTCTTTTTGTATCAAGGATCTCACGAACTTTACACATAACTGATCCTCTGATTTTCCGAGGAGAAATTAAACCATGTTACTGTTTTTCTCCATCTTTTGTTATAACGAAAGGAAGGAAGGAGCTGAATTCTGTCAGAGCCCTGTTTCTTTCCATAAGTTTTCTTACGTCACTGAATTTCATAGCGGTATCCTCCTTATATTTCAGTCAGTTCAGACTTTCTGATTCAAGTTCTTTGCGGATCTGTTCGTATTCCTTGTCCATATCACGGTTCTGGTACATATTGTCCAGAATATCATCTGGTGAAATATTTATTGCATCTCCACTCTTCCATTTTGCTGCATAGTCAGGATCCTGGATCCATTTCTCGATATCCTCTACATCCATAATGTTCTAAGCGGGTACGGTCATCCTGAACCATGTCCATGTTCGGAAGATCTTAAGTGTTTTCATAAGGCTCTTGCCTGCCCCACCGGAAGAAGCATCCATTTTGCAGCCTCTTTCTTGATCTTGCGGATATCCCAGGTTCCGATGTCGCCACTCAGCTGATTGATTGCGGTCAGGGCTTCCTGCATATCTGTCATGGTCTTTTAAGTTCAAAATCTTCTCTCTGTTCCTCAATACGGATTTTGGCAGCCTGGATGATCTGGTTGGAGTAATAAGCCACTCCCATCTTGGCGTCTTCTTGGATTTTTGCCTTCCTGTTCCTCGATTCTTGCCTGTTTCCAGTTCGCTCCAGAACATTTTTCTGAAACTGTTTTTCTGATTTGAGAAGTAATTCTTCTGTATCAAAAAAATATCATCTCTGATATTTTTCTTCTTCAATCCCCTTCTCTGGGTTTTTTCTTCTTTTTTGCGCGTTCTCTTTCCTGTGCTTTCTTTTCGGCAATAGTCATTTTGTTTTTTTTTTTTTTTTTCGAATAATCTGTCTAAAATCGGTTTCCCATTCTTATCACCCCCTACTGTATAATTGTGCTGCGATGCTCTTCGCTGTGTCTTTCTCTGCGCTCCTCAAGCTGAAGTTCTCTTTCACGCTCTTTCTGTGCCTTTTCTTTTCTTCCTGTTCTTTACGTTTCTGTTCTTTTTCGGCCTTTTGCGTCGTTCTTCTTCTTCTCTTTCTGCCTGAATATCTCCGTAGTATTCTCTCATCTTTCGAAGATCTTCGTCAGTAATCGCATTCTGGAACATCGTTTTCTATTGTGACATCAACATTTTGATTAAAGTTTTTGAGACGTTCGTTTCGTTCTCAGCTGCTTTACATCGTCTTTAAAGTCCTGATGAAGACGCTCCAACTGTCCCATTGCTACATTTCCAAACAGTTCCGGTGAACCAAATGCCATAAGATTGATATTTTTCACTGTATTTCCGATAACCTGGAGATTCTGTTCTTTTTTGCCTTTGAGAAGTTCTACGGCTTTGAGTTTGTTTCGGGCATCTATTGCATTGTTTAATGCATTTACATACCTACAACACCTGTCTGGTAAGAGGCTCTTTTTCATTTTGACCTTTGTAACTTTATCAGGAAGATCCGGATCATAATCTCGCAGTTCTTTTCTGTTTCTCTGCCTTATCTCTATCGTCTTTTAGTTCCTTTGTATAAATTTCCAGTTTGTCAAGCGACTCGTTTACGCGATCTATGTATTCCTGACATCTTCCGAGCAGAAAAGTGTATCGATTTCTTTTTCTTCGTTTACGGGCAATCATTTCTTTGTGCTCTTCATTAGAATAGATAAATGGTGTTCTTGTAAACTTCACGCCTCTGCGATTCCCTTAAAAGCTGTGTCGCTGTTTTTCATTACCAGCTTCCACTGCCGCCCCGAACAGACCAACCAGCTGTAAAATATCTTCATCAATTTCTCTGGTATCTACATCGGAAATCGTTGCATCCTCAGTATCCATCTAATATTATCTATCACCTTTGCATAGTTTCTGACCGCTTCAACACTGATTCTGCTTTCCTTTTGTTCTGCCAGCATTTCAATATTTTCAAGATCAATATTGTCCAGTGCACGCTGAATCCCTTTTGCCGCCTTTTGCGTGTTCGTCAATCTTTGCTCTCTGTTCGGCCAGTTTTTTTTTCTTTTTCTTCTTCTTTACGCTGCCCTTTCAGCTTCCATTGCTGCCTCCCGGGCAACCTGGGCTTCTTTTTCTTTTTTGTTTTTCTTTAAAAATCTAACATTTTCTGCACTCCTTCTATCTTGTTATCAGATCAAATATATCCAGGATGATGTGGCGAATTCCGGCGATGACCAGTATCGGTACCATGGCAAGCACTGCTGCCAGTAATACATAAATGATGAATTGCAGTCCATAATAAATCGTACTGTCCTGAAGTTTATCAGGTGCAGTCAGCACCGGAAGTTTCGTAATATAAAAGCCGATCACAGTCAGCAGATCCCGCCTCTGTAACAATGGCCGATATATTTCATTGTATCATCTTCGTATCCTGTCACAAAAATGCCGATCATGGACAGTACAAAGATCAATCCATAAACGATTCCCTCTGTTAAACAACGCTTTTGTACTTATCTCGCCTGCCGAAAAAATACATCCATGCAAAGATTCCTGCCACAAACAAAATTGCAATAAAGACAACAGATCCGATTCCCATCATTCCGAGCTGTGAAAACAGATTTCTGAATTTCTTCTGTTTCTCATTCCTGTCCCCGTCCCTTTGCTTATTTATCAAGTATGCAGAAGCTCTCTGTCTCTGCATAGCGATCTGCCGTTCGAGAACAACTGTAATCCATACCGCCCTGTGACTTAAGTCCTGCTTTCCAGAAGGAACGGATGTCCGGTGCTTTGAGGCTGATCTCTCTTCGTACTTCTCTGCCGTCATTGTTGATAAACAGGGTCAGTGTCATAGGCTCACCGGCTTCCATTCTTGCGAAGTCCTCCTGAAACCAGGTACAACTGATCTTTATCCAGATTCTGTAACTGTTTTTTCCAATCGGAATCCGGTCTGTCTGCGCGAGGACCAGTTTGTTTCCGTCTTCTTTTGTACTGATAGGTTTCCATCTCGACAGTGATTTTTTTGAGGATGTTTTTCTTTGTAGTCATAATCGCTGTTTTACTACCGGATCATCTTCTGCTCCGCCGACAACAGAAATCTTTGGGAAACCGCAGCGTTCGCATACATTGCCTGTCAGTTCTTTATTACATATAAGACATTTCATTTTAATTTCCTCCATTTTCCAGATAATTCAAAAAGTTGATTATAAATCTCTCTGCTTTGTTCTATACTTTCCTTTGTCTGTGTCAGACTGTCCTGAAAATGTCTCTGCAGTTCTATTGCCTGCTCTGATCGAAGAACCATCCGCTTTCCAGAATCTGTTCTTTTGTGAAGGACTCGTAGGAGTTCTTTCAGATCTTCCTGATTTCTTCGTACCGTCAGAAGCGACTCTCCAAAGCTTTCTTCCAGTTTCTCAGTTCTTTGTCCACGTGCTTCTGTTCTTTGCACTGCCAGGAGTATTCTCTTTTTTGTCTGTGAGGAGCTGTTTGTCTGCATTGATCTTCTGCTGGATCTCTTCGATCGCAGCTTCTGTCTGGATTTCTCTTTCGGTTTTCTGCTTTCTGATTTCGCATGGACTCTGCTGTTTCCATGAGTGTCCGTTTTTTTGTGCAGATCTTCTACCCGTTCTTCCAGATCCTGAAGTTCCTGATTTTTCTGATTCAACTCTCTGAAATATGCGGCTGTAGTCCCTGTTTCTTATTTTCCAGTTTCTGATCCATTTCCAATGTGCTGCTGTATCTCCTGTTTTTTTGATTTCCAGTTCCTTTTCCTGTTCTGCAATGTACTGCTGGTATTTCTGTTTTTCATTTTTCCAGTTTCTGCCCGGCCGCCTGAAATTCGTCTTCCCGTACTTTCTGCTGCTGCATTACTGCCGGATTTTGGTTTCCTTGAGTCTGTGCAGTTTCTTCCCGGTTCCTGGCATTTCTCTTCGATACTCTCGGCAAGCCGGATTGCGTTTTCTTTTCTTCGATCAGTTTCTCATATTCATCGATCTTTGCCCGATTGTCTCAATCTTCTGAAGAGTTTTCTTCAGTTCGGCGAAAAAACGATCTGCTGTTTTTGTTTATTTCTTCCTCTATGGATGTAAGCTGTTCCATAGCTTCCTGGAGTTTCTTATTTGCTCCGTTCCATACCGGGCGGTGATCCGGATCGTCAACTTCTCCTGATTTTGCTCTGGATCTTGGCGAAGTTTCGGGCGAGATTACAGATAAAAAAATTGCATCGTCCTCTTCCTGGTCATCATTCCCAAGTTTGAGGCGGGTCAGTTCTCCACAGCCATTCTGGAGATCCCGACAGATATCTGTAACTACAAATCCCATGATATCCCCGGACGGTGATCTCTTCTTTTTGTTCCAGACGCTGCAACGTATCCTCCGTCAGTTTAAATTCCATATATATGTACCTCCGTTTTCTGGCTTTCGTACAGGTCATCCATGTTCTGTATCTCGCTTGCCAGTTCCTGTTTTGCGATATCTGCCTTTGTCATCTGTTTCTGCATAGAACCATTCAGATTATTCAGCCGTTTCAAAAGTTCCGACATCTCTGCCACACTTCCTCCCGTCGGCTGCGAAGTCAAGACTTGCCGAATCAGTGTTTCTTTGATGCTCTGGATATTACTAAGCAGTACTTCATTTAATTTCGCATAACGCTTGATCCACTTTTCCAGCAGAAATATTGGCATCAATTCTTTGAGCCGCAGGCTCTGTTCCGCTGTAAACACGCTGTCTTTCATCTGCAGTTCTTCGTCTATAGAGCCCGCAAAGCCAGATCTCTTTTCCCAGGTTCCGGTTTAATTCTGACATGCGGCGATTGATCTCCTGCTTCTGAGATTTCATAAATTATTCAGACACTCCATCAATGTTACTGACATCCTGATCGCAGCATCGTAAGTCTGCTGTTTTTTTTTCGATTCCTTCTTCGTAATAACTGCCATTTCCGCAATCTTGTACCAGATATCATTGATGATCACTGTAACAGGACTGTATCTCAGATCTCTGGAATGTGTCTGATACAGTCCTGTATATTTCTGCATTTGAATCACTGTGTAACGTAGGTTTCGATATCTTCATAGTCATTGGAAATATTCACTTCGGTGTCCGCACATGATCCATGATTCTCTGAACCTTGAGGCAGTTTTCATCCCAGCGGATCCCCGTATTCTTCACGCTGTTTTCTAATTCTTTCTTAAGAAGATTCATTGCATTCAGGGTCGAGCCTTCTCTGGTAAATACAGGGTAGCGTACACCTCGCTTCCACTGCACATTTTTGACTTTTTGTTTCCAGACTTCGTCCTTCGGTTCCTCTGCCAGAAGATGATTTTATTTTATCCCATGTTTTGCCACTATCCAGGCTCCCTGCGCATGGCTCTGAGAGAATGCTGATTCTCTTTCCATAAAAGGTTTCAGCTCCATCAGTGATTGCTGGTCACTGGCATATATGTACAATAGATCCGCATATGTTTTCCATCTGTTTCTGTCACCCTGGAAAGTTCCCTCAATGATCATCCTATGAAGCATATTGGAAATGGAATTCTGATCCATCTGATTCCATACCTGCATTCGTTTTCCATATTTCAGATTCATATTCTGATAAAAGAAAGTTTCTCCCGGCTCTTCAATATGTCCGCCACTTCTTTAAACAAAAAAGCATCTTCTTCTGCCAGAGCACACAGTTCTCCAAAGGTCCTCTGCCGCCTTAGATGCAACAAGCAGGATCATACAATTGTCTTTATTTCCATCTGAGGCAGCTCTTAAGTTTTCCCTGAATGTGCCGGTTCGAAGCAGGTTCAGCATCATAGACAGTGGAATTACAAATGCGTATTTCTTATCTTGCTTCATCAGTATCTGAATGCGCGTCAGGATTGCTTTTTTTTGCCACGCATACAGTACTGTCTGTGTTTTCTCTGTGCTGTTTCTGTTTTTGTAGATCATTCCACCAAGATAGCCTGCCTCTACCGGAAAGCATCCGCTGATTTCGATCCATGCAGTATACGGAGATTTCTTCTTTGCTTCCAAGAAATGTCTTGATGGCGTTTCCTGTTTCAGAAAATAAATTCCATCGTAATTCTGTTTACTGATATTATGATAAAGGAAATGTAATGTCAGATCCAGTTTGAAGACAGTCCAGATAATAATCATCTTCTTCTGCAAACAGAAAATGAATCAGTCCTTCTTTTTGAATCAAATCCTTTCATACGCTCATTCTCCTTTTTATTTGGAAGAATATACCGGTCTTACAACTGTGATATCAAACAGATCTGAGAATTTGGCAAGTTCTATGAGCTTGCCTTTTCTGTAAATTTCTGTTTGAGAAGGTCGTACTCATGTACATGAACTCTCAGGATTTCTGAGGAATCCAGTGAAAATCCGATTGCTGCAGTCTTGTACTGGTTTGTGATAAGACCGAGTAGTTTGCTTCTGAATTCTTCTCTCAGCGGCACTCGAGAGCTGTTTCTTTTTCATGTCCCATGTTGATAACGAATTCCTTTACGCCGCCTGACACCATAAAGACGATCACCGGCTGTCCGTTCTCGTAGCTTGGAAAATATGGGATATCGTATTTGATATCTGCTCTGTATCCGGAATGCATAATTTACTTCCGGGTTTCCGTCCTGTCCTGTCTGGTACAGTGCGATCGAATATGGTGCTGTCTGACGGATTCCTACGATTCCTGATGCAAACAATGCCGCACCATAGGAAATTGCTTTCTCACGGTCTTCTTCCTTCTGGATGATGTCCTTCATGCTGCCGTCAAGACTGCCGTTTTCAAAGACTTCGTCTACCTGTTTGCGAACAAGATAATTGCCAGGAAACCGCCTACAAGTGCGATCTTGAATTTCTCATCATCACTGGTATCAATGTTGTGCTTCTTAATAAAATTCTTCATCTCCATAAGTTTGGAGCCGAGAACGTCACGGATCACTTCGTCGTAAACTTCAGAAGAGTTGCATAACTGATGACAACTTCTTCATCTTTGTATTCCAGTGTGAATTCTTCTTCCAGATCCTCAAGATCCCATTCCATTGTAGGCAATAAACTGGCTTCTGATCTCCGGTTCTCGCTGCAATGCTTGCCTCCAGCTGATTTACAAGGCGGTAAAATTTGCCGTCCGGCTGTGGAAGATCATCCGGATCCCATAGTTCGTTTTGATAAGGGCACGCTCTGCCACACTTTCCATGTAACGCATACCTGCCTGCCCGATCTTACCTTCTGTATTCTCCCCGGCTCCTGTACTTTCCAGGACTTTGATCTGCATCGCCTGTCTGCCATCCCGGTCCTGGTTCTGCACTGATACTGGTCAGATTAATATCCAGTGTTCCTCCACCGTAATCGACAAGAAGGATGTGTCCGGAAAATGGTTTTCCCTTAGACCATATAATTATACGCAAAAAAAAAGCACCTGCACAGGAAGGTTCACTGACAACCTTGACTCCCCCTCTGGTCTCATGTTCGGCAGCTGCTGACAGATATCTCTGAGTGTTCCTCTTCCTGATACGGTATTCATTTCCTGAAACCAGACTTCCGGTGCTCCGATTACCAGATTATCAATCTCTGATTCTCCACATTTTGCTTCTGCCATCTGTACGATATTTTCAAGAAACTCCTTTGTCAAACGTACTGGTGTATATTCCTGGTCAAATCCTCTCTTAGCCAGTTCATCCTGATCATTTTTCGGAAATAAGCATCTTAAATCCACCAAACATTCTTGTTTTGATCTGACCAGTGGCATTCTTGGCTGTGACACCGAAGCTTAATTTTTCTTTTTTTCAGTGCTGCGACAGTAGGAATACACGGTGATGTCATTCCACCGAGCAGCAGTGCATCAGTGATTTATTATTTTCATCGTATAACGATGCAATCGTATAAATACTTCAAAAATCAATTCCCAGATTCATACTGTTCTCCCCTAAAACTGCTATTTTTTTCTCTGTTTTCTGAATTTTTATAAATATTCAGAGTACTTTTTTTATTATACCGTCTTGAACTATCAAAAGCAACAAAAGTATTTCTCAATTTCCGTTATCTTTGTACTTATCGAACAATTCTTTCATCCATATACTTTCATCCATATATGATAACAAAGAATTTATCAAATTTGTTTTTCTGTGTTTCGGATATCCAAAAACAGCATCATGGTTCTACACTATAAAAAACAGCATCATAGCTTCACGCTACAATGCTGCTTTCTTAATTCTCGTTATTTCTTTTTTTTGCTGAGTTTATTCACAAAGCTTGTAAATTTGCCCGGATTTTTCTTTGTCCAGTGATTTCGCGTAGACGCCTTTGATCCAGCTTGTGATCACGTCGATCAGAACCGGTGCGAAGGTCATCAGGATGAATACCAGGATGATCATTCCAAAGTCCAGGGAGCCAAGTCGAAGCTTCTGGAAGATGACTGCCGCGCTGAAGAAGATGAACTGCATGCCGTAGATGATCGTCTTACGGTAGGTGTTCAATGGCGCGTAAACCGTCTTTAATGCTGCCATGTAGTTCCATCCCGTTACCAGCACACAGGCCGTACTCAGCATGGCGTTGGAATGGTAAACATTCTGACAGACAAGCATGACTGCGAATACACAGGATGTAATGGTAAACGCTGCCGGGAAAGCATTCAGGAACACATGTCTCAGGAAAGTGTGATCAATCTTGTCGTAATTGTTTTCCTGGGCAAGAAGGAATGTCGGGATTCCGACTGCACAGGCACTGATCAGTGACATCTGGATCGGCTCAAATGGATAAGCGTTTCCAAAGAAAATAGTCAGCAGCGACAGCATAACGGAAAACATCGTCTTGATCAGGAACATGGATGCTGCTGTACGGATGTTGTTTACGACTCTTCGTCCCTGATTTACAATGTGGGCATGGATGCAAAGTTTGAATCCAGAAGCACCACATTTGCAATGTTCTTTGCGGCATCGCTGCCCTGTGCCATTGCAATACTGCAATCGGCTTCTTTGAGGGGCAAGAACGTCGTTGACACCATCACCGGTCATCGCTACGGTATGGCCCTGTTTCTGGAGAGCCTGTACCATTTCTTTCTTCTGCTGTGGTGTTACACGTCCAAAACGCTGTATTTCGCAACAGCTTCCTCAAGCTGTTCTTCTGTTTTCCAGTGTTGTCGCATCTACGTAGTTCTCGGCATTCTTGAGCCCTGCACGTTTCGCGATTGCGGAAACTGTGACAGGATCATCACCGGAGATCACCTTGAGGTCAACCTCCTGGCTGTCAAAGAACTGTAACGTATCCGGTGCTTCTTCTCGGATGACATCTGTCAGAAGGAGAAGTGCAGCCGGTTCAAGGTTCTCTGGAAGTTCTGTTCCCTCTGCCATCTGCGTGCTGTGCGCCAGCACCAGGACACGAAGTCCTTCTTCGGCATAGTTCTGACAGACATCCAGGATATCTTCTCTTCCCTCCGGGAACAGGAACTGTGCCGCTCCCATCAGGTATGTTCCGTTGTCTTCAAATACGGCTCCGCTGTATTTCCTGTCGGACGAAAATGGAAATGATATGTTCCAGTGTCATGGAAGACTTCGCCGGGAAACGTTTACGCAGAGCGTCGATCGTCGCATTCTGATCTTTGAGAACGTACATGAGGTTTGCCATCATGTGTTCTCGATCTCGTGAAGATGGAGACCACTTCTGTTGATGTCTCATCCTCATTTTCTGTCGGAATTTCATCAGTATCGTTATTCTCGGAAGCTTCACTCCATGGTTCCACGCGCTCCACGCACATGGTTCCTTCTGTGATGGTTCCTGTCTTGTCCAGGCAGAGGGTATCTACTCTTGCCAGTGTTTCAATACAATACAGCTCCTGTACCAGAGTTTTCTTGTTCGCCAGAACGAGTGCTCCGAGCGTCAGTGCCACACTGGTAAGGAGGACCAGTCCTTCCGGGATCATTCCCAGAACACCGGCTACCATGCTTACGATAGAATCTTGAAAGTATTTCCTACTACATAGTACTGTTTGTAGAATAACAGTGCGCCCAGCGGAACGATGATGATACTGATCACTTTCAGGATCGCATTCAGGGGAATTCTTAAGTTCTGGTTATGACGCTTGAATTCCTTCGCTTCGCTGGTGATCTGTGCTGCATAGTTATCCTTGCCAACATGAATGATCTGACAGCAGGCTTCTCCTGATGTCACGAACTTCCGGAAAAAGCTCATCCCCACGTTCTTTGGAAGGTTGTCGGATTCACCGGTCAGGAGAGATTCATTGACCCTACACTGCCCTCCAGCACCTTCGCATCCGCCGGAACCTGATCTCCGGTCTTGAGACAGACCAGATCATCAAGTACCAGGTCTTCGGTAGGAAACGGTCCATTTCTTTCCTTCCCGGATGACGATGGATTTCTTCGCTGTCAGGATAGCCAGCTTGTCAATCGTCTTTTTCGCACGGATCTCCTGTGCGATTCCGATCAAGTATTGATGATGATGATCCCTACAAAAACGCGTTCTTGTAAGAGCCAACCATCAGTACCAGGATAAGGAGCACCAGATTCAGGAAGTTGAAGAAAGTCAGGGTGTTTTCTCTGACGATCTGCTTGTAAGTCCTGGTATTCGGATTCTCGTCCGCATTGACCTTACCCTGCTCGATCCGTTCATTTTACCTGTTCGTCTGTAAGTCCTGTCAACATTTCACCTCACAATTTACTGATCACTTTGTTAACAGTCAATTTCCTGCAAACAGTGATTTCTATTTTACCGTCGATGTGTCGATGTTTCTCCCCTCACAGCCGAATTTAATTAATATTCTTCTTCCTCTTCACCCTCACTGATGTCTGACTTCGGTTTGTCCAGTCCTTCGATCACGATGTTATGTTTCTGTGCGTAGTCCCACAGAGCTGCATGGATTGCTTCTTCTGCAAGAAGGGGCAGTGTACTTTGACCGGCGGAAGTCCGTCAAGTGCTTCCATAACGGCTTTATTTGTGATCTGCATTGCCTCTTCGATAGTTTTTCCTTTTACCATCTCTGTTGCCATACTGCTTGTTGCAACTGCTGCACCACAGCCGAATGTTTTGAATTTACATTCTTTGATGATATGTGTTTCGTCATCAATGTCAAGGAACATTCTCATGATATCACCGCATTTTGCGTTACCAACTGTTCCTACACCGCTTGCGTCCTCAATTTCTCCTACATTCCTTGGATGCTGAAAAATGATCCATAACTTTTTTCACTGTACATAATATTTATTCCTCCTGTTTTCGTCTTTTATCCGATTATTGTCTTATTATTACTGCTGATGTTTTTCATGAAATCTTCATACAGAGGAGACATGCTTCTCAGATATGGCACGATTTCTTTCAGTTTGTCTACTGTGAAGTCAATGTCTTCCTTAGTTGTCTCTTCACTTAAGGTAAGTCTCAGAGAACCATGAGCAACTTCATGAGGCACGCCGATAGCAAAGAAGTACATGGGACGGATCCAGGGAACCTGATGTGCAGGCAGATCCGCTTGATGCACAGATGCCGTTCTGGTCGAGCATCAGAAGCATGGATTCTCCCTCGATGAACTGAAGCTTACGTTTACGTTGTTCGGAAGACGTTTCACTCTGTCACCGTTCAGTCTGGGTATGGGATCTCTGTTGTAAGACGGTTAATCAAATAATCTCTCAGTTCGATCTCCTTCTCTGTACGCTCTTTCATGTTTTTCATTGCACGCTCTGCAGCTGCACCGTAGCCTACGATTCCCGGAACGTTCTCTGTACCTGCGCGGCGCTTTCTCTCCTGTGCTCCGCCGTGTACGAAGGATCTGATCTTAACGCCCTTACGGATGTAGAGGAAACCGATTCCCTTCGGTCCGTGGATCTTGTGGCCGCTGGAGCTTAACATATCGATGTTGCATTCATCTACATTGATCGGCACCTGTCCAAAAGCCTGTACTGCATCTGTGTGGAAAAGGATGCCGTGCTCTTTGGCAATTGCACCGATCTCTTTGATTGGCTGAATAGATCCAATCTCGTTGTTTGCAAACATAACGGAGATTAGGATGGTCTCTGGTGTGATTGCTTTCTCCAGTTCATCAAGGCGGACGATACCGTTCTCATCTACATCGAGGTATGTGATCTTTGCGCCTCTTTTTTCGAGGTATTCACATGTATGAAGGATCGCATGATGCTCGATCTTGGTTGTGATGATGTGGTTTCCTTTAGTTTGTATGCTTCAAAAGTAGCTTTAGTGCCCAGTTGTCAGCCTCGCTTCCGCCTGCTGTGAAGTAGATTTCTTCTTTCTTTGCGTTCAGAACATCTGCGATCTGCTGTCTTCCTTTGGTCTTTTCTTCTTTGCTTTTCTGTGCAAAATCATAGATGCTTGACGGGTTTCCGTAGTATTTCTGTAAAATATGGCAGCATTGCCTCAACAACTTCCGGCAGTCTTTGTTGTAGCTGCGTTGTCCAGATAGATTAATTTACTCATGTTTTTCCTCCTGCTTAAAAATAAAAATGAATTTTACATTTTTTCTCTTTGTTCATTTTCCGGCTTTCCTCGATCAACTGATCCAGCATCATGGTGTCTACCGCCTGTGATACTGTCGTTGATTCGTTTCCACATATTTCGTGACGCAGATATCATGGTTCTCAGGTACTCTCATCTTCCATCCCGGAACACTGTGCCGCTTCCAGGCTTCCTTCTAGAACCCTCAGGACATCCCCACGAAATCTCCTCTGCCGGTCGACCCAGACGATAACCGCCGCCCGCACCTCTGGTGCTCTCTACCAGACCTGCTTTCTTGAGCTTCGCCATGAGGCTGTTCCTGGAGATAACTGTCTGGAAATATTCTGTCGGCCTGCAATGCTCTGAATGGAGACGGCTTCTGTTTCCAATGCAGACCCAGGTCGATCAGTGCTTTAAGACCGTATCTTGCTCTTGTTGACAGTTTCATCCATCACCTCTTTAATTCCTAGTGTTTTCGTCGGATTTATTTCAAGACTTACTTTAACAGAATACATTTGTTCTGTCAAGGAGGTTTCGTGCATATACTGACAAAAAAGCACCAGGTGCTTTCTATGTCAAAAAAAAGCTTTTTTAAGGGGACTTTTCTTCTCACATGCGCCGGTCTTTTGAGCCGCGTGATCGGCTTTTTATAGGATATTCCTGTCTCATGCGATTGGTGCAGGGGGGATCGGCCTGCTTCCAGCTTGCCATTCCGCTTCAGACACTTCTGCTTGCCGTCACTGCCTCTGGAATACAGACCGCCCTTTCACGGCTGGTCGCCGCTCATCTCGCAACAGGTGAGGACAAAAAGCCAGGACTTTCTGTCTGGGGACTTTTTTGCCTTTGCACTTTCCTGTGCAGCCTCTGCCTGCTTTATCTGCGGGCAGATTTTTTTTGCTAGTGCAGATCTTAAAGGAAGCACGCACGGAAGAACTTGTTCGGATCCTTTCTTTCAGTATTCCCTTTGCCACGCTCCATTCCTGCACCAACAGTTATTATTTTGCCCGTAAAAAAACGGAATTTCCTTCGGATTACAGCTTATTGAGCAGATCGTACGCGTCGGTTCTTCGTATCTTCTGTATCTTGTCTGTATTTCTGAAAGGTACGCCTGTGACTGCCATGATCGCTGCTGGCGGCACACTGGTCTCGAACTCGTTGTAGCTGTTCTGGCGCCTTATGATCTCTCTGCATTTTCGAAATATGCGCATAAAATTTTTCACATTGAACTGCCTTTTGCCTGTCTGACGGAAATCTGCCGGACTGCTTTCCCTGTGACGCTGAACCGCCTGCTGCTTTCTGTACTCGCCGGTATCGAGGTCGTTCTGATCCCGCAGCGACTTCGGATATGGGCTTTCCCGTTTCGGAATCACTCAGTATCTACGGGATTTTTACAGGACTGGCGCTTCCGTGCATTCTTTTCCGGCTACGATCACAAACTCTGCTTCCATGATGCTCATGCCTTCTGTCGCAGAGATGCAGGCGCTTGGATATCGGAAACGTATCCGGTACGTTACTTGGCAGACGATCGTGCAACGATTTCTGTGCGCGTTTGGTTTTACTGCATCGGTAGTTATGGGGACAGTATTGTTTCACAGTCCGACTGCCGGGACTTACATACAGACGCTTTCTTTCGTCTGCCCGTTTCTTTATCTAGACACAACGCTTACAGTATCCTGCATGGGCTTGGTCAGACAGGACGAAGTCTTGTACACAGTGCTCTGGGGATCCTGTCCGGATCCTTTTGTAGTATTCGCGATTCCCTTGCCGGAATCCGCGGTTATCTATATGGAATCCTTTTCAGCGAGATTCTTTCCAGCAGCCTTCATATTTATGCACTTATGCATAATTCCATTGCATTACCTATCGACAGTTTTGAATCGTTTATAATAGTTAATTGACAACTGTTCAGTAGGTAGTATCCGCAGGCGTTTGGCATGTTTTTTGCCAAAATCGCAAAACAAAATGCCATCACCGAAGGTGATTTGGAATGCATTTTGACTCGTAACTGTATACTGAACAGTTACGTTAGTTAACCGTCAAAAGCGTTGCGTTAAAACGCAAAGGGAGGAAAAATGGGATTCAATTTATTAAAGAAATTACCCACCTGCAGAAATCCACCAATCAGTATCCCATTGATGCTGAAATACAGGCATTAAAGAAAACGTGATCAGGAATCCGTGATGTCTTTACAGGCAAATCAGATAAATTTCTCGCAATCATCGGTCCATGCTCTGCTGACAACGAAGATGCTGTCTGTGATTATCTTCTGCGTCTCAATGGTCAGGGAAAAATCGAAGACAAAGTTCTGATCATTCCGCGTGTTTACACCAATAAACCGAGTACTACCGGTGAGGGATACAAAGGGTATGGTTCATCAGCCGGATCCCGAAAAACTCCTGAACATGCTCGCAGGACTGGTTGCTATCCGTAAAATGCATATTCATGCAATCCAGGAAAGTGGATTTACCTGCGCAGATGAGATGCTTTATCCGGAGAACTGGCGCTACCTTTCCGACCTTCTTTCCTACGTTAGCAGTTGGTGCACGTTCTGTTGAGGATCCAGCAGCACCGTCTGACTGTCAGCGGTATGGAAGTTCCTGGCAGGAATGAAGAACCCTACCAGTGGTGATTTCAGTGTTATGCTGAACTCTGTTGTGGCAGCTCAGGGAAGCCATACTTTCATCTACAGAAGGATGGGAAGTTGAGAAACAGGTAATGAGCTTACACATACCATTCTGCGCGGTGCGGTCAATAAACATGGGAGGCAATGCCAAACTATCATTATGAGGATCTTCGTCTTCTTCTTGAAAAATATCGGAAAAAGATCTCAAGAACCCGGCAGTGATCGTGGATACCAACCACTCCAACTCCAACAAGCAGTATGACCAGCAAGGTCCGTATTGCAAAAAGGAAGTTCTTCTAGCCGCAAGGTTGATTCTGATGTTCATAAACTTGTCAAGGGTCTTATGATCGAGAGCTATATCGAACCAGGCAACCAGAAGATCGGCGGCGACCATATTTATGGAAAATCCATCACTGACCCGTGTCTTGGATGGGATGAGTCTGAAAAACTGCTTTATACGATTGCTGAACTTTGCTAAGTATTGTTATTGTTCTGATCCAGAAGCAGTAACTTTTGAAATAGTAATTTATGATGCAAAAACCCCGCAGTACAGAACCGTAATATTCTGTACTGCGGGGTTCTCCCATGGACATTGTCTATTTTAATTCAGTGTCTCGGATGTGCCTTCATATAGACATCGCGCATTTTTGCCACATTCATCCCAAGATAGATCTGCGTGGATGAAATATCGGAATGACCGAGCATTTCCTGCACGCTCTTGATGTCTGCTCCATTCTGAAGCATATGTACTGCAAAGGAATGCCGGAGTGTATGTGGCGTGATATCACGGTAACTGCCTGCCGCCTCTGCTGCATATCCTTGAGGACTTTCCAGAATCCCTGACGGCTCATGGATCTGCCGGAACAGTTGGTGAACAGGGATTTCTCATTCTTGTTCTTGACGAAATAATCCCGTCCGTGCTCCATATATTCTGCAAGTGCTCTCTTGCTGACGTTTCCAATCGGGATGATCCTCTCCTTATCCGTATCATGACAGATAACATACCCAAACTGCAGAATTCAGATCGGACACCTGCAAAGATGGATCAGTTCACTTCGCATGCCTGTCGCATAGAAGTACCAGCATCGCACTGTCGCGAAGTCCCTTCGCTGTATTGATGTTGGCTGCTTCAGGAGACGGTACTTCCTGAACGGATAAGATCTCCGGCATCTTCTTCTCTACCTTGGGCGGTTTCAGTTCTTCGGACGGATCTGCTGTAACCCTGCTTTCCTTGAAAAGATACTGAAAAAGTGCACGGATGGACGCAATATTCCCAAATCGTGGAAGATGCCAGATTCTCAGCCTTAAGTTCGCTTAAGTAGCCCTTGAGATCAGACTTGTCACTTCTGCGAAATCATGAATATTCTGTCCGTCCAGATAACGGATCAGTTTCTTTAAATCCCTCTGATATATGAAATTTCTGTATTATTTGATGTATTCTTTGTCGTATGTAAATACGCAATAAATTCCGCAGTGTTCTTTCCATTTCTTTTTTTATTTCCTGCCTAACCCTGTACCATGTCTGTCCAACAGGGTATAATCCTGTCGATTCTTGTTATATATCTGATGTACCATGATTATACTTGCTATTTACATAAAATCAAACCATTTTTTTCGCGAAATTTAACGTAAAATCAATGTTTTTGACGGTTTATACAAAATATCGTTCCGATTATGGTAAACCATACTATATTGTATTTTTGAAAATATTAATTTTTATAACACTTTTTTACCAGCCATTCCAGGATAAATGGATTGCAGTATGCTTCTGTTATCATCCCTCCCAGATACAGGATACCGCACAGAAAAACACGTAAAAAGTACCTGGAATGCCCCCGGTAAGCATTCCCCTGTTCTTCCAGATCCTCATTGACTGTTCATAACTCTGCCTGTAAAGATAAAAATACACGGAATATACAACAGATACTGTGGAAACAAAAGTCCCACCGACCATCCCTCCCTGAAATCAAACTGCTAAGAACAGACATAGTGGTAAGCCTATTTTAATTCAAGATACATACTGCCTGCGACAGCAAAGCGGTACTCAAAACAAGATTCCACAGGCTGCCCCCGGGGAGATAAACACTTCCTCTCATCCCCAGCACTTGCAGTACTCACTCCTGCTTCACTTCCTGCTACCAAAACTCCTGAGAAGGTACATTTGCAGAGATCATCTTCCTGATGCCATTCCATCTTCCACGCGATATCCGGCAGGATCATCCCAATAAGGAAGCCTGCCATAAACAGGATCTGCACCGGGCATCCTGTATTCCTGTGCCAGTTCGGAATTTTTTCATAGCTTCACCCTGTACCAGTCTACGGATTTGACAGAAATTAGAACAAAAAAAAGAGTGCAACACTTTATGTATCACACTCTTTGTAAGTATTTCTATAATCCAGGAATTGATTACTTCGCGTAAACGCCTCTGCTCTCTCGGATGACATTTACCTTAATCTGTCCCGGATATTCCAGTTCAGCTTCAATCTGTTTGGAAATGTCTCTTGCCAGCAGAACCATATCTGCGTCGGTCACGTGTTCCGGTACTACCATTTTCTCTGCCCGCCTGTATAGCAAAGGACTTGTCTACACCCCTTGAATTCGTTGGTGATATCTTCCAGCTGTTTCAAACGGTTTGTGTAGGTCTCAAGTGTTTCTCTTCTTGCACCAGGTCTCGCCGCTGAAATAGCATCTGCAGCCTGTACGATAAATGCGATAAGAGATTCCGGTTCAACATCTCCATGATGTGATGCAACTGTATTGATAACAATCGGAGATTCCTTGTATTTCTTACAAAGATCCACACCAATCTGAATATGAGATCCTTCTACTTCATGGTCAATTGATTTACCAATATCATGAAGCAGTCCGGCACGCTTCGCCATACGTACGTCTACACCGATCTCTCCTGCAAGAATTCCGGAAAGCTGTGCTACTTCGATAGAATGCCTCAGTGCATTCTGTCCATAAGCTTGAACGGAATTTCATGCGTCAAGGAGTTTGAAGTTCGGATGAATACCATGAACACCAACATCCATTGCAGCATTCTCTCCATCCTCTCGGATCTGTGCTTCTACTTCTCTGTGCTTTCTCTACCATCTCTTCGATTCTTGCCGGATGGATGCGTCCATCCACAATAAGCTTCTCCAGAGCAACTCTGGCGATCTCACGGCGGATCGGATCAGCAAAGGCAGATAAACAACTGCTTCCGGGTATCGTCAATGATAAGATCTACACCGGTCAGGTGTTTCAAAGGGTACCGGATGTTACGTCCCTCACGTCCGATGATTCTTCCCTTCATTTCATCACTTGGAAGCTGTACTACTGAAATTGTGGTTTCAGCCACATGATCTACTGCACATTTCTGAATGGCATTGACCACGTATTCCTTAGCCTTTTTGTCTGCTTCTTTTTGCCGTGTTCTAATTCCTTGTAGAGTCTGGCTACGTCTACCTTGACATCATCTTCTACACTTCTGAGCAACTCGTCTTTTGCCTGGTCGGAGGTCAGACCGGAAATTCTTTCCAGTTCCTGTACTCCTTTTTGTTCAAGATTCTTCTACTTTTCTTTTCTTTTTTTGTAACTCAGCAATCTTTGCTGTGCACTCTGCCTCACGCTTCTCAACTGCTTCAGCTTTCTTATCGACGGATTCCTCCTTTGATAATTACACGCCTTTCATATTTTTGCAGTTCGTTTCTACGTTCCTTGGTTTCCTTCTCCAGTTCGTTTTTCGTTCTGAGAGATTCTTCCTTTACTTCAATAATGCTTCTCGTTTTTTGTTTCAGCAACTTTTAAAAGCTTCATCTATGATGCTTCTTGCTCTGTCTTCTGCTGACCCAATCAATTTCAGCGTCTTTCTGAGTTTTATTGTCCACAGCAACTTTTACTAGTAACAGGAACCGCAATAAGCAGTGCGACCACTACAGCGACAATTGCAGCAATAATTGTTGCCACAGGAGCACCTCCTTATTTAGTTTTCATTGTACAAATACAGGTACCGTCCATGCTGTGAACAGTAACCAAATACAACAATACAAGTTTAGCGGTTTTAGGAATTATGTCAAGTTTTCTATCCATTTGTTTGAATATTTTTACATAATGTAATGTGCAGTTCTTCCAGTGCAGAGGTAATCTCACCCTGCCTGAATCCTCTTCTTGCAAAGTATCCCAGAAGACGGCGCATCTGCCGTTCATCAATTTCTGTATCCGGCGGATATTTCTTCTCGATCTGGCTCAGAAGAAGTGCGTGTTCGTCAGGGCTTCAAGTTCCTCTGCTTCCTCCCAGGCAGACTGGATCGTCTGTCTGTCCACCCCCCTTCTGCTGAAGTTCCTGAAAATCTTCTGGCTTGGCTCTTGTCATGTATCCGGTACATGATGTAATTGAATGCATGCCTCTCATCATTAATATAGCCAAACTCTCACATAGGAGTCGGCATCCTCTGCTGCTTCACTCAAAAACCAGCCTGGCGGAGACGGTCTGTAAGTCCCCGCTCCGTCCTGTCCATATGTTCCAGAAGACGGAGGGTATTTCCTGCGTGCCTGCTGCTGTTCCTGATAATAGTCTGTCATGGTACTGCTTATTCTTCCTCAGTCTCAGCCGATGCTGCCTTGTCTGCTTCCTTAGCGGCATTCTCTTCCTCCGGGAGCAGGTGGTACTGGATCGCCTGCTTCTCCGATCTCATCGCAGATCTCCGGATGATCCCTTAAGATAGATCTTGACATTCTCACGTCCCCTGACCGATCCGCTCACCGTTGTAAGAGTACCATGCCACTCTTGTTGACTACGTTGCACTCTGCTGCAAGATCAGGATCTCACCCACTCTCTGGAATACCTGTACCAAACATGATATCAAATTCTGCCTGCTTGAATGGCGGTGCAACTCTTGTTCTTGACTACCCCTTGACCTTGGTATGGTTGCCGACCATCTCACCGCCCTGCTTGAGAGTCTCAGTCCTTCGACATCCATACGGACAGATGCATAGAACTTCAGGGGGCACGTCCGCCTGGTGGTCTCCGGGTTACCGAACATAACACCGACCTTCTCACGAAGCTGGTTGATAAAGATCACCACGCAGTTGGATCTGCTGATCGCATGGCTGTGAGCTTCCTGAGTGCCTGTGACATCAGACGTGCATGAAGACCTACATGGCTGTCTCCCATGTCTCCCTCGATCTCAGCCTTTGGAACAAGGGCTGCAACAGAGTCAACGATCATAATGTCCACGGCTCCGGGAACGTACCATGGTCTCTGTGATCTCAAGTGCCTGCTCGCCATTATCCGGCTGGGAAATATAAAGGTTGTCAATGTCTACGCCGATATTCTTGGCATATACAGGATCCAGGGCATGCTCCGCATCAATGAAGCCTGCGATTCCGCCGCGCTTCTGAACCTCTGCAACCATGTGAAGTGCAACGGTTGTCTTACCACTGGATTCCAATTAGTAGATCTCGACGATACGTCCCTTCGAACGCCGCCTACACCGAGTGCGATATCCAATCAAGAGATCCTGTCGGAATCGCTCTACCTGCATATGTGCACTGGAATCTCCCAGTTTCATTACCGAGCCCCTTGCCATACTGCTTCTCGATATGTCCAAGTGCCGCCTCCAGTGCCTTCTGTTTCTCTTCGTTTATCATACCTGTGGATCTCCTTTTTTCTAAATTTCAACTCACTACCTCATGCATAGGTAGACAAAAGATTATTCAAATAGAATCTGATTATGAAGATATGGTTCATGCAACTTATGTTTCCACAAACCTATGTTCGTTTTCTTCTTATATGCTATTATAAATCCCCTCTGATGTCAAGGAAAAACTTTTCGCCAAAATCTCTGTTTTTCGATTCCAGACAGAAAAAGGGGATACCGTTTTATCTGGTATCCCCCGAAAAATCTGCCTTATCTAAATAGAATTTATTTGTCTCCGATCAGCCAGTTGTACATCTCTTCGTACTGTTTTGCAAGAATGATTCCATGAGAAGTCTGCTGCCATTGCACGGTCGACCATCTTGTTCCACTCGCGTTTGTTGTCGTAGAAGACACGCTCTGCATTACGTACAGTTGCAAGCATTTTCATGTGCATTGTAGTTTGTGAAGCTGAATCCTGTTCCTGTTCCTTCGAACTCGTTATACGGCTCTACAGTGTCTTTGAGTCCGCCTGTCTCTCTGACAATCGGAAGTGTTCCGTAGCGAAGGCTCATCAGCTGGCTAAGTCCGCATGGCTCAAACAGTGACGGCATAAAGGAACGCATCAGAAGCCGCATAGATTCGATGGGACAGCGGCTCATCATAATAGATCTGTGCAGAAACCTTGCCATGATATTTCCAGTCAAAATGACGGAACATATTCTCATAACGCTCTTCACCTGTTCCAAGAACAACAATCTGTACTGCATCCTGACAGAGTTCATCCATTACATAGGCGATCAGGTCAAAGCCCTTCTGGTCTGTCAGACGGGAAACGATACCGATCAGCATGGCATTCGGATCCTCATTGAGTCCGAGATCACGCTGAAGCTGGATCTTGTTTTTGACTTTTTCTTTGCGGAAGTTCTTTTGCGTTGTATTTCTGGGTCAGATACAGGCATCTGTCTCCGGATTAAAATACATCGTAATCAATTCCATTAACGATACCACGGAGATCATGAGATCTCGCACAGAGAAGTCCATCCAGACGCTCTCCATAGAATGGTGTCTTGATCTCCTCTGCATAAGTGTTACTTACTGTTGTTACTGCATCTGCAAAAACGATACCGCCCTTTAAGAAGTTTGCATCCTTGTAAGCCTCCAGCTTGTCCGGTGCAAAATAGTAATCGGAAAGTCCTGTGATTCCCGAATGGTCTTGACATCCCATACACCCTGGAATTTGAGGTTATGGATCGTCATAACAGTCTTGATGCCCCAGAAGAATTCATTCTGCTGGAAAGAGTCATGCAGATAAACCGGAACAAGACCTGTCTGCCAGTCATGACAGTGGATCACATCCGGACGGAAGTTGATGACCGGAAGCACAGAGAGGACTGCTTTGGAGAAGAATGCAAATTTCTCCAGATCCCAAGGTGCGCTGTCGTATGGTTTCGGTCCGCTGAAGTAGTATTCATTGTCAATGAAGTAGAACTGGATTCCATCATACTCCATATGCATGATTCCTACATAACAGTTCTTGTATCCAAGATCCATATAAAATGGGTGATATATTCCATTTTGTCTTTCCATTCCTGCTTCATGCAGGCATATTTCGGCAGAATAACTCGCACATCAAAGTAACGCTTGTCAAAGCATTTCGGAAGTGCTCCTGCTACATCGGCAAGTCCTCCTGTCTTTATAAACGGCACTGCCTCTGATGTTGCAAATAAAATATTTTCATCTGTGATTGCCCTCCTTGCTTCCATTTCTATAAAAGCTGTACAGATATCTCAGTCCTGAAACGGCTTTTTTGTTTATTATACCCTAAAAAAGTACTTATTGGAAGAGCGATTTTTTTATATTCCAGACGAATTTTGTCCGCAATCAGGGCAATGAACTCAGAATTTGTCGGTTTACCCTTGCCCGTACTTACTGTATAGCCAAACAGAGCATCTATCGTATCCATCTTGCCGCGGCTCCACGCCACCTCGATCGCATGGCGGATCGCACGTTCGACACGGCTTGGCGTTGTCTGGTGTTTCTTGGCGATCGTCGGATAGAGGACTTTGGTGATCGAATTGAGCATTTCGATGTCATTTACTGCCAGGATGATCGCATCTCTTAAGTACTGATAACCTTTGATATGTGCCGGAACACCGATCTCATGGATAATATTTGTGACATCTGTCTCCAGGTTTCTTGTTCCGTATGCGCCCGGTTCTTCTCTCACAACACTCGGACGGACATTTTCGCGGATCCTGCGGTCGCTTCTTCGTCTCAGGTTCTTAATGCGGTTCAGAAGGACCTGATTGTCAAAAGGCTTCAGCATATAATATTCTGCGCCAAGGCTGAAAGCGTCCTCTGTGATCCGTTCCTGTCCAACCGCTGATACGACGATAAACGCCGGCGTTTTCTTGAGCATATGATCGTGCTGACAGTTTTTCCATGACAGTAAGCCCGTCCATCTTCGGCATGATGATGTCAAGAACGACAACATCCGGTTCTCTTTCTTTTATGATATTACAGATTTCTTCTCCGTTGTGCTTTTACCTACCAGGGTGAGGTCTTTGTCTTCTTCGATCATACGACCAAGTATTTCTACCATTTTTTCGTTATCGTCTGCGATTGCTACATTTAACTTTTCCATGAGGCCCGTTTCCTCCTAACCTTACTGCCACTTATCAAATATTTTATGTGCTGACAGGAAATATTATAGAGTAAATTTCCTGCGAAATCAAGCCGAAACAGGGAGAAACACTGAACTTTCGTTCACTTTAAATCTACCTGTTTCGACTTTTATGATCACCAGAAATCCTTTATTTTGGTTTTTCGGCGGCATTCTCTGTGACTTTTTATGCGGCTCGTTCCTGCACGTTTTCTTCATTCTCCAGCATAGTCTCCCGCAAATATTCAATCGCCGCTTTAGAATACTGTACAAATACGTGGGTGACTGCCCCGGCAAATTTCCCGTTCTGGATCACCGGGCTTCCACTCATTCCCTGTACGATCCCTCCTGTTTTTCAAGCAGATCCGGATCAATCACACGGATCACAAAACTCTTGTTTGTATCCTCGTGGTTGAGGTCGATCTTCACGATCTCCGCATCGTATGCGGACACACTTCCATCCCACAGCATAGGATCTTGGCCGGTCCTGTTTCCAGTTCCTGTTTGTAGGCAACCGTCATCTTTGTCATTGCGATCTTGTCCGCCAAGCCGGTGAATTCACCATAAATGCCATTCTCTGTATTCTTTTTGTATCGTCCCGATCACCCTGTCAGGATCATAGCGGATCAGTCCGGCAAGCTCCCCCGGGCTTCCGTTGCTTCCCTTCTGGATCCCAGGATCTCTGCCTGGTACAGAGCGCCTTTTTCTATCTTGAGGAGATCTCCTGTATCCACATCGCTGATCCCATGTCCCAGTGCACCATAACTGCCGTTTTCATCAACAAAAGTGATCGTCCCTATACCCTGTGTATTATCTCTGACCCAGATTCCAAGTTTATAAGAGCCCTGCATATCTTTTACCGGGTAAGTGAGAGCGGAATGATCCTGTCATTTCGAAGCACCTCCAGTTCTACACTTTCTCCATTGAGATTCCTGATATCCTCGATCAGATCTTTTTTGGAACGGATGGTCTGTGAGTCAAAAAGCTACGATATAGTCTCCTGGTTTTACAACGTCTTTCGCCGGTTCTTCTGTCGTACCTTCTTCAGACAGGATCTCGCCGGTATCAATGATAAGTACGCCGTCTGTTTCCATGTAAATGCCCGCGGTGCTTCCGCTGACATAAACCGATGGGCTGACGGACGGTGTGACCTTGATCTCTTTGAACGGAATCACTCCGAGAATGCTGCATTTCAGCGTATAACTGCCCTCGCCGGAAACGGGACTGAATCCTCAAAGGTCAAAAGCGGATGCTCCAGAACCTTTTTGAACCTGACTTTCCTGGTCTTCTTCGACATGGAGTTCATCCGGAATCCTCCGGTCCAGATAACGATACCCAAGGCACAGCATTGCAATGAGATCAAGCCCCAGACACCAGAGGATCAGCTTTCTGTACCGTTTTTTTGTATTCACTCTGTCACATCCTTTCTTTTGTGATTATTTCTGCATCAAAAAAGCAATAAAAAAGAAGAGATCTCTTTCGGATCTTCCTCTCTTATTATGCTGTAATTCGTTTTATTTAAATCTTGTATTTTTTTGTTTCTGTGCCAATTCTTTCATCTCTTTTTGCATTCAATGGTACACAGCCTGTGTGATCTCTGCACCGCCGAGAAGTCTCGCGAGTTCTGGATGGAATCCTCACCTTCAAGCGGATGAATCTCCGTGATCGTCTCCGTACCCCTCTGGTGCTTCTCTATCTCAAAATGCGTGTCCGCCATCGCAGCGATCTGTGGCAGATTGTGATGCAGAGTACCTGATGATGTCTTTCCGATCCAGACATCTTCTCTGAAACCTTCTGTGCTGTCCTTCGCTGATACCAGTGTCGATCTCGTCAAAGATCAGTGTCTCGATCTGGTCTCTGTCTGCAAGGATCGCCTTGATCGCCAGCATGATCCTGGAAAGCTCACCACCGGATACGATTCTTCCAAGCGGTTTCACAGACTCTCCCAGGTTTGTCGAAATTTCGTATTCAATGTCGTCAAATCCGCCTGCTGTATATTCTTCTTTGCGTTTAAAATCAATCCTGAACTGCGTCAGGAAATTGAGATCTTTGAGACCTTCGATGATCTTGTCGGTAAAGTGTCTTACTGTATTTTTGCCTGATCTCTGAAAGTGCATGCGAAACTTCTTCAAGTTTTTCTGGGATTTCAAAAGATTTTCTCTGGCTTCCTGGAAAAGTTCCTCATATCTGTCAAGATCTGACAGTTTCTGCTTCTGGCGTTCACCATATTTCTGGATCTCTTCTATGCTCTGACCGTATTTTGCCTTGAGATTATTAATAAGATCACGCTTCTCTGTCTCAAAAAAGTCTCATCATCAAATTCAGATCCTCCACATAGGAAAGAAAGCTCTCTGTTGAAAGTCATTCAGAAGGCTGTCCACTTCCTGAATGAGTCCTAATAATGGATTCCAGCTGGCTGTCAAATTCTGTCACTCTGGTCAGTTCTCTCACTGCCATTCCGACAGCTTTCCCTGCCCCCTGTGCGGAATCATATCCGGTCAGGTCACGGACCACTCTGGAGTGTCTCGAGGATCTTCTTGCCATTGTTTAATTTACGGTAAAGAGTTTCCAGCTCTTCGTCTTCTCCCGGGCGGCTGTGCTGTCTCGATCTCGTTGATCTCAAATTCCAGGAAAGCTCTCTCCCTGTTTCTCTGTTTCCTCATCTGTATCGAGGTTTCTTAAGTTCCTGCATCATTTGCGGTATGCTCTGTATGCCTCCTGGACTTTGTCCCTTGCAGGATAGATCTCGTCCTTGCCCGTATGCATCCAGGATCTCAAGCTGCTTGTCCTGGTACAGAGACTGGTGCTCATGCTGTCCGTGGATATCCAGAAGGCAGGAAGCTGCCGCCTTCATCTGACTTACCGTGCAGGTTTCGCCGTTGATCTTGTTGATGCTCCTGCCGTCCATCAGTTTACGTGTTAGAAGGATCTGTCCGTCCTCCAGTTCTACTCCAAGTTCCCCAAGAGCTTCCTCTGCACGCGGATTCTCCACCTGGAACAGTAATTCTACAAGTGCATAGGATGCTCCTGCCCGGATCATATCCGGGTGCTTCTGCCGCCCAGGATCAACTGCATCGAACCCAAGAAGGATCGACTTACCTGCACCTGTCTCACCGGTGAGGATATTCAGTCTTGGGCCAAATTCTACTTCAATATCTTCAATCAGTGCCAGATTCTTCACATGAAGATGAACTAACATAATTTCAGATTCCTTTCAGTTTCCTTTGCCGCATTTCTGTGCCTGTTCTGCATCCTAATGCCACACACATGACTGTGTCATCTCCCGGCGATGCTGCCAAGGATCTCCTTCCATTTCAGTGCATCCAGTGCTGCCGCCACCCCATGGCCATCCCGGAACCGTCCGGATCACGATCATATTCTGACCTACGTCAATCGATGTGAGTGCATCGTGAGAACTCTTGTATATTTGTCTCCCAGTTCCGCGGAAGAACCTGTAAGGATCGCGTAACGATCGATTTCCCGTCTTTTCCTGCAACTTTGTCATCTTCAGTGCACGGATATCTCTGGAAACGGTAGCCTGTGTTACTTTAAACCCTGCTTCATTCAGCCTGGCAGAAAGTTCCTCCTGTGTATCTATATCATATGACGGATCAGTTCTATTATTTTTTCATGTCTTGCTACCTTCACATCAACCTCCATTACATTAACATCGCGCATTTTTCTGCCGAATACTTCAACAAAACTTAAATGATTTAACTTCAGTATTTTGTGCACTGGCTGCTTTCTCTATCACAATCCTGTCTCCGTTACCATCGGGATCACTGTATCTCCATCAAAAGAAGCCACACCGTATTCCTGAACCTGTCGTCTGCCCTCACCGATCTCCACCGTGATCATCTTCCTCCGGAAAAATAATACTTCGGGTATTCAGCGTATGTGGCGCGATCGGGTCATCAGTGTCATGGAACCATTCGGTGCCACAATAGGTCCTCCACAGGAAAGGCTGTATCCTGTAGACCCTGTCGGTGTGGAAATGATGATACCATCCGCATTATAGGAATTCAGGTACATCATTGACATAGTTCTTGGAAGCGGACAACTCGAAGATGTCCGTCCCTGCCGATCACGATGTCATTGAGAGCCACATGCCCTGCCCTATGATCTTACCATCCTCCAGACAGTTCCGTAAGCATCATTCTCCTCGATCTCGTAATTGTCTCCATCAGCTTGTCAAGTGCACTGTAAACAGACTGTTTGTCCACTTCAGCCAAAAACCCCAGTGTTCCCAAGATTGACACCAAGCATCGGGATCTCTCTGTGTACAACATCTCTGGCCGCCTGAAGAAGTGTTCCATCACCGCCGAGAACAAGAATACACTTCTGTGTCCTCCGGTATCAGTGCAGGATTGGTGTAATGATACGTTCCCCTTCCTGCTTACGCTCCGCCTGCTGTACCATGCACTTCTTGCCATTTTTTCCAGATATTCAAACGATCACGACCTGTGAATTCAAAGGTCTTTGTCTTTGTCACTGTTTGTAATGATATAAAACTTATCCATCCTTCAATTCTGCCTTTGATCATCAGTCTGACTGACCGTGCGCTTCCTGAAACACACCGCCTCCGGTGATACTTCCAGTGCGGATTCGCAGATCGTGCCTTCGGTCTTTTTGAGATGAAGCAGATATTCGATATTTCCCTCTGGGCCCTTTGATCGGAGAAAAGGAAAGATGCTGCGGCTCCAGCGAAATCGACATCGCATAAGCCATGACTTTCTCAATGACCTCGAGATGGACTGCCGGATCACGGACTACGCCCTTCTTGCCGACCTTTTCCCTGCCGGCTTCGAACTGCGGTTTTGATCAGACAGACGATCTCTCCATCATCTGTCAGAAGATTTCTTACCGGAAGAAGCACTTTGGTCAGAGAAATAAAGAAACATCAATGGAAGAAAACTGCGGGCTTCCTGAATATCCTCCGGAACCACATAACGGATGTTTTGTTTTCCATGCAGACAACTCTCGGATCGTTGCGCAGACCCCAGTCAAGCTGACCATAGCCGACATCGATAGAATATACCTTCACTGCCCGTTCAAACATGCAGTCTGTAAAACCACCCGTGGAAGCCCCAACATCCATGCTGACCTTGCCTTCCAGGGAAACGCCGAAATTGTTCATGGCTTTCTCGAGTTTCAGACCGCCGCGGCTTACATATGGAAGTGTGTTTCCACGCACTTCGATCTTTACTGTTTCCTGGAACATGGTTCCTGCTTTTGTCTTCTTTCTGTCCGTCCACATATACATCTCCGGACATGATATATGCTTTTTTTTTCTCTGGAAGGTGCAAGTGCACGTTCAACCATCAAAAGATCCAGTCTTTTTTTCATTGCTGCAAAGCCTCATATTCCTCTATTGCATCGACGGATGTCCGGTGCTGACAGACCGATTTTTGCCCGCAGGCTTCCGACTTCTCCATGCTCTACAAAACGGTTCCAGATCGCGATCGGAAGAACACGTACTTCCGGATGACAGGCTTCCATATAGGCTGCCACATGTTCGCCGAATCCGCCGTTTTTGACATTTCTTCTTCTACTGTTACGATTAATTTGTGATCTTCTGGAAAGTTCATCCAGAAGCGCAGTATCCAGTGGTTTGACAAATCTTGCATTGACAAACGTCGATTTTCTGCCTTTGCTCCTTAAGTTCTTGCAGACCTGTTCACAGATCTCAGTCATGCTTCCAACGGACATGACTGCCAATCTTCGCCTGGTACAGGACTTCACTTCTGCCATACTGGATCCGGGCTTTCGAATTCTTCAAGCCCCTGATATGCCGCCTCTGGGATAACGGATCGCAACCGATACTGGCGCATGAACTGCAAACTCAGCATTTTCTCAGTTCCCTTCCATTCTTTGGTGCCATCACGGTCATGTTCGGCATCATCGTGAGATAAGAAAGTCAAAACATCCCTGATGTGTCTCTCCGTCGCACCGACAAGACCCGCGCGGTCAATGGCAAAGATCACATGAAGATTCTGCATACAGACATCATGCATCATCTGATCCACTGCTCTCTCAGGAAGGAAGAATAGATCGCCACAACCGGAATCATCCCAAGTGCCAGTCCTGCTGCAAAAGAAACAGCATGCTCCTCTGCGATTCCACATCAAAAGTCTGTCAGGATATTTCTTCTCAAAACTGACCAGTCCGGTTCCTTCTTTCATGGCTGCAGTGATGCCGACCAGTCTGTCATGTTCTTCCCAGTTTCACCATAGCATCTGAAAAACATGTCCGTATAGGTCGGACAGATTTTTTTTTGCAGATAATGCTTTCCCTGTTTTTGATGTCAAACGGTCCTGTTCCATGGAACTGATCGGATGTTCCGTGCCGGTTCGTATCCTCTGCCTTTCTTCGTCAGGACATGAACGATCACTGGGCCCTCAACTCTCTTCGCCTCATTAAAAAGGCTTCATCATCTGGCGCATATCGTGTCCGTCCACCAGGGCCCAGATATGTCAGATCCCATGTTTTCAAAAAGCATTCCCGGGATGATCAGCTGTTTGATGCTGCTCTTGGTCCTGCGCATCGTATCTACCAGTGCAGTTCCGACACGTGGTATCTTCTTGAATTTTTAGTTACATTGAGTCTTCATTCCCGTGTAGGATTCCGCTGTCCAGGTGCACTTAAGATAGGAGGATATCCCGCCTACGTTTTTGAAATAGACATATTGTTGTCATTCAGTACAATAATGAAATTTGTCTTAAGTTCTGCTGCATTATTTAGTGCTTCATAAGCCATTCCGCCGGTAAGTGCCCCATCTCCGATCACAGACACCACACGGTAATTCTGTCCCAGAAGATCCTTGCCCGGGCATATCCCAGCCCTGCTGGAGATAGAGTTTCGAACTGTGTCCTGCATCAAATGCATCACAGTCACTTTCGCTTCTTTTGGGAAATCCACTCATGCCGCCTTCCTTGCGAAGTTTCTTAAAACCCTCTTTCCTTCCGGTAAGGATCTTGTGGGTATATGCCTGATGGCCCACATCCCCGAACGATCTTATCCTGTGGAAGATCCAGTACATTATGGAGTGCCAGTGTCAGTTCCACTGCCCCCAGATTGGATGCCAGATGACCTCCTGTCTGGCTTACAGATTCGATCAGGAACTGGCGGATCTCTACTGCTTGTGTGGAAAATCTGTAAAGCTTCATTTTGTGTATATCATTTGGCTTATTAGTCTTTTCCAACATCCTTTTGTATCCCTCTTTCATTTTCTGCGGCTTGCCATCTCCATAACAAGTGCCGTCAGAAATTTATTTTTGCTTCTTAACCCCTTCCAGAACAGTCTCTGCCTGCTCTGAAAGTTTCTGAACCTGTTCAGATGCCTTCTCCACACCAAACCAGTGTCACATACGTGACTTTATTATTTTCTCGTCGCTGTGAATGGGGTTTGCGCTTAAGCTCTCCTGACGGTGCTTGTCACATCCAGGATGTGCGTCCACTAGGATCTGAGATGCCGATTCCGATAGCGAAGCTGCTGCTTCTCAATCTGGCTGTCATGCTCCTCAGTAGCTCCGCCAAGGATGGCACTGCCATCGCCGGAAGCCTCGATCAGTGCAGGTGCTTGTGTTCGTAGATATAATCAGCATTTTCTCTGGATATTCTCGATCTTTTCTGATTTTCTC